>Ga0207797_1003536_pt1 | contig 10306 bp, 8 predicted proteins | sample PRCRCaboRojoPR_6_FD_187275 | JGI IMG/M metagenome (GOLD analysis project Ga0207797, IMG submission 187275) | Marine sediment microbial community from Cabo Rojo, Puerto Rico - PR CR 10% Liquid 1 (SPAdes) | ecosystem: Environmental > Aquatic > Marine > Coastal > Sediment | place: Cabo Rojo, Puerto... | reverse complement strand
CTCACACCATCGCAGTAGCGCCTCACGCCATCGCGCCCCGACCCACCTGCTTCCGCGATATCAGAGCTACGCATCCGCCGTCGATCGCCGGTCGTCTATCCTGTCGAGAACGGCGACAGTCGAACCCCGGCCTCTCGTTGAAAGAACACCGAAACGGGACGGAGAACCTCACGAACGGCAGGGGACTCGAGCGGAAGGTGCCGGTCTACTGGGGGTTTCCTGAACGGATGGCACCTGCCCGGAAGTTTTTTTTAAGCTGAAACCACTACCTCGGCTGTGCCGAGGAACCCTTTTGAAACCGATAGAGACGAACGGCACATGAGCCGACGGAGGTGGGTTTCCATGCTGGGGATGGCGGGTATTGCCGGGGTTGCGGGCTGCCAGAGCGGCGGTGGCGGGACCGATACGGCTACTTCGACCGAGGCGACGGACACCGAGACTGGGGCCGAGACCGAGACCCAGGGTTTCGGCGAGACGGCGACGCCCACGGAGACCGGCGGCCAGCTCCCGGCGGTGAGCGGAACCTACGACACGGTCACGTCGGCGGCATATTCGACCCTGAACCCGATATTCAACACCGAGGCGGGCGCCGGGGGGGCTATCGGGTACGCTCTGGACCAGGGGTACGGGTTCGACGATCGGCAGAACCTGTTTCCACAGCAGTACGATCTGTCGACGGACAACGGGCAGGTCTGGGTGTTCACGGTCCGGGAGAACCTGCAGTTCAGCGACCCCTACGGGCAGGTCACCGCGGAGGACTACGTCTACCAGATCAGGCAGCTCCACCAGAACGACGCGTTCCCGACGGCGGACTCGTCGAGCTGGCCGTCGAACATCAACGTCACCCGGAACAGCGAGTTCGAGTTTCAGGCCGAGCTGCCGAATCCGAACATCCTCTGGCCGCGAACGTTCGACCCGCTGATGTACCCGATCCCCAAGGATCTGGTCCAGCCCTACGTCGAGGAGGAGGACGTCGAGGGACTGCGCCAGGACACCGAACTGCTCGAGCTGCAGTTTACGGGCAACCTCGGCGGGTTCAAGCTCGATGAGTGGAATCGCGGGTCGGGGACGACCTACACCCGTAACGAGAACTACTACATCCGGGACATCCCGAACGCGCCCGACTCGTTCGGCAACGCGCCGTACTTCGAGGGTGCCTCGACCAGCGTCGTCCAAGAGCAGTCCGCCCGGCTGGGTGCCCTGGAGACGGGCGAGGCTGACTCCGCGTCGATTCCGCCGACGAGGTTCGAAGAGTTCAGGCAGAAGGACAGCGTCGCCACCTTCCAGATCCCCCAGCCGTTCAACGTGCCGCTATCGGTGAACATGCGCGACAACGGTTGGAGCGCCGGTCCCGGGAACCTGTTCCGGTACACCCCCTTCCGGCAGGCGATGGCGATGGCGATCGACAAGCGGAGTTTGATCGACGGCGTCTACCGCGGGCTGGCGGAGCCCCATTACACGTGGCAGCCCCGGTTCTCGCAGTGGTACCCGGGCGACGAGGCCCTGTCGGAGTACACGTTCGGGCAGGGGGACCTCTACGGCCCCGAAGTCGCCCGGGAACGCGCCCGCCGGGCGTTCGAGATGTCCGAGCACGACTACGGCTTCGACGGGGACACCATGATCAACCCCAGCGGGGACCAGGTGACGCTGGAGTTGTATCACAGCGCCGGACAGGAAACCGAGCGGCTGACCGGGGAGTTCGCCGCACAGGAGCTGGGTAACAACCTCGGGATGCAGGTCAACGTCAACGCCATCGACGGAACCCGCTTCGACAGCGAGTTCTGGCAGGGCGAACCCGTCGAGAGCGGAACGAGCACGACGTATCAGGACAAGGAGTTCACCTGGCAGCGGCCGACACCGACAAACCCGGGGCCGCGGTCGGCGACGTCCAGCCAGGGCTGGGACCTGTCGCTGGTGTTCGGGCTGAACACTTTCCCGCGGAACCCGCTGACGAACACTGCCTTCTTCGACGGCGCGACCGGCTTCTACAACCCGATCGGCTACTACCCGCAGTTCAACGCAGGCGAGCTGTGGGACCGGGCCGAGCAGGCGACGTCGACCTCCGAGCTGGAGGAGATCTTCACCGAGATCTTCGTCAACCTCGCGCGGGAGCAGCCCTACGTTATGCTGGTGTTCACCGACGGGCTGAACGGGTACAACCCCGATCTCGTCGGACCGATCGAGAACTTCTCGAACGGGTGGAACTTCCCGGCCTGGCACTTCGAGCAGTAACGACGCCGATCGATCTACTCTATCTATCAACCGAGTCAACGACACGCACACATGGGATTCGCACGGTACGTCACAGCACGCGTCGCATGGGCTGGAGCGGTGACGTTCATCATCATGTCGGTCACGTTCCTGTTCATCGCCTTCGCCCCCAACCCGGATGTCCAGCGGGCAGCGACCCAGGCAGCTCTCCAGGGGGGTGACCCGGCGGAGGCAGTCGAACGTGCGAAAGAACTCCGCGGCCTCGACGAGCCGCTGGACGTCAGGTACTTCGACTTCGTCACTAGTATCGCGACACTGCAGTGGGGCTGGTCGAACATGCGCAGCCAACCGGTGACGACCGCGCTCCTCGAAGGGCTCTACTACACGGCACAGTACTCGATCCCCTGGACGCTGCTGACTGTCACGATCGGGCCGTTCGTTGGACTGTACTCCTCGGCCAACAAGTACAGCTGGCGCGATCACGTCGCGACGGGCTTTGCGTTCTTCGGGTACGCGATCCCCAACTTCTTCTTCGCGATCATCCTACTGCTGGTCTTCGGCGTCTGGCTGGAGTGGGTTCCGGTGATCTACAGGACCGACGTCCCCGTCTTCAGCGTCCAGAACGCCGTACAGCTGGCGTTGCCGGTGTTCGTCCTCGTCACCGGGTCCATCGGCGGACTGATGCGCGTCTCGCGCAACGAGTCCTCCGAGTATATGAACGCGGACTTCGTCAAGACGGCCCGGGCGAAGGGGGTCTCGCCGCTGCGAGCCTACGCGTTGCATATCCTGCGGCCGACGATGGTACCGCTGTCGACCACGATGGTCGGCCAGCTGTTGCTCCTGTTTGCGGGTTCGTCGCTGCTCGTCGAGGTGGTGTTCTCGATTCCGGGCCTGGGCCGGTTGCTGTTCGAAGCGACGCTCGCACAGGACACGAACCTCGTCCTGGGATCCGTCCTGGTGTTCGTGTTCGTTGCCGTCATCGGAAACCTGATCCAGGACATCACGTACACCCTGCTGGACCCGCGGATCAGCTACGAGGATAGGTAACCATGGCAACGCAACGACCCGACCGATTCGATCAGGTCAACTGGGAGGAGATCACCGGTTCGGGCCGGTTCTCACTCTCGCTCAACACGAAGGGGTTCCTGGCGACGGTAGTCCTGCTTGCCGCTATCGCACTGTACGACTGGCAGGTGCTGGACGAGCGCACTGCCACGTTCGAACCGGTCGGCCTGGCGGTCGACATCCCGATACTGGACTACATGTTCGCGTTCACGCTCCTGCTGTTCGCGTTCTACGTGGTCCTGCCGCTCTACCAGCACCCGCGGCTGACGAAGTACTACTGGAAGGAGTTCAAGCGCAACCGGCCGGCCGTGATCAGCCTCGGCTGGCTCGTCGTCGTGTTCTTCGTGGGCCTGGTCGGCCCGCTGCTGGTCAGATCCCCCGAACAGAACGTCCTGCACAGCTACCAGCCGCCGGTCTATCTCTCGATCAACAGCGCCAACGCGGCGACGTGTCTCGGGGAGGTCGCCAACGGCCGGTGTTTCGGGACGTGGCAGTACCCGCTGGGAACGACCAGAGCGGGCAAGGGCGTGCTCGGAATGCTGGTCAACGGGTTCGGTATCACCCTGAAGGTCGGTTTCATCTCGACGCTCATCGCCGTCACGCTGGGCGCCACCGTCGGCACCGTCAGCGCCTACGCCGGGGGCTACGTCGACGAGATCCTGATGCGGTACGTCGATATCCAGGCCTCCTGGCCGACGCTCATCATGTATCTCCTCATCATCTACACCTTCGGCGGGAGCCTGTGGCTGCTCGTTCTCCTGCTCGGTATCTTCTCCTGGGAGGGCATGGCCAGATACGTCCGCAGCAAGGCCCTGTCCATCTCCGAGGAGGAGTACATCAAAGCGACCAGCATGAGCGGCGCGAGCTTTTTCCGCATCGTCCGGCGACACGTCATTCCCAACTCCGCGAGCAGCATCATCACGGACATCACGCTGTTGATCCCGGGGTTCCTGCTCGCCGAAGCCCAGCTCTCGTTTCTGGGACTGGGCGATTCGTCCATCGACTCGTGGGGGCAGATCATCGCCGGGGGCCGGGACGCACTCGCGTTCGCCCCCTGGATCGTCCTGGCGCCCGGGCTGGTGCTGTTCCTGACGATCCTCGCGTTCAACTTCGTCGGTGACGCGCTCTTGGACGCCCTGAACCCCGAGGCCGCAGCGGAGGCCGAACGATGAGCACCGGCTCCGACGACTCCGCCGGGAACGAGCCACCCCTGCTGGAGATCGAGAACCTCCGGACGACCTTCGGCACCGACGCGGGCGAACTCGTCGCGGTCGACGGGATCGATTTCACCGTCAAGGACGGCGAGACAGTGTGTATCGTCGGCGAGTCCGGGTCGGGAAAGACCGTCGCTATCGAATCGATTACCCGGCTCATAAACCAGCCGCCGGGCGAGATCACCGGGAGCACCCGCTATCGCGGCCGGGACCTCCAGACGATGTCCGAAGTGGAGCTGCGCTCGGTCCGCGGGAACAACATCGCGCACGTCTTCCAGAACCCACAGGAGGCGATGAACCACTGTTTCTCCGTCGGCTGGCAGATCGTCGAGGCGCTCCAGGCCCATCAGGACGTCCCCGACGAGGAGGCGCGCGCACGAGCGATAGACCTCATGGACAGGGTCGGGATCGCCAACGCCAGCAACCGCTTCGACGACTACCCCCACGAGTTCTCCGGCGGCCAGAAACAGCGGGTGATGATCGCGATGGCGCTGATCGGCAGTCCGGACCTGCTCATCGCCGACGAGCCGACGACGGCGCTGGACGTGACCGTCCAGGCCCGGATACTGGACCTGCTCAACGACGTTCAGGAGGAGTTCGGCATGGGTATCCTGCTGGTCACCCACGACCTCGGCGTCGTCGCCGAGATCGCCGACCGGATCGTCGTCATGTACGCCGGGAAGGTGATGGAGCGTGGGAGCGTCTACGACATCTTCGAGAACCCTGCCCATCCCTACACGCAGGCGCTGATGGGGTGCCTGCCCGGCAGGGGCGGCGGTGACGGCGGGATTCCCGGATCGCTACCGGGGGCCGTGAACCCGCCGGACGGCTGTCGGTTCGCCTCGCGGTGTGACCACGCCATCGGGGAGTGCGAGACCGGCGACCAGCCTGACGAAACCGAGGTCGGCACCGACCATGCGGTCTCCTGTGTCTTCTATCACCGGGGCTACGACAGCGCGACCGTCAGGGACGACGCCCTGGGGACGGACGTCCGATCGGGGCACGAGGTCTCCGATGGCTGACGAACCGCTGCTCCGGGTGCGAAACCTCGAGAAACACTACCCGATAAAGAGGGGGCTACTCAACCGCCAGGTCGGCGCCGCGAGGGCCGTCGACGGGATCAGCTTCGACATCCGGCGCGGGGAGACGCTGGGGCTGGTCGGCGAATCGGGCTGTGGCAAGTCCACCGCGGCGATGTCGATCGTCAGACTGGAGGAACCGACCGGCGGCGAAGTGATCTTCAACGGCGGCGGACGCGCCGGGGCGACCCGCGACGAGAACGGGTTCCATCCCAACGACGTCACCCGATTCGACAAGAAAGAGCTGAAGGCGTTCCGCCGGGACGTCCAGATGATCTTCCAGGACCCGTCCTCGAGTTTCGACCCTCGGATGACGGTCGGTGCTTCCGTCGCCGAGCTGTTGCTCGTCCACGGGATGACCGACAAACACCGCCGCCGCGCCATCGTCGAGGACCTCCTGGAGCGCGTCGATCTCTCGGCCGACGACTACGACCGGTACCCCCACGAGTTCTCCGGCGGCCAGAAACAGCGCATCGCGCTGGCGCGCGCGCTGGTGCTCAATCCGGAACTGGTCGTCGCCGACGAACCGGTCTCGGCGCTTGACCTCTCGATCAAGGCCGAAATACTCGGGCTGATCAACGACCTCCAGGAGGAGTTCGGCCTGTCGCTGCTGTTCATCAGCCACGACATGTCCATCATCAGAGAGGTTTGCGATCGGGTCGCCGTAATGTACCTCGGGGAGATCGTCGAGATCGGCGACACCGAACGGGTGTTCGCGAACCCCCAGCACCCGTATACGGAGGCGCTGCTCTCGTCGATACCGAAGCCCGACCCGCGCGCGGACGGGGAACACATCGGACTGACGGGGACGGTCCCGGACCCGGTGAACCCGCCCTCGGGCTGTCGGTTCCACACGCGCTGCCACAGGGTCATTCAACCCGACGACCTGGACATCGACCAGTCGGCCTGGCGGGCGCTCGTTACGCTGCGGTATCAGGTGGCGGACGGCGATATCGACGTCGAGACGATCCGGGAGAACGCGGGTTCCGAGAGGGCGGTCAGAGAACGGATCCGCACCGAGTTCGACCTCCCCGAACTGTCGGACCCCGAGGCGGAGGCGACCCTCGCCGGGGCGATCTCGGACGTCGCCGAAGGGAACCCGGGACGCGCACGCGAGCGACTCGCCGAGGCGTTCCCGACGGTCTGCGAGCGCGAGTGCCCGGAGCTCCGTTCGGTGGGGCCGGACCGGACCGCCGCGTGTCACCTCCACGACGAGGCCCGGGCAGAGGAGCCGCCGGCGGCCGAGGACTGATACGGATCGTTGTAGCCTTTTACCGGCGATCACCGACCACGTCCGGGTGATCGCCGGTAAATCGTTACAGCAGTCCGTATGAGACGGGCGGCCGTGGCCGGTCGCCGGTGAGCGCGACCCGAGCCCCGCGTCCCGCGGGAGCGTTCGCCGTGGGTGCCGGCGCCCGGACGCCGGCTCCCGGGTGGCCGAGCGGGTCGCCCTGGCACCGCGGTCGCCCGCCCGGTTCCGCGCGACGGAGAAGTTTATGAACGCGAACGGACTAGTGGGGGTATGGAGTGGAAGACGGACTGGGGACTGCGGGGGCGCATGTTCCTGACGATGTTCCTGCTGTTCGCCCTCTACATCGTCTTCATCGCGGTGCTCTCGCGGTTCACCAACCTGCTCGTCATGGTCCTCGTGATGGGGCTGTTCATGGGCGGGCAGTTCCTGTTCAGCGACAAGCTCGCGCTCTGGTCGATGGGCGCGAAGGAGGTGAGCGAGGAGGAGTACCCCGAACTGCACGCGATGGTCTCTCGGCTGGCCCAGCAGGCCGACCTGCCGAAGCCGAAGATCGCCGTCGCCGACTCGCGCGTACCCAACGCGTTCGCCACCGGCAAGTCGCCGTCGAGCTCCGCGGTGGCGGTGACGACCGGCATCATGCGCACCCTCGACGAGGACGAACTCGAGGGGGTGATCGCCCACGAACTCGCACACATCAAGAACCGCGACGTGATGGTGATGACCATCGCGTCGTTCCTCTCGACGATCGCCTTCATCGTGGTCCGGTGGGGGTGGCTGTTCGGCGGCGGTCGCGAGCGCGGCGGCAACGCCGCCCCGGTGTTCGTCGCGATCATCGCCTCGCTCGTGGTCTGGATCGTCTCGTTCCTGCTGATCCGGGCGCTCTCGCGCTACCGCGAGTTCTCCGCCGACCGCGGCGGGGCGGTCATCACCGGGGAGCCCTCCGCACTCGCGTCCGCCCTGCTGAAGATCTCCGGGCGGATGGACCAGGTGCCCAAGGAGGACCTCCGGGACCAGGCCGAGATGAACGCGTTCTTCATCATCCCCATCAGGTCGGGGATCGTCGGCCGGCTGTTCAGCACGCACCCCTCGACCGAGAAGCGGGTCGAACGCCTGCGCGAGCTCGAGCGGGAGCTGGAAACGTAGGCGGCCGACGTCGCGACCTCGCGCCCGTCCTCCGTAGATCGCCCAGTGTGGGGACTACGACGATTCCGGCCGCGACCGGGAGCCCCACCACCCCGAGCACGAGTAGCCGACGCTGTCCCGGTGTGGGCGGCTCGTCCCCCGATCGCCAGCCCCGTCGCGTAGCCCGTGTCTGCCGGGAACGGGGCGTCGTCTCCCGACGCCGCCGTGCGACGGGACCGAGCCCGGTGGACACGACGGGTCCGTCGTTCCTCGCCGACGCGGTCCCCGTCGGTGCCCGGAACCCCACGCCTAATACCGTCGCGGCCGTCCCTCCCGCCGATGGGCATCTTCGACACCCTCCGGGAGGTGCTCGGGGTCCGGGCCGAGACTGACGCGGCCCGCGGCGCCGACCCGGACGACCTGTTCGCCATGACGACGGCCTACGTGACGATGGAGGCCGACCTCGGCTACGTCCCGACGGGCGACGCCGCGCTCTGTTTCTCGGGCGTGGACTCCTCGCAGTTCGCCGACGCCGTCCGGGAGGTCGAGGCGATCCTCGAGGCAGGCGAGGAGGAGACCGGGACCGAGTTCGAGGTGCGCGACGACTCGAAGGGGTACGAGTGGGTCGTCCTCCACGACGACGACTTCGAGGACCTCGTCACGAGCGTCCACTTCGCGGCCGACACGCTCGTCGAACACGGGTTCGGCTCGCGGCTGCTCGCGGCGCTGTTCGCGTTCGAACGCGACGGCACGACGGCCTACTGGATCTACTCCTTCCGGCGCGGGTCGTTCTACCCGTTCGCCCCGAAGGTCGGTCGCGACCGGGAGCGCGACTCCGGCCAGGAGTTCAAGCTCCAGTCCGTCCTCGACGGCGAGCTGGCGGTCGAGGACGACGAGTCGTACTGGTACCCGCTGTGGCCCGAGGGAAGCGGCCACCCGTGGGGATGAGCGACCGCGAGCCCGGGCCGGCGTCCGACCCCGAACCCGGCGACCACTACCGCGCGAACGGCGACGGTCCCGTCCCGACGGGGTACTACCGCGTGGTCGGCCGGGACTCGGAGGGCGTGACGCTCCTCCACGTCGGCGACGGCGAGGGGCGCCGGCGACACACCGGCCGGGTCGAGTCCGTCGACCGCTCGCGCCTCGACGCCCTCGACGACGCCGAGGCGCCGGAGGCCGGCGTACGCGCCGGCCTGACGGGGTTCTTCGAGCGGCTGTGGCTCCCCGTCCGGCTGATACCGGGGAACCTCCGTGACCGCCCGGGACAGGCCCTCCTCGGCGCGGCGCTCCTGGCGAGCGCGGTGGCCGGTCCCGCCCTCCTGGACCTCCCGTCGGTCGTCTTCGCGGCGTCGAACCTGCTCGGCGCGCTCCTCCTCGGGGCCGCCGCGGCGGGGCTTCCCCGTTGAACCTTCGCCCCCGGGAACGATCCGCCCGCTCCCCGTCGTCCGTTTTCACTTTCACTCGCCTGTTAACGAGGGTTTATGTGCGGTCCGGCAGAACGACCGTCCATGGCAACGACTGCTGCCGACCTGGAGGAGCTGCCGGGCGTGGGGCCCGCGACGGCGGAGAAGCTCATGGACAACGGCTACGACTCGTTCCAGAGCATCGCCGTCGCCAGCCCGGCGGAGCTGTCGAACAAGGCCGACGTCGGGGAGTCCTCGGCCGGTGACATCATCAACGCGGCCCGTGACGCGGCCGACATCGGCGGGTTCGAGACGGGGGCATCGGTGCTCGCCCGACGCGAGCGCATCGGGAAGCTCAAGACGCTCGTCCCGGAGGTCGACGAGCTCCTGGGGGGCGGCGTCGAGACCCAGTCCATCACCGAGGTGTACGGGGAGTTCGGGGCCGGCAAGTCACAGATCACCCACCAGCTCGCGGTGAACGTCCAGCTCCCGGCCGAGCACGGCGGGCTCGAGGGCCGAGCCGTGTTCATCGACTCCGAGGACACGTTCCGGCCCGAGCGGATCGACGAGATGGTCCGCGGGCTCGACGACGAGATCGTCGCCGCGACGATGGAGCTCAAGGGGATGGAGGACGCGGACCCCTCGAACGAGGAGGACATGGAGGAGCTCGTCTCCAGGTTCCTCGATCTGATCCACGTCGCCAAGGCGTTCAACTCGAACCACCAGATACTGCTCGCGGAGAAGGCCAAGGAGATCGCCGGCGAGTACGAGGACGACGAGTTCCCCGTCCGGCTGCTCTGTGTCGACTCGCTCACCGCCCACTTCCGCGCGGAGTACGTCGGTCGGGGCGAGTTGGCGAGTCGCCAGCAGAAGCTCAACAAGCACCTCCACGACATCGACCGCGTCGGCAACCTCTACAACGCCGCGGTCATCGTCACGAACCAGGTCCAGTCGAACCCG
>Ga0207797_1003535_pt1 | contig 10308 bp, 11 predicted proteins | sample PRCRCaboRojoPR_6_FD_187275 | JGI IMG/M metagenome (GOLD analysis project Ga0207797, IMG submission 187275) | Marine sediment microbial community from Cabo Rojo, Puerto Rico - PR CR 10% Liquid 1 (SPAdes) | ecosystem: Environmental > Aquatic > Marine > Coastal > Sediment | place: Cabo Rojo, Puerto... | reverse complement strand
CGACGTCCGCCCGGTCGGGATGGGCGTGTACGGCACCACCGGCCGGATGGAGAAGGGGTACCGGCTGTACGGCCACGAGCTCGAACTCGAGTACACCCCTGCGGAGGCGGGGCTGACGTTCCACGGCGTGAAAGACGCCGACTTCGTCGGCAAGGAGGCGTACGCCGAGGCGATCGACGAGCCCAGTCCGGCGACGCTGTGTACGCTCTCGGTCGACGACCACGCCCCCGAGGGCGGCGAGCGGCGGTTCATGCTCGGCAACGAGCCCGTGCTCGACCAGCAGGGCGAGGTGCTCGTCGACGAGGAGGGCCGGCGGTCGTACGTCACCAGCGCCGGCACCGGCCCCAGCGTCGGCAAGCACCTGCTGATGGCGTACCTCCCGCGGGAGTACGCCGAGGAGGGCCGCTCGCTGCAGGTGGAGTACATCGGCCAGCGGTACCCCGTCACGGTCGAGGTGGTCGGCAGCCGGCCGCTATTCGACCCGGACAACGAGCGCATCCGGAGGTGAGAACCGATGGACACGCTCGCCTGCATCAAGCGCGTGCCCGACACCGGCGCGCGGATGCGGCTCACCGACGACGGCCAGCGCATCGACACCAGCGGCCTCGGGTTCACGATGTCCCCCCACGAGGAGTGTGCCGTCGAGGCGGCCATCGGCGCCGTCGAGGACCACGGCGGCACGGCGACGGTGCTGACGCTGGGGCCCGAGGACGCGACCGAGCAGCTCCGGAGCGCGCTGGCGATGACCGCCGACGAGGCGACGCTGTTGGCGACCGACGGCGAGGAGTGGGGCCCCCGCGAGACGGCGGCGGCCATCGCCGACGCCGCGGACGACGTCGACCCGGACCTGCTGCTGTTCGGCGTGGCGTCCGCCGACGCGGCCAACGCCCAGGTCGGCGCCCGCGTCGCCGAGCGCCTGGACGTGCCGTTCGTCACGGGCGTCAGCTCGCTGGCGGTGCGCGAGGACAGCGTCGTCGCCGGGCGCGAGGTGGCCGGCGGCGAGGAGCGCTACGAGCTCGACCTGCCGGCCGCGGTCGCGGTCAAGGAGGGGGTCAACGAGCCCCGCTACGCGTCGATGCGGGGGAAGATGCGGGCCCGCAAGCAGGAGATCGCCCGCCACGACCCCGCGCGGCCGGCGCTCGACGGCCGCCTCGGGAAGCGCCGCCTGGAGGCCCCCGAGAGCGAGGACAGCGACGCCGAACGGCTCGGAGAGGGGACCGACGCCGTCCCGGCGGTGGTCGACCTGCTCGAGGAGCTGGAGGTGGCCTGAGATGCTGCTAACGCTGGTCGAACACGCCGGCGGCACCCCCGAGGAGGAGTCGCTGGCGGCGCTGACGCTCGGCCGCGAGGTCGCCGACGCGGCCGACGCGGGACTGGTCGAGGCGATCGTGGTCGGCGCCGAGGGCGCCGCGACCGCCCAGTCGCTCGGCGAGTACGGTGTCGACGCGGTCCACCACGTCGCCGACCCGCGCCTGGAACCGTACGCCCCAGAGGCGTGGGCCGAGAGCCTCTCGCAGGTGATCGACGACCTCGCGCCGGCGGCGGTGCTCGCGCCGGGCACCGACCGCGGGACAGAGCTGCTGGCCCGGGTCGGCGCCAAACGGACGCTCCCCCTGGCGACGAACGTCACCGCCCTCGACGCCGTCGCGGACGGCACCTACGACCTCCAGCGCCAGCGCTGGGGCGGCAGCCTCACCGAGCACGCCCGCCTGGAGGCCGATCCGGCACTGCTGACGGTCGCCGAGCACGCGTTCGCGCCGGAGCCGGTCGCCGGGGGAAGCGAGCCGGCGGTGACGGAGTTCGAGCCCGCGCCCGAGGAGTCGGCGTTCCGCGTCCAGGTCGACCGGATCGAGGAGGCCGACGCCGAGGGCGTCCCGCTCGGCGAGGCCCGGGTCGTGGTCGGGGGCGGCCGCGGCGTGGACGGCCCCGACAACTACGAGCCCCTGGAGGCGTTGGCCGACCGCCTCGACGGCACCGTCGGCGCCTCCCGGGCGGCGGTCAACGAGGGCTGGCGGCCCCATGATGACCAGATCGGTCAGACCGGCGCGAAGATCAGCCCCGACCTGTACGTCGCCTGTGGCATCAGCGGCGCCGTCCAGCACATGGTCGGCTGCCAGGGCGCCGACACCATCCTGGCGGTGAACACGGACCCGGAGGCGGCGATCATGCAGCGGGCCGACTACGCCGTCGAGGGCGACCTCCACGAGGTGGTGCCGGCGCTCAACGACGCGCTGGAGGAGTAGCGCCCTCTCGGCGCCGGGCTGTCGCTCTCCACGGCGGCGGCACTACTCGTCCCCACCAGCCGCGGGCCCGCCGGCCGGCCGCCCGTTCCGAACGTCGAACGCGACGTCGGCCAGCCCGGTGGCGAGCGTGTCGGCGGTCTCGACGGCCCAGAGCGCGCGGAACCGGCGGTTCGAACGCAGCAGCGACACGTCGTACACCGCGACTCCCTCGCCGGAGTGGGATCCATCCGGAGTAAGAGAGTTTCGACATCCGGCGGCCGCGTGGCCCGGTCAGTCGTCGGCCGGTGCGGGCTGGCCGGCCAGCGGCTCGAACACGTCAGCCAGGGACTCGCCCATCTCGCTCAGCCTGTCGACCTCCGACCGGACGGCCTCGATGTCCTCGCGCATCGCGCTCACCTCCTCGGACACCTCCGAGACGTTCCCCTCGACGGAGCGGACCGACTCGCGCACCTCACCCAGTTCGGACTCCAGGTCGTCGATGCGCCCCTCTAGGGCGTCGCGCTCGGCGCTGTGGTCCGCGAGAGTGTCCTCGACGCGGTCGATGTCCGCGTCGATGCGGTCGACGTCGTCCTCGACGCTGCTCTCGATGTCGTCGGCCCGGTCCCGGAGGCTCCCGACCCGGTCGTCGACGTCGTCGAGGCGGTCGTCGAGGGAGGCGACCTCCCCCTCGATGCGCTCGATGAACTCCGGGGCAGTGCCGTGCTCGTCGATGAGCTCCTCGAGGGCGTCCGTGTAGGCAGCGAACTCGCCGACGCGGGCGCTCAGCCAGTCGATGCGGGCCTCGACGCTGCGCCGGTCGCTCCCGTCGCCGCCGTCAGTCACTCGTTCCTCCGTTCCGCTGGCCGTCGGCCCGGGGGTGCCACCGGCGGACCCGGAAGGCGTCGAGGAGGACGAACTCGACGACTCGGGGGTCTCGCTGTCCCCGGACGAACGCTCGCCACCGTCGCTTGGGGAGGCCTTCGACCGCGTCATCGCGGCGGTCTCGACCCCCCGGATCGCAGGAGGGCCCAGCTCCACCCCCTCGACGGGCTCGGACAGTTTGAGGCCGTACCTGATGCGCACGGGTTCGTCCTCGACGGCCTGCTTCATCGACGCCCGCCTGGGCGTTATGTTCCCGGAGTCCGGCCCCTCGCCGTTCTGGAACCCCACCGCCTCCACCGGGAGGTCCGCGGGGAACTCGTCCACGACGTGGACCAGCACCACCGGCTCCTCGCTCGTCGAGCGGATGCGGACGGTCCCCACCAGACCGCCCTCCGTGCTCTCGATGCTCCGCGTGACCGTGACGTCCTCGTGAGAGGCCGTCGTCTCGTTAGAATCTGACCTCGGGCGTTGCAACCGTTCCCACCACTCAGTAGTGTAACTACACGTAACTAATAAACCGGGCAGGGTTTTCACAGCCTGAACCAGCCCCACCCGTGGTACCCCGGGTGGAACCGTTTGCTACTCCACACCGTACGACCCCGCATGACCGAGTGGCACCAGTTCGACTGCCCGAACTGCCAGGCGGCGTTCGAGGTGGACACGACGGTCATGGTCGAACTCCAAGAGGTGGGGTGTGTCCAGTGCGGCGCCGCGGTGTCGTCGTCGGCGTTCAGCCCGCTCGGCGGCCCGCCGCTGGTCGTGGAGTAGCTACCAGTCGGCCAGCGCCGCGTGCCGGTCGGCGACGGCCGCCACCGCTCCGGCGTCGAGCAGCCCCTGCTCTGTCACCACGCCGTCGACGAGGTCCGCCGGCGTCACGTCGAAGGTGGGGTTCTCGACCGCCAGCGGGGCCGGTCCGTCGTACACGGCCTCGGGCGGCCCGGTCTCCAGGTCCGGCTCGGCCGCGGGACTGATCTTGTCAGCGGCCGTCGCGACCAGCAGCCGGACCCCCTCGCGGGCGGCCGCCAGCGCGGCCCCCCGGGTGCCGGTCTTGTTGACGACGCTCCCGTCCCGGAGCACGGTGTCGGCGCCGACGACGAGGCTGTCCACCTCGCCCCCCGCGAGCACCGTCGCCACGGCGGCGTCGGTCACGAGCGTCACGTCCGTCCCGCCCTCGGCCAGCCGCTCGGCGGTGCCGACGCCCTCGCGTGCGGGCCGGGACTCCGCGACGACGACCCGCTCGGGCGGGCCCGACAGCGCCCGCTCGACGGTGCCCGACCGCGAGAGGGTGAGCACCGTCTCCCCCTCGAGGAGCGCTGCCGCCTCCTCGCTGGCGGCGGCGTCGGCGGCCAGCGCGGCCGCGATGCCGTCGCCCGCCGCCCGCTCGACGGCCGCCGGTCCCTCGCTGTCGCTCATCGCGCGGTTCACCCGCGTCGCCAGCGCCGTCATGCTCGGCCGGGCGGCCAGCAGGGCCTCCGCCACGCCGGCAAGCTCCGAGGGCTCCCCGCCGGGCTCGGCGGCCAGCGCGGCCTCGTCGCGCAGCACCTCCAGCGCCCGCACGGAGACGTACGCCGACCCGTGCTCGGTGTCGCCGGCGACCGACGCGGGGGTGGGCCGCACCCGGTCGTAGGAGGTCCACAGCCGCGGCACGGTCTCGCGCCGGAGCAGCTCCGTCGGCAGGACCCACTCGATCTCCGCGGCCTCCTCGGTGGGCGTCAGCTCCCGCGAGTCGCAGTCGAACAGGAACGGGTGGACCGTCCAGCCGCGGCCGTCGTCGTCCCGGAACGTGAACGGCTCGCCGGCACGGACGAGCGTGGAGTCGAGCCCGGTCTCCTCGCGCACCTCCCGCCGGGCGGCCGCCTCCGGCTCCTCCCCGGCCTCGACGTACCCCGAGACGCCAGCCCACCGGCCGGGGAAGGTGCCCGCCTCCTCGCTCCGGCGGGCGAGCAGCACCTCCCCGGCATTGCGCAGGAAGGCGGTGACGACCGCCGCGGGCCCGGAGGGGTCGCTCATGGCGGGAGTGGACGGTCCGGAAGCAAAAGCCCCCGGTCAGCCGGCGTCGACGGCCGACCCCCTGGGGAGCGGGCGTCCGTCGCCTTCCGGGGCGGTCACGCGGGTGACGGTCCCGTCGAACCGCCAGGCCAGCGCCCGGTCGAACCGGCCCAACAGCCCGAACCACCGGGGCGGCCGGTCCGGGACGACGATCTCGTCACAGCCGTGAACGGCGGCCGTCCGGAGCAGCACATCCATCGGCCGCCCGACGCCGCCGACCGCGACGTAGGGGACGTTCCGGTCGCCGACAGCGGCCGCGGCGGCCCGCCCGGCGACGGCCGCGGCCGCGGCCCGGGCCTGACTGGCGCTGTAGCCGAAGCGCCCGGGCAGGTCGGTGACGGCTCCGTAGCGGCTGTCGAACTCGGACTCGCTGACGACGCTCAGTACGACCAGTGCCGCCCCCTCGCGCTCGGCGCTCGCGACGGCGGCCTCCAGGGCGTGGTTGGCGGTGGCGTTCTCCTCGACCAGGGCGAGTGTCTTCCGCATCGGGGGTCACACCCCCCCCGAGGCCCCCGGACGAGATAAGTATCATCTGAAGTGGATTTCTGTGAGTCCGCCAGCAGAACGCCGGTTCACCACCGGCCACCACAATGCCCACTCCGGGGACGGCGCCACCCTCGGCCGTGGACCTCCGAGGCCTCGCCGTGACGCGGCTGGTGACCGTCCTGGCGGCGAACCTGGCGCTGTGGGCCGTTCCGCCGACGCCGCTGACGACGCTCGCGGCCCTGGCGCTCGGCACCGTCGCCGGTATCACTGCCTCCCGCGTTCTCGTGCTCCCGGCGGTCGCGCGCTGGGGCTGACCCCCGAACTGTTTACCCGGCCGCCCTGTCGTAGCGCGCATGGCACCGGAGATAACGGCCATCGAGACCGTCGAGTTCGCCTTCCCCGTCGAGGACGTCGGCTACAGCCCCAACGGCTTCTGCCTGGTGTACGAGCCCGGCACCACCACCCGGCGGAAACTGTTCGGCGTGAAGATACACACCGACGTCGGCGTCACCGGCGAGTACGTCGGCGGCAACTCCCCGGCGCTGGCCCAGATCAACATGTTCGCCGACTACCTCGTCGGGCGCAACCCTCTCGCCCGCGAGCGCCACTGGTCCTCTATCAAGCGCGCGCTCCGGAAGTACGACCGGATGGGTATCGGCCCCATCGACATCGCGCTGTGGGACTTCGCCGGCAAGTACCACGACGCGCCCATCCACGAACTGCTGGGCACGTACCGCGAGCGACTGCCGGCCTACGCCTCCACCTACGAGGCGGACCTGAACGGCGGGCTCGACGGCCCGGAGGCGTTCGCCGACTTCGCGGAGGAGTGCTACCAGATGGGCTACGGCGGGTTCAAGCTCCACGTCTGGGAGTCAGAGGAATGGGGCGACATCGACCGGGAGGTGGCGACCGTCCACGCCGTCGGCGAGCGGGTCCCGGAGATGGACCTGATGCTCGACCCGGCCTGCCAGTACGAGACCTGGGGGGACGCGCTGAAGGTCGGCAAGGCGTGTGACGAACACGACTTCTTCTGGTACGAGGACCCCTACCGCGACGCCGGCATCTCCCAGCACGGGCACAACCGGCTCGGCGAGCACATCGACACGCCGCTGCTCCAGACCGAGCACGTGCGGGGGCTGGAGCCACACACCGACTTCGTCGCCAGCGGCGCCACCGACTACGTGCGTGCGGACCCGGAGTACGACGCCGGCATCACCGGGGCGAAGAAGATCGCCTCGGTCGCCGAGGGGTTCGGCCTCGACGTGGAGTACCACGCCCCCGGGCCGGCTCAACGGCACCTGATGGCGGCGACGCGCAACTCCAACTACTACGAGATGGCGCTGGTCCACCCCGACTGTGCGAACCCGGTGCCGCCGGTGTACGCCGGCGGCTACGAGGACGTGCTGGACTCCATCGACGACGACGGCACCGTGGGCGTCCCGGACGGCCCCGGGCTCGGTGTCGAGTACGACTGGGAGTACGTCGAGGCCAACCAGACCGGCAGCACCCACCGCTACGAGTAGGGGGCTGACCCCGAGACGGCTCCTGGAGGCTGTCTGTGGCTACTTTTCGTCGCTGTCCTGTTAATCACTAACTAGTTAGTGACCCGTTATTTACCCTCTGCTGTGGTGGCGCTGATCATGGCAGACCGCCAGACAGACGTTCCGTCGGCAGTCGAACGGATCCGCGAGAACGCCGCCGAGTACCAGACCGACACCCCGACCGACTGGACCTCGCCGGACGAGCGCCAGCGCGGGAGCCGGGACCACCGGGTGGGGTCGTTCACGAAGCTACTGGAACACGACCCGGACACGGGCCTGCTCACCGGGAACGCGGCCGAGGAGTACGACCAGATGGCCAACGCCATCGAGGGCAACGACGGGGCACTGCTGGACGACGTCCGCCGGGCCGGAGACGGGTCGAGCGACCGCAAGTGGATCAGCCCCCTGTCGGCCAACGCCGGCAGCATTAAGGGCGCCCACCCGGCGACGGTGGGTGACGGCCTCGACGAGTACGAGATGACGGAGCCGTACGCCGTCGACACCCTGGAGGCCGCCGCCGAACTCGTCGAGACGTACCTGTTCGCGGTCTGCCGGGACGTCGAGTTCCACGACTACGACACCGGCGAGCGCACGGACGACGCCGCGGCGTTCGACGAGATCGACGGGTTCGACTCGATCACCCGGTGGGCGGCGACCCGGCTGACCGAGACCCTCGAGGCGGTGGCCACCGAGGGCGACCACGCCGACGCGGCGGCGGCCGCCGCCGCCCTGGAGATACCGACCGAACGGGGCCGGGTCACCCCCGCGACGCTGTTCCGGGGGTACTCACAGGGAGCGGCGCCGGAGTCGCCCGACCTGGTCGGGCCGTACCACTCCCAGTTCCTCCTCCAGCAGCTGTACCCGCTGTTCCCGTCGGGCTGTGCGCCGTACGTGGCCGAGCTGACCGGCGTCACCGAGCTCGACCTCGACGCGATCGCCGTCCCGCGGCACGTCCCCATCGCCAACCGCCGGGAGTTCGGGGTGACCTTCGAGGACTTTGTCGCCGTCCAGAACGGCTACCTGCCCGACACCTACCGCGAGGACGACTTCGAGTCCGACAGCGGCCGCTACCCGATCACCGGCCGGGACATGGGCACCCACGTCCACACGGACGGCCCCTACCAGGAGTACTACCGGGCGGCGACGGTGCTGCTGTTCTGGGACTTCGACCGGACGCCGCTGTCGCCGTACATCCCCTCGCCCAACGAGGCCGACGGGGTCACCTTCGGCCCGGTCGACCCGTTCTCGCTGGTCGGGGCGGTGTCCTACGAGGCGTTCAAGGCCGCCTGGGCCCAGAAGTGGCGCTCGTTCCGCCGGCTCCGCCCGGAGGCGATGGCCGGGCTGGTCGAGCTCGACCGCAACCGCTCGGGTTCGCCGCCGCAGGGAACCCTCTCCGGGCTGTTCGACGTCGCCCCCGTCGAGGACGTGCTCTCGGTCGTCGCCGAGTACAACGACCGCCAGTCGGCGTACGGCTTCGCCGACGGCGGGACCGACACCTACCTGCTGGGCCAGATGTACCCGGAGGGCTCCCCGACTCACCCCGCGTACCCCTCCGGGCACGCGACGATGGCCGGCGCGGGCGTCACCGTCCTGAAGGCGCTGTTCGACGACACGGCGGACATCACGGACACGGCGATGCGGCCGGTCGGTATCGACCCCGAGGACCCGACCGAGCACGTGTTCATCGACCGGGGCCGCCACGCCGACCCCGACGTCGACGAGATGACCGTCGGCTCCGAGCTGGACAAGCTCGCGTCCAACATCGCCCACGCCCGCATGTTCGGCGGCGTCCATTTCCGCTCGGACGGCGAGCGTGGCATCCGGCTCGGCGAGCAGGCCGCGATCCGGTTTCTCCAGGACCACCTCCGCAGCTACCCGGAGGGGGGGTTCGACGGCGCCTTTGAGCTCACCGACCGCGACGGCCGCCGGCTCCGCGTCGAACCCGAGGACGTCACCGTCGTGTAGGCGACCACCCACGACGCTGCGTCGACGGGCCTACCGCCCCCGGCGCCCGGACTGCGGTCGGGGGGTGGTTCCGGCACACTGGACGGGGGAGCGAAAGGTGTAAATACGCGGCGTCCCGAATTGTAATTTAATCGTTAATTACGAAAAAATTATAAATCTTTTCCGCCAGCGGTAGCTACCCTCCGGAGCCGGTGAGCGTGCCACACACCGGTCGTGACCGCCGAACCGGACGACTGACCACCAGACGTAGCTACCACGAATGTCAGACAACGTATCTAACGCGACCCGAGCGGCGACCGACGACCTCGCGGGGGTCGACCCGGCGGCACTGGCCGCCCGCGAGGGCGTCGAGAGCGTCGAGACCACCTACGACCACGAGGGCGCCGACCACTGCGAGCAGGGGTACGCCGGCCGGGTGATCCTCGGCATCGAGGGCGAGCAGGGCGTGCTCCTGTTGCACCACGTCGAGCACCCGGCGGTCGTCCTCCCGAACGGTCTCGTCGACGAGGGCGGGGACCACGTCGCGACTGCCCACGAGTTCGCGAGCGAGGCGCTCGGGCTGGAGATCCGCGTGACCGGCGTCGAGCGCGTCCGGTCGGTCGAGCACACCTTCGACGACGAACCCGTCGACCACACCACCCACGTCGTCCTCGGGGCGACCGTCACCGGGGGCACGCTCGACGTCCACGACCACGACTGGACCGGGGAGTGGGCCGACGAACTCCCCGAGAACGACCTGCGGGGCGACACGCTCGCGGACGCGCAGCTGTTCCTCTAACCCCGCGAGCCGTCCGCCGACAGCCGGAGCCGCTGGACGGCCTTCCCGACCCACGCCGGCCGGGGCGCCGCCGTGTTCCCGAGGTCGGTGAACGCGGCCCGCTCGGCCACCCGGACCGTCGCGCTGTCGACGGTGCCGCTGTAGGTCAGCCGGTACTCCCGGACGAGGCCGTCGCCGCCGACGCGCGCGACCAGGGTGGTGTTGCGGACGTCCTCGACCGGGCCGCCGAGGTCGACACCAGTCACGCCGGTCGCGCGGACGACGACACCGTCACCGCTGTCCCGCACTACCGTCGGCTCCAGCGTCGAGAACAGGAGGTACAGCCTGTCGAACCGGGTGACCGGTTCGATGGTGGAGCGGTCCACCCCGTAGCGGCGCCCTTCGT
>Ga0207797_1003534_pt1 | contig 10309 bp, 6 predicted proteins | sample PRCRCaboRojoPR_6_FD_187275 | JGI IMG/M metagenome (GOLD analysis project Ga0207797, IMG submission 187275) | Marine sediment microbial community from Cabo Rojo, Puerto Rico - PR CR 10% Liquid 1 (SPAdes) | ecosystem: Environmental > Aquatic > Marine > Coastal > Sediment | place: Cabo Rojo, Puerto... | reverse complement strand
AAAGAACCCGGGAAATTGGCATCAAACGAGCCATCGGAGCCAAGCGGCGGCATATTATTTTTCAGTTTGTTTTTGAATCGTTTTTACTTGCCTTTATCGGCGGCGGACTTGGTCTACTGATTTCAATCGGCATTATAAAGTTGATGTGGATGATGCCTGCTCAAAACGAAGGTGCCATGCAGTTTTTAGGCCGACCGCTGATGTCCAATATCGTTGTTATTGCATCGCTCAGCATTTTGATGATTATTGGGCTGCTCGCCGGTCTGTTCCCGGCACGCAAAGCGGCCAAAGTCGATCCGGTCGAAGCGTTACGGTATGAATAATCTATCGGCGTCAAAATCACAGCCAGCATGGTTATGGTTTTACTGAGGAAATCATTTTTTTTGAGCTGTTGAATGACGCTGTTTGATGTAATGATAAAATTCCACCTGGGAACGAAATTTCGGTTCATCAGGCGAATTCCTCAATTTATTGTCCAGCTTGTTGTTCAAGATTCTTGCCGATGTGTTATCACGCCACTGATAATCCCACAAGGTGCGCAATTCACGCTTTAGCTCCTCATCGTATACCGGTACGGCCGATTCCACACGGCGGTCCAGATTCCGGGCCATAAGATCTGCTGACGAGATATAAATTTTTTCATCTCCACCGTTGCAAAAGAACATCATTCGGGAGTGTTCCAAAAATCGGTCGATAAGTCCGATGGATGGAATGGTTGTGCCTTTTTTGTCAAACGTTGGATAAAGCGAGAACATGCCGCGCACGTTAAGGCGCACATCCACGCCTTTCTTTTTCGCTTCGCATAATTTTTTAATCAACGGCCCGTCAACCAAATTGTTGACCTTGATATAAATATAGGCAGGCTTGTTTTCTTTTGCATTGCGAATCTCGGTGTTGATTAGCCGGGTTAGCCGGTTCCGCATAAAAAAGGGCGAGAACAACAAGTGCCGGTAACGCTTGATCCGATAGTTCCGTTCGAAAAATTCAAACACCGAAGAAATTTCTCTGGTGATTTCTGGTTTGCTGGTGAACAGCAGATGGTCGCTGAAAAGAGTAGCAGTTTCCTCGTTATAATTTCCGGTACCAACACAACCGTAGTGTTTTGTTTTTCCGTCAACCTGTTTTGTGATGAGAACCAGCTTGGCATGGACTTTAAATCCTTCCACACCGTAAATGATCTGAACGCCTTCTTTTCGCAAACGATCGCTCCACTCAATATTGGCTTGTTCATCGAACCGTGCGCGAAGCTCCATAAGAACGGTAACCTTTTTTCCATTCCGCGCGGCATTAATCAGTGCGCCCATTACACTCGATTGCAGCGCCACTCGATAAATCGTAATTTTGATTTCTTTCACATCCGAATCGATGGCTGCTTCGCGCAACAGATCAATAAAGTGATTAAAAGAGTGGTAGGGAAAATGCAGCAGAATGTCCTTTTTCCTGATCACGCCTTGAATGTACTTGCCGCGGGGCAAATCCTTGTGTGTAACCGGTGGCAGAGGTTTATAAAAAAGATGTTTTTTGTTCAGATTTGGAAAGTTGACAAAATCTTTGGAATTATGATATCGGCCGCCGGCAATTTTGGTGTCGTTCTTGCCGTAATGAAGTTTTTCTTCCAGAATGCTTACAAGCTTTGCGGGCATGTTGGCATCATAAACCAGTCGTACCGGCTGTGCCATCTTGCGCCGCTCAAGACCTTCTTCAACCGCTTTTTTATAGCTGATATCCACATCATCGTTAATATCGAGTTCGGCATCCCGCGTTAGTTTGAATGTATAGGCTTCAACCTTCTTTGGATCAAACATATAAAAGATGTCCAAGAGATGCGCGCGAATAGCATCTTCGAGCATCATCAAAACATGTTCACCCTCTTTAGCCGGCAGTTCGATGAATCGCGGCAGAATATCGGTCGGTACCTCAATGAGTGCATAACGATTGGACTCGCTGCCTTTGCGGGCGATGAGTACACCGAGATAAAAGGCATCATCTTTAAGGTCCGGCAACGGGATGTTCTTTTTAAGAATTAACGGATGTATTCGTGGCCGTACTGTGTCAAAAAAGTATCTTTCAACAAATTCTTTTTGCGGCTCGTTCAGCTCTTTTTCATTGATAAGGAAAATATTTTCTTTTTCCAAGTCTTTGAGAATGTTTTTATAAACATGAGCAAAACGAATACTCAATTTCTTGACCCGTTCTTCGATGAGTTTGATGATTTCTTTGGGATCATTACCCTCAATTTTCGTGTGCTTGCCAAGCATGGCCAGGCGCCGTAAAATGGCTACGCGCACGCGAAAAAACTCATCCAGGTTATTGGAATAAATGCCAAGAAATTTGATGCGCTCAATGACCGGCACTTCCTTTTTATCGGCTTCTTGCAAAAGACGTTCGTTGAACGACAACCAGCTCAGTTCTTTATTTCGAATATGCGTTTTCAATAAACCCTCGTTTCTGTATGCGTGTGTTTCTAACGCAACCGCTCAGGCAAAGGTTCACCCAGCTGATGCAGAGAACTATCCAAAGCAAAACCGATAAACATCGGATACATCCAGTTTTTGTACAAGCCCCAGATGTCACCGCTTACACTTTGACGCACACGCTGGATCGTCGATTTGATTGGTGCGGCCTTGGTACCGATGCATTGAATGGCCCGAGCCGCCTGCAATTGCAGCCATGGCTGTGACTCGTCCGTTAAATGAGTTTCCAGCACTTTTAGAGGTTTTTCACAATGGTCTAAATTACACAACGTTTCCGCTGCTGATACCTGAACGCTGGCGGAGACATCATCCAGCAACTTTTCGAGCGCTGAGATTGCTCGTTCAGCTTCTTTGCCTTTTGCCAGGAGAGCTGTGACAATCCAGAATCGCACCCCACTGTTCGGTGAGTTCAGTTTTGATACTAACGAATCAACGTCAACGGACTCGTCGCCAACGAGTTTAGCCGCTTTGTAGATTGGTTCGATATCGTATCTTTTGAGATCCCGTGCCATTTCGTAAACCGTGTCGTTGCCGGTGCGGATCATCATTTCGGCTTCGTGGAGAAACCCGGTATCGCGTGTCTGCAAAACCCAGTCATCAAGACGTTGACGCATGGTTTGAACAACATCGGAGAGACGGGTATCATCGATAATATTGTTCAATTCATAAGGATCGTTCTGTAAATCATACAATTCTTCCAGCGGTTTGGGCTGGAACATCTTTTGCGATTCCGGCGGCAGCATACCGGTATCTCTCAATCTGTGCAGCTCGTTGAATGACGTTTTGTGCCGGTTGAAGATAATGGCATCTTGAATGTAAGGCCGATGCGGCATAAAATTGCGCACGTAGATATATCGGTCGTCAATGACAGCCCGGCTGACATCGTAAACATCATCGGCCCGGCTGCGTGCACCAATCACATAATCTCGCGGTTTTGACGTCTTTTGACCCAGAAACGGATAGCCCTCCATGATTCCGGGAATAGGAGCGCCGGTTAGACTCAACGTTGTTGGCGCAAAATCGACAAAACTGACGAGGCGGTCTGAATGTGAAGGAAGGGACTCGGTTGACAGATGTTTGTATTTGTCCGGAATGCGAACGATAAAGGGAACGTGCAATCCGCTGCTATAACACCAGCGTTTGTAGCGCGGTAATCCGAATCCGTGATCCGAAAAGAAAAACACAATGGTATCTTTAGCTAAACCATCGTTTTCCAACTGCTGCAGCAGTTCACCAACTCGTTTGTCCAAGACCGTAATCAGGTCGTAATAATGCGCCCACAACGTGCGAAAGGTTTCGGTGTCCGGGAAATAGGGCGGCACTTGCGCTTCTTCAGGACGGTGATGCATTTCCAGTTCCGCCACATCCGCTTCGCTTAGTCTGTTGCCATGGCCCTCATGCGAGATACCATAATTAAAAACGCTGAAAAACGGCTGGTCCTCAGGTCGGTCGCGCCAATGAGCTTTACCGCTCCACGAATCCCACAGGCCTTCGGCGCTAAAATTATAATCCGTTTTTGCATTGTTCGAGCAAAAATAACCATTTTCTCTCATGAGCAGAGGCAGCGGTTTGATGAAATCCGGTCGGGGAATCTCGGAACGCAAATGCTGGGTTCCAAGTGAGGTAGCGTACAATCCGGTAATGAGGCAGGACCGGGCAGGAGCACAGATTGGTGCCGTAGCATAGGCTCGCTCATAGACGATTCCTTCGGACGCCAGTTTATCCAGATGAGGAGTGTGCGCCCACGAATCGCCGTAGCAACCCAATGCCGGTCCAATGTCTTCGCATGTAATCCACAGAATATTGGGTTTTTTTGCTTCTTTTAAAACGTATCCTGCCAGAGGTGAGACGGCTCCGAAAACTGCCGCAGCTTTTATGAAATGTCGACGTGTCATGAATAACCTTTTGTGATGATTCGAATTTTGTTAATCTTAAAGTTGAAAAATTAAAACGCCAAATGCAAGCCCGACCTTAAAAGTCAGGTAAAAGCTCAGACTTGTGTAAGTTCTAATCTTTCGGCACCAAAGTGCCTGTTAAATGTAAAGGAATCTCAATACCCCGACTTGAGTCGGGATTAAGTAAAAACGACCTCTCAAAAAATTCGGCTTTAGACCAATTTGATAATGTTGCAAGGATTCCTCCCATTAGTGAGCCAAGTCAGGTGATACATCAGTGACTTGTTGATAATACAGATGTTTTGTATATGAATAGAAACATCGGAAATTAACTCAACAATGGATCGCTGTATAAACGATATCATTTTAATTAATTTGAGTTATATAGTGCCTTACAAAAAGAACGAATAACAAAGGAGCGACCCATTGTTTCGGATGTCAGGGCATATCCACCCAAGAATGAGCTTTTCAATTTTGGTTGCCCGGAGCAGGATAACGAAGATGCTGGATGATCTTTACATCACCGGCATGGATCAGAGAGATTTCAATTTAAAATTGGTTTCAAATGAATTGAACAAGTCCAGATACTGCTCCAGGTAACGTGATAACAGAAATTTATCGCGGACTGTTTCCCTGGCCACAGCTCCCATCTCTTTGGCTTTTTTCTCATCTTTTAACAAATCGACCATGCGTTCAGCCGCTTGCTCGACGGAAGAGACAAGATATCCGTTTTCACCATCTTTTATTTGAAAACGAATGCCGCCGACATTTCCACCAATCACCGGTGTACCTTTCCACATTGCTTCGGCAACCGTAAGGCCAAAACCTTCTCGAATGGATTTTTGCAGAACGACCCGCGCTTTGCGTTGAAGTGCATTGACGAGCGCCGTATCATCCACACTCATAATGAGGATGCGTTCCTCCCTTTGATCCAATAGTGATTTGTAAACCTCAACGCCTTCCGGATCGTCGGTGGCGACGTTGCCCAAAAGAACCAGCGTAGCCGGTACTTCTTTACGGGCAATCTTGAACGCGTCAATCACGCCCTGCGGGTCTTTCCATTTGTCAAATCTGGAGACTTGAACCACCAGCGGTAAATCTGTAGGAATGTTATAGTGAGACAAGCGCTCTTTAACTTCAGATTCACTCAAATGAATATTGGTAATAGCGAATGGATCAATCGCCGGCATAAAAACACGTTGAGGGGTTTCAAGCTCTTGCTTATATTGATCTGAAGAGACTATAATGCCATCATATTTTTCCACAACAGGTTTGAGATATTTCCATAGAGCTCTATGCGGTCGGGACAAATCGATGTGACAACGCCAAATCCACGGACCTCTTTTTCGATAGTGGTTGATCATAAACAACGGCTGAGGATCATGAATAATGACATAATCATGAGCAATATGATTGCGGATTACATTCTGATAAATGACATTTTCATAAATATCTCTTTTGCGTTTTGAGAAATTAAACGTCGCACCTTGGAGGGCATTGTGCATTTTTTTTGTGATTCCGAAAAAGTCAGGAGAGCCTTGGATAAGACGCCAGCCGGTCTTAATACCGAGACCGTTCATCAATAACGTCAGCGATGTTAGCAGAACCGAGACACCGCCTCCGTAATAAGTCGAGTTGATATTAAGGACGTGCAAATTACGTAATTGATAAGCCTTTTCCTTGATTCGGTCAACGGCTTCCTTGCTGATTAATTTCTGATAATTTTCTACCGTAACGATGTTTTGAAAGTTATCCATGAGCGGGCCTCTTTAATGTGGATGAATCGATAGACGCATTTTGTTCAGTTTTATGTTGATTATTTGTCTTGTTTTCGTTAAAGATATAAACGTAATATAAAAATATCAATCATAATTATAAAGTATCAATATTTTCACGATACGGAATTATGTTCATAAATCGGAGTCAGCCATGAAATATTTTTTTATCTTCGTCACTGTGTTATTCCTTTTAGGTGCTTGTTCGGATATTCAACACGGAGATCGGCAAAAAATTGCTGATGAGATGCAGCAGGTGCTCACCACCCAATTGCACCAATGGTATCCAGGATGTCTCGACAATGACAATGGCGGCTATTTATGCCATTTCAATGCTCAATGGCAACCGATCGAGCCTCAGCGGAAAATGATCGTGACCCAGGCAAGGCACCTCTGGACCAGCACAAAGGCAGCAAAGCGATTTCCGGAAGATTCCCGTTATGAAAAATCGGCCGAACATGGCTATCCTTTTTTGCGAGATGACATGTGGGATGATACTTATGGCGGATTTTACTTTATCCTCAACCGCCAGGGTGACATTATGGAATCAGGTTATAAAGCTGAAAAGCGGACTTATGGCCTGGCCTTTGGTTTGTACGCTACGGCTGCTTATGCAGAGTATTCTGGCGATGAATCAGTTCTCGAGTTTACCAAAGATATTTTCCGTTGGATCGAAGAACACGCCTATGATCCTGAACACGGCGGCTATTTTCAGTTTCTCAAACGCGACGGCACCGCTTTTCTCGAAAATCCGCAATCCACCGCCGGAGATTCTATTCGGTTCGGATTGAAAGATCAAAATACAACAATTCATTTGCTGGAAGCTTATTCGCAATTATATAAAGTGTGGCCGGACGATAAAGTGAGGACACGGCTGAAAGAGCTGCTGGTTTTGATTCGGGATACGATTACCACAAAAGAAGGCTACCTGGTACGTTTTTTTCGACCGGACTGGACGCCGATTACTTTTCAGGATTCGGCCAAAGTGGTACGAAAGCGGCGCTTTGATTTAATGTACATTTCCTATGGCCATGATGTGGAAACAGCCTATTTGCTCCTGGAAGCAGCCAGTACGCTTGGCTTGGACAATGATGCCAGAACGGACAGCGTAGCAAAAAAACTGGTCGATTTTTCATTAAAATACGGGTGGGATGAACAGTACGCCGGATTCGTGGATGCCGGTTATTATTATCCCGGCGATGAGGAACCGAAAATTGCCCGGGCTACAAAAAATTGGTGGTCTCAGGCCGAGGGATTGAATGCCCTGTTACTGATGTCGTTAAAATATCCGGATGAAGAAAAGTATTATGATTATTTTGTCAAACTCTGGAATTATACGCAAAAATATCTCATCGATCAGGAACACGGCGGCTGGTACGAAGGCGGACTCGACCGCCAGCCGGATTACAAAGATGCGCCCAAGGGACATATCTGGAAGGGCGGTTATCACACCAGCCGCGCGTTGATGAATTGTATTGATATGCTGGGAACGAATCAGCTGTTTGACAATGGTGCATTGTAAAGGATTCGGACTGCCAGCAGGGTATTCATCTGCAAATAAAGTTTTTGACTTTACGCAACGAATCCACCAGCGGCACGCCGCACAATTTAAGCCGGTAATCCGGATGGTGTCCGCCGGTGAAGAGCACGCAGTTCACATTGGCTGCCTGTGCTACTTCAAAGTCGTGTAGTGTATCCCCGATAAATAAAATGTGCTGGGGATCCACATCCAGCGCACGAATATAAGACTGAGCGAGTTCGAGTTTACCGGTGGCGTAATGATGATTCAACCCGCGAATGTCCGAAAAAAAGTGACCAAGACGATAGTGAGAAATACTTTTTTTGAGAATGTTAATATCAGATGCGGACACAATAGCCTGTTGGATATTCTCATTGTGAATAGCAGTGAGTACGTCCAAAGCGCCGTCATGAAGCTGGCATTCCTGCCAACGCCGACAGTATTCCTGCATCCATTCCGTGCCAATCGTTTCAAACGTGACCATATCAAAATTAAATCCGGCTCGACGATAAAAATTTTCCACGGGAAAATCGAAATGTCGCTGGTAAAATTCAGTGGTAATCGGCGGCTGGCCGTATTTTTTCAACAACGGGTTCAAAATATCGATCGCTAACCATCTGTCATTTATTAACGTACCGTTCCAATCCCAGATAATATGTTTAAATGCCGTCATAGATGTCCTTTTATTTTTTGCTTTTCACCCGTTGCATGCGATTGTTCAACGCCCGGCGCGAGATGCCCAGCATCCCGGCCGCGATGGTTTGGTTGCCCTCGCTCCGGCGCAGCGCCTCTTCGATGAGCTGCCACTCGGTTTCTTTCAACGTGGGCAGGGGCTCGCCAAAGTAAATGTTTGCTTCCGGTTCCAAATCAATCGAACGGTCTGTATCGACTTGATGCGGAGCGATTTTTTCACGGAATGTTTCCATCGAAAGCATTCCGGATTTGTGCCGGCTTACAGCATCGAAAATCATGCCTTCCAGCTCGCGAATATTTCCCGGAAAAGAATAATTCTTGAGCAAGGTCGGTAATTCTTTTGGAAACGACAGCGGCGATTTGCCGAGTTCCTCCGCTGCTTTTTGCACAAAGTGTTTCACTAAAAGCGGAATATCCTCTTTTCGCTCCCGCAACGGCGGCAAATGAATGCGGTGCGCCTGAAGCCGATAAAACAAATCCTTGCGAAAACGGTCTGTTTTGACTTGCTCTTCGAGATGACGCAAAGTCGCGACGACGATCCGTGCGTCACTCGTTTTTGGCACATCCGAACCAAGCGGATAAAACGTTTTTTCCTGAAGCAGACGCAAAAGTTTTACCTGCGATTCAATGCAAAGATCCCCGATTTCATCCAGAAAAAGCGTGCCGCCGGCGGCCCGTTCTACCAATCCGGCCCGGTCTTTTTCCGCACCGGTGAACGCACCGCGGGTGTGTCCGAAAAGCGTGTCTGAAAAAAGCTGATCATCCAGTCCGGCAACGTTTTCAACCACAAAATTATTGTTTCTGCCGCTCAGGGTATGCAGGGCACGCGCTACCAGTTCCTTGCCAGTGCCGGTTTCACCGGTGATGAGTACCGGCAAAGGTGTGGGCGCAATGGCTTCAATATATTGAAAAATGGAATGCATTTTCGGGTCACCGGTGACCAGGCTGTCAAATGCTTCCGGATGATCAAGTTCACCGGATAGCAGTACTTTTTTAAGACGGGTGTTTTCATGGCGGATTTGATTGAGTTCCAGAACATGATTGATTGTGGAAACAAGCCGGGTTTCATCCACTGGTTTCAGCACATAATCAAAGGCACCTTCTTTTATTGCCAGTACGGCGGTGTCTACTTCATTCAGAGCGGTAATAATGATGATCGGAATGTCAGGATGACGGCGAACGATACGGGGCAGCAATTCCTGGCCGGAAATGTGGGGCATGGTCAAATCGAGCAAAATCACGGATACGCCATGTTCATCCAGGTAAGGTTCAACGTGCCTGGGATCGCTCATGCCAATCACATTGTCAAAGCCATCGGCATTGAGCGTAAATTCTGCGCTGACGAGAAAATCTTTTTCGTCATCCACCAAGAGAATGGGCAGTTCAGGACGCTTGTGTTTTGGCATAAAAAGATATCCTTTTTTCTATGTTATGTTTGTTCCTCATCTCGGTAAAGCGGTAACGTGACATGTGCTGTTGTTCCTTTGTTTTTTTCTGATTCCAGCGACAACTCGCCACCATGGTCTTTGACAATGCCATAGGCTATTGACAGTCCCAGGCCGGTTCCGCCTGTCTCGCGTTTTGTGGTGAAAAACGGATCGAAAATGTGCTCCATGTCCTGCTCCGGAATGCCGGCGCCGGTGTCCCGGATCGTGATTTTCACGGTATTCTGCTCGACCTCAAAACCGGTTTGGATCCCGAGTTCTCTGACCGAACCATTCATGGCATCGCAGGCATTGCTGATGAGATTGATCAGAACCTGTTCCAGTTTTTGAAAATTGCCTTTAATTGGAGGAAGATCATCAGCGTAATCAACCTCAAAATCCGTGGTGGACTTTTTGATCAGATTGTGCACGATCAAAATTGCTTCTTCCACCACATGATTAATATTTACGTTTTCATCAAGCGAGCCGGTATCCTGTCGGGCATAATCTTTTAAACTTTTAACGATTT
>Ga0207797_1003533_pt1 | contig 10310 bp, 7 predicted proteins | sample PRCRCaboRojoPR_6_FD_187275 | JGI IMG/M metagenome (GOLD analysis project Ga0207797, IMG submission 187275) | Marine sediment microbial community from Cabo Rojo, Puerto Rico - PR CR 10% Liquid 1 (SPAdes) | ecosystem: Environmental > Aquatic > Marine > Coastal > Sediment | place: Cabo Rojo, Puerto... | reverse complement strand
AACTCCCGCCGATCTCGGTGACGGTGCCGTCCGGGAACCGGTCGGTGACGGTGCCGTGGGCCAGCACCGTGTCCGGGGCGTTCGCGTACACGTTGTAGTTCGGGACGTACTCGAGGGCGTTCGCCTCGAAGGTACGGTCGGAGCCGTCCCAGTAGTCGCCCGTCTCACCCGCGGCGACGGCGTTCTCGACCTCGAAGTCGGCCTCGGCCGTCGAGACGCGGCCCTGCGCCCGCCCGGGGTTCAACAGCAGGAAGCGGTTGGGGTACTCCGGCGCGAGTTCGAGGACGGTGCTCCGGTCGCGGCCGGTGGCGGCAACGTCCTCGGCGGCGCTCGACAGTTCGAGGACGTCCGCCTGCACGCGCTGGTTGTGGTCGAACTCGACGCGCTCGTTCTGGTTGGGGACCGCGTTGGCCTGCAACAGCACGAGCACGGCGACGAGCAGCCCGAACAGGAGGATGGCGCCCAGCAGCTCCGAGACGCCACGTTCGTCGATGGAACGCCACCGTCGGGAGAGTCGGTCCGAGTCGGTGCCGTCGGGAGTGGTGATGCCGGTCATGGTCAGACGAAGAGGAACGCCACGAGCGCGATAGTCACGAGGCCGATGCTGAACTTCAGGCCGCTCAGGATGGTGTTGTCGGAGAGCTTGCCGGCCAGCAGCCCCGAGCCGACACCCTGGATGAGCGCCGAGTGGAAGAACACCACTTCGTACGTCGCCACGGGGACGTTCGAGAACGAGATGGGTGGCTGTGCGCCGCCCAGCCCCTCCGTGGGTGGGGCGGCCGTCTCGGCGATGGGGCCGAGGTAGTTCGTGTCGAGCATCAGCACCACGAGCAGGTAGACCAGGTACCCGATGACGACGATGGCGACGTAGGAGGTCATCTCGCGGGTCCGTGCGCGGTCCAGTTTGTAGCGGTTGCGGGCGTCCTCGGCCGCGATGGAGAGGACGCGCGCGAGGTCACCCGTCGACCGGATGCCCTCCGCGAGCAGGCGCGAGGTGCGCGCCAGTTGTGGGACGTGGAGTCGGGCGCCGAACGCGAGCAGCGCCTCGCTCGTCGAGGCGTTCCAGAGGATGTCGTTGCGGACCTTCCGCAGCTCCTCGGCGATGGTGCCCGAGGAGGACCGGACGACGAGTCCCAGCCCCTCCGTCAGCCCGATGCCCATCTTGTTCGCCGAGGAGAGGATGGAGAGGGTGTTCGGGAACCGGCGGGCGAGTCGCCGCTCGCGGGCGGCGCGGACCTCGTGGCCGACCGAGAGCGGCACCATCACCGTCAGCAGCGGCACCACGAACAACAGCACGGTGTTCCAGAACGGCGACGCGGTGAACGCGGCCGGCGAGAGACCGACGGCGCCGGTGGCGACGAAGGCCAGCACCGCCACCAGCGCGACGGGGACCGTGAACACGAGGGTGTAGACCGGTTCGTCCCGGAACACCGTGAGCGGGTCCGAGAGCAGGTCCAGCAGGTCGTCCCGTCGGCGCTGACTCAGGTAGGCCTCGAACCGCTCGTCCTCCGTGGGCGGCGTCGCCGCCTCGTGGAGACTCCGGTCCGGTGCGGTCACGCTGCCGCGCTGGACGTACGGCTCGGAGAGGGTGTCGACGAGCACGAGGAACATCGCCATCCCCATCGGGATGACCGCGTAGACGAGCAGCGTCAGCTGTGCGATGGTCTGGCCGCCGACCAGACTGATGACGACGAGGATGACGACGAGGAACAGCGGCGTCGCCACGAAGCCGACGATGAACACCTCGCTGAGGATGGCCAGCGTCTCGAGGAAGTCCTCCTGCGAGTCGCTCGCCTCCTCGAGGTAGCCACGCGCCTCGTCCTCAAGGAACGGGGTCACGCCCCCGCCGGAGTCGAGCACGGAGAGCAGGTCATCGAGGAACTGCTCGAGGTTGTCGCTCGGGGTGAGGTTCCGGAGGTTCTGGAGCGCGGTGAAGAGGTCGTTGCCGAACAGGTCGAGTTCGCGGACGACCACGTCGAACTCGGTGGCCACCTCGCCGTAGGTGTCCTCGGCGTCCGCGAGCGAGTGGACGAGTTCGGTCAGGTTCATCCCCCCGTAGCTCAGCGCGTACATGTAGACGATGGCGTGTGGCAGCGTGACGTCGATGCTCTGTCGCCGGGTGCTGACCGCCGCGCTCGGGTAGTACGCCAGCACGAGGTAGGTGCCGCCGGCGAACAGTGCGGCGAGGAGGAGCGACGTGAACACGCCACCGACGAACACGCGGTTCGCGCCGACGAACGACGCGACACCGCCACGGAGCGCAGGCGGGGCGGTGAGCGCGTCGAACACGCCGACCTGTGCGAGCGCGACCGTCAGCAGGGCACCGAGTACCGCCCCGACCACCCCGAGGACGGCGGCGTAGCCGAGCGCCCGCGTCAGGTACGTGTCGTAGGACTCGCCAATCCGGGCCTGGTTGAGCGAGCGCTGCAGGTCGCGGTAGCGCTCGGGCCGGCGGCGGAAGAAGGTCCGTACCCAGCCGTACTGCTGGCGGTAGGCGGCGATCTGCTCCTCGACCGGCACCGACCCGGTCCCGGTCAGGCCCTCCAGCGCGTACTCCGGCGGTGGGACGCCCGCCGGCTGGCTGTCCGGGTCGGCGTCCGGGGCCGGCCCGTCGGCGTCCGGGTCGAAGCGCTCCAGCTCCTCGCGGACCTGGTCCTCGCCCTGTGTCCCCATCGACCGGACGTTGTCGCGTCCCTCGGCGTCCGGGCGGTCAGGCGGGGCCGGGGCCTCCCCGGGGAGGTCGACCCCGTCGAGGTCACTCGGCCCCGCGGTGCCCGCGCCGTTCGAACCGGTCCCGTCCCCGTCGCGCCCGTCTGTGCCGTTCCCGTCGAACCAGTCGGCGTCGTCCTCGTCGCGCCCGGCTGTGCCGTTCTCGTCGTGCCCGTCGGATGCGTCCCCCTCGGTCACGGGAGGTCGTACCCCCGGTCACGGACCCGCTCGAGCACGTACTCGGGGTCCTTGTGGTAGAGCTTGATGAGCGCGGCCACGTCGCGGTAGTCGGTCACCCCCTCCTCGACGAGGAAGTAGAGCAGCCCCTCGCGGCGCTCCACCTCCGTCCGCAGCCGCTCGTCCGACCAGCCGCGTTCGACCGCCACCTCGTCGAGGACGCCCGACTCGGCCACCCGCCTGTGGCTGTCGGTCGTGGCGTCCCAGCGGAACACGTCGCGGGTGCGGATTGAGAGCGGATCGTCCTCCGGGTTGAGTACCTCCGTCACCTGCTGGTTCCGCCGGACCCGGTCCTCGCCGACGAACGTCTGTTTCTGGATGGCGATGACGTCGAGGTCCTGTATCATCGCGGTCGGGACGTTCAGCGGCGGGTTCTGGAGGCGGTTGACGACCGTGTCGATGGAGTCCGCGTGCATGGTCGTGTAGGCCGTGTGACCCGTGCCCATCGCCTGGAAGAACGTCAGCGCGACCCGCTCCTCGGTCCGAATCTCGCCGACGAGCAGGTACTCCGGTCGCTGTCGGAGCGCGGCCTGCAACAGCCGGTACATCGACACCTCGCCGCGGCCCCCCTCCGAGGCCGACGAGCGGGTCACGCTCTGTATCCAGTTCTTGTGCGGCAGGTCCACCTCGCGGGTGTCCTCGATGGAGATGACCTTCGCGCTCGGCGGGATGAAGAAGGAGATGGCGTTCATCGAGGAGGTCTTGCCCGACCCCGTGCCGCCGGCGAAGATGAGCGACTTGTTGTTCTCGATGGCGAGCCAGAAGTACGCCATCTCCTCGATGGAGAACGTCCCCCAGTTGGTGAGGTCGATGGGCGAGAACGGCACGTCCGAGAACTTCCGGATGGTGAAGTTCGCCCCGCGGGTGGCGATCTCCCCCCCGAGCGTCAGTTGCAGTCGGGAGCCGTCCGGGAGGGTCGCGTCGAGCAGCGGGTCGGAGACCGAGATGGTCTTGCCCGCCCGCTGGGCCAGCCGGACCGTGTACGAGGAGAGCCGTTCCGCGGAGAACTCGACGTTCGTCTCGAGGTCGCGGTACGCGCGGTGGTAGACGAACACCGGGACGTTCGCGCCGTCGCAGGAGACGTCCTCGATGGCCGGGTCTCGCATGATGGCGTCGATGGGACCGAACTGGATGAAGTCACGACGGAGGTAGTAGACCAGTTTGAGCATCGTCCCGTCGTCGACGCTCCGGGCGTGGTTCCGCACTAGGTCGACCACGTCCTCCTCGAACACCTGTCCCTTCTCGCGCCCCTCGTCCAGGTCCTGGTACATCAGGCTGTTCCGGAGGTACTCGACGAGGTCCGCGCGGACGTACCGTTCGAACTCGTCGAGTGCGGGTTGGCTGACGTGGTAGCGGTACTCCCGTTCCTCGGGGTCGTACAGTACCGAGACGTACGCGAACGGCTTGTTCACCCACCGGCGTTCGATCTCGTGGTACTCCTCGAGGTACGAGAAGTCGAAGAACCGCTCCTCGAAGAACGCCCGCTCGGGCGTGTCGACGGCCAGTTCCTCGCCGTGCTCGTCGAGGTACTCGCGGAGGTCTGCGAGCACGGACTCCCGGACGTCCGACTGGTCCGGGACGTCGTCCGGACCGGTCGCGTGACGCTCCTGCCCTTCCTCGAGCAGTCGGACCGCCCGTGCCGTCGAGGTGGGGTCGTCCGCTGCCGGGTCGTCGACCGACGTCCCCGGCGCGTCCGGGGCGTCGGTCACGCCGGGGTCGCTCGACTGTTCGGCCGCCGCGCTCCCGACGCCGGGCGTCGTCTCGTCGTCGCCCGCCGCCGAGAACAGGTTCACGAGCGTCGCCGACCCGTCGTCGCTCTCACCATCCCTCAAGCCCCGCCCACCGCTCGCTCCGTCTCCCTCCGGGGGTCCCCCGTCCCCCGCACTTTCGTCGTTCTCGCTCATCCGTTGATTCACCTCACCACGCCGCGCACAAGAACCTATGCGCTGTTCACGCCGACCAGTCGAAGCTACCGCTCGGTCACCGTGTTCCGCAGCGTCCCGATACCCTCGTACCGGATCGTTATCTCGCTACCCGGTGGGAGCAGTCCGGGGTTGGCCGGACTCCCGAACGAGACGACGTCGTTCCGCCGCAGCGTGAACCGTTCGGAGAGGAACGAGACGACCTCTCGCGGCTCGATGAACATCCGCTCCGTGCTGTCGTGCTGTCGTCGCTCGCCGTCGATGTGCGTCTCCATCTCGAGTCCCACGGGGTCGACCTCGGTGTCGATACAGGGGCCGAGCGGCCCGCTCCCGTCGAACGCCTTCCGTGCCGTGCGACGCTCCTGGTCGAGACAGTCGAGGTCGTTCAGGATGGTGTAGCCGCGCACGTGGTCGTCGACCTCGTCGGGCGCGATCTCGTGGGTCGTCCGGCCGATGACGGCCGCGAGCTCGCCCGCGTAGGTGAGTTCATCCGTGAACGAGGGGTACTCGATGGGCGTCTCCGGGTCGTGCAGCGCCACTGGCGGCTTGATGAAGAAGTCGGGCTCCTCGGGCACGTCGTAGCCCATCTGGTCCACCTTCTCGCCGAAGTTCCGACCCACGCAGTACATCGCGCTCGGCTCGCAGGGCGCGAGCAGGTCGGCCTCGTCGGTGTTCGTGTCGAACGTCCCCACGTCCGTCGTGACGACGCCGTCGTCGTACTCGCCCTCGATGACGTCTCCGTCGACGTCGATGCGTGCGACCTTCATGTCCGGGTCGGCGGACGGGGTGTGGTTAGGCGTTTCCGTTCGGCGCGGCCCGCAGGCGCTCGCTTCCCAGCGAGCAGAGGTGGCCGAGCGCGTAGCCAACGCCACCGACGACGGCCGCGAACAGGCCGTAGAACGCCAGCCCTTCCGGGTCGAACACGAACGCGAGACGGTCGGCGAGCGTCCGGGTGCCGGAGAGCCACAGGAACCCCCACGTCGCGCTCAGTCCGAGGTACGGCGTGTACGCCACCAACCACCCGAACGCGACACCCCCTCGCCGGTAGCCGACGCCCGCCGCCGCGACGAGGCCGACGAGCGCCGCGTGGAACGGGACGAACACGACACCGCCGGCGAGTTCGAACAGCTCGGTGGCGTAGGCGAGCGCGGTCAGCACGCCCACGGCGAGTGCGAGGAGGCCGTCGAGGCGGCGCTGGAACGGGTCGGTGCCGAGGAGGAGGGCGGGAAGTGACGGGACCATACGTCGACACTCCGGGCGGCGGACATGAACCTTCGGGAGGCGGGGAGCCGTGGTGGTCGATGACACAGGATACCCCTCCGCGGCGCCCGCCGGGACCAATCGGTTTAGTACGTCGGACGACGAACAGGTAGGCATGCAAGACAGCCCGCTGGCCGGCCGTTCGGTCGGCGTCATCGGCAGCGGTTTCGGCGGCCTCTCCACCGCGTGTTACCTTGCCGACGCCGGCGCCGACGTGACGGTCCTCGAGAAGAACGAACAGCTCGGGGGCCGCGCCTCGCGGCTCGAGGCAGACGGCTTCCGCTTCGACATGGGTCCCTCCTGGTACCTGATGCCCGACGTGTTCGAGCGGTTCTTCGCGCACTTCGGGAAGGAGCCGAGCGACTACTACACGCTCTCGCGGCTGGACCCGCACTACCGCATCTTCTTCAAGGACGGCGACCGGGTCGACATCGTCCCCGAGGTCGAGGAGAACGTCGCGACGTTCGAGTCCTACGAGGACGGCGCGGGTGAGAAGCTCCGCGAGTACCTCGACACCTCGGAGACGCACTACGACGTGGCGATGAACCAGTTCGTCTACGAGGACCGCCCCCGTCTCCGGGACTGGGTCGATCTGGACGTGATGAAGGCCGCCCCCATCGGCCTGAAACTGGTCGGCAAGATGGACGACTACGTCTCGGGCTACTTCGAGAACCCGAAGCTCCAGCAGATCATGCAGTACACGCTGGTGTTCCTCGGCGGCTCGCCGAAGAACACGCCGGCGCTCTACAACATGATGAGCCACGTCGACTTCAACATGGGCGTCTACTACCCCGACGGCGGCATCGGGGCGGTGGTGGACGCGCTCGTCGAACTCGGCGAGGAACTCGCCATCTCCTACCGGACGAACGCCGAGGTGACGGAGATCATCAGCCGGAAGGACGGCTTCGAACTCGAACTCGCGCCCGCGGTCGACCCCGAGTACGAGACGCCCGACGCGGCGACGGTGCCGGACGGCGGGTCGACCACGGCGCAGGGCGGCGAGCGTCTCGCCTTCGACTACGTCGTCAGCGACGCCGACTACGCCCACACCGAGCAGGAACTCCTCCCCGAACACCTCCGGACGTACGACGCCGACTACTGGGAGTCACGGACCTACGCGCCCAGTGCGTTCCTCATGTACATGGGCGTCGAGGGCGACGTGGACCCGCTGGCACACCACACGCTCGTCCTGCCGACCGACTGGGACCCGCACTTCGAGCAGATATTCGACGACCCCGAGTGGCCCGAGGACCCGGCGTACTACCTCTGCGTGCCGAGCGAGACGGACGACACCGTCGCGCCCGAGGGCCACTCGAACCTGTTCGCGCTGGTCCCCATCGCCCCAGGCCTGGAGGACAGCGAGGCGACTCGCGAGCGCTACCGCGACCTCGTGCTCGACGACATCGCCGAACACACGGGCGTCGACCTGCGCGACCGCATCGTCTTCGAGGAGCAGTTCACGGTGAGCGAGTTCGCCGAGCGGTACAACTCGATGGCCGGGACGGCGCTCGGGATGGCCCACACGCTCCGCCAGACGGCGCTGTTCCGCCCGGACCGTCGCTCCGAGAAGGTGCCCGGCCTCTACTTCACCGGGTCGTACACCACGCCGGGCATCGGGGTGCCGATGTGTCTCATCAGCGGCCAGCACACCGCCGACGCAGTCCTCGAGGACGTGAACTGACGTGAGCCTGCGCGAGTGGAGTCTGGATCATGTGCTCCCGCCGGAGGACACCACCTACGGCTACCTCCTGCGCCTGTCGCGCCCCCGGTTCTGGCTCTACCTCGCCGGCCCCGTCGTCGTCGCCGTCGCGTTCGCGGCCGACAGCGTGGCCGAACTGTTCTCGCCGCTCGCACTCGTCCTGTTCGCGTACTTCGCCGTCCCGGCGAACGTCTACCTCTACGGCGTCAACGACATCTTCGACCGGGAGGTTGACGAGGAGAACCCGAAGAAAGACGAGAAGGAGGTCCGGTACGACGGGTCGCGCCTGACACTCGCCGCCGTCGCCGTCACCGGCCTCGCCGGCCTCGCGTTCGTCCCGTACTTCGTCTGGGTCGGCCAGCCGGCGGCCGCCGCCGTGATGGTCGCGTACCTGTTCCTCGCGACGGAGTACTCGGCACCGCCGCTCCGGTTCAAGACGGTGCCGTTCTTCGACTCCATCTCGAACGGGCTCTACATCCTGCCCGGTGTGCTGGCGTGGACGGCCATCGAGGGGACGCTCCCGCCGCTCGGCGCCATCGCCGGCGGCTGGCTCTGGACGATGGGGATGCACACGTTCAGCGCCATCCCCGACATCGAACCGGACCGCGAGGCCGGCATCCGGACGACGGCCACCGAACTCGGCGAGTTCAACACCTTCCTCTACTGCGCGGTGGTCTGGCTGCTGGCCGCGGCGGTGTTCGTCACGGTCCACCCCTTCTTCACCGTGGTCCTCCTGCTCTACCCGCTGCTCGTGTTCGGCATCGTCTACACGGACGTGGCCCCCGACGAGGCGTACTGGTGGTACCCGCTCATCAACACGCTGACGGGGATGGCCATCACGCTCGCGGGACTGTGGGTGCTCGTGTATGGATAGGACGCTCTCGGTCCCGAACTGGTCGTTCCCCGAGAGCCGCGCGGAGGTCGAACGGGCGCTCGACACGCTCGTCCTCGAGAACCGCTTCACCATCGCCGTCGTCTTCCCCGCGGTGGGCGCGCTGATGCTGCTGGCCTCGGCCGAGGCGCTGCTCGGACCGCTGAACTTTAACCCCTACCTCGTGCTGTTCGGCACTCTCGTGATGCGCCTGCCGCTGGTCGCGGGCGTCGCGCCGCTCACGGACCGCCGGGCAGCGGCCGCGCTCGGCCTCCTCACACTGTACGCCTACGGCATCGAACTGCTGGGGGTGACGACCGGGTGGCCGTACGGCTTCTTTGAGTACGGCGTCGAACTCGGGCCGATGCTGTTCGGGAAGGTGCCGCTCGGTCTGCCGGTGTTCTTCTTCCCGCTCGTCCTGAACAGCTACCTGCTCGTCTCGCTCCTGCTGTGCGACCGGGCCGCGAACACCGCGCTCAGGCTGGCCGCGACCATCGGGACGGTGCTGGTGATGGACCTCGTCCTCGACCCCGGTGCGGTGGGGCTCGGGTTCTGGAGCTACGACCTCACGGGCGTCGCGGTCACCTACTACGACGTGCCGTGGACGAACTACGCGGGGTGGGTGCTGAGCGCGACCGTCGCCGTCCTCGCGTTCGACCTCGGCTTCGACCGGGCCGGCCTGCGTCGCCGCCTCGAGGAGACCCCGTTCATGCTCGACGACCTCGTCTCGTTCGTCATCCTCTGGGGGGTCGTCAACGCCTACTTCGGCCAGTGGATCCCGGTGGCCCTCGCGGCGGCGCTGGGTGCGGGCCTGCTCTACACCGACCGCTTCGACTTCGACGTGCGGAGCGCGGTCCGGCCGCTCGGCCGCTGAGCGTGGCTCTCGAGTGACAGTAACGGGACGGGAGACGCGGGCAGCGACTGTCAGGGGTGCCCTCACGCGTCACGTGCGCGCAAGTAGACGCCGACCCGAGTCGTCCTTCCGTCCCCGCCTCTCGGTACTCGGCCACCGCATATGAACGAAACACCCGACTAGTCAGGTATCGCCCGCGGGGTCGAAGAAGCCGCCGACGAGTTTCCGGTGGGCGGCCCGCAGGTGCTGGTGGAACGTCGACCGTGAGACCCCCATCGCGGCGGCGAGCTCGTCTCCCGAGGCACGACGGGTGGGTGCGAAGTAGCCGCCGACGTGAGCGAGTCTGAGCGCCGTCAACTGCCGATCGGTGAGCCGCGACTCCAGTTCGTCCCGGAACTCAGGGGGCGTGCGGGTGGGTCGCTCGCGTGTCCGGGTCGCCAGGAGTTCGACGGGGCCGAACCGGTCCCGCAACGACTCCACCAGCGACCGCGTCTCGACCCCGGCCGGCAGCGAGAGCGTGACCGCGAGTCCATCGCCGTCGGCCGCGGCGCTCTGCAACTCCGCGCCGTGGTCGGCCAGCGCCGGCACCAGTGACTCCGCCGTGACGACGAACTCGAACAAGGACTCCTCGCCGGCGGTCACGGCACGGCAGCCGACCACGTCCGGGTCCCGTGCCGCCGCCGCAGTCACCTCGGACGGCGCCGCGTCCGTGACGGTGTAGAACGTCCGGATGTGGTCGTCGCCGAACACCGCCCCCTC
>Ga0207797_1003532_pt1 | contig 10311 bp, 10 predicted proteins | sample PRCRCaboRojoPR_6_FD_187275 | JGI IMG/M metagenome (GOLD analysis project Ga0207797, IMG submission 187275) | Marine sediment microbial community from Cabo Rojo, Puerto Rico - PR CR 10% Liquid 1 (SPAdes) | ecosystem: Environmental > Aquatic > Marine > Coastal > Sediment | place: Cabo Rojo, Puerto... | reverse complement strand
CCCGGATCGTCCGTCCCGCGGACCGTCACCGCCACGCCGTCGGTGAGGGTGAGGCCGGCGCCGCGCGACCCCGCCCGCGTCGGGTCGTCGTCGGGGCAGGGGCTGAAGAAGCCGGTGACGTGACCGGGGACGAACGCGGTCGATTCGTCGGAGACGGTCATCGAGTCCGGGTTACGGACTCAGCCGCTGGCGGTCTCGCGGGAAGAGCACGGCCTCGCGGATGTTGCCCAGATCGAGCATCGTCATCACGAGGCGCTCGACGCCGTAGGCCCACCCGGCGTGTGGCGGCATCCCGTATTTGAACATCTTCGTGTAGTAGTCGAACTGTGCGGGGTCGAGTCCCTGCTGTTCGAAGCCGGCGACGAGTTCGTCGTAGCGGTGTTCGCGCTGGCCACCCGAGACGAGTTCCATCCGCGGGTGCATCAGGTCGAAGCCCTTCGACAACTGCGGGTCGTCGTCGTAGTCCTGAATGTAGAACGGCTTGATCTCGGAGGGCCAGTCGGTGATGAAGTAGTGGCCACCCACGTCGTCGCCGAGGGCCTTCTCGGCCTCGGTCGACAGGTCGTCGCCCCACACCAGTTGCTCGTCGAGTTCGCCCGTCGCGTTGATGCGCTCGATGGCCTCCTCGTAGGTGAGCCGCGGGAAGTCCGCGTCGGGGACCGCGAAGTCGTCGTAACCGAGGAGTTCGAGTTCGTCGGCACAGTTCTCGGCGACGCCCTCGTAGGCCGCCCTGAGCGTCCCCTCACACACGTCCATCGCCTCGTGGTGGTCGACGAACGCCGACTCGAAGTCGATCATCGTCGCCTCGTTGAGGTGACGGGGCGTGTTGTGTTCCTCGGCGCGGAAGATGGGGCCGATTTCGAAGACGCGTTCGAGGCCGGAGCCGACCATCAGCTGTTTGAACAGCTGTGGCGACTGGTTCATGAACGCCTCCTTCCCGAAGTAGGTGATCGGGAAGAGTTCGGTGCCGCCCTCCGTCCCCGTGGCGACGATTTTCGGCGTGTTGATCTCCGTCGAGCCCACGGAGCGGAAGTACTCCCGGACCGAGCGCAGAATCTCGCTCCGAATCTCGAAGATGGCCTTCACCTCGGGCTTTCGGAGGTCGAGGGTGCGGTTGTCCAGCCGAGTGGGGAGCTCGGCGTCGACTTTCCCCGAGGGGTCGAGCGGGAGTTCGGGGTCGGCCTCGGCCAGCACGTCCACGGAGTCGGGCACCATCTCCAGCCCCGTCGGGGCGCGTGGCTCTTCCTCGACGGCGCCGGTGACGGCGACGACGCTCTCGCGGTGGACGCCGAGTCCCGTCTCCACGAGGTCCTCGTCCATCTCGTCTTTCTCGAATTTGACCTGCAGTTTGCCGGTCTTGTCCCGGAGAATCAGGAAGGCGATGCCGCCGAGGTCACGGATCTCGTGGACCCAGCCGGCGACCGTCGCCGTGTCGCCAGCGGCGACGTCGGCCGTGTAGGTTCGGTCCTGCATACCCATCCGTATCGGACCCCGCGTCTTAAACGCGACCGTTTGGAGTCGTCGTGGCGGTCAGTCGACGCGGAACTCGCCGATCACGTCCTCGTCGAGGTGGACGCCCAGTCCCGGTTCCTCCGGGAGGGCGATCCGACCGTCATCGATTTCGGGCGGCGTTTTAAAGAGCGGTTCGTACACTTCGAAGTCCGTGGGGTCGAACTCCAACCACTCACAGGCCGGCGACGCCGCCATGACGTGCATCGTCGCCGCGAGACCGACGCCGGTGGTGAAACAGTGGGGCGTACAGACCGTGTTGTACGTCTCCGCGAGCGCACAGATCTTCTTCGCCTCCGTGATGCCGCCACAGCGCATCACGTCGGGCATCACGTAGTCCACCGCGTCCGCCTCGAACAGGTCGTGGAAGCCCCACTTCGTGTACTCGTTCTCCCCCGACGCGATGGGGACGGAGAGTTCCTCGCGCAGGGCGGCGAGGCCGTCGACGTCGTACGGGCTGAGCGGCTCCTCGTACCAGTAGACGTCGTACTCCTCCAGCATCCGCCCGACGCGGCGGGCCTCCGGCCGGTCGTACCCGCAGTTCATGTCGACCATCAGCGCCGTGTCGGGGCCGATGGCGTCGCGCATGGCGGCCACCCGCGCCTCGTCGGCGTCGATGCCGCGGCCGAGGTGGGTCTTGACGCCCGCGAACCCCCGGTCGACGTACGACGCGGCCCGCTCGGCCATCGTCTCCGGGTCCTGCCAGAACAGGTCGCTCGCGTACGGCTTCAGCGACCCCTCCATCGGCCCGCCGAGCAGACGGTAGACGGGCACGTCGTGGTGCTTGCCCGCGATGTCCCAGAGCGCGATGTCGACGCCGCTGGCCGCCGACAGCCCCTGTCCCTTCCGATCCTTGTACACCGTGTCGGTCACCATCGCCGCCCAGTGTCGCTCGATGTCGAGGGGGTCCTCGCCGATCAACAGGGGCGCGTACTTCTCCTCGACGATGCGCTCGACGATGTACGACTCCGGCCCCACGCCCTCGCCGATGCCCGTGATGCCCGCGTCCGTCTCGACGACGACGAACGCGGCGCCACGGGCGGAGAGCGCGCGGTCACGCGAGACGCCCAGCGGTCGGTCCAGCGGCACTTCGACCCGTTCGACGCGTACGTCGGTAATCTCCATCGTCCCCGCTTCGGCAGGTGACGAGAAAAACCCCGGTGGCGAGGGGTCCACTCGATGCTCCCCGCGGCCCCAGTTACGCCGCCGAACAGATCCTAAATTGACACGTCGTGGCCGGGTGGAGCGACGACGAGAGGCGCCGTCGGCTTCGGTGGCCCCGGCACGTGTGGATGAGCCGACAGCTACTTGACGCTCGCCCCGGAGTATGTGGTACAAAGTGGCACGGCCACTATGCGTACGGAGCCAGCGCGGCACGCGCCCGATGCGACCGGTCGCTACCAGTGCCGCGCTCTTCGCGCGAGGTGGTCGCGAGGCCCGGCCTCCCGTAGCCGGATGAGGGTAAAATGACAGGACGGCCGAACGATGACAGCGGCGACTCGCTGAACGACCTGTTCGAGGTTCTCAGTCACGAGTACCGCCGATACGTCCTCTGGGTGCTCGCGGACCCGGACAACCGGGCCGACGAGGCCATCGATACGACCCAGTTCACGGGTCCCGACGGCGAACCGGATATCCTCCAGCTAGAACTTCGCCACAACCACTTCCCCAAGTTAGACGACTACGGACTCGTCGACTGGGACCCGGACGCGGAGACGCTGAGCCGTGGACCGCGATTCGAGGAGGTCGAACCGTTCCTCGAGGTGATCGACGACGATAGCGACGAGACGTCGGGGGAGTAGTCGAGCCCCCTCGTCACGAACGTTTATATATCGTCCCGAGGCCACCTCGCCTCGCAATGACGGATTTCGACTCGCTGGTTCGCTGGCCGCTCGAAACGGACGGGTGGCCCCACACCGTCCTCGTCGGCGCACTGCTCGTCGCAACCACCCCGTTCCTCCTCCCGGCCGTCCTCCTCACAGGGTACGCCGTCCGCCTGCTCCGGACCGACGCCGAGGACGGGGCGGTACCCGCCTTCACCGACCTGCGCGCGCTCGTCGAGACGGGGCTTCGAGCGTCCGGAATCGTCGTCGCCTACCACCTCCCGGCGGCGGCGCTGATCGCGGCCGGGACGACCGGCGTGGCGTCGGCGTACCGTCACTGGCGACGCCTCCTCCTCCTTCGACCCGGCACCGTCCCGGGAGCGTTCGACCTCACGAACCTGACCGGGGCCGTCGCCCTCGCACTCGTCGGCGTGGCGCTTCTCCCCGTCTGTGGCTACGTCGCGACGGTCGCGGTGACCGCGTACGCCGACACCGACGACGTCGCCGCGGCGTTCGCCCTCGGACGCCTCCACGAACGGGTGCGCTCGGCCGCCACGCTCCGGGCGTGGCTCCTCGCGTCGCTCGTCGTCGTCGGATCGGGTATCTGCGCCGCCCTCCTCGGCGGCGTGAGCGCGGCCGTGCCGGGCGTCGGGGCTCTCCTCGTCGCGGCCGTCAGGTTCTACGGCGGCCTCGTCGCCGTCGGCGTCTGGAACGAGACACGGCCGGCCGACACGGCGAGTGACGGGACGGTCACCGGAGGGTGGGAGGAATCGATCAGGGACGCCGACCCGGCCTGATACGGGCGGTTACGACGACCCGGACGAGTCAGTCGTCCGCGTGGGCGTCTTTGACGCCCTCGACCGTCTCGCGGACGGCGTCACAGCCCTCGTCGTGAAGCAAGTCGCCGACGACCACCACGTCGGCGTACTGCCCCATCTCGTGGGCGGATTCGTAGTCGCCGACACCGCCGCCGTAGAACAGGGTAGAGTCACAGAGGGCGTCGGCCGCGGCCTGCACCGTCTCCGGATCGCCGAGGGTGCCCGAGTACTCGATGTAGACGATCTCCTGGCCGAACAGTTTCTCCGCGACGGCGGCGTAGGCGGCCACGTCGTCCGCCGACTGATCGCAGTTCGCGTCGGTGTACTCCGCCACCGACGACTCGGGGTTGAGGACGATGTACGCCTCGGTGTGCGTGCGACCCCAGTCGAGGCCGTTCTCGATGCGCACCCACTCCTTGTGGGCGCCAGTCACCCAGAAACTGTCGCCGGCGTTGAACACGGTCGGGATCAGGTAGCCGTCGAGGGCGTCGTCCTCGATGACGACGGCCGGGTTCGAGGGCTCCTGGTACAGCGGCACGCCGTACTTGCTACAGGCCTCGACGACCGTCTCCATCTTCTCCCTGGTCATGCCAGTCGTCCCACCGATCTCGATGGCGTCGGTCCCGGTCGCACAGACGTCCTCGAAGGTCTCGCCGTCTACGAGTTCCTTGTCGGGATCGACCTTGAGAACGTGATCCCAGTCGTCCCACGGCGCGGTCATTGAGACACTGTACTCCGTGGAGCCGATAAAAAGGGTCCGACTCGCGGCCGGAGCGAACGGCACCCGACGGCCCCGAGACGCACGATCAGTCCGCGTCGGCCTGCCAGTTCCGCACCGTGTCCGGCCCGACGCCGTCGATTTCGTCCGCCAGCGAGTCGGGTTCGGCCGACTTCAGCCCGGCGACGTCCTCGACGCCCGCGTCCTTCAGTTTCTCGGCCGTCTTCTCGCCGATGCCGTCGATGGTCTCCAGTTCCGTCCCCGCCTGTCGGGCCTGATACTCGCGGTAGTTGCAGATGGGACAGCCGAGGTCCCACGGTTCGCGGTCCTCGTCCTCGTAGGTGATGCGGATACCCGGCAGACCGTGTTCCTCGCACGTCTCGTCCGTGAGTTCGGCCTCGCCCCGGCGCGGCATCGGCAGGGAGTAGTCGCAGTCGGGATAGCGCGTACAGCCGACGAGGCGACCGCCAGAGCGGAGGCGCTTGATGGCGAGTTCGCCGCCCTCCTCCTCGCCGCACTCGGGACAGGGGCCGACGATCAGGTCGGGTTCCTCCTCCGCCGCCTCCGCGGCACACAGCGGACAGCCGTGGACGAACGTCTTGCGCCCGGCGAGCATCTTCACCTCGTGGAGCCCGTGGTCCGGGCACGTCTCGTCCAGCAGGATGGGTTTGCCCGTCGACGGCAGGGGCAAGGTGAACTCACAGTCCGGATAGCCGTCACAGCCGACGAAGTAGGAGCCGTGCCGACTCCGACGGATCACGAGATCGTGATCCGACTCGGGACAGGGTCCGACCGTCTTGTCCGCCTTCAGCGAGTCGCGGAGGTGATCGCCCAGTTCCTCTCGCGACTCGGTGAGGCGGTCGAAGACGCGTTCGAGCATCTCGCGGGACTCGTCGGTCACGTCCTCCAACGTCGCCTCGCCGCGGGCGATGGCCTGCATGTCCGCCTCCAGTTGCGCGGTCATCTCCTCGCTGACGATGAGGTCCGCGAACTCCTCGGACGCCTCGACAACGCCGCGGGCGAGGCGGGTCGGGCGCGGCGGGTCGCCCTCGATGTACCCCCGGTCGTACAGTTTCTGGATCACGTCGTGCCGGGTCGCCTTCGTCCCGATGCCCATGTCCTCCATCGTCTCGATGAGGCGAGACTGGCCGTAGCGCCGCGGTGGCTGGGTCTGTTTCGCCTCCAGACGCGCCTCGGACAGCACGAGGTCCTCGCCCTCCGTCACGTCGGGAACGAAGTTCTCGCTCGTCGAGCGGTAGGGGTAGACGGCGTGGTAGCCGGGGTCGACCAACCGTTTGCCGTTCGCCTTCAGCGAAGGATCCATCTCGTCGCCGTACACCGTCGCGACGACGCGCAGGTGTTCCCACGTCGCCGCGTCGGCGACGGTAGCGAGGAAGCGCCGCACGACGAGTTCGTACACCTCCCACTCGTCCTCCGAGAGGTCCGAGGGCGATGGGAGTTCGTCCGTCGGGTGGATCGGCGGGTGGTCGGTCGTCTCCTCGTCGCCCGCGGTGGGGGTGATATCCTCGGCGTCGAGGAGGGAGGCGGCGTCGTCGCCGAATCGGGGACCGGCAGAGAGCGCGTCGAGCAAGTCCCGGGGCTCCAGATCCTCGGGATAGACCGTGTTGTCCGTCCGGGGGTACGTGATGTAGCCCGCGGTGTAGAGGTCCTCGGCGATGCTCATAGCGCGCTGGGCGGAGTAGCCGACCCCGCTGGCGGCGCGGATGAACTGCGTCGTGTTGAACGGCGCCGGCGGGTCGTCGGTGCGGGTGCGCCGCCGGACTTCCTCGACCGTCGCCGACGACGCCGCGGCGAGAACGTCGTAGACGGCCTCGGCGGCCGCCTCGTCCCAGACGCGTTCGGCCTCCGTGTCGTCCTCGTCGAGGTAGAAGTACTGTGCCTCGAAGCTCTCGTCCTCTTTGGCGAGATTGGCGAACAGTTCCCAGTAGTCCTCGGGGTCGAACGCGTCGATTTCGCGCTCGCGGTCGACGATGAGTTTCAGCGTCGGCCCCTGCACCCGCCCGACGGAGATGAAGTCGTCGCCGAGTTGGCGGGCCGAGAGCGAGAGAAAGCGGGTGAGCGACGCGCCCCACATCAGGTCGACGATCTGTCGGGCCTCGCCGGCGGCGGCGAGGTCGAAGTCGAGGTCGTCGGGGTCGGCGAAGGCCTCCGTCACCTCGCGGTCGGTGATCGAAGAGAAGCGCACGCGGTCGATGGGCGCCTCCTCGTTCACCTCGCGGACGAGTTCGTACGCCTCCTTGCCGATCAACTCCCCCTCACGGTCGTAGTCGGTGGCGATGTGGACGTGTGAGGCGTTGCGTGCGAGGCGACGGAGCGCGGCGACGATGTTCTCCTGTGTCGGCCGCTTCTCGACGTCGGCAGTGACGAGTTCGACGGGTTCCACGTCGCGCCAGTCGCTGTACTCGGGCGGGAAGTCGACGCCGACGACGTGGCCCGAGAGTCCGATACACCGCTTGCCGCCCCACTTGTAGACGTTGACGCCGTTGACGCGTTCGGCGTCCGCGCTCCCACCGCTCAGGATGTCCGCGATGCGGCGGGCGGCGTTGTCCTTCTCCGTGACGATCAGTTCGGGGCCGCGTTTCATCGGGGACTCGTAGGCCGACCACCCGCCTAAAGCTTTCGTGGCCGTAATCGCCCGACGTGATGAGTGTGAACGGTGCCCACGGGCGGTCGGGAGAACGAGCGTCTCGCTACTCCGGGGCCGGCCGACGGATTCGAACCGGCTCCCGGTCGGGTAGCGTGACGCCACCCACGTGACTCACCGCGGGGTGATCCGCCACCGCGTCCGCCACTGTCTGCGGCGCGCGGACGATCACTCCGGCACCCGCGACGACGACGACGTCCCCACCCGCGGCGGCGACGCGTTCGAGGACGCTCCGGATCGCCGCCTCGTCGCTCGACGGATCGAACGCGAGCAGATGCGTGTCGGTCATTCGCCCTCCAGCAACCGCTTCGCGTCGACGAACCAGTCCGTGACGCGACTCGTCGACGCGCGGGTCGTCTCGGCCACCTCGTCCGGGTCGCGGGCGAGCAACGTCCGCACGTCCTCGACGCCCGCCTCGCGCAGACGGTCGGCGTAGGTCGGCCCGATGCCGTCGACGGCTTCGAGGTCGACGACCGCTCGCTCCTCGGCGTCGTCCGATTCGGGCGGCTCAGCCACCTCACTGGCCGCCTCGCCACCCACCTCTTCAGTGCCCATCTCCTCGGCCGGCCCCGCGGAGACGGTCAGATCGACGGCGGTGCCGACCGGCACCGACTCGCCCGCCGGCGGCGACTGCCCGACCACGGCGTCGGCCGGCGCGTCGCCCGTCTCGGCGTCGACTTCGCCGACCGCGAGGTCGGCATCGGCGAGGGCCGCCGCCGCGTCGTCGAGATTCAGACCGACCACGCTGGGGACGTCCACGTCGCGGCGTTCCGAGACCGTCAGATCGACCGGCGCACCGGGTTCCGCCACCGAGCGGGGCGAGGGGAACTGATCGAGTACCACGTCGTCTTCGTCGCCGGGTTCGGTCGTCACCTCGCCGACGGCGAAGCCCGCGCGCTGGATAGCCGCCCGCGCCTCGTCGAGCGACCGGTCGCGTACGTCGGGGATCGGGTCGTAGACGGTCGTTTCGTCTCCCCGTGCCGCCGGCCGGAGGTCGAACCGGAACGTGCTCAGCGCCTCACGGTTCACCGATTCGGCGAGGTCGGGCAACTGGAACTGCGGGCCGTCCCCCCCACCGACGACGTTCGCCTTGAGGTCGACTTCGATCCGACCGATGGCGTACTCCGCCTCGGAGAGGTCGTCGCGGGCGCTCGCGAGGGCGTCGCCGAGCGACGCCACGAAGCGGTCGGGGGCGACGCTCCCCCGGTCGGCTTCGAGGCCGTCGAGGCGCTCCCGGAGCGCGTCGCGTTCGGCCTGAAGCCGGTCGACTCTCGTCCGGAGCAGGTCGCGTTCGCTCTCCACCTCGACCAGTCGGTCGCGCAACTCCGTGGCGAGATACTCTTTGGCCCGGTAGAGACCCTCCACTTCCCGAGCCTCGGCCCGGTCGAGTTTCGCGGTGTCGAGCGCGGTGAGTTCTCTCGTGAACCGGAAGTCGTCGCCGGGCATCTCACTCGGGACCGGGGACCGGCACGATGTCGAGGCTGACGCGACTCGCCGCCGCCACGTCGTAGTCGGTGCGCGTCGTGAACTCGGGGTCGGTGGGCGCGGCGACGAGCGTCGGGCGGTAGGCCCGGATCGTCCCGTCGTCGTCGCGTTCCGGGCGCCCACGCATCGACAGCGAGACGTTCAGGTCGGCCTCGACGCCCGCGAACCGGAACCACGGCGTCTCGATGGGCGCCTCCAGGTCGCCGTCTTCGACCGCCCGCCGGATGTCGCGCCGGGTCGCGAGCGACGCGCGGTCGAGTTCGGTCTGCCCCTCGCCGACCGCGCGAGCAACGCCGGTGACGAGTTCGCCGAGCGGGCGGGCCACCCAGCGTTCGGGCGCCTCGCTCACGGCGATCCACCCTCGGCCGGGCGCGTGATGACTTCGGGCACCGAGCGGTCGGGTGCGGGCTTGGGCACCAGCGTCGTCTTCAGCCGGCAGGCCGCACTCGCGTCGAGGCCGTACACCCGGCTGTCGTACTCGGAGTGCGTGCGCACGTCGAGTTCCACCTCGCGTTCGCCCTTGACCTCCTGTTTCTGGTACCCACCCTTCCCCCCGATGGAGAAGAAGCCGAGGTTGAGGCCGACGCCACCGCCCCCGCCGTACTTCTTCCGCGACTGCTCGTAGGACGTGCGCATGTTCCGCGAGAACGTCGAGTCGCTCTCGACGTGCGTGCTCCGGGTGTGCCAGCGCACCCAGAACTTGAGATCGATCTCCGTCTCGCTGAACTCGTAGAACGTCGGCGTGACGCCGTAGGCCAGTAGGGAGAGGGGCTGATCGTTCGTCAGCGTGGAGACGTTCGTGACGTTGCCGTCCTCGTCGGTCTCCTCGACGATACCGAGGATGACGGCGCCGGCGTCGAGTTCCATGTCCGCCAGCGTCTGGGCGGTCTGGATCGAGTTGAGGTCGAGTGCGGTCTGCCCGTCTGCCACCGCCAGCGCGGCCTTGCGGACGAGTTCGGCGAACGGGATTTCTTTGACGATTTCGTTGACGGGATCTGCCATAGGATATCTTCCGCAGCGACAGATGCTGTGAGATATATTAACTGTTTAGGCAGATTACACGTGTGGCGGCCGTCGGCCGGAACGGCGTCGCTTATCTGCCGGGGACGAGTTCCGAGACGCATGGCGACTGGCATCCACGTCCAGTTCGAACTCCACGGGGTGAGCGGCTGTCCGGCGGCGGCGCTGAGCGAGGAGGCCACGGTCGAGTCGGTGACGGTCGACCGGAACGGCGCGGCGGAGCGGCCGAGCGTCGTCGGCGAGGCGACCGTCGAGGACGCGGGCGACGCCGAG
>Ga0207797_1003531_pt1 | contig 10313 bp, 10 predicted proteins | sample PRCRCaboRojoPR_6_FD_187275 | JGI IMG/M metagenome (GOLD analysis project Ga0207797, IMG submission 187275) | Marine sediment microbial community from Cabo Rojo, Puerto Rico - PR CR 10% Liquid 1 (SPAdes) | ecosystem: Environmental > Aquatic > Marine > Coastal > Sediment | place: Cabo Rojo, Puerto... | reverse complement strand
CGCCTCCGCCTGCCGTATGCTGTGGCTGCGCTCAGCTATTCAGGATGAAGACCTCCGCTGTGTCTCCTGCGATATTGCCGGCGGCGTCATGGGCCACCATCTTGATTGTGTATCTGCCGAGGGCTGCTTCATCCCAGGTCCACGCCAGCGGCCCTGCTGGAGTGGTTGCCTTCAAACCGTTATCGATGTACACCTCCACGCGTGTTGTGCCGCTGTCGGTATCGGTAGCGTCGCCGGTAAGCGTGATGTCTCCCAGTATGACGGTACCGCCAAAAAAGCTCGGCCGTATCTCTGTATCCAGTATGTAGAGAGATTGGTTCGGTCGCTCCAGCTCCACCTCGGGCGGTTCCCCGTCGATTTTTTCTGCTGTCAGCCCGAGGGATGGGTCACCATACAAATTGAACCCGTACAGGTTTCCATAGCATCTGAGCATCCATTCGAGGGAATGGCCGGGGAACATGAAACGAGTGTAAAACGAGGCCTTTGCGTTGTACAGAGCGTTGCCGCATTTCTGGCCATGGGCGACAAGGTACCTGAAAAAGTCATAGTGCATAGACATGCATCCTCCATCTCGTTCGTCCTCCCATATCATGCTCACGTTGTACCAGCTCATATCAGTTGAACCGATGAAGGCAACCGCTGCCCCGTCCTCAATAAATGCTCGTCCGATGTTCCGGGAGGTATAGAGCTGGTGGCAGCCCGAGGTATAGACAATGGGCGGCGTTTCGCAGGTGAGCCTGTCGCTGTCGGAGATACCCAGGAAGGAGATATACTCCAGTTCGCCCGGATACTCCGGGACGTTGTCTCCATCGTCGTTGTCCCAGACCAGCCGGGTAATTTTCGTGTTGGATGCATGCCCGAGCATGCTAACCACGCCGTATCCCTGTGTCCATGCAGCGACCACGTTGGAATGATTCAGCGGCATATCATGGGCATACGTCGACGGCTGAAGGCCTGCCTCCTCGTAGAGGCAGGTGGTCATATATCCGGCGGAGGAAAAAATATCGGTGCGGCAGCGCTCCATGAGCGTTGCTCCATCCGAGCGGTTCCATACCCCGAATACGTTTTCGTAGCCCTGGTAGAAAAGGATTGCGCCCAGCTGGAGCACGTTGTGCTTCCATGCCCCGGTATCCTGTTCGAAGGCAACCGTTTTGTTGCAGATACCGCGGATGGTTTCCATGTCATCTGACGGTATCCTGCCCACCCAGACCTCGGGATACAAATCCGCCCGGTCATGCCAGCATTCCCCATAGTATCCATCTCCGTCGGCATCCCAGTCGCCGGTTAGATCTGCGTAATAGTAATCTGTGGGAATCATCGCATATGCGTCGGAATGGTTGAACGGGTTGATGTAACAGGAGCGCATGGGAATGCTGGCGCGGGTTCCCACCAGCAACACGTAGTCTATACCCCATTCCTGGTAGGTGTCGACCAGGAAATTCCTGATTTTCTCCGCTTCATCTATGCCATCGTATGTGCCATCGATCCATGCTGTCGTCACCAGCCGGGGTGAATAGCCACATGATGCTTTCCAGGATATAAAACCGGCGAGGGCAGCGGCGTGCTCCTCCGGAGCTATTACAACGTAGTCAGCATGCTGGGAGAGACCACGTGGAAACAGGGCAGCATCGTTATGGGCTAGATGGGCAGCCGTCGAAACAGCGGGCAGCAAAAAACCGAAAGCCACTGCGATGCATATACAGGTCTTCAAGGCACATATGGCTCCCATGGTAACGTTACCTCCAACATAATCCAACCGTCACACGTTTATAAACCTTGCTAACAGCATGCACGGTCGCTGGTTTTTGCGACGCCGCTGCGGTTGCCAGCGTTTCAGGGATAGCCGCCGATTTTGAGCGAGGGGTCGCCGAAGAGCGTCCATTCCTGCAGGGTTTTTCCCTCTATCTGGTCGTCGTGTCCGTCCAGGAACGGGAACTTCATCTGGAAGTTGGTGAGCGCCTGTCCATGCGCCGCCCCCAGCATGGTTTTATCCTCCTGTGCGTACACCCTGAAAAACTCGATGTCGATGAACCCGCCGCGTATCTGTATGCCGTCGAAGATGCCGTCCTGGTTGCTGTCACCCCGTGTCCCGTATCCATATGATGTGCAGCCAATCGTGGCGATCGAGCCGCCGTCTACCTTCCGGGTCAGCCACCAGCTAAAGCATTCGAGGCCGATGCTGCCGTGCGCGAGGTTTTCCTGGAGATGCTCGAAGTCCAAAAGGTCGGTTATCGTTATGTCGAATTTGCTGTTGCTGCATCCGCCGACCACGCATATCGGGTACATGTCCCGGTTTTTGAGCAGCGGGAACTGGAGGACATTGATATAGACATCCCATTCTTGGCTGTTTGGTCCGTGAGATGCCCAGCTCGTCGGCGTTCCATGCCCCTCGAACTGCAGCAGCCCGCATCCCTGGCTGATGGCATCGATGATGTCGGTGCCGGTATACGGGTTTTCAGAGTAGAGCAGGGTGTCAAATGTATAGCCCAGCGGTGCGAGATATTCCGTCACGTTTGTGACGGTGACCTCGCCGTCGTACCACTGGTCGCCGGGGAACGTGTCGGCGCCGATACCGACATACCGCTGTGCCCATTCCTGTCCATATGCCGTCGTCTCATAGGTTATCGTTTTTTCAACCATCACGTTTACCTCGAACGTTGTCCTGCACGGCCATCTGCCGAGGTACACGTCGGGGTACATGTCGATGTCCTCCCGCGCCTGGATGGTATACTCTCCGAACACGTCGTTGCCGTTGGGATCCCAGTCCTCGAAGACAACGTCGCCCTGTTCATATCTGTAAAGGTCGGAAAAATAGAGGTCGCTGAGAAACTGTCGGTCGCCGTCGTTGGCATCCAGATGCGTGTAGCGGACCGGGCACCACCATTTCGCCTCGTCGATGCCGCCATTCCGGCCGCCGACCAGCAGCACGTAGTCGATACCCCATGTTTCGAGCGCGTTTTTGATGAAATATTTCACCCGCTCGGCATCGTCTCTCCCCTTGCTGGCAAAGAACGCTCCCGAATATATCTCGTCCAGGGTGACCAGCCGTGTCGCCAGCCCATGTGCTTCCTTGTGGTCGACCAGGGGCTGCAGCGCCTCGCTAAATGCCTCTGGCGACACGATGAGCAGGTCGTATTCGTCGTTCTGCCCGTGCGAGCCGGACTCCGCCGTATACCGAATGTCGATATCTGCCCGTTCGATGTATTCCAGCTCGCCGGAAATGGGATGGTAGCGGACCGGGCAGACCTGTATGGACACAAATATGGCTGCCTCGCCGTTGTCTCGCCCCACGCCGATGGTGTAGGACAGCCAGTCATCCGGGTAGCAGGCCGCGCCCTGGTGCACGTCTCCCTCACGGGCTGCCTCGCCCGGGGATGTCATGTCGGGGGAGATGGCCTGGGGGGCCGGCTGGATTTTTCTGTCAATGGTCATGGTGTGGACGTCCGGGGGACGAATCGAGACCTGCTCGATAGCCGTCCCCGGAGGAAACGTTAAAACAACGGTTTTGCAGGGAAGCACCGGGTATCCCGGTTCCATCAGGCTGTGTTCACATTCGCTGCAGGCAACGGATGCATATGCCCCGTGGTCGGTAACCTCTGGCGGAGAAAAATCCAGGGACAGCGTAGCCGGCTCACGACCCTCGTCTCCGGAGAGCGCGACGAGGGAGGGAGAAATTCCGGCGAGCGCGGTCGAGCCAAACAGTACCCCGAGTATGCCCACAACCAAGACTGCTGTATGTTTTGGCATTATGCCACCTCGGTTATATATCCCGCATGTATGCTATAACCTTTGCGCTCAATCAGGGGCTAGGCTACCACATCGATGGATATGCGAAGCCGCCTGTATGGGGCGAAACGTTTTGTATCCCGCCGATGATGTACCGGTATGTATGTCAGCGTTGTCGGCGGCCAGCAGTGCAGCCCCGAGATATATAGCGAGGCGGTGGAGATCGGCCGTCGTATCGCTCGTTTGCCGGCGGTCCTCGTCACCGGCGGCCTGGGCGGCGTCATGGAGGCCGCATCGAGGGGTGCACGGGAGGCGGGCGGCATCACCATCGGCATCGTTCCCTCTGAGAACCGGGCAGATGGCAATCCCTATATCGAACATGCAATCGTGACAGGTATCGGGCAGGCCCGCAACGCGCTCGTCGTCCTCAACGGCGACCTCGTCGTCGCGATAGACGGACGGCATGGCACCCTGTCCGAGATAGCGATGGCGGTGAAATATGGCAAACCGGTGTTCGGCTACAAAAGCTGGGATATCGACATCCCCAGTTTCGATGACGTCGACATGCTCTTCCGGGCGATACGGGAGCAGCTGTAAGCGTTATGTTCAGCCGCTGCGGGAGATAACGGCAGCGGGGACATACGATGCCAGGATGACGGTGTCGGTGGCCCGGTAAAACGTGACATCCCGGCGCCGGGCGGCCTCGGCATCGATGTGCAGGACGACCGGTTGTCCATGCCGCCGTCCGACCCGCCGGGCCTCCTCCTTTGTTGCTGAAAGATGGACCATCTGGCGGCCGCGGGACTGCAGCCCGCGCTCAAGAATGGCTGCGGCTGCCTGCTCCGTCGTGCCGTGGAAAAGCACGGCTATGTCGTCCGCGACCGGCCAATCGATGTCGACCGCTATCGAGTGACCATAGCGCGCTCTGATGTTGCCATCCCGGATTTCGAAGCGCTGTCTGTCGCTGTCGTCCACGAGCTGCTGCAGCCGCCGCCGTGTGAGGCCGGGGAAGCGCTGGTGGAGCTTTTGGAGCACCTGCTCGACGGGTACGTAGCCATGGCGGTCCATGTCCAGCCCGCCGGGATGATGGCGGAGGAGATAGGACAGGTGCTTGCTCACGGCGACGTGGTCCATACAAGGGGCAGCGGCGAGGATATGTAAAAGCGTTGTGATGAGAGAACCATTTCGGGTCCGGCTTCGCCCGCTATGACGGCCCCATGGGCTGCCATGACGTCCATGTATGCCTGTTGTTCTGTGTGGTTATCCTGATGTTCCGGGAGACGTTATCCTGTGAGTGTTTCAGCGAACCGTTCGATGTCCTGCCGGTACCCATTTTTGAGCGGGCCTTTCATGCCTTCGACGATGACCTTGAGACCGTCGGCGGCCCGGGTCATCGATGAGGAGGCGAGCAGTTCATCCATTTTGTCAAGGGCCTGGGTGCTCTGGTCGAGGCAGGTGGTCATCAGCGCATACCGGGCGTCAATCTGCTGCCCGGTCAGCTTTTTCAAAAACGTTTTCATCCGGCGGGTGGGCCGGCCGAAATGGGTGGGCGAAGCGAACACGTACAGGTCAGCCCCGGGAAGCTTCGACGGCTTCACCTGCCGGACGGACTGCACCGATGCCGTATGTCCCCGGGTCTTCAGCGCCTGCTGCAGATATTCGGCGGCTGTTTTCCCGTTGCCATATTTGGAGTCATAGATGATATGGACATCCATTTTTCCCTGTCCGGTATATCCCATACGGGGTTTATATGTCTATCTGCACGGCCGGAGAAAACATAATAAACGCCGGGGAGCTACCAGCATGTATGGAAGCCCTGGAGCAGCTCTGCCGTTCGCTGCGCCGGCCGCCGAAACGCCGGATGCCGCAGCCCCGGATGTGGACGGAGCCGGACCGGCTGCACGGCGAGGTCGTCGACGCATTCGTGTTCATCATGCAGACCAGGGGCTGCCGCTGGAGTCATCGCTCGGGCTGCACCATGTGCGGCTACAACACGGACAGCATTCCAAATGTTACTGAAGAGCAGCTCCGGGAGCAGCTCGCATTGGCGTCCGAACGCTACGGGGGCGAAGCGGTCGTCAAGATTTTTACCTCGGGGAGCTTTCTGGACCGCCGGGAGGTCCCCCCGGAGGTGCAGCGTATGGTGCTCCAGACGTTTTTCGAGCACGCCGGCAGGGTCGTCGTGGAGACCCGCCCGTCGTATGTTCCGGGACTGGACGACATTGCCGACGTGGTGCCCGCCGGGAAAACGCTGACGGTGGCGATGGGGCTGGAGTCGGCGAACGACCGCGTGCTCGAATATGCGATCAACAAGGGCTTCACCTATGCAGACTGGCAACGGGCTGCAGAACAGGTACGCGATGCCGGCTTCGAGGTCAAGACATACGTGCTGCTGAAGCCGCCGTTTCTCGGCGAGGGGGAAGCCATCATGGACGCCGTTGCGACCGTTGACGCCGCAGCAGAGTATAGCGATGCGGTGTCGCTCAACCCGGTGGCGGTGCACGGCAACACCCTGGTCGAGCACCTGTGGAAACGGGGTCGCTACCGGCCACCCTGGCTGTGGAGCGTCGCCGCGGTGCTGGAGCACATGGCAGCCCGCTTTGACGGCCTGATCACCTGTGACGTGGTTGCCGGGGGAAAAGAGCGCGGTGCCCATAACTGCGGCGACTGCGACGCCGAGCTGCTACGGGCGATAGAACAGTTTACGCTCCATGAAAAACGGGATGCCTTCGAGGGCGTAAGCTGTGGCTGCAGGGAAGAATGGCTGGATAGCAGGGAAATAGGCTGGTTTTTGCAGGGCTAAAAGGTCCCCCGCATTTTCCGTCGGTCGATTTTGACGCCGGTCGGAGTGACGATGAGCCAGTTTCTGCCAAGCCCGGCGATGTCGCCCTGGATGTCCTTGACCACACGCTTCAGCTCGTTGGTCGTCCGCTCGAGCTCCATGTCATCCGACGAAATCGGGGTGAGGTCCAGCAGGAGGATGTTGCCGCCGTAGATGTAGTCGGTAAAGTTTTTGACGTCGTCGTACTCCTGGAGCTCCGCCACCTTCACATGGGTGTCTGCCTCCGGCATGTCCTGTTCTTCGACCTCTTCGGCCAGGTCGACATAGTCTCCATCCCTCCTTTTTGACTTGTTAAACAGTCCCGCTATGATGGCCATAGTATCTCATATCATTAAGGAGCATTTCTTTAAAAATCTTTGCTCATTCGATGAGCGTGAGCATGAACATGGCGGCGGTGAAAAACCAGGCCAGCGGGCCGACGTACAGCCATACCGATGTGTAGGTCTCCGTTGCAAGGGCGGCGATGATGACCAGCCAGGGTGCTATGAGCCCGAGGAACAGGACGGCCCACCGTTTCAGCTTCATAGCAGGTGTATTTCAGATGGGCATAAAAAGCTTCTGATAGTAACAATAATAAACGCAGCGCCACTATCCAGCCATGGCCGATATAGGCAAGCCCCGGGGAACACGGGATTTCACCCCGGATGAGATGGAGCAGCGGCGGACCGTCGAAGCGGCGATGCGCGGCGCATTTGAGCGCTATGGCTACCGTGAGATAGCCACCCCCGTCATCGAGTACATGGAGCTGTTCACCATGAAGTCGGGTGAGGACATCGTCGAGGAAACATACGAGTTCGAGGACAAGTCCGGGCGCCATCTTGCCCTCCGCCCGGAGCTCACGGCGCCGGCCATGCGCTTCTACGTCGAGCAGCTCCAGATGGAGCCCAAGCCCCTCAAACTTTACTATTTTGGGCCCTGCTACCGATACGACCGGCCGCAGGCGGGCCGCTATCGGGAGTTCTGGCAGATGGGCTGCGAGCTCATCGGCACCGAAACGCCCGAGGGCGTCGCCGAGCTGGTGTCGCTTGCCTACCAGGCGTTGTATGATGCAGGCCTCCAAGATATTGAGCTCCGTCTCGGCGACCTCTCGCTGCTGCGTTTTCTGCTTGACGACATGGACGTCGAGCGGCAGAGCCAGGTCATGCGCCTCATCGACAAGCGCGACGACGAGGGGCTGGAGGCATTGCTCGCCGGGCCGGCGGTGGACAGGCTCCGCATGTTTCTCGCCTGCCGGGACATGGAGGACATCGCGTCCATGGTCGGCCCGGAGCAGCTCGAGCGACTGCGGGCGGTGCTCGACTGGCTCGACGTCCTTGAGGTGCCCGTGACCCTTGACACCTCGATCGCGCGCGGCCTCGACTACTACACGGGTATCGTGTTCGAGATAGATGCGCCCTCGCTGGGCGCCGAAAAACAGATCTGCGGCGGGGGCGAATACAGCCTCGTGCCGCTGCTGGGCGGGTCACCCGTCGCGACGGCAGGGTTCGCTCTGGGCTTCGACCGCATCCTGCTGGCGCTCGAGGAGGAAGACAGATGTCCGTCCAGGCAGCATGCGCTGGTATATGTGGCGCCGGTCAGCGACGCCATGCGCCCACATGCCGCCAGCCTTGCGATGCGTCTCCGACGGCAGGGGACCCATGTCGAGCTTGATTTAAAGCGTAGGAGCATGGGCAAGTCGCTGCAGCATGCCGACCGCCTGGGCGCCACCACGGTGGTCATCGTCGGCGACGACGAATGGGAGCGCAACGCTGTCATAGTGAAAGACATGGAAAGCGGCGAGCAGCGCGAGGTCGCCGTAGATGAAGTCGCCGGGGCTATCTAACGATCCTTGTGCCGGCGTTGCCCTGCAGGGCGTCCCAGGCGTTGTCTATCGACGCAACGATGGCGATGTCGCCGCCGTTTTTGAGAAAACGTATAGCCGCGAGCACCTTGGGCCCCATCGAGCCCGGCGGAAACTGCCCGTCGCGGTAGTATCCCTCCATCTCCCCCAGCGTGACCTCGCGGAGCATCTCCTCGTTTTCCTCTCCGTAGTTGCGGTAGACCGCCTCGACGTCGGTGAGAATCAGCAACATGTCGGCTCCGATTTCGCTGGCGAGCTCCTCCGCCGCCAGGTCCTTGTCGATGACCGCTTCCACGCCCTGCAGGCCGCCGTCGCTTTTCACGACCGGGATGCCGCCGCCGCCGACCGCGATGACGACATGGCCCGCCTCTATCAGCCGGGTGATAACCCCGCTTTCCAGGATGGACTGTGGGTCGGGCGAGGGCACAACGATACGCCAGCCGCCCTTCTGCTGGGTCATCCGGTAGCCCTCCTTGATGCGTCGCAATGCGTCGTCATGCCGGTAGACCGGTCCGACGGGCTTGGTTGGATGTTCAAAGGCCGGGTCGTCCTCGTCGACGAGCACCTGGGTGACCACGGTGACCACCTGGCGGTCAAGCCCCCGTTCATGCAGCGCCGCCGTCATGCACTGCTCTATCATGTAGCCGATCTGGCCCTGCGACATCGCCCCGCAGACATCCAGCGGCATCGCCGGGGTGACCTCCTTGGCGATCTCCTGCTGCAGCAGCAGGGAGCCGACCTGGGGGCCGTTGCCATGGGTCAGCACGACGGCGTGGCCGTCCTCGATCATCCGCACGATAGACGCGACGCTCTGGCGGGTTGTCTCGAACTGCTGCTCGATGGTCCCCTCCTGGCCGGGTTTGACGAGCGCGTTGCCTCCCAGAGCGACCACGAGTTTCATAATGGTAAAGAGCCCTCCTATTTAAATTACCGTTATCGATGCCATAGCCCGGATGCGCGGTTGAACAGGGGCAGACGCTGGAGGAGATGCCACAGGAGCGGGAACCGCTCGGCGAGCCATGGCTGCCCCGTGCCGGATGTCCGGGGCGTCGACAGCGAGATAGGGATGGTGGCGATGTTGCTTTCGTTGTCAATGTTGACGACCGTTAGCTCACCGTTGAACGCCGCGTTGGTATCCGACGGGGCGGTCACCGTCACGTTGACCGATATTTCATCGCCCGACGGGAGATAGGTTCCCTCGCGCGCCGAAAACGTCCAGGTGCCCCAGTCCGGCGTGTCGGCTATCCGCCAGTGAAGCATCGACGCATCCTCCCCGGTGTTCTCTATCGTAAAGCTGCCGTTGTGCCGGGAGCCCGGTTTCACGTCGGTCCAGCCCAGCGAGCCCTCCACATCGAGCTCGGGTACCGCCGACACCAGCCCCCTCAGACAGAAATTCGCCGATGGATCCCTGAAATTCAGGTCGTGCCATTCGCCCGCATGCCGGTACAGGCTCTCGCCCATGCTGGCGGTGGAGGTCACCGTCGCCCCGTTGCTTTGAGCGCCCAGCAAAACGGGTACCTCCGAGGTCCGGTCATAGGCATATCCGCCATGCGATACCTCGAGGTAGATGTAGAATCTGTCATCTGAGGTCAGCCGGGCCGGGTTGTCCAGCGAAACCGTGTGATAGCCCGTGTGCTCGATGGTGCCCCGGGCGCTCCCGAGTTCGTCCTCGAGCCCGTAGCTGTAGGTGTCATAGACCACCACGTTGTATTCCACATTGTCAGCGGCCGTGTAGAAGCTCACGTCGGTCAAAGCTGCGTCCTCGGCAGCGGTGAACACGTTGTAGATGGCGGTGCAGTTCGTTGTCATGGTGTCTCGCCAGCCGTGGTAGTCGTGTGCGTAGATGGTTTTGTAGGGCATGGGTTGGACCTGTTGGTAGGAGACGGCGCCCATTTCGGGGTGGTG
>Ga0207797_1003530_pt1 | contig 10313 bp, 5 predicted proteins | sample PRCRCaboRojoPR_6_FD_187275 | JGI IMG/M metagenome (GOLD analysis project Ga0207797, IMG submission 187275) | Marine sediment microbial community from Cabo Rojo, Puerto Rico - PR CR 10% Liquid 1 (SPAdes) | ecosystem: Environmental > Aquatic > Marine > Coastal > Sediment | place: Cabo Rojo, Puerto... | reverse complement strand
GCCCGGCGAGTACCGCCGGTAGTCCGCGAACGTGAGCCCCTCGCCCCGCTCGGCCGAGCGCTGCTCGCCCTGGAACTGCGAGGCGACGTTGCGCTTCTGCGAGCGGGCGTAGCGCTCGATCTCGTCCAGGAACCCCGGGTCGATCGTCATGGTAGTGGACGCGTCACAGCAGCTCCTCGACCGCGTCGTCGGGGGTCATCCCCTCGCGCTCGGCCCGGAAGTCGACGATGATGCGGTGGCGCAGCACCGGCTTTGCCATCGCCTCGATGTCGGCCTCGCTGACGTAGGCCCGTCCCTCCAGCAGCGCGCGGGCCTTCGCCGTCACCACGAGCGCCATGCTCGCCCGCGGGGAGGCGCCGTACTCGATGTGGTCGACGTTTCGCGTCTCGCGGACGAGCCGCACCGCCCGCGTCCGGATGTCCTCGGCGATCGGCACCTCGCGGACCAGCTCCTGGGCCTCGCGGAGCTCCGCCCCGGTGAGCACCGTCTCGACGGGGATCGAGCGGTCCAGCCGCGAGGTGTACCGGTCGACCACCTCGATCTCCTCCTCCTCGGTGGGGTAGTCGACGAGGATCTTCAGCAGGAAGCGGTCGGACTGGGCCTCCGGTAACGCGTAGGTTCCCTCCTGATCTATGGGATTCTGTGTGGCTAACAGGAAGAACGGCTCCGGGAGCCGGTAGGTCTGTCCGGCCGCGGTCACCTGCTTCTCCTCCATGGCCTCCAGCAGCGCCGCCTGCGTCTTCGGCGTCGCGCGGTTGATCTCGTCGGCGAGGACGATGTTCGCGAAGATGGGCCCCTTCTCGAAGACGAAGTCCCGGCCGCCCTCGCCCTCGCGGATGATCTCCGTGCCGGTGATGTCCGAGGGCATCAGGTCGGGGGTGTTCTGCACCCGCGAGAACGAGAGGTCGATGACATTTGAAAGGGTCCGGACGGTGAGCGTCTTCGCCAGCCCCGGGTTCGACTCGAGGAGGGCGTTGCCGTCACACAGCAGACAGACGATGAGGTCGTCGAGGACCTCCCGCTGGCCGACGAGCCGCTTGCCGACCTGTTCGCGCACCTCGCCGAGTCTCTCCTGAAGGGTGTCGACGTCGAGGTCGACCCCGGCGCGGGCGCCGGGGGAGGTGTCCCTTTCGTACTGTGCGTCGCCGCCGTCGGTCGGGGTGTCGGAGCGATCGTTCATGTCTCGTCGTCGTGGCTGCCGGTCATGTGTCGGTGTCGTCGGTCTCTCGAATGCGTACGTTGTACTCGCGGATGATGTCGGCGTTCTCGACCTCCTCGGCCGGGGCGAACCCGGACTGCTGGGCGTCGTACGAGCCCGAGGAGGAGAACCCGCCGCTGTCGTAGGTCCGGTCCTCCGTCTCGGCGTCGCCCTCGCCGCCGCCAGACCCCCCGATGACGGCGTCGAGGTCCTCGTCGCCCTCGTCGACGTCGGTTTCCTCGCCGAGGATCTCGTCGCCGTCCTCGAGGCCGCCGTAGTCCCGCTCGTTCCCGTCCTCGTTCCCGGTGTCCGGGTCCTCGGGGGTCGCCGTCAGGTCGATACCGACGACGCTCGCCTGGACCGTCATCACCGAGAGGAAGACCACCAGGAGGACCGTCGTCGCGACCCGACGGGTGTCGACGAGGTCGGCGCTGGAGGCCCGGCGGAGGCCGGCCAGGACGTCCTCGTAGAGGCGGCCGGCGACCCGGTTCTCGGTGCCCGCCCGGGCGGCGTCGCGGGCGGTACGGAGCGCCTCTCGGACCTCCGGGTTGACCGCTTCGAACCGCTCGACGAGCGGCACCCGAACCCGGAGGGCGAACTCGACGAGGCCGACGAGGAGGCCGACCGCGACCGCGACGGCCTGCCGGGTGTACGCGGGCCCCGGCAGGTCGAGCCCGACGACCGTCAGCACGAGGTTGAGCCCGAGGACGACCGCCGTCGCGTCGACGACCGCGTGGATCGCGGCCGCCTTGTACCCCTCGCGGCGGACCCGGCGGACGGCCCGCTCGACCCGTTCGCGGGCCTCGCCGACGGGGGGACGCTCGTCGGAGGCCGAGCGACCGGTCGCCACGGCTCAGGAACCCTCCGGCGCCGGTTCGCGCCAGGTCTCCGACGACTCGGGCCCGGGCATCCGGCCCGTGGAGTTCACCGAACTCCGGCTCTGACTCTGGCTCTGGCTCTGACTCTCCAGCTCCTCGATCCGTTCCTTCTGCGCCGTTATCGTCCGCTGGAGCGCGTCGATCTGGTTCTCCTGCCTGTTGACGGTTCGCTCGAGCGAGTCGATCTCGTCGGCCTGTTCCGTGACGGTCCGGCGGAGCTCGTTCCGCTCCTCCTCGAGGTCGGCGACCTCGGTCTCCAGCTGGTCCACCCGCTGCTGGAGCTGGTTGCGCTGTGTCTGGAGCGAATCGACCTGGTTCCGGAGGTTCTGACGCTCCTGGCGGAGCTGCGTGACGTCCCGTTCGAGCGCGTCACGCTGCTCCTGGAGCTCCTCGATCTGCCCGCGGGCTGTCTCGAGGTTCTCCTGCGTCTCGACGAGTTCGTCCTGGGTCGTCCGGAGCTCCTCCTCGGTCTGCCGGAGCTCCTGGGTCACCTGCTGGAGGTCCTGCTGTCGGGTTTCGATGCTCTCGTTGACCTGTTCGAGCTCCTGGCGCGCCGCCTGTAGCTCCGAACGGGTCTCCTGGAGGTTCTCCCGGAGCTGCTGGTTCTGCGTCTGTAGCCGGTCGTTCTGCTGGCGCAGGTCCGAGACGGAGTCCTGGAAGAACATCGTCGCGCCGGCGGTCCCGGCGACGCTCACGGCGATGAGCAGCACCAGCGCGACGTTGATGCTTCCTCCGAGGAGTCTCATTGGTGGACCTCTGTTCCCGGAGGGACAAACGTCTTGTCCGTCCGCCGCGGTCCGGACCGCCGGCGGTGGTTACCGGGTCGTCGGGGCAGTCCGGCGAGTCCGTCCGGGCGACCGGGCGCGTCAGTCGTCATCGCGCTCCACCTCCGCGGTCGCCCGCGCGCCCACCCGCCGCCCCGACCGCCGGTAGGCGCCGAGCCGCCGTGCGAGGATCTCGAGCAGGAAGACGAACAGCGCGACCGTCAGCAGGACCCACCCCCACTCCTCCCGGACGTCGCGGGTGCTGACCGCGCGCTGTGTGACGACCCGGGCGATCTCGGCGGCCTGTCCCTGCCGGAACGTCTGCCCGCCGGTCGAGCGCGCGAGCGCGGACACCGACCCGTCCTGGCCGAACGCCCCGTACTCGGCCGGGTAGTTCACCGCGTACGTCGTGTTCAGCACCGTCTCGAACCCGACGCGGGTGGGCGTCACCGTCGCCTCGTAGGTCCGCGGGTCGACCTGTCTGAACCGCGGCGGGGGCGCCGGGCGCTCGTCGCCGACGAACCGTATCCGGGTCGTCTCGCCGACGCGCGTGTCCGGCGCGGAGACGACCCCCTCCGCGCCGCGCTCGGGGTCGCCGATGGCCCAGTTCACGGACTTGGTCAACAGTAGCGAGTCGGGTTCCTGGAGCAGGCCGTCGAGCGTGCCGTCGTTCCCGTAGGCGGTGATCGAGACGACGCGGCCGAGCCCGTAGCGCCACTGGGTGATCGCGGGGGTCCCGTCGCCGGCCGCGACGAGGAAGTCCGCGCCCGGCTTGATGCTCACGTCGTGGACCAGCGGCGGGTTCGCGGTCGTCTCGACCCCGGCGGTGATGAAGTGGTTCCGGTCGACGATCGTGAGCTTGTCCGAGGCGAACGTCCGGGACTCCCCGCCGAACAGCAGCCGCAGCCTGTCGGTCTCGTCGGCGCGCAGGTACTGCCCGCCGGTCGCGCCGGCGACCTCCGTCAGCAGCTGGTCGTTCACGGGGCTGCCGACGCCGACGGTGACGACCTGGATGCCCTGTGCGCCGAGCCGGCGGGCCACCGGCGCGGCGGTGCTCCCGCGGTCGTTCCCGTCGCTGATGACGATGACCGTCCCGGTCCCGCCGAGCATCTCGGCGGCGCCCCGTAGCCCGATCCCGAGGTCGGTCCCGCCGCGGCTGTTCAGCCGCCTGATCTTCTCCCGGAGCTGCTGTCGGTTCCCCTGCAGGTCGACGATGTCCTGGACGCGGTAGGCCCGGGTGTTGAACCCGACGATGCCCACCTCGTTCCCGTCGCCGAGCTGTTCGAGGACGTCCAGCGCGATGGCCTTCTGGACGCGCATCCCCGCCTCCGCGCTCGAGGAGACGTCGACGAGCAGGACGATCCGGGCCGTCCGGCCGCCGCCCTCGCCGAACGAGACGGGGAGCGTGGCCGCGAGCGAGGAGTTCTGGTAGCCACCGCGGTCGTAGGCGTTCGGCCCGCCCGCGACCACCAGGCCCGTCCCGTCGATCACCGCCCGCTGGAGCGCCGAGACGTTCCCGAGCCGCGAGGCGGGGACGTCCTGTATCACGACCGTCCGGTAGGGCGAGAGGTCCGAGGGGATCGACTCCGCACGGTCGAGGTCGTAGAGCTGGTCCAGCAGTTCGCCGAACGGGTACTCCCCGCGGGCGACGTAGAGCACCCGCGGCTTCGGGACCACCCGGACGGACTTCCGGTAGACGTCGTTGGCCGCGAACCGGTCCTCGTTGTCGAGCCGGACCACGAGCTCGTGGCTGCCGACGTCCGAGAAGGCGTAGGTGAACTCGAAGGCGCCCGCCCCCCGGACCTCCCCGGTCGCGACCGGCGTCCCGTCGGCGTAGACGGTCACCGTCCGCGACTCGTTCTCCAGGTCCGCGCCGTCGACGCGGACGAGGAAGGCGTTCTGGACGCCGACGCTGGTCTTCGCGGGCCCCGCGAGGGTGACGTACCGCTCGGACGACCCGACCGCGAGGTCGACCGTGTGGACCGTCGCGTTCGCGCTCCGGGCGACCTCGCCGGCCGCCTGGAGCGACCGGCCGCCAGTGACCTGCCCGTCGGAGACGAGCAGCAGCGACGCCCCCCGGTCGACGTTGGCGACGACGGCGTCGCCGATCCGCGAGGTGTTCTCCGAGGCGACCACCGACCGGGTCACCGGCACCCCCTGTTCCTCGATGGCGGCCGCCAGCGTCCGGGGTGCGGCCCCGGTCACCTCCATCGACGCCGACTCGTCGACCAGCATCCGGACCCGTGGGTCGCCGGGGGTCGTCCGCGAGGCGACGGTGTACGGGCCCGCCGCGGCGACGACGAGACAGACCACGACGAGCACCCGCGAGGCGAACAGGATGGTGCGGCGCCGGCGCGACCAGTCCCCGCCCGGTCCACGGAGCCGGAAGGTGAGCCAGCCGACGAGCGCGAGCGCGGCGGGGAGCGCGAGGAGGACGAGCGGGAGTTCGACCCCGACGGTCACCCCCTCGACGGTGGTCTCGAGCGCCGAGTCGGGCCCGAACCCGAACACCTGGGCCGGGCTCGCGGCCGTCGCCCCGCCGAGGGGGTCAGCGTTCGCCATCAGAGGTCACCCCGCCAGCGCAGGTATGACAGTTCGGCGAGCACGAACAGGAGCGCCCCGCCCGCGGCGACCGGCGAGAGGTCGAGCGGGCGCGGGACCGTCTCCTCGCGCTCCTGGACCACCCCGCCCGGGCCGGTCGAGAGCGCCGGCGCCGAGACGTTCGACTCCGGCTCGCTGAGCAGCGAGGCGCCGATCCGAGCCCCGCCGTAGCGGTAGAACCCGGCCTCCGTGAGGACGAGCGACCCCGACTCGGGGGCCAGTTCCCCGCCGGGCGCCTCGACGGTCGTCCCGTTCGGGACCGGGATGCGCGTCCCCGTCGGGTAGTTGGTCTCGGCGAGCGTCTCCCGGCCGGCCGCGTCGTAGACCGCCCGCTTCCAGAACACCGGGTACTGGTAGTGGAAGTGGAACGCCGAGTCGGACTGGAGGTAGCCGTAGTAGACCACGCGCCCATCGCCGAGGGGGGCGCGGGCGACGAACGGCGAGCCGTCGGCGGTGACGACCGACTCCGTGCCCTCCTTGGGTTCGGCCTCGAGGTACACCTCCGGCGGCGGGAACTGGATGCCGCGGGTCAGCGGGTCGTCGGTGGTCCGCAGCGAGGGGTTACTCCCGGTGCCGTCCGGCTCCACCGGGAGCAGTTCCCCGTAGCCGACCGACCGGATGTCGCCCTGTGCGCCGACGACGACCCCGCCGCCCCGCCGGGCGATCTCGGCCGCCTGCTGTCGCGTCGACTGGAGCAGGCGGTCGCCGTCGACGCCCGAGAACACGACCACGTCGTAGGACTCGGTGATGGCCGTCGGCGGCTGGTCGACCGTCAGCTCCACCTCCTCGAGCACCTCGAGGGCCGTCCGCAGGTAGCGGTTCTCCTCGTTGGTCAGCAGGAGCACCCGTATCCGTGCGCGGTCCGGGCCGGCGACGTAGAGCCGGTCGTCGACCGGGAACGCATCGCCCGGCGTGATACGGAGCTCGCTGTTCCCCGTCGGGACCCCGAACGTGGCGGTGCCGACGTCGCCGGGACCGAGGGTAAGCCGCTCGCGCTCGCCGCCGAGCTGGACCGTCCGCTCGACCTCGTTCTCGCCGTAGTTCTTCACCGAGACCGTGACGTCCGTCCGGCCGTACTCGGCGCCGACGATGCCGACGTTCTCGACGCGGCCGCCGACCTGCCTGACGTCGACGGTGTAGCCGCGACCGCGGACGGTCTCGACGGCGCCCCGCCAGCCGTCCGCCCCCGCGAAGTCCGAGATCACGACGATCCGGGCCTCCCGGCCGGCGACGGCGGCGGCGGCCGTGATCGCGGCGGCCAGGTCGCCGTCGGTGTCCGACGCCTCCACGTCGCCGAGGGCGGCGAGGGCGTCCGCCTCGCTGCCGCGTCTGAGCACCAGCTCGGGGGTCGTCCGGGCGACGACGAGCGACGTCGTCCCCGTGGCGACCTCCCCGGCGATCGACTCCGCGCGGGCGAACCGCGTCCCCTCGCCCGCGTCGGCGACGGTCATGCTCGCGCTCGCGTCGAGGACGACCACCGTCTCCTCGACGGTCTGCGTGCCGCTCACGGTCACGTAGGGCGAGGCGAGCGCGAGCGCGACGGCGACGAGGACGAGCGCCTGTATCAGCAGCAGGAGGTTCCGGCGGAGCTGTTCGAACGCGGGGTTGTCGGTCCCGGTCTCCTCCCCGCTGGTGAGGAACTCGAGCGTCGGTAGCCGCAGCCGCGTCGGCTCCGGGCGCACCAGGTAGAGGAGGACGAGGGGGACCAGGGCGGCGAGGGCGGTCAGGCCGAGCGGGGTGAGGAAGACGTCCGCGAGTCCTGCCATCACCGTCCCCAGCGTGTCGCCGGATAAGGGTCTTTCCACCGTGGCCCGGCTTAGGCGGGACCTAAGTCACGGCCCTTCCCGCGTTCGGGACCGGTGTGTCGACATCGCGGCCCGGCAACGTCACGGCCCGCGAGTTCGGCGCGCGAGTCGCCGGGGATCAGTCGTCGGTCGAGACGACGCCCTGGTCCTCGTGGCCGGCCGCGCCGGCCGCGCCGACGGGCTCGGGCGGCTCGTTGCGGACGTCGGCCTCCTCGCGCTCGGCGATGACCTCGGCGTAGGCGTCGGGCATCACCTTCACGAACCGCTCGAGCTCCTCCTCCCAGTGCTCGAGGACGTAGTTGCCGCGGTCGGAGTCGGTGTGGGCGACGTGGTTCTCGACCAGCCGGCGGAGCATCCGGCGGTCCTTCTCGTCGAGGTCCCGCGAGGTCGTGACCATCCCGTGGTTGACCTTCTCCTCTAAGTCGCCCGCGCGGTCGAGGACGTAGGCCACGCCCCCGGACATCCCGGCGGCGAAGTTCTTGCCCGTCTCGCCGAGCACGGCGATGCAGCCGCCGGTCATGTACTCACAGCCGTGGTCACCGACCTTCTCGACGACGCCCTTCACGCCGGAGTTCCGCACCGCGAAGCGCTCGCCGGCCATCCCGTTGACGTAGACCTCGCCACCGGTCGCCCCGTAGAGCGCGACGTTGCCGACGACGATGTTCTTCTCGGCCTCGTAGGGGGCGTTCTCGGGGGTCCTGACGATCAGTTTCCCGCCGGAGAGCCCCTTGCCGAGGTAGTCGTTGCCCGAGCCGGTGAGCTCCATCGTCACGCCGGGGACGAGGAACGCGCCGAACGACTGGCCGGCCACGCCCTCGAAGTCCACCCGGATGGTGTCCTCGGCGAGGCCCGCCTCGCCCCGTTCCTTCGAGATACGGTTCGAGAGCGTCGCGCCGACCGCGCGGTGTCGGTTGGAGATCTCCATGTCGAGAGCGACCGGCTCGCCGCGCTCGAGGGCGGCCTCGGCCTTCTCGATGATCTCCCAGTCGAGCTGCTCGTCGACGTCGTGGGTCTGTGGCTCGGTCTTGGTCCGGGCCTCACCCGCGAGCGGCGCGGTGATCGCCGAGAGGTCGAGTTTCTTCGCCTTGGGGTGGTCGACGTCCTCTCGCTGGCGGAGACACTCCACCTGGCCGACCATCTCCTCGACGGTCGTGAAGCCGAGTTCGGCCATTATCTCTCGGAGTTCCTGGGCCATGAACGTCATGTAGTTGATGACGTGGTCCGGCTCGCCCGGGAACCGCTTGCGGAGGTCCTCGCGCTGGGTGGCCACGCCCACCGGACAGGTGTTCGCGTGACACTGGCGGGCCATCACGCAGCCCGAGGTGACGAGCGACGCCGTGCCGAAGACGTACTCCTCCGCACCGAGCAGCGCGGCGACGGCGACGTCCCGTCCCGTCTTCAGCCCGCCGTCGGTCGTCACCTTGATCCGCGAGCGCAGGCCCGTCGCACAGAGCATCTGGTTGGCTTCCGCCAGTCCGAGCTCCCACGGCAGGCCGGCGTTCTTGATGCTGGTCTTCGGGGAGGCGCCCGTCCCGCCCGAGTGGCCCGAGATGTGGACGACGTCGGCGTTCGCCTTGGCGACGCCGGCCGCGATGGTGCCGATGCCCGCTTCGCTCACCAGCTTCACGTTGATGTCGGCGTCCGGGTTGCCCGCCTTCAGGTCGTGGATGAGCTGTTTCAGGTCCTCGATGGAGTAGATGTCGTGGAGCGGGGGCGGCGAGATGAGCCCCACACCGGGCGTCGAGTACCGGACGTGGGCGATCATCTCGTTGACCTTGCTGCCCGGGAGCTGGCCGCCCTCGCCGGGCTTCGACCCTTGCGCCATCTTGATCTGCAGTTCGTCGGCGTTCGTGAGGTAGTTCGACGTGACGCCGAACCGGCCCGAAGCGACCTGCTTGACCGCCGAGTTCTTCTCGGTGCCGAACCGCTCGGGGGGTTCGCCGCCCTCGCCGGTGTTGGCCTTCCCGCCGAGCCGGTTCATCGCGATGGCGTTGTTCTCGTGGGCCTCCGGCGAGAGGCTCCCGAGACTCATCGCCGCCGTGGAGAACCGCTTCACGATGGACTCGACCGGCTCCACCTCGTGGATCCGGACGGGGTCCCGGTCGGAGACGAACTCCAGCAGCCCGCGCAGGGTCTGGAGGTTCTCCCGCTGGTCGTTCATCATCTCCGCGAAGTCCCGGTACCGCTCGTAGTCGCCCGTCCGTACCGCCTGCTGGAGCGTCCCCACGGACTTGGGGTTCCACTCGTGGAACATCCCGTTCGAGCGGTGCTCGTACTCGCCCTGGTACTCGAGTTCGACGTCCTCGCCGAACGCGACCTCGTGGCGGTGCATCAGGTCCGTCTCGAGGTCGTCGATGTCGATACCCTCCGTCCGCGCCGTCGTCCCCTCGAAGTACTCCGAGACGAGGTCCGAGGAGAGGCCGACGGCCTCGAAGATCTGGGCGCCCTGGTAGGACTCGACGGTCGAGATTCCCATCTTCGCCATCGTCTTGAGGAGGCCGTCCTCGACCGCGCCGACGTACGAGTCGACGGCCTCCTCGAGGTCGGCGCCGTCCGGGCCAGCGACGATGTCGGCGATCGACTGGTAGGCGAGGTAGGGGTTGACCGCGCCCGCGCCGTACCCGACGAGGGTCGCGAAGTGGTGGACTGCGCGGGGGTCGCCCGATTCGAGGACCAGCCCGACGTGGTTGCGAAGGCCGTTCCGGACGAGGTGGTGGTGGACGCCGCCCACGGCGAGCAGCGACGGCACCGGAACGCGGTCCTCGCCCGCGTTCCGGTCGGAGAGGACGAGGATGTCGTACTCCTCGGCGGCCTCGGTCGCGTCCATCCGGACCCGCCGGACGGCCCGTTCGAGCGACGGCGTCTCCTCGGGGTCGTACGTGATGTCGACGACGGCCGTCGAGAGCCCCTGCGACCCGTCGAGCTCCCTGATCGCCGCCGTCTCCGCGTCCGTCAGGACGGGCGAGTCACACACCAGCTGTCGGGCGTGCTCGGGCGTCTCGCCCAGGAGGTTCCCCTGCGGGCCGAGCCGGGTCTCCATCGACGTGACGAGCTCCTCGCGGATGTA
>Ga0207797_1003529_pt1 | contig 10317 bp, 9 predicted proteins | sample PRCRCaboRojoPR_6_FD_187275 | JGI IMG/M metagenome (GOLD analysis project Ga0207797, IMG submission 187275) | Marine sediment microbial community from Cabo Rojo, Puerto Rico - PR CR 10% Liquid 1 (SPAdes) | ecosystem: Environmental > Aquatic > Marine > Coastal > Sediment | place: Cabo Rojo, Puerto... | reverse complement strand
TCGTCGTCGGGTCGGTCGTCGCCATCGTCTTCGGTTCGACTCTCACTCCCCCGCGGGACTTCAACGTTTCGCGCCGAGCAAGCGTTGCCCCGGCCCGTCGACGGTCCGACCGCCCGACGCGACGGCCCCGAGACGGGACACGAAGGTCCCGACGGGAGACGCGTTCGACGCGACGGACGGTTCCGGCGCCCCGACCGGCCGGGCGACGCCAGTCGTCCGCTGCTCCCGGTCCCGCCTCGGTCCATCAGGCGCGGACCTCCTCGGCCCGCTCGACGCCGATCTCGCTCGCGAACCGCTCCAGTTCGCTCATCGTCACCCGGCGCTTCTCCGCGCCGAACTCCTTGACGCGGCGGGTCACCTCGTGGACCTCCGCGTCCGTCGGGCTGTAGCCGGCGTCCTCCAGGCGCTTGCGCACCGAGTGACTGCCGGTGTGTTTCCCGAGGACGAACTCCCGCTCGGCGCCGACCATCTCGGGGGTCATCACGCCGGGCTCGAACGTGTCGGTGTTCTCCAGCACCCCGGCGGCGTGGATCCCCGACTCGTGTGAGAACGCGTTCCGGCCGACGACCGGCTTGTTCGCGGGGACGGGCATGTCGCTGGCCCGCTCGACGAGCTTCGACAGCTCGACGATCCGTGTCGTGTCGATCCCCGTGTCGACGCCGTACAGCGACTCGGCGGCCATCACGACCTCTTCGTAGGCCGCGTTGCCCGCGCGCTCGCCGATCCCGTTGACCGAGACCTGCGCCTGCTCGGCGCCCGCCTCGAAGCCGGTGACGGCGTTGGCCGCGGCGAGCCCGAAGTCGTCGTGCGCGTGCACGTCGATCCGGGCGTCGGAGTGCTCGCGGACGAACCGCACCAGGTCCGCGAAGCGCGTCGGCGTCGCCACCCCGGTGGTGTCGGGGATGTTGATCCAGTCGACGCCCTCCGCGGAGACGGCCTCGCAGATCTCCGCGAGGAACTCGTGGTCCGTCCGGGTGGCGTCCATCGGCGAGAACATCACCTCGACGCCCGCCTCGTTCAGGCGACGCACCGACGCGACGGACCGCTCGACGGCCTCCTCCTGGGAGGCGTGCATCGAGTCGGCCAGCTGGACCTCGCTCGTGGAGACGAAGACGTGGACCATGTCGACGCCCGAGTCGAGCGCCGCCTCCACGTCGCCGTCCACGACCCGGGCCAGCCCGCAGGTCGTCGCGTCCGTCGAGGCCGCGATGTCGCGAACCGCCTCGAACTCCGCCTCGGAGTTGACGGGGAACCCCGCCTCGACGACGTGGGTCCCCATCTCGTCCAGCGTCGCCGCTATCTGGCGCTTCTCGTCGTAGCTGAACGAGGTGCGCGGCGACTGCTCGCCGTCCCTGAGCGTGGTATCGAAAATACGGACTGTCTCTACGTCGTGATCAGAGGGGCTCGTTAGCGTCCCCTGGAAGAACTCGATCCGCCGGGGGTCCCGACGTGTCCTCCGTGTCGTTGGACATCGTGGACGATAGTGGCTCGATCGAGTACTTATACGTTTCCTTCCGACAGCCCGTATCGGGTTCCCGATACGTCACGGGCCGCCGTCGGACCTGGAGAATCGATTGACCTAAACGGCCTATTACTGTTTATATAGCCTTATACTCACACGTATCTGACCGGACGTCCACCGGCAGTCAAGTGCGACTGAACGGCGGCGCCGCCGCCGCCCGGGCGCGGTCGTGGCTCGCGCGCACCGTGGAACCGCTGTTCGGGGGTCGACTCGCGCTCGTCTGCGAGCCCGCCGGCGTATCCGTCCGGCGTCCCCGCCCCGGAGCAGCCCGGCCCTCGGCGGAGGCCGGCGTCGACCGGCCCGACCCGTCGTCGTCCGGCTCGACCCGAGAGATTCAAGGCGAGTCGGGGTCCCGGTACGGCTGATGCGAGGCGACCACGTCATCTCTGCGGCGTCGCTGTCACGGGGGGACATCGAGGCCGTGCTCGACCGTGCACGGGAGTTCGCGGCCGAGCCGGCTGCCGCACGCGAGCTCCACGCGGGCGAGCTGCTCGCGCTCTGTTTCTTCGAGCCGAGCACGCGCACCCGGATGAGCTTCGACACCGCGATGAAACGCCTCGGCGGCGATACCGTCGACATGGGGCCGGTCGACGCCTCGTCGGTGTCGAAGGGCGAGAGCCTGGCCGACACGGTCAGGGTCGTCGAGGGATACGCCGACGCGATCGTCCTCAGACACCCCAGCGAGGGCGCGGCGAAGCTCGCCGCCGAGTTCGTCGACGTCCCGGTGATCAACGCGGGCGACGGCGCCGGCCAGCACCCGACCCAGACGCTCCTGGACCTCTACACGATGCGCGAGAACGTCGGGCTCGACGGGATCACCGTCGGGATCATGGGCGACCTGAAGTACGGCCGGACGGTCCACTCCCTGGCCGAGGCGCTCACCGCGTTCGACGTCGACCAGCGGTTCGTCGGCCCCGAGTCGCTCCGGCTCCCCGAGGGCGTCCGGTACGAACTCCGCGAGTCGGGTGCGGAGGTGCGCGAGTACACGGACGTCGGGGCAGTGCTCCCCGAGCTCGACGTCCTCTACGTCACCCGGATCCAGCGCGAGCGGTTCCCCGACGAGAACGAGTACCGGGCGGTCGCCGGCCAGTACAACATCGACCGGGCGACGCTCGCGACCGCGCGCGACGACCTCGTGGTGATGCACCCGCTGCCGCGTGTCGACGAGATCGACCCCGACGTCGACGACACCGACCACGCTCGCTACTTCCAGCAGGCACACAACGGCGTGCCCGTCCGGATGGCGCTGTTAGACGAGCTGCTGTCGGCCCGATAGCCCGTCCCCACCCAGGAGAGCCAGACCGATGTCCAACGACACACACGAACTCCGCGTCTCGAAGATCCGAAACGGAACCGTCATCGACCACGTCACCGCCGGCCAGGCGCTGACCGTCCTCGCCATCCTGGGCATCGACGGCAGCGCCGGCGAGAACGTCTCGGTGGGGATGAACGTCCCCTCGAGCCGCCTCGGCACGAAAGACGTCGTCAAGGTCGAGGACCGCGAGCTCTCGCCCTCGGAGGTCGACGTCCTCTCGCTGATCGCGCCCGAGGCGACGATCAACATCGTCCGGGACTACGCGGTCGTCGACAAGAACCGCGTCGAGCGACCGGCGTCGGTCGAGGGCGTGCTGTCGTGTCCGAACGCCAACTGCATCACGAACGCCGACGAGCCCGTCGTCTCGAAGTTCGAGGTCGTCGACGAGGGGGCCCGCTGTGGCTACTGCGGGACGCTCGTCCGCGAGGACGAGATCGCACGACACGTCGACGTCTGAGCGAGGAGCCGCCGGTGCGACCGTCCCGGCCCGTCACGTCCCGCCCTCGTCTCTTTTCTCTGACACGGGCGATCGTACCGTGCCGTCTCGACGCAGCCGACGGACGCCTCCCCGGGTCGTTATGCGAGGGTCGCCTCGTGCCGTCTCACCGCCGGCTCGCCACGCCGTAACCGATTTAGGTCGGCACGTGGACGTTCGATGTATGTCAGGGAAAGCCAAGTTGGTCCTCCTGGTCGCCGTGGTACTGCTCGTCTACGTCCTCGCGTCGGGGTCGGACGTCGAACCCGTCGAGGTCGACGTCGACGACTGACGATCCCCACCGTTCTTCGAGCGACGCTCGCCCGTCGAGCGGCGGCTCCGCGCAGGCCCCGGCTGGCCCGCTCGGTCCCCTGTTCGACCGGTGGCGGCCGGTGACGGGCCGCCGGCGGTGCTCGACTCCCGGTGCTCGACTCCCGACCGTTCCTCACGCGACGGCGACGACGCCCCCGACCACCAGCACGACGAGCGTCAGCCGGATCGCCGATCCGAGGAACGCCGCGAGGACGAACCTGGTCCGGTCGATCCCGAAGACGCCGAACGCGTACAGGACGACGGTGTCCGGCCACCCGGGCACCGACAGGACGAAGACGAGCCCGAGGGTGCCGTGGCGTCGGATCAGCCGCTCGGTGAGTCGCTGGATCCACGCCAGCAGCGCGCTCAGCGGCGGTGGTGCGACGCTCGCGACGCCAGCGAGTCGCCGCGCCGGCGTGGAGTGTGCCGTCCGGGTACTCACCTCCAGCGCGAGGAGGCTCCCGAGCGCCTTCCCCAGCGAGCTAACGAGCACGAGGACGGCCAGTTCGACCGACCGCGGGAGCCCGAGCTGGAGCGGCGCCAGCAGGACGAGCTCCCCGGGGATCGGGAGGACGACGGCGACCAGCACCGAGAAGGTAAAGACGGTGACGAGCCCCGACGGGCCGGTCGTCAGCGCGAGCAGCGCGTCCGTCGTCGCGCGTTCGACGGCCGCCACCGAGGGCAGGGCCGACGCGCCCTCGAACAGCCCCGACAGGGCGACGGCGAGGACGCCGACGAGGAGGCCGCTCGCCGCGAGGAACCCCAGGGCAGCCGGCCGCCGCCCGGCCGGACCGTTCGCTCTTCCGAGGGACTCGCCGCCGCTCCCGGTTCCCCCCGTACACACGTGAGAGGGACGCGTCGTGGCGTAATAAGCTACGACACTGCCACCGACAGCTCGGCCGTCGATGGTTCGACCGTCCGGAACGAACGACGTTCCACCGACAGTCCGGAACGAACGACGTCCCACCGACCGTCCGGAACGAACGACTTACCCTCGACAGCCCACAACGACGGGGCATGTACGGGGTCGTCACACGCAACGCCGAGGAGGTACGCTGGCCGGAGTTCGACGTGGGCTACTACGAGGTGAAGGACGTCACCGGTCGCGCCGTCGAGCCGATCGACGACGCGAACGCGGCGAACATGGTGTCGTGTTTCGGCGACACCGCCGCCGTCGACGACGACCCGTCGCTGGCGCCCGTCGACGACCGCGGCCGGCCGGCGACGCGCGACCGCCCGTACTTCGACTGGGCGTACGTCGACCCGACCCACGCCGACTACCGCGACCGGGTGCTCGAGTTGATCGAGGACTGCGCCGCGGTGAACCCCGACGTCCGGCTCGACGACGTCGGCTTCCCGCGCGGCGAGTACTGTCACTGCGACCGCTGTGATCGGCTGTTCGCGGCCTCGGACCACGAAGACCGGCTCGACTGGCGCGCGTCCGTGATCACCGACTTCGTGGCCGCGGCCGCCGACCGGATCCCCGGCCGGACGTCCCTCACGCTCTACCCCGACCCGTATCCGGGCCACCTCTACGAGCGAGCCGGGCTGGACCTCGAGGCGCTGGCCGGGCACGTCGACGAGTTCGTCGTCCCGCTGTACGACACCCACTACGGGACGACCTACTGGCTGGAGTCGCTCGCGAAGGGGTTCGAGAGCCGGCTCGACGGGCTCGCGCCGTTCTCGGTCGAGCTGTACGCCGTCGACGTCGACCTCGACGAGCTGGTGCACGCCGCCGAGGTCGCCGAGGCGTACGCCGAGCACGTGCTGTTCGGCTACGACGCCGGCCAGGCGACGGCGGCGCTCCGGCGCAAGCGGGCCGACGCACGGGAGGGCGTCGAACACCGGCCCGAGGAGGGGTAGCCCGGGCGACGTCCCGTCCCGTCCCGTCGGATCGCGTCCCGGCCCGGGCGTCCCGTTCAGGGCCCGCCGGAGAGCACGAGGATCACCGCGATCCCCAGGAAGGTGACGAGGATCGCGATCGCGGTCAGTCCGAGGAGCCACCGTCCCGTCCCCGCCTTCCGGTTCGCGTCTGTCATACCTGCGCTCCGCAGTGCAGACGGTTAATGCTCCCGGGCGGACGACGGGAGGCTCGCGCGGATGGTCCGTCGGCGGGGTCGTTCCCGGTCCGATCGGTCGATCGGTCCGCCGGTCGATCGGTCCGCCGGTCGGTCGAGCGGTCAGCCGGTCGATCGGTCGCCGGGATCCTCACTCGTCCGTCCCGCCGTCCCGGTCGGCCCGGAACCCCGCGACGCCGCGGTCGTGGAGCGCCCGCGAGACGCGGGCCACCCCGGCGCGCCGGTCGTCCTGGAGCTCCCGCAGGCGGTCCTCGAGCTCCGGTGCCCCCCGTGCGAGCGCCTGAACCGCCGACAGCGCGGCGTTGTACGACTTGCCCGCGTCGACGGCGACGATCGGCGCGCCGGTCGGCATCCCGATCACGGAGCCGACGGACTTCTCCTGGACCGGCACGCCGATCACCGGGAGGGGGTAGGCGATCGACGCCGTCACGTTCGGCAGGTCGGCGGACTTGCCGCCCGCACCCGCGACGATCACCTCGATCCCGCGGTCGGCGGCCGTCTCGCCGTACGCGTACATCAGGTCCGGCGTCCGGTGGGCCGAGACGACCCACGTCTCGTAGCTCCACCGGCCGTCCGGCGCCGACGCGTGGTCGGTCTGCTCGGCGAACCCGAGCGCGTCGAGCGCCTCGTGTGCGCCCGCCATCACGTCGAGGTCGGAGTCCGACCCCATGATGATCCCCACGTCGGGCGTCGACGCCGGGTCCCGACCGGCGTCGGCCTCGGCGCGCAGCTGCTCGACGAGCGCCTCGACGGTCGGCTCGCCGGGGGTCGTGCCACCGTCGGTCGTCCCTCGCGAGCGCGGGTCCCCGTCCGTCGCAGTCCCCGGCTCCTCCCCGGTCGCCACGCCGTCCGCGTCGTCGTCTCCGGTCATCGTTCCTCCGGCGGTTCGTCGCCGGGGCTCCTGAATGTGAGCCCGTCGCGGAGGTCGCGGGCGCGCGCCAGCGAGTCGTCGCCGTCCCCGCGGTCGGTCACCGTCAGGTGGCCCATCTTCCGCAGCGGCCGCGCCTCCCGCTTGCCGTACCAGTGGAGGTGCGCGCCCGGCGAGGCCAGGACGGCCTCGACGCCCCGTAGCTCCGCTGGTCTGGGCTCGTCGACGTCCCCGAGGACGTTCGCCGTCGCGGTCCGGCCCCGCACGGCGGTCGACCCCAGCGGCCAGCCGAGGACGGCCCGGACGTGCTGTTCGAACTGGGACGTCTCGGTGCCCTCGATCGTCCAGTGGCCGGAGTTGTGCGGCCGCGGGGCGATCTCGTTGACCAGCACCTCGCCGTCGGCCGCCTCGAACAGCTCGATCCCGAAGACGCCCCGCCCCGAGAGGAGCTCCAGGACCGCCCGTACGACGTCCGTCACCGTCGACCCGTGGTTCGGATCGCCCGCGCCTCCACCGTCGGGTGCGCCCCCGTCAGGCTCCCCGGGCAGGTCGACGGCCGGTGCGACCGTCTCGCGGAGGATCTCCTCGCGGTGGATCGTCTCGGTCACCGGGAACGTCGCCGGTCCGTCGACCCCGCGGACACCCATCACCGCCAGCTCGCGCCGGTAATCGACGAACGCCTCGGCGACGGCACCGCCGTCCCCGGCGCCGACGACGTCGAGCGCCTCGGCGGGCGCGGGGTCGCCGTCCCCGCCCACCGGGACGTTGCCTCGACCGTCGTACCCGCCCGATCGTGCCTTCAGCATCACGCGGCCGAACGTCTCGACTGCCGCCCGGAGGTCGTCGGCGTCGTCGACGCGCCGGAACGGCGGCACCGGGACGCCCGCCTCGGCCAGCGTCTCCTTCTCGACGAGCTTGTCGCCGGTGATCCGCAGCGAGGCCGGATCCGGGTGGACCGGCGTCCCGGTCTCGTCGCGGACCCGCTCCAGCAGGTCGGCGTCGGCCAGTTCGATCTCGTAGGTCAGCACGTCGACACGTGCCGCCAGCTCGCGGACAGCGTCGGGATCGTCGAAGTCGGCCGCGATCGCGTCGCGCGCGACCGGCGCCGCCGGCGGGTCGGCCGTCGGGTCCAGGACGACCGTCTCGACCCCCAGCGGCGCCGCCGCCTCGGCCAGCATCCGTCCCAGCTGCCCGCCGCCGACGACCCCGACCGTCGGCCCCGGTAGCCGGATCGCCCGCGTCCCCTCGTCCGGTGTCGGAGACTCCGTCATCGGTCGGAGTTTCGGACGTCGATGCATAAGAATTGCCGTCCCGACCGACGAACGATGCACGACCCTGCATTACCGGTCGCGTCTTCGGGGGGTCGTCCCCCGGAGTGATTCACCGGGGCTCGTCCGGCAGGCGTCCGCTCGTCGGTGTCAGCGTCGACCACCGGCCTCGAGCGGGACAGCAGGTCGAACGGCCGGTGTTGCCGCCGCGGGAGCCCCGGCGGCCGACCGGTCGACGAAGACGACGACGTCCTCGCCCCAGAGCTTGAACCGGTGGCGGTGCGCCTCGTAGCCGTCGAGCGCGCGCGAGACGTTCGTGGCGTCCCAGCCGTACGCGATCACGACCGGCGGCGGGTCCGCGAGCGCGGTCCGGGGGGCGACCCCCGGCGGGCTGCTGGTGACGGTCGCGTCGGCGCGCGCGAGGTACCACGGGAGCGGGAGCCGGGTGGTCCACGCGGGCCCCGCCGGCGGCTGGTCGGCGCTCGACTCGTCGGCCACGTGGAAGAGCGTCCGGCCGCCGCGTTGCGAGCCGACGAAGAGCACGTCCGGACCGTCGTTCCCTTCGGCGACTCGCTCGACGGTCCCGAGCGTCGCCAGGAGGTCGTTGTCCGGCTGGGCCCACTGGAGCACCTCCCGGTCCTCGGGGTCGGCGCTGTTGAAGTAGTCGACGTTGGCTCCGGCGACGCCGCCCGCGGCCGCCAGCAGGAGCAGTCCCGCCAGGGCCGCGCCGACGAGGTCGCGGCCCCCAGTCCCGATCCCCGGAGCGGGATCCCCGGAACGCGCCCCGGAGTCGCTGCGCCGTCCGACCGCTCCACCCCGAGCGTCGACCGGGTGTGTCGTGGAGTCCGCGTCGTCGTCCGGGCTGCCGCCGTCGGCGACGGCCGTCCCGACCCGACGATCGCCGGTCGCCGGCTCGAGCGCCGTGAGCCCGGCCCTGGCGACGGCGGCGAGGCCGACGGCCGCCGGGATCGACAGGGGGACGACCGCGTGGACGACCGCCCACGGCGCCTCGATGTCGGTCGCGACGGGGTAGCCCAGGACGCTCGCGACGCCCCAGTAGGTCGCGAAGGCGACGAGCGCCCGCCGGCGCGCGTCGACGTACCAGTCGACCGCGACGCCGACGACCGCGAACGTCACCACCGCCGGCGCGCCGTACGCCGCCGTCTCCAGGAACCCCCGGAGGAACGGCAGGTAGTCGTGCGCCTGGTGGCTGGAGCCGCCCCACTCGGCGACGAACTTCGACCACGAGCCGAGCGTCGCCTCGCGGACCACGCCCCCGAGCGCGCCGGGATCACCGAGCGCCGACCAGAGGGCCGGCCGCGGCGCGTAGAAGAACACGACGACGAGGAGGAAGGCGAGGCCCGCCAGCGCGCCGTGGCCGGCGAGTCGCCGCGCCCCGGCGCCCGGCTGCCCCGAGAGCACGTCGCCCCAGCCGTCGACGGAGCCCTCGCGTCCGGCCGCCGATTCGGCCCGGGAGGGCCCCGCACTCCGGCCTCGACCGCGGTCCGGCTGTTCGTCGGGGGCGAGGCGGGCGAGGTGGGCGGCCGCCCGGGCGGGCCACCGCTCGAGGACGACACCGCGGGCCGAGCCCGTCTCCCGGACGTCCCGGAGGAGTCGGTGGTCGAGGAGGAGCGCCAGCGCCCCCGCGTAGCAGGCGACGTAGAGGAGCGCGTTCTCCTTCGTCGTGAACGCCAGCCCGAGCGCGACCCCCGAGGGGACGAGGTACCGGAGATCGCCGCGGTCGTGGCCGCGGACCGCGAGCGCGAGCGCGAGGGTGGCGAACGCCGCCACGAGCACGTCGTTGCGCGCGAACCGCGAGTAGTAGACCAGCAACGGGTTCGCCGCGAGAACGAGCGCGAGCGCGAGCACCTCCCCCGGTCTGAGCCGGTCGCGCAGGAGCCACGCCACCAGCGGGAACAGCCCGCCGACGATCGCGACCGGGAGCCGCGCCGCGAAGTCCGTCGGGCCGACGAGCCCGAAGACGACGTCGTTGACAACCGGCAGGAACGGTCCGTGGACGATGGGGCGGTAGGCGTGGCGACCCGTCTCGTGGTAGCGGAGCGCCCAGTACATCACCCGGCCCTCGTCCCAGTGGAAGGCTCGACCGCCCAGGTCGACCAGGCGAACCGCGACCGAGAGTGCCGTCACGCCGAGCAGGAGCTGGAGGAGCGTCGTCCGGTCGAGGGTCGGGAGCCGGTCGCGGAGGGTGCGGGCCCCGTCGGCGGCCGGGTCGGCCCCGCCCGGCGCGTCGACCGGATCGCCCTCGCCCGGCGCGTCGACCGGGTCGGCCCCGCCTGGCGCGTCGACCGGGTCGGCCCCGCCTGGCGCGTCGACGTCGGCCGGGTCACCGTCGCCCGGCGCGGCCGGCCCTGACATGTCCGTCGGGTGGGTCGGCGGGGGATAGAAAGCTTGTGTTCGGCGGTCGGCCCGGCCCGGATAGACGGACCGTCGGCACCGCGGCCGGCCGTGCTCGAGCCGG
>Ga0207797_1003528_pt1 | contig 10321 bp, 7 predicted proteins | sample PRCRCaboRojoPR_6_FD_187275 | JGI IMG/M metagenome (GOLD analysis project Ga0207797, IMG submission 187275) | Marine sediment microbial community from Cabo Rojo, Puerto Rico - PR CR 10% Liquid 1 (SPAdes) | ecosystem: Environmental > Aquatic > Marine > Coastal > Sediment | place: Cabo Rojo, Puerto... | reverse complement strand
CCTGCGCTACCACAACTACCGCTACTACGTCCTCGACGACCCGGTCGTCTCCGACGCCGAGTACGACCGCCTCTTCCAGCAGCTCCAGCGGATCGAAACGGCGTATCCCGAGCTCGAAACGCCCGACTCCCCCACGCACCAGATCGGTGGAACCGTCCGCGACGAGCTGGGGACGGTGGCGCACCCCACGCCTATGCTCAGCCTGAAGGCCGTCTACAACGAGGCCGATGTGCGCAACTTCGACGAGACGTGCCGCGAGGAGCTGGGCCGCGAGACCGTCACCTACACCACCGAGCCCAAGTTCGACGGGCTGGCCGTGGAGCTGATCTACGAGGACGGCCGGCTCGTGCAGGGATCCACGCGGGGCGACGGCCAGACGGGCGAGGAAATCACGGCCAATGTCAAAACCATCAAGGGCGTGCCCCTCCGCCTCCGCGGCGACGAACGGCCAGTGCCCGACCGCCTCGTGGTGCGGGGCGAGGCGTACATGCGCAAGGACGAGTTCAACGCTTTCAACCGGAAGCGCGAGGAGGCCGGTAAGAAGGTGTTCGCCAACCCACGCAACGCTGCGGCGGGGTCGCTCCGGCAGCTCGACTCCAACATCACCGCGCGGCGGCCGCTCCGCATCTTCTTCTACGAGATTGCTGCCGACGGGCGCGACTTCGACACGCACGCTGCGGTGCTGGAGGCGCTCCCCGAGTGGGGCCTGCGCGTGTGCACCGAGCACATCCGGCGCTGCGAGGGCATCGACGAGGCGCTGGCCCACTACGAGGACCTCGTGGCGGTGCGCGACGACCTGCCGTACGAGATGGACGGGCTCGTCATCAAGGTGAACGACTTCACCGGGCACGACGTGCTGGGCGTACGCGACCGGGACCCGCGCTGGGCGGTGGCCTACAAGTTTCCACCGCGCCGCGCCACGACCTCGATCGAGGACATCTACGTGCAGGTGGGGCGCACGGGCCGCATCACGCCGGTGGCCGTACTGACGCCTGTGGAGGTGGGCGGCGTGGAGGTGACCCGCGCCTCGCTCCACAACCAGAACGAGATCGACCGCAAGGACATCCGCATCGGCGACGCCGTGCTCATCGAGCGGGCCGGCGACGTGATTCCGCAGGTGGTGAAGGTGATCGAGGACGAGCGTGACGGGGACGAAGACTCCTACCACATCCCCGACACGTGCCCCGTCTGCGGCGCCGAGGTGGTGCTGAGCGATGACAAGAAGCAGGCGTTCTGCACGGGGGGTATGACGTGCCCCGCCCAGTTTCGCGAGCGGCTCAAGCACTACGCCTCCCGCACGGCCACCGACATCGAGGGCCTGGGCGACAAGCGGGCCGAGCAGCTCATCGACGCCGGGCTGATCCAGAACATTTCGGATCTGTACGAGATCGAGAAGGACGACCTCCTGGCCCTGGAGCGCTACGCGGACAAGTCGGCCCAGAACCTGCTCGACGAGATCGAGGCGAGCCTGGAGCAGGAGCTCGACCGCTTCCTCTATGCACTCGGCATTCCACTCGTGGGCTCCGCCACGGCCCGCCTCCTGGCGCAGCACTTCGCGTCGCTGGACGATGTCATGGACGCCGACGAGGACGCCCTCACGGCAATCGACGACATCGGCCCGGAGGTGGCCCACAGCATCGTCACCTTCTTCGCGGACGCCGATAACCGGCGGGTGATCGACGAGATTCGGGACGCGGGCCTCACGCTGACCAACCCGTACGCGGACGACGAGGCGCCGCTGGAAGGCCTCACATTTGTGTTCACCGGCAGCCTGGACGACTGGACACGCAGCGAGGTGCAGCGCTTCGTGGAGCAGCATGGCGCGAACGCCACCTCCAGCGTCAGCGGCAACACCGACTACGTGGTGGCCGGGCCGGGGGCGGGCAGCAAGCGCGACGACGCCGAGGATCTCGGCGTGCCCATCCTGGATGAGGACGCCTTTCACGATCTGCTCCGAGAGCGGAACATCGAGGTCACATAGCCCCTGTCCCGGGTGGCCTCCCACTCCACGACAACCGATGGATCGGCGACACCATTCGGGGCCTCTCCACGAGGTTTTTTCTCCGCTCCTACAGGCCACTCAGAGGCGCAGCCTGAAGCGTGTCGGTTGGTTTGATCTATACAGCGAACACCGACATCCTGAAGATTCAGAAGTACCGGTCAGCATCACATTGGTATGCGGACTGCTTCGGCATAATGCGGAATGGATCGGCATAAGAGAGGCAGAAGCGGTACTCGGGATTATCGACCGGGTCGAGAATGGAGAACTTGAGCTTCTTTCCAGCGAAGCGCTGCAGTTGGAGACAGAAAAGAATCCAAATCCACTTCGCCGCCGGTTTGCTTTGGAAGTACTCCGGTTGGGGTCGCGGGAAGTTGAAGTTACCGAACAGATCGCAACGAGGGCTCACACGTACAAAGAAGTGGGCATCTGACCATTTGATGCTCTGCACTTGGCGTCTGCCCTGTCGAGAGAAGCCGAGGTATTTTGTACGACCGACGACGATCTGTACCGGATCGGACAGGACGTGGACACGGAGGAGACACGGGTCTTGACTCCAGTTGAATTGATTGAGGTGATCGAATCATGAGCCCGAAGACAAAGCCTTTAAGCCGCGTCGCTGAGGAAGCCATCCGGCTCCTGACCAGAGAGTTCGGCGTCGCGGACACGGCCCGGTTTATTCGTCAGTTTACGACTGGAACCGGAGACTATGCAGAGGAGCGCCGCGAACGCTTTGCGGAGACCTCCCCCGATGAGATCCTGGAAGAGATTGAGGAGCGTCGAGGCCGCAACTCATAACACGTCCGCTGTACCTGAACCCGGGCTGTTGCCGTTTCCATAGTCTGTGCGTAGAGCGGTTCGGCCTCGCTGACCGAGGCTGACGATGTGATCGACTGGAGACTTCCGCATCCGTTGCATTTCGGAAGGTGCTGGTTGCAGCTGAGCGTCTTCCCGCCCGGCTCAGGTGAGCGTCCACGTTATGGTGCACCGTCCAACTGCTTCTGTTCGTCTCAGTTATCGCATCAACAACCCAACCCGTTCGGGCCGCCTTTTGGATCTGTCCGAAGGATCGTATATTGACGGTCGACAACCCGCTCTTCCCGTCCCCTGCTCCCGAGCCCCATGGGTGTCGACGCTCTCCTTACGATCGCGGTGCTGCTCGTCACCGTGGCGCTGATTGCCCGGGAGGTGTTCAGCCCGGATTTTCTCCTGCTGGGGGCGCTTCTCGTCCTCGCCGTGGCGGGAGTGCTCACCCCCACGCAGGTGCTCGCGGGCTTTTCGAACCCCGCCATCGCCACCATCGCGGGGCTCTTCCTGGTGGCGGCGGGCATTCGGGCGACGGGGCTCATCGACCGGGTGACGCAGGCGATGTTTGGGGAGGGCGCCTCTCTCCGATCGGTCCTCGCGCGGACGACCACGCTGTCGGCCGTCGGCTCGGCCTTCATGTCGAACACGGCGATCGTGGCCATCGGCATCCCCACGCTCGACCAGTGGGCCCGTGAACGTGGCATCTCCCCCTCCAAGCTGCTGATCCCGCTCTCCTACGCGTCGATCATTGGCGGCATCTCCACCCTCATCGGCACGTCCACGAATCTGGTGATGGACGGCCTCCTGCGGCAGAACGGAATCACGGGCCTCGGCTTCTTCGAACTGGCGGTGGTGGGGGTGCCCGTGCTCGCCACCGGCATTCTGTATCTGACGTTCGTGGCTCCTCGCATTCTCCCGGCGCGCGTCTCGCCCGAAAACCCCACGGCGGACACCAACGAGTTTGTGACGGACGTGACGGTGAACGACGCGTCCGACCTCGTGGGAAAGACGGTGGAAGACGCCGGCCTCGACGAGGTGCAGGAGCTGTATCTGGTGCGCATTCAGCGGCGGAAATCCGTCGTCATTCCCGTGGAGCCGGGCGAAACGCTCTCGTCCGGCGACCGGCTGACGTTTGCCGGGGACCTGGACCACATCGTGGAGCTGGCGCACCTGAAGGGCGTGGAGACCGACACGACCGCGGACCCGCCGGTCGAGGAGCCAACGTGGGAAATGTACCGGGCCGTCATTCCGCGGGGGTCGCCGCTTGTGGGCACCCGGCTGAAGGAGGCCGAATTTCAGGCGCGCTACAATGCGTCGGTCGTGGCGGTGCAGCGTCGCGGGGAAGACGTGGAGCGGCGCGTGGGCGACGTGCGACTGCGGGCCGGAGACACGCTCATCTTGGAAGCAAGCCCGGACTTTGACCAAGCCCACCGCGAGTACAGTGAGCTGTTCGTAATGAGTCCGCTGCGGGGACCGCGCCGGCGCGAGACCGACAAGCAAGGCGTCGCGGCCGGGCTGCTCGTGGGCATGATTGCGGCGGCGGCGACGGGCCTCCTTGCGCTGCCCATCGCCTCGCCCGTGGCGGGCCTGCTGATGATCATTACCGGCTGCGTGAGTCCCGATGAAGCACGGCGATCGGTAAACTGGTCGGTCCTCGTGGCCGTGGGCTCGGCCATCGGCATCGCGAGCGCGCTCGACGTGAGCGGGGCCGCGGCCGTGCTGGGACAGGGCATCGCGATGCTCGCAGACGTGGTGGGCACGTGGGGCCTGCTGCTGGGGGTCTTTTTCGGAACGGTTATTTTGACCGAGCTCATCATCAACCAGGCCGCCGCCGCGCTCATGTTTCCGGTGGTGCTGGCGCTGGCCAGTACACAGGGCCTCGACCCGCGTCCGCTCGTGCTCACCGCTACCGTGGCCGCGTCGATGTCGTTCTCCACCCCGCTCAACTACCAGACCAACCTGATGGTCTACGGCCCCGGCAAGTACCGCTTCACCGACTTCACGAAGGTGGGGGTGCCGCTGCAGATCTTCCTTAGCGTCGTCGCCGTCAGCATCATTCAGTACGTGTGGCCGCTGGCAGGTTAACATCGTTTCCGGTCAGAACGGCAGTTCGTCGTCCGGCTCGAAGCTCTCGTTCTGTCGGAGCACCTCTTCGTCCTTGATCATGTCAATCACGTCGGGGACCTGCCCCACCGCAATCTGGTCCACCTCCGAGACGCCGACCGCATCGAGGACGCGGTGCAGATAGCCCTGATCGCGCCCGCAGTAGCGGGCGAAGCCCCCGAGCTTGTCCGCGAGCGGCCCGTCCGGAATCGTGGTCTCGCCCACGAGCTGCTCGGACGGGTGGGTGCTCACCCGCTTTCGAAGCGCCTCCGCCGCCCGCTCAATCTCGGCCCGGGACGGTTCCTCCTGCGCCGACGACGAGGCCGGGGGTCCACTCTCCTGCTCCGTCGGCGGGGCCTGCTGCGCCGTCTCCTCCGGCGCCGGCATTTCGTGCTGCCCCTCGGACGATTCGACACGGTTCCCCTCCGGATCGATCTGCCAGACCTCGCCCGCTTCCCGGTCGTACACTTCAATGTTCTGGTCGTACCCCACGTAGATGCCGAGCGGATTGTTGTCGGTCACGCCGATGTCGAGGGTGTAGTTCTTGGCGTCGTCGTAGGCGCGAAGTCGCATCTTGTCGAACGTCCCGCGCTCCCCTTCCAGGTCCTGGTCGTAGATCAGATACACCTTTTGCGCCCCCGAGGCCCGGCGCAGCCGCCGTTCGGCCCGCTTGATCTCGCGAACGATTTCCTGGCAGTGCGCCAACTCTTTCAGGTCGCCCTCAAAGGAAAACGACAGGTCGCCGATTGTGAAGTGGCCTGTGGGCATGGCGGGTCCTCAAGTAGATGTCGGAACGGAATCTCGATTGGGTGCCTTGTTTTCCGCGGCGCATGTGCAAAGCATGTTCGTGATGCCAACGGCGATGGGCCGCTCCGGATCCCGAACTTCGCCGACCCTGGCTATATTTCGCCCAACGCGGTTTCCGGCAACCATCCCACGGTGCCGTTCCCCAACCGCACGCGTCGCCAGGAGCTCTGAGACGTCCGGACCTCTACCATCGTGCCTCCTGTCAGCGTTGAGTCGGCGGCCGCCGCCTGGTCGGGGGACGCCCGAAGAGACACCGTCTCGTCCATGACAACGGCGCGGCGGTCCTGGGCCTGCAGGGAGGAGGTGGCCAGGGCTGTCACGACGAGCAGCAGGCCCGCAGCGATGGGGCCCCAGGCGATCGGGAGACGCCACGCGACGTACTGGTCCGCATCGGCCCTGAGGATGGCTGCGACCAATCCCGCACTCAGCAGCAGCACGCCCCCGAGGAAGAGGAGCAGGGGCGACCATCCGGCCACGACGGCGGCGAGGCCGCGCGGCGGCAGGCCCACTTCTGGAAGCCCCGCCCGGCGCCGGACGTATTCCAGGTTGTGCCGCAGGCGCGGGTCGTCGGGACGCAGGTGCCGCGCCTTCTCGTAGGCCCAGACGGCCGGGCCCGTGCGGTCGAGCCGGACGTAGGCGTTGCCCAGGTTGTGGTAGAGAGCCGCGCTTGCGTGGCCGCCGTTGAGGAGCGTCCGGTAGGTCTCTACCGCCTGCTCGTACCGCCCCTCGGCGTAGGCCTCGTTGGCCGCCTCAAACTGCCGGCGGAGACTGTCGGGCTGCGCCGCCGCGGAAGCTGCGACGAGGCCGAGCGCACCGACGATCAGGACAAGTCGGGGCGCGAGCAGCGACCAGAATGAGCACACGGTGGACGTAGGAATGGGGGACGCGGGAACTGTGGTGAACGGGCATTACGAGCGTCCAGGCGGACGTTTCGCGGACGGAAGGTGCTCGTCGAGCCAGCGGAGGACCGCGTGGGCGTCGTCGACGAGCTCTTCCGGGGCGGACTGTGCGGAGGCGGTCGGGGCGTATTTTCCCTCGTCGCAGCGATCGAGGAGCTCGTAGAGGCGATCTCGAAGCGCCTCCGGCACGTCGTAGCGGGCCAGGCGCCGATCGAGTTGCGAGCGGGTCGACGCGGCGCCGTTCCGCCCCAGCCGCTCGTTGAGGAAGGCCTGAAGGGCCTGCTCGACGGTGTCGTAGACGGCCGCGTCGGCTCCATCTCCGAGGCGGCGCGCCTCCCGAAGCTGCGCCTGTGCCGTGTCGAGCGACGCATCCGATGCCGGACTGTCCGTCGGTTCAGCCGTCTGTCCCCGACGACGGTACGCAAGTCCTCCGCCCGCGATGAGCACCGGGAGAAGCAGGGCGAAATAGACCCACGGCTGTCGGTGGAGCGGCCGCCGCTCGGTCGGGCCCCAATCCGCCTCGCCCGCCGTCATCAGATCGGTCACGTCGCCCACCGGCAGGCCGTCCCCGGTCCGTCCCGCGGTTGCGCGCGAGGCCGTGCCGGACACCCGCAGGGGCGAGGCCTCGGCCCGGACTGTTTCGTACTGGCCAGTCTCGGGGTCAAAATATGAAAAGGACACTGGCGGCAGGGCGTGACGCCCGCCGGTTCGCGGCACGAGCGTGTACGCAAACGTCTTGGTGCCGCGGATCTCCCGTCCGTTGCGCTCCACGTCGGTCTCCACGGCGGGCTGGTAGGCTTCGATCGTCGACGGGAGATCGAGCGACGGTGGGGAGAGGGTCGTCAGGTTGCCGGTTCCCCGCACCTGCACTGTGAGAGACACTGGCTCGCCCACCGCCACGCTGTCGGCGTTCGCGCGGGCGCTCATGGAAAACTGACCGACCGCCCCGTCAAACGACGGCGGGGCCCCCGACGGCAGTGCCCGAACGTCCACGGAGAGGCGTTGCGATGCGAGCCGGACCGGCTCGAAGCGGCCCCGCAACGCCGGTCCGTCTCGCCGCAGCCGCACCGTGCCCTGCGCCTCCGTCTCGATGCGGAGCGGATCGACGCGGAGCGTACCGGGCCGCGTGGGAAACAGGGCCACTCGCTTCAGCACGACGGTCTCGTACTTTTGGCCGTCGGCGCGTTCCATCTGGGGCGTGGGGCGAGACGCCACGTTGAGCTCCTCGCGCCAGAAGCCCGGCGCGTCCCACGAGTCGGCTAGGCGGCTGTGGCGGAGCCGGATGCCGGGCCGATAGAAGAGGCGGTACTCCACCACCACCTGCTCGCCCTGGTACGCCCGGTCGGCCGTCGCGGTCGCCTGCACAAACAGGTCCTCGTTGTCCAATGTCGCCCCCGACGCGCCCTCCGGATGGGTAAGGGTGGGCTCCGATCCGCGCCGCGACGACGACACCTGAATGCGAACGGGATCCGTCGTGTATTCCTCGCCCCGGACGACGACCGTAATGGGCTGAATCCGCGCCGTTCCTTCCCGCTGCGGCCGAAACGACCACGAGAAGGCCACCCCGCGCCGAACGGTCCCGTCCTCGTTCATCCGGAACCGCTGCATCTGCGGGGCGCGGGCTTGGGGCGTCAGATTGACCGTGGTCGGTCGACTCGGCGTTCGAACGACGGTGGCCGGCGCCCCCTCCACCCGCACCGTAAAGACGACCGTCTCCCCCACCGCCGCCTCCATCGGATCGGCCCCGGCCGTCACGCGCACCGTTGCGTCCGGCTGGGCCCACACTGTCCCCACCAGCGCGGTGCTGAGCATGAGAAGAAGGATCGCTCGGATGGAAAGGGGCATCTTGTTGTTCATTTAGGGAGTAAAGCCCATACGACCTAGCAGTATTCGAATGACGGCGGTCGGCAGACGGCAGACCGCGGAGAAACGACGCCGTTCAGCGGTCCATCGTCCGCCGTCTCAGAACATGTTGCGCTATACGTGAATGGCGCGTCTACCCGTCCTCAACTGTCAGAGATGAACTCCACCGTCGCTCCAGACTTGATCTGGAGCCCGTATGAAAGAAAAAGTCAAGCGCACAGATCCCCTATCCGCCCACAGTCTTGATTTTTGCAGGACGCCTGTGGTGTAAGGCAGAGCGTCGGTCGAACGTGCGGGGCGGAGGCTCTTCAAAGCAGGAGGCAAGGCCGTCTGCAAGATCAAAGTGACTGGAATGGGTCTTCCAACCAAAAAGGAACTTCCAAAGTGGTCTTCGAACCAATTCGGTCTTCAACCATGCCCGTATGGGAGACTCGCGTCCGGGGTCGGAGTCGCCCCGAAACGCGGCCTAATGTCACATTGGGTTTGAAGGCCGGGGGCCTATCCCCATCCCGAGCCTGCTCCGATCCAGATGGATTGGCCTCGTGCGCCGATTCTGGTTCGGAGCGGCTATCTCCAAATATGAGACTTCCCCGGCCCCTCGGATCCGCAGTTGGCCGTGAGCGGTGTCGCACACGGCCGTTCGGCCCGGCCAAGCCTGCCGGAACAGCCATTCAGCTCTCCGTGCAGACGCGACGTGCCTTACGCGGAACCGAGAAATTTCTGAGGGTGGTAGCTCCTGCCGGTTTTCCAAAGAGCGCGAAGGGTCGCCAAAATCTTGCGTTGGGCGTTTAGTCGGGCGTGCGTTTGGTCTCCGGTGCGCCGAAGGGACTGCTCGAAGAAGGTTTCGACTGCGTTGTCTCCTTGCTTCAGGGCGGCGACGTAGGCGCGGTAGCTTACCTGTTTCAGTTCACTTCGCCCGTTGGGATCAAGCTCCTCGTGGCCCAATGGCTTCCCATCGGAGGTCTGGCTTCGAACCGAAAGCTGGCAGTAGCGCCACAGCTTCTGCCGCGTCGAGAAGCGATGGGGCGTTTGAATGAAGGCATCAAACAGGTGCGATCCAATCGGGCCGACCCCAGGGACCTCTTGAAACGCCTCGATCTCCGGGTAGCGCTCCCCGAGACGAAGCATCTGCTTTCGGGCCTCCTTCCAGGCCCGGACCGCCTGATCCAGAAGCCGGTAAAGCCGCTGGAGCTGGCTGGTCACCTCCGGCTGAGCGATCTGCTCCAGGTAGCGAGTTCGGCCTTCTGTTGAATAGACCTTCTGGCCCTCCAGGTCCAAGACGCCCCAGCGCCGAAACGTCGCCTTGATCTTCTGCTTCAGGGCGACTTGCTGGCCTCGGCAGTCCAGGTAGTGCTGGGCGGCGGCCTTGAAGACCGCACGGTGATCCTCCTCCGCCTGATAGACTTCCTGAAGCTCCCCCAGGCGCAGAAGCCGACACAGGTCATAAGCATCGGAGATGTCGCCCTTGCGACCGTCTCGACTGATGAGGAAGTTCTCCCGCGCATCGCACACCAACGTGCGGTCGACGTAGGGAGCGAGCGTGCGGGCTGCCCATCGGGACAGCTCGCTTGCCTCCACGGCGAGGCGCTTCTCCTGGGCGTCGATCGAAGAGACGCGGGGAATCAACTCCGATTCAGCCGTGGGAAACTGCTGGTGGCCTTGGTAGGTGCCGCCAGAGCTCATCACGCCGAGGGTCGAAGAGTTTGCATGCAGGTCGAGTCCGAGGTATGCTGTAGTCATAAGGGCGCTTGTGGTGGTGTTGAAGGAGCCGATTCACTCCAATATAGCCACCACAGGCGTCCTTTCTTTCAATGTTACCCCATAATCCGTACGGCCGGATAGG
>Ga0207797_1003527_pt1 | contig 10325 bp, 8 predicted proteins | sample PRCRCaboRojoPR_6_FD_187275 | JGI IMG/M metagenome (GOLD analysis project Ga0207797, IMG submission 187275) | Marine sediment microbial community from Cabo Rojo, Puerto Rico - PR CR 10% Liquid 1 (SPAdes) | ecosystem: Environmental > Aquatic > Marine > Coastal > Sediment | place: Cabo Rojo, Puerto... | reverse complement strand
GCGGGGGGACGTGCCAGCAATGAGGAGCAGCGTGGCCGTGATCACAGCGGCATTGGCCGGGAAGGCACCAGCCTCCATCGCAGCGTTGACGCCAGCCTCAATGACGTGATCGAGCGGGAGCTTCTCGATGTTCGCGTCGGTCAGGGAGATGTCTCGCCCCTGAAGCACCTCCCACGTCATCGCGTTCTCTGCGCAGAGCGCCGCGATGTTGAGCATGCCGTGACCTCTGGTGAGCGCCTCGATCCGGTCACTCGTGGTGTACTCGATGTTCGACGTCATAGCCGCGATTGTTGCCAGAATTTCCTTTTCCACGTCAGTACCTCCTGATAGTCTGAGTATTCGGTCCCCAAGATCCCTCAGAGCGAGGGATTCTCGTCAACAAGAAACCTTCTGCCTGACGACGGCCCCACCATCAAATTCGTGTGCCGATATCACCTCCCACAAAAAAAACCGAGCTGCACGGAGACAAAAGTCTCGGCAGCTCGGCTGTACCAGGGCAGATCATTCACAACCTCGCAGTCCCATCCGCAGGGTAGCACCATTCGCGGGTTCGCGATATTCAATTGAGCGTCAACGGCCGGGAAGAGAGATGCGACGTTCGACTGGTCCCAGCACCCTATCAAATCCATTATACACAAGCCCATAGACTATGTCAAGATTGCACATAGTTCGGGACTCGACTGGAGTGGCGGGCGGCACGCGCGGGGTTCTTCAAGACGGTCTCGAGAGGACCAGTGACCCTAGTGCTCCTTGGGAACGAAGGTGTCCCTGACTACCGACACAATCTCCTCCGGACGTTTCAGAACGTCGATTCCAGGCATGGCCTCGAGTTTGGCAACGTTCTCTAGGTCGACCTGCCTGGTGGTGATGGTGATATTCTCCCCGCGAGGACCCTCTGTCTGTTGGCTGCCCGCCACCTGATCAACCGGATAGACATAGACTGGGGTTCCGCCTTTGACGGTCTGCGCGACGCAATTGGTGATCAGACTGTCCGCTATCCCATGGGCGATCTTCGCGACGGTGTTGCCTGTCGCCGGTGAGATGAAGAGGAGGGCATAATGACCGAGTTGAAGGGGGCCCGCCAAGAAGGGCACGTTGGGCCCTTTCTCGGACCTAACCTTGTCGAAGCTGGCGTTCAGGTCCTCCCAGAGATCGTACCACTTAACCACCAACTCCCCGTTCTTCGAGAGCAAGACGGTGACCTCGACGCCGAGGTCCCGGGCCAGTTCTCGCATCGCGTCCATGGACTCTCTCAGGTAGTCCCCGGCGCCTGTGATTCCCCACGCCACCTTCACCTTTTCTGACATGCTGGTTCCTCGATAAGGGTGAGAGAACTCGACCGACAAGCCGCCTACTCGAGCATCGACACTTCACCGGGCTCGCGTCACGTTGTCCCGCTGGACCGGACTGAGGAGATGCTAGAGAACGGCCCCCTCCTCAAGCGCTGCCTTGGGTCCATCGTAGCACTCGAAATGGTACGCAACTGAGGTTTCTTCATCAACCACGACGTGGTCGTTGACCTCGAATCCGGTGCTGCAGACCGGGCAGAGTGTATCAATCCACTTGGACTGCCAGGTCCTATCGTGACCGTACTCGTCTTGGCTCGATATCACACAGCTGATGCACGGAGACATAGCGCCCTCTCTATGATGAAGAGCTCAGGGAGGGCGGAGTCTGTCCTTCCTCCCTGAGCTCCCTTTCGGATACGATGCTGCTGAGCTACTGACCTACCGCCTTAGAGACGCCGATCGACTAGACCGCCAGGTGCCACTCGCAGTAGCCCTGCTTTCCCTGCAGACGGCCAGTCGCCATCGGCGAGTTGCGCTTGTTCAGCGTGCAGATGGCGCAGTCCTTGCAACCCCTGACCGGAGCGCCGGGGCGATCCGGATTGAGCGCCACGGCATTGGTCATCAACGTCGCCGTTACGCACTCGGGGGTCATGTAACATGGGAAGTCCGCCATGTGCATGAGAGCCGCGAAGCGCTGGGTGATGGCGCAAGCGGGATAGGTGTAGCGCTGCGGGTTCATGACGATCTCGTGGTTGTCGACGGGGCTGAGATCGACCTCAATGCCCTTGACCTTCCTGCCACCGCCGCGAGGCTTCGGCTCGAGGATCTGCTCACCACGCATCAGGATGTCGATGGTGTCGACATTGTGCAGCTCGTCCGCCTCTCCACGGTCCGGGTGCATTGAGCAGTAGTTATGGAACCGCTTGTTGAACAGGTCGATCACCATGGGGACGGTGAAGCTGTCCAGCCAGAGGATGTAGGCGGCCGCACAGGCGGGCGCGCCGGTCGCCACGGCCAGAACGTCCCACTCGCTGCCATAGGCATCCTGCTCCACGCCACGGCGTAGGGTGTTCTCAAAGACGCCCATCACTGCCTCGTAGATGCCGAAGGACATGTCGTCCTTAAACATGTTGTACGCGGACTGGGCAATGTGATGACCGATGTCACCCACGCAGTAGGCGGGCACGGCGGTGATGTTAGCAGGATGCACCCCCGCTTCCATAGCGGCCACCACGTGGGTTCGCATGGCCTCCTTGTACTGGGCCATGTACTCACGGGTGTCGAATGAGCTATGTCCACCATGCCCACCCAAGTTATGGGTGTCCATTAGCTCAGCCTGGGCCTCCACCGGGTTGCGGTAGATGTGCTGAATCTGGTCAACCTCGGCCTGTTCCGCCTCCGCTGCTGTCTTGCCAGACTCGAGGGCCCCCCGGAAGGCTGCGCCAAAGCCGTAAGAGGTGTTCATGCCCCATGACTTGGAGGCAAGAATGGTCTGCTTGTGCTCCTTGGGGATGTCCATCTCCCTGAGAATGCGGTTGACCGTGTTGGGGACGGAGCCGACCGAGAATGCGAAGTCGACCACGCAGGTCATCCCGTACATTCCGCCGTATCGTCTCACAGCATCGAGGCCGATAAGGGACTTGTGGTCAGCGACCGCGTCGATGAACTTCCACATCGAGTCCTTGAACTCTGGGTCCTCTTCATAGAGGATCTCCAGGATCGGAGGGGTCTGATAGTGCTCAACGAAGGGGTCATCCTCGGGGCGGATGGTGTCCGTGAGCCCCATCAGCGTATCGTAATGCGTGTTGACGGATTCAACGTGAAGGTCAAAGACCTCTTTCGACTGCCCCTCACCCGGCTCCATCGCATTGACAGCGTCGACGTATGGCTGTGCGTCCGCGATCTTGAAGGTCCCGCCACGCTTCTCCCTGATGACGCCAAGAACGGACTTCGCGGCGCCGACGGCCTCGTTCACCATCTTCTCGTACAACGACATCTGGGTATTCCTCCTTGGAATCTGTTCTAACGCTCTTTTCGGTCGGGTGCGCAGGAGACATCACAGCGTGTAGCCTATTGGTTCAGTCCTCACCCCCTTTGTCTAGCGTTCCCGTATAGCGACGGGCTGCTTCCTCTAGCGACTGACTCTCCAAGCTGAGCAAGGTTCCTTTATGCGCCCCAGCGACCACCAGAGAAGAGCGCCGTCCACTCGTGCCGTTCGACCGCGACGCCTGAGGGACACCCGCTGCACCTATGAGGATGGTGCACCCAGAAAGTGTGCCTCGCGGCTTCCGTAACGAGACTATGACCGGGCGGTGCTCGGGTCGAGCCCGCCAATACGAAGCCTATGCTTGTTGAAGGTTCACTGATGACTCAGGAAAGAGTGTAAAGAACCGGATGCCAGCGCCCGGATGCCAACGGGGCCATACGCTGGCGATGTCTCAAAGGCATCAACTCGTAAGCAGACCTGCTCCACGATTCTGGTTCGAACTAACCGTCTGTCGTGGCGGGGTGTGTGGCACCCCGATTGTGGAAGATGTGCTTCGAAAAGCGACGACACAGGAGGACCGGTTATCACTCAAGACAAAAAAAGCCGAATCAAGATTGATTCGGCAGTTCGGCTGCGCTATCACGGACGCTATTCTGCAGCCTCACGGTCCCTTCCGTTAGGGTAGCTCGTGGTATTCTTCTTGTACCATCTATTCTACACTAGACGGGGAGCCCTGTCAAGAATCTTCGTGCAATTTCGCTCTCTTGATGGTCAAGGTCAGCTCGACGAGACGACTGACAGTCTGTCGAACGCTTTTCATGCCGACCTCGTCCGCCTCGGCACCAGCAGCTCTCTTATCGTGCGACCAGATGGTGCCCCCGAGATTCGCCCCAAAAGGCCCGCCGCTGATGGGGATCATCTTGTTCGCCAGATAGAAGGCATGGATGGCCATGATGGCCGGTTCTTGGCCCCCGACGCGATCGCCGCCCGTCGCTATCGCGGCACCAACTTTGTCCTTGAGCGCGTCGATATCCCGGGCCACGATGGCCCGGCAGCGGTCCAGCACGGCCTTGAGCTGCCCGGAGACGGTGCCCTGGTAGACAGGGGTGCCGAGGAGCCACGCGTCGGCCGCCTCCATGCTGGGGTACATCTTGGCCACATCGTCCTCGAAGACACAGCCCTCTTTCTTCCGTACACAGTAGTCGCAGTGGATGCAGAACTTGATCTCTCTGCCGCGGACGGACATGAACTCCGTCTCCACGTCTCCGAGACTCTCGGCATAGGCCAGAGCCTCTCGGACCGCATAGGCCGTCGCCCCTCGTCGTGGGCTCCCAGAGATACCCAGCAGCTTGATCGGACTCACGTACTTGCCCCCTCGGTTTCTAACGCAGGACCCGCTTGTCGCCTACCCGTTTGGTCACGCCCTTCTCATCCAGATGCTCCAGGATCGCCTGGGCGTACTTGCGACTTGAGTCGAACATGTCGCGCACTTCGGCCAGCGTGACGCTACCTCCCCGCTCGATCCGAGCTCGGATGCGCGACACCATCGTCTGGTAGGTCTCGGGCAGGAAGACGACGTCTGGCGAGACCTGGACCAGATCCTCCCGGGAGATGAGCACTCGATAGACGTCTTCGCCCACCATCTCAACGGCCTCCTTCACCGAAGGCGGGGCGTAGGGATCCTGTTGGAAGCGGCTCAGGAGCTCAGTCACCTGTTCCTTCTGCTGAGGCTTCAACTCAACGGCGTGGGCGGAAAGCCGGACCGAAGCCCCCTCGTCGACGACGACACCTTCCCGCTCCGCCTGAGCCGCGACTGCGTCAAACGTCCGCGGGTCCAGGTGCAGACGGCTGCGCAGGGCTTCCCGGGGCATCCCTTGCCGGAGTGGAAAGCTCTCATGGTATGACGATAGGGCATCAACGATGCGCTCGACCAAGGAAGACCACCACACCCGACTGACCACCAAGGCCTGTCCGGAGTCGAGTGGGTCGGCCAGTTCTGCATCATGGAGACGCTCGTCGTTGAGGATGAGAGCGCGTCCCTCGTCGAGTAGGTCAGCCAGGGCGCCGTGGGCGCGCTCCTCGAGCCCGCCCACGTCCAGCAAGTCGTTCACTGACGTGACTCCATCTCGCTCCAGCGTCTGCAGCAGAATGTCCGCTGGGCTCCCCTCCGCCAGTGTCTCAAGGCGGTCGACCACGGCGGACCGGAAACGGCGGTGCTTGCGCCCCGGGTGCGGATCCACGACGATGCCTCCCCCCACGGTCGTGGGTGGAGACGGCAACCGGACGATATAGTGGTCGCCGCGCACCATAGCAATCGGCTCCTGTAGTTCGAGCTGAACCCAGCCGACTTGCTCGGGAAGCAGAGCCTGCTGACCCAGGAGCCTAACACGCCCCATCACCTCGGCGGCGCCGGTGTAGAACTTGAGTCGCGTGTTGTGCCGGAGAGGCCGCTGCGCAAACTGGCCCAGATCCGGCCAAAGGATGTCGGGGAGATAGCGCATCCGCACGTCTACCAGGGTCGTGCCCTCCAGCCAATCGCCGGTGGCCACGACGTCGCCTCGGGCGACCTGATCCGTATCCACCCCACTGAGGTTGACGGCCACGCGGCTGCCGGGCACCGCTCGGTCGATCTTTTCCTTGTGCGTCTGGAGGCCCCGAATCCGCGCTTTCAGACCTTGAGGCTGGATCCGAATCTCTTGTCCTGTCTCGAGCGTGCCATCGATGAGTGTACCGGTGACGACCGTGCCAAAGCCACTGACGCTGAAGACGCGGTCGATGGGCAGTCGGGGCCGCCCCCGGTCGGGGTGGCGTTGCGGGGTGGCGAGGACACGTTCCAGCACGGCCAACAGTTCATCCAGGCCGCGCCCCGACCGCGCGGAGGTCAGGACAAGAGGGGCATCCTCCAGGACCGTGCCCGCCAACGTCTGGGCCACGTCGTCGACGACCAACTCGAGCCACTCCTCACTCTCCGCAAGATCGGTCTTGGTGATGGCGACGATACCTGTGTCGATCTCCAGGAGATCCAGAATCGCCAGGTGCTCGCGCGTCTGCGGCATGACACTCTCATCAGCAGCCACGACGAAGAGCGTAGCATCGATGCTGCCCACGCCGGCGAGCATGTTCTCGATGAAATCCCGGTGCCCCGGCACGTCGATGACGCCCACAGGCTCACCGTCCGGGAGTGTGAACCAGGCGAATCCCAGATCGATGGTTAGACCCCGCTCCTTTTCCTCGCGGAGACGGTCAGGATCAATCCCAGTCAGCGCCAGAACGAGAGCCGACTTGCCGTGGTCAACGTGACCTGCTGTGCCAATGACGCGCATAGTTACGACTCCTGTCCGTCGCCCCTCAGGGTCGCCAGCTGGTCATCGATCGGGGCGACCAGCTCCTCATAGACATCCTGGGCGGCGCTCAGCAGCGCATTAGCATCAGCACGCTGGACCTCCCAGAGGGAGCCCAACTGCGCATGGTGCAGCTTTATCAGATCCTCCAGGTCACCCAGCCGACCCACCTGCTCGCGGTCGATCTCCTCCTGGGCCTGCCATCGTTGCTCGATGACCAGCTCTCGCCGCTTCAGTTCCTTCGACCGCTCGGACTGCCACTCCTCCCACTCGCGCTCGATACGCTCTTCGGCAATGCGCTGTCTCTCCGACATCTCGTCCTGACGGCGTTCGATACGAGTTCGGAATTTCTCCAGGGCACTGAGCGCCCGTTTCACCTGCTCGCGGCGCTCGATGAATCCATGGGTCTGTTGCCGAACGCGCTCGAGCTCCTCCGCCACCTCCTCAGCCTGATCGACGTAGGCCTGCATCTTCTGCTCGCGCTGGAAGTCGGAGACTCGCAGCTCCTCGATGGGCTTCTCCCACTTCCTCGCCGCCTGGATAGCCTCATCGATGCGAGCCGCCTGCTTCTGCACGCTCTGCTCGAGAACGGGGTATTTCTGAGTCAGGGTATCGATTTTCTTGTGGATCTTCGGAAAGCTCTGCTCAGCCTCGATGAGGCGGCGATGATCGGAACGACGACGCTCCTCCAGATAGGCTACCGCGTTCGTCGCATCCTCGATTCGCTTATCCTGGTCGGCCACCGTGGACTCCAGCACCTGTATCTTATCAGTCAGGCGCTCCTCCTCAGCCTGACGGGCGTTCAGCTGCTCATCATACCGGGGAAGGACGCGAAGCTCTTTCTCCAGGCGATTGAGATGTTCTTTCATCGCCTCATGCTCCAGCCTGCGCAGCCGCTTCGCCTCCGCGCGCTCCTTGCGCCACGTCTCGTCGCGCTGCTCAAGCTGGAAGGTCATCTCCTTCTTGTAGTTGGAGACCATCTGCTCAAAGTCATCGACCTTGGATAGCTGGCCCTCGAGTCGCGTGATGGCAGACTGAAGCTCCTCAATCTGGCCCGTCTTCCTGGCGATCCTTCGTTCCTGCTCCTGAAGGCGCTCCTCAAGCTTCGAAATGGTGGCCCTGTCCTTGCGCCGCTCCTGATCGAGCCACTTGAGCGTCTGCAGTGCCTGAGACAGGTCCATCGTATCGGTGATTTTCGTTACCATGGTTAGCTCCTCGGCTGACTACCCGTGGGGAATCGTTGGTGTCGTGGTGGTCAACTGCGGCGACGATTATAACATCATTCCATTCCAGGGACAACGGTGCCCCACAGGGCCCGGGCTTTGTCCATCTTCTCCCGCCGTGATATAATCGCGCATCAGCGTCCGTTGGGGCGCAACGATCGATCACCAGAGATAGACGGGGCACACGTCATGGCCAAAGAAAATACCAAGCGCGAGGATTGCCGCCGAGCCCTGGAGCATCGAGCGGCTGGCAAGGATGCCTACCGAGCGTGGAACGTGGATCGGGCGGTGGAGGAGCTCCAAGCCGCCGTTGCGCTTGACCCAGACAATCCCGACCATCAATTGGCCCTCGCCCAGGCCCTGGCTCGGAGTGGGGACTACGACCGCGCCCTGCGCGTCCTGGCCGAGTTCATCAGGCTTGAGCCAGAGTCAGACGTGACGGAGCGATTTGAGCAGCTCTTCGCCAGTGGAATGGACGGCGTCGAGGAGGTCCTCACGGACAGAATGACCGAGGCCGATGTGCCGATGGAGGAGATCGGTGCTGCCCTTCAGATGTGGCTGGAATACCGGGTGGCACGTGGACGGGAGAGCCTGGTCATCCGTGAGCCAGAGACCTGGGCCGCTGCGCTCGACTACATTGTGAGGAAAGTGAACCTGCGGCCGGTGGATCGATCGGACATCGCAGATCTTTACGGGGTCAGCGAGAGCGCCATTCGCAACCGCCATCGGGACCTGGTTGGGACGCTGGACATCATGCCGTGCGACTATCGCTACTTCACCGGTGATCAGAACCCCTTGGACAAGCTCGTGGAAGCCGCCCAACTGCTCGAAGAGCTGGAAGCCCGCTTTCGGGAAGTCTGAGCCGGTCCAGCCGCGATCCGCCGGCCCCCGCCGAACCCGTCTAGCTAACCGTCGTCTCGATCACGCGGACGGCGCCTGCGTCCCTCAGAGCGCGGGTAACGGGTCCTTCCGCACCCGGCGGGGCTAGAGCCAGCATATTCCCCCCCTGACCAGCCCCAGACAGCTTCGATCCCGTTGCGCCGGTACTGCACGCAGCATTGACCAGCGCGTCCAGCGCGGGTGACGAGACCCCAAGCTCGACAAGCAGTCGATGGTTCTCGGTCATAAGCGGCCCCAGATCGCCCACCCGCCCCTCCTCGATCGCCCGGCGGCCTCGCCGGGCAACGGATCCGATCTGCTCAAGAATGGCGTCGCACCCCGCCCTGTCCTCCTCCCGGCGTGCACGCACGCGGTCAACTAACCGTCTGGTGGGGCTGGGAAGCCCAGTATCGCCGATCAAGAGGCGAAAGGGCGCCCCGACAGAGAGGGGTGAAGGACCCACCCGGGCCTCGCGAACAAAGTATACGGGCTTCTCGTAGGCAATGACGGTATTGTCGATGCCGCTGGGCGTGCCGTGGTGAATCTTCTCGACCGCATAGACGAGGGCGCTCACGTCCGCCGGCTCCAGCGCATGCCCCAAGAAACGTGCCAGGGCCCGAACGAGGGCGGTTGAGACCGCAGCGCCGCTGCCCAACCCACTGGCGATAGGAATCGTGGAACGGACCGTGAGCCTGGCATCCGGGGGAGGCACGCCCAGTAGATCCAACGTCAGTTGGGCAGCCATGGCTAAAGGATCGCCTGGGGGAGCATCGCCCAGAGGGAAGGATTCGCCCAGGTCGGCGGCAACCAAAGTGAGCCCATGCCCACCCGGAGCGGGCACGACAGAGGCCTCCGCCTCGACCTCGGTAACCGGCACGGCAATGGCAGGCTCCCCGTACACGACGGCGTGTTCGCCGAAGAGAATGATCTTGCCCGGAGCCGAGGATTGAACGGGCTCAGCTGTCACGCTAGGACGCCCCGACGATCCATCGTGTGCGCCAATTGACACCGCGCGTCCGCGATGCTAAACTGGCCTTGGCGGAGCACGGGCCCATTATCGATCAAGAAGAGCGCCCCCGCGCCTTCTGCTCCGCCCAGTGCTGCGGTAATCCAGGCGAGCCTTGCCGCGGCGGTTAGACGACGAGCGGTGACAGTTTTTTGCGGACGGATAGCCATGGAGCCTGAAACGAACGCATTACTAATTGAAGGGCAGGCAGCCGCACGCTCGGGAGAAAGGGCCGACGCACGACGGGCTTTCCGCACCGTGCTGGGCCGGGATCCTTCGAATCTGGCCGCCTTGCTGTGGATGGCATGGCTGAGTGAAGACCCGCGGGCGAGCCTAGCGTACGTCGATCGCGCCCTGGAACAGGCCCCCGATGACGAGCGGGCGCGGGCAGCGCACGAGTGGGCCGTCTCAAGACTGTCGGCACAAGACCTGTCAAAGGACGTTCCCTCCCAACCAGTCACGGGCTCTGAGCTTTCGCAAGCGACCCTTTCCGACCAATCAGAGGAGGACGACCCTCCCGGATGGCACCGCTTGCTGCCGCTGGCCGCCATCGGGTCGATCGTCGCCTTCATCCTTGGCGCCTTCCTCATGGTGGCATGG
>Ga0207797_1003526_pt1 | contig 10325 bp, 11 predicted proteins | sample PRCRCaboRojoPR_6_FD_187275 | JGI IMG/M metagenome (GOLD analysis project Ga0207797, IMG submission 187275) | Marine sediment microbial community from Cabo Rojo, Puerto Rico - PR CR 10% Liquid 1 (SPAdes) | ecosystem: Environmental > Aquatic > Marine > Coastal > Sediment | place: Cabo Rojo, Puerto... | reverse complement strand
AGGAGGGTTCCGTCGTAGTTGTCCGTCGACCCGCCGACCTCCGTCTCCGTCAGCCACTCGTCGATGGCCGGGTACGCGCTCGACGGGAACGGCGTGCCGTCACCGTTCCCGTCGCCACCTCCCAACTCGCCCGTACACCCGGCGAGAGCCGCCAGGGTGGCCGCGCTCGCCGCGAGGAAGGTCCGCCGCGTGTCCATGCCCCCACGAGGACGCCTCGAGGTATAGCCGTTGTCCGGAATGGTTCTAGAATCTGCACCCACTGTCCGTCCGTCGGGTGGTGGCCGTGGGTCAGAGACTTTCCCCCGACAGCAGCCGCGCCGAACCGCCGCACGACACCGGTACGACGCCCGTCAGACCGAGCGCGTGGGTTTAAGCTTCCGCACCCGCCGAGGACTCATCATGTTCGCCCGGCCACAACCACAGATGGGGACCCAGCGAGCGGTGCTGCCCCAGCGTGCCGCCGCACTCGCCATCGACGTCGTCCTGCTCGGTATCCTCGTCGCCGCCGCGGGGTTCGTCCTCGGGGCGGGCCCACTACTGGTGGTCGTGGCCGCCGTCCTCGCGTTCGGCTACCTCACCTACTTCGAGGGCACCTACGGACAGACCGTCGGCAAGCGACTGATGAACGTCGTCGTCGTCAGCCACCGCGGCTACCCCTGCACGTACCGGGCGGCCGCCGTCCGGACACTGCTGGGTGTGGTCGACGCCCTCCCCTCGTTCTTCGCCGTCGGCCTCGCCTCCATCCTGCTGACCGACGGCGGCCAGCGGGTCGGTGACCTCGCGGCCGAGACGGTGGTCGTGCGGTCGACGGAGCGCGGCGCCCGGATGTGAGCCCACTTTGTACTCCTCAGGTGCGCTCGATTCGCTCGCGCACCACTCGTCGCAAAAACGTGGGGAAAAAGTGCGGCTCTCACTGCGTTCGCGCCGGGTGAACCTCGCTCGCTTCGCTCGCTCGGACGCTGGCGGGTACCGCACCGTCACGGCACGGCTTGGCGCTTTGATATCCTCGTGCTCTGATAGAAGTGCCCTGCTGGATACAGAGGGCGTATGCAGCAGGTAACGTCGCCCGCTGTGTGCCCCCGCTGATATTGTCGCCGGATCGTGGATACGCTACTGGATGAAAAGTAACTTTGAATTGAACACTCTAATGAGAGCGTCCTCCATGAACAAATCCGAGCTTGTACGGTTGGTCACACTCTGGTTCGTCGTGCTGATATTTCTCCAGACATCCTCTGGAAGCGATGGGACACTGATGATGGGAATTGGAATCTTCGCTCTCGTTTTGCTGTGGGCCATCCCGCTCTACCTCGTCAGGGAGGTGCTGGCGAAGACGCAGACTGTGTGATTCGTCTGCCTGTCGCTGAGACAGGAGCGCTCTCTATTCAGCGGGGCCTCTTCCACCTACTCAGTGTCTGTCAGTACCGGCGTGACCGATACAGAGGGTGAATCTCGTAGGTCGAGACGGTGTAGTTTCGACCTCAAGTTATATGTGTTGTAGAGGGTCATATCGCTCAATGAACCCCGAGATTCGGAGAGGGTACACATAGCTTAGTTGTCGCAGACTACCGATACCAGCCGTCGCGGTCGTCGCCATCACCATCGAACGGTGGGGGAGAACCACTATTCGAGAGGTACACCATCTGAGTTCCGACGTGCCAAGCGAAAGTGTCCTCAGGAATACCGAACACGTAGATTTCCAGCTTGGTGTACACGTCGAGAGCTCTGTCTGAGTCGAGATTCTCCCCGTTCAGTTTCGAACAGGACCCGGCTTCGAGACGACACTGGTCCTGACCGGTTCCCACGTTTAGGACGATATCTGCAGCAGATCGGTTGTCGATGATGCTGAAGGAAGTCTCTTCACCAACGTATCCGTCTGCCCCAGCGGCATAGTAGTCGAGGGCACGGGAGGCTTCGGTTACGATAGTATCTCGACTCAGCTCACTACTCTCATCCGAGATGTACACCGTGAGCGAGCTCTTGTTGAATGGGTACTCACGCTCGGAAGCGTTCTCGACAGGGGGCAGCTTTGCGTCACCCTCGGCAGCCATCAGTGGCTGAGGGGGGGACGAGTGGTTCAGTCCGTAGAGGTGGCCAAACTCGTGTTTAGTGGTATTTGTCATTGAATCTTCTGTGTAACCCACCTCAATTCTCGCCACCTCAGGTGGGTCAGCAAGCGACTGGTTCAGCAAGCTCGCACACCCAATTGCCTCACCTCCGTACAGCCCACAGTACGGAATATCCTCGACGAATTGAACGACTACGTCTGGGTCTTCAGCGTCCGGGTCCAGTGTCCAGTTGGCTTGGTAGAGGGCGTACTGGTTGTCGTTGGCCTCCCAGTAGTCCAAGCTCGACTGAACGATTCGAGTCGTATTGGCTGAGGTGCCAGCTGGATTCTCAACCCCCACGACCAGTTCATTCTGCCCAGGCCACGGGTCGTGGTAAGCGTATTGAGCCGTGCTACTGTAACCAGTTTCTGGGGCCTCCTCAGGGTTCCCCAGACCCAGCATCGACAGCACAGACGTCTTGGTGAACGAATCTACTGCACTCGTAGTGAACAGTGTCGAGACTCTAACTGTGTGCTGTCCCGCTTGGTCCATATCGGGAGAGACCCCCCTGTCGTAACAGTAGTAGAACGAGGTCTCGGCTTCCTGGTCGCCACAGGACGTGATGGTCGGCTGGAATTGGACAATTATGTCAGCGCTGTCTGTTCCCTCTACGAGCACGAACTCCCCCTCGTGTCCGGTCTCTGCCTCTGCGTGGGTGTTGAGATATTCGACGAGTTGAGTCTCCAGCTGGTCATAGGGTGCTTTTCGGGCCTCGGTTCCTACTTCAACGGCCACTGTAATCTGTTCGCTGTCCCAGGCGTTCCTGATTGGAACTGGCGTCGGTGTGGGGCTGACAGTGGGAGATTCAGTAGGGGTGCGTGTGGTTGTTCCCTCTTTTGCCGGGGCATCTGTAGAGTCGGAGGTCGGGGTCGGTTCGATGTCCGACGGTCCGGTCGAGCTCGTCTCACCACCGCATCCGGCCAACACGAGGAGTACTACTACAAAGAGGGTCCCTACCTGCTGTCGCATAATTAACTTGATTATCGCACCAGTGGTTAATCTTTCATTGGGCTGTATCGAATGTCTCGGAAGCTCATAGAACCGCCTTGCCGAATAGAGAGGGTATATCCAGCAAATACTCGAATCCGATTTTACCGCCCGACGGTGAGTTGATTCGGTACAGCGGGCGGGGGTATCTACAGATAGACCGGTATCAAACCCACGGAGAAGCTGTTCGCCCGCGCTTGGTAATTAGTGGAATCGATGGCCTCAGACGCTCCCGAGGGCCCAACCACGGGTGGAGGCCGCTAAATGTGGTATCACTTTTCAAGGGGTATGAATGATGGGGCTGTACCAACTCGGTTCGTCGCTCACGGAGCCATACTCAAGCCCAATTCGCGCCCTCTATGCAGCACGGCAGTCAGGAACTGTCGGAACGAACCACTCGTTCTTCATGACGTCTACTGCCGACAAGGAAGTCGCCTCCCCTCTGGTGAACGGTTGGAGCGACGAGAAGAGCGAGAGGGGAGTGCGGTGCGGTCGGGCTAGCACACCCACCCGCGGCGGAGGGGCCGAAGGCCCCGATGCTGCGCTCTTTCGAAACCAAAGTTTTGCCTGAGCGAGCGTAGCGAGCGAAGTACAAAAGTCTGGGTGGGGAAGTTTGGTCAGCTCGTGTTCGGCGTCGTCTGGATGTCCAGCGCCTTCCGGATGATCTGGTTGAACCCCATCGAGCAGACGAAGTACCAGACGATCCACGCCTCCAGCGGTCCGATGACCTGCGTCCGCCAGCCCTGGTCGGGTTTGAGGCCCTGCACACCGTCGGGGACGGCGTTCAGTTCGCCGATGAGCGGCATCGTGATCTGGGCGGGCGTCACCGCCTGCTCCGGCGAGAGGATCATCCAGTACATCCAGAGGAACACCGGGATGGTGAGCAGCATGATCCACACCATCGGGCGGAACTGTTCCTTGAACATCCCGAGGTTCTCGCCCATCGCCTCCATCTGCTCCTCCTGAATCTTGTCGAGCGCCTCCTCGTCGTCGGCCTCCTGCGCCGCTTTCCGGCGGTCCTGGAGGTCCTTCATCTTCTGCTGGTAGTAGGCCATCTTCTCCGTGTTCATCAGGTTGGCCTGCAACAGGGTGGAGTAGAGCCCCGTGAACAGCGCCAGTATCAAGATGACCACGTAGAACGGGAGCGTCGCGTCGAGGAACCCGAGGCCGATGTCCATCACGCCTCCGATGACGTTGCGCACGGGCGTGATGGAGTACCCCGCGAACAGTCCCACCGCACCGAGGGCTGCGGCCTTGTCGTACGTCGACCACGAGGAGTCGTCGTCCGGGGGTTCGAGGTCGGACCCGCCGCCGACCGTACTCCCGGGGCCGACGCCGTTCTCCAGCGCCTCGCGGACCCCCGTCGGGTCACGGACGACGTACTCGTCGCCGTCCTCCACGAGAAGGCCCTTCTCGATGACCCGACCCCACTGGCCCGAGTCCACCTCGTCCTTCACGTCCGCGAAGGAGACGGCCCCGTCCTCGGCCCGTTCGAGCACGGTACGGAGCACGTCCTCCATCCGCCCGTCGGACTGGACGAGTGCCTCTACCTTCTCGGCTGTCTGTGCCATTACTCCACGGTATGCCAGCCCCGCTAATCAACCTTTTACTCCGCGGGCGGGAGAACGGGGTCGTCGAACCGGGCGAATCGTCCGGACCGTTCAGTCGTCGCCCGGCGAGACGTCCACGTCCTCGCTCCGTTCGACGGTGGTCGGTTCGATGTCGACCTCGGCCCCCCGGCTCATCCAGCCTGAGATGTTCTCGGCGACGTAGTCGCGGCTCCCGAGACCGATGCCGAGGCCGAGTGCGAGCGCGATACCCACGCCCAGTCCGATGGCGATGGCCGTCGCGAACGTGTTCAGTATCTGGACGTCCACGCCCATCGTCCCGAGGCCGATGACGGTGACGACGAAGTAGAGGAACATCCGGACGCCGTTGGCGAACAGGTCCGTGTAGCCCGTCTCGGTCATCGACTCCGTGTTGGCGATGACGTCACCGAGGAAGTCCGCGAGCACGAAGCCGAGGACGATGATGAGCGCCCCCGCGACGAACGCCGGGAGGTACGAGACCGCGTCGGCGATCCAGACGGACAGGAGGTCGATGGCGAGCGTGTCGGCCGCCGCGAGGATGGCCAGCGCGTAGACGAAGTACGCGCCGACCCGTCCCATCGACCTCGACACCGCCTTCTCCGTGCCGCCGAGTGCCCCACCCAGCGGCGTCTTCAGCACCTGTCGGTCGACGTTGATGCGGTCGACCAGCCGACTGACGACCCCACCCAGCACCCGGCCGACGACCCAGCCGATGAGCAGGATGATGATGGCGCCCGCGACCCGCGGCGCGACGGCCACGAGGTCGGTGAGCAGCTGGTCGACGAACGTTCCGACACCGGTCTGCAGGACGATCAGGGAGTCCATCGCGACCGGAGAACGACAACTCGGCGGTTGGTTATTAATGTTCTAACTTCTGACAGTATTTCGGGAGTGTCCAGTCCCCCCGCAGCTCCCGACGCCCCCCGTCGGGAGTGTCGCCACGGCGGGAGGAACGACCCGAGGGTCGCTCTCCTCACTCGGCGCCGTTCGCGCAACGAACCGTTCCGTCGCCGTCGTGGCGTCGCTGTCGACTTCCGTCCGACAGATTCGCGGGTTACGCCAACTCAGCCGAGTGGCTCGTCCCGAACGACGCCACGGAACCGGCCGGAGAGGACGGTCTCGCCCGTCCGTGTACAGTCGAACGACGCCTCGACACGCGTCCGCCCGCGGTCGGTCTCGCGGTCGACGGTGTCGAACGTGACCGCACACGCGATTTGTTCGCCAGTCCAGACCGGCCTGTGGAACTCGAACTCCATCTGCGAGGCGAGCACGTCGTAGGCCCCGCCAACCTTCGTCGGGAGTGTCGCGGTCAGGAGTCCGTGGACGAGCAGTCGCCCCTCCTCGTCCGGGTCGAGGTGGTGCTCGCCGCGGTCCTCGGAGACCTCGACGAACCGCTCGACGTCGGCGTGGTCGAACGTGCGCTCGAACGTCACGGTCCGGCCCTCCTCGAGTGGCGCGTCGTCCGGGTCGGTCATACACCCCCTCCTCGGGGGGCCGGCAAGTGCGTGACGGCTACGCGGGCGTCACGGCGACCCGTTCGGCGCGTCGGCCCAGCACCACCCCGAGGGCGACGAACGTCAGGACACCGACGCCCCCAGCGAGGGCGAACGCCCGCCCGTCGTCGAGCATCCCACCGACGACGCCGACGGCGGCGAGGATGGCGACGTAGCCGACGAGCGCCCCACCGGAGACGGCGACCCGGCCGACCGAGCGCTCGGCCACGGCCACCCCGAGGGTCGCGGCCGCCGGGAACAGCGGGTAGAGCGACCGCTGGTAGATGCCGGTGGGACCCTCCGGTCCGAGCACGACCCGCAGGTCGAACAGCGCCCCCACGACGACGAGCAGGCCCACGGCGTTCACCGTCGTCAGCCAGAGCTGCCAGTAGAACGACGGCCGTTCGCCCGAGAGGAGCACCGCGCGCAGCGAGGCGAGTCGACGCACACCCGGGATAGGGGGCCTGCGGGCAGGTGTCTTTCGTTCGGCGCGACCCGAACGGCGCGTTGAAGTGCCGCCCGCGGGTAGTGTCGCTCGAGAGATGAGTCGTGTCACGGTCCACGCCACACCACCGGCGGCGTGTCCGCCGGAGGTCCCACCGTGACGCGGACGCTCCCGTTCACGACGCTCGAGGCCGGCGTCTTCCACCTCGAGCGTGCGATGGTGCCGTGGAACATCCAGTTCGAACTCGCCTCCCACGAGCCGCTGGACCCGGACCGACTGGAGCGGGCCCTCGCCCGGGCCGCCGCCCACCACCCGATGGCTGGGGTCCGTCGGGTCCGCGACGCGGGCACGCCGACCGGGAACGTCTGGGCGGTGGCCGAGGCGCCGTCCGTGCCGCTCGGCCACACGACGGCCGACTCGCTGGACGCCTTCCGTCCGGCGTTCTACGGCGAGCGGATCGACCTCGAGACGGCCCCACCGTTCCGGGCGGCGCTGGCCCGTGGTGCCGGGGTCGGGGACGGCGACCGGGTGCTGTTCTGCACCAGCCACGTCCCGATGGACGGCGTCGGGACCCTCCAGCTGGCCCGGTCCGTCTGCCGGGCCTACCGGGGCGACCCGCTCGACGACCCGGCCGTGAGCGTCGCGGAGGCGCGTCGTGCGTTCGACGCCTACGGGGGGTCGCTCCGCGGTACCCTGGAGCGGGCGGTGGAGACGGCGACCCGGCTCGGGACGGCCCTCCGTGCCCCACCCGCCCGACTGGCCCCCGACGGCGACACTCGCGACGCTCGCTGGGGGTTCCACCACCGCCGACTCGCTCCGGGGCTCGTCGACCGACTCCTCGGCCGACGGCCGGCCGGCGTCTCGGTCAACGACGCCCTCCTCGCGGCGTTCCACGGGGCCGTGGCGACGTGGAACGCGGCCCACGACCGCCCCACCGACCGGGTGAGTCTGATGGTCCCGGTCAACGCCCGCCCCCGGGAGTCGTTCTACGAGGGGGTCGGGATGTACGCACCGTTCGTCAGCGTCGAGACGGACCGGACGACCCGGGCGACGCCACGGGCGACGCTCCACGCTGTGCGCCGCCAGACCCGTCGGGTCCGGACCCACGACAGCGCGGCGTGGGTCACGGACGTCCTCGCCGTCCTCGGGCCGGCGCTCGCTCCGTTCGTCCACCGTGGGGTCCCGTGGCTACTCGAACGGTCCGACCACCGCCTCGTCGACACGGCCGTCCTGTCGAACCTCGGGCGCGTGCCGTCGCTCCCCGGGTTCGACGCCCCGTCGCCCGCCGGCGTCTGGTTCTCCCCGCCGACGGTGATGCCGATGGGCGTCGGCGTCGGCGTGGCCACCCACGGAGGGGACGTACGACTCGTGGTGCGCTACGCCTTCGAGCAGTTCGACGGCGACGCCGCTCGTCGGTTCACGGACACGTACGTCGAGGCACTGGGCGAGGTCGTCTGAGAGAGGGGTCGCACCGGTTCAGAGCCGCGCTTCGACGGCCGACTCGAGGTTCTCCCACACCTCGTCGGGGGTCCCCTCGCCGTCGATCTCGACGAGTTCGCCCTGCTCGTCGTAGAACTCGACGACGGGCTGGGTGTTCTCGTCGAAGACGCGCAGGCGCTCGCGGACCGTCTCCTCCGTGTCGTCCTCGCGCTGGACGAGTTCGGCACCACACTCGTCGCAGACGCCCTCCTCCTCGGGCTGGTCGAACTCGACGTGGTAGTTCGTCCCGCACTCCGAGCAGACGCGGCGGCCGGTCAGCCGGCGGACGAGTTCGTCGCGGGAGACCGAGAGCGAGGCGACGACGTCGAGGTCCGTGATGTCGTTGAGGTACTCGGCCTGGTCGAGGTTCCGGGGGTAGCCGTCGAGGACGAAGCCGTCCACGTCATCGATGGCGGTCTTGACGATCTCGTTGACGACCGCGTCCGGGACGAGTTCCCCGGCGTCCATGTACTCGCCCGGCGTGTCGTACTCCAGCCCGAGGTCGGAGATGTCCATCCCCTTGTTCGACCGGAGCGCGTCGCCCGTCGTCACGTGTTCGACGCCGAACCGCTCGACGAGGTTGCTGGACTGGGTTCCCTTGCCCGCGCCCGGCGGTCCGAGCAGCAGGAGCTTCGGTTGGCTCATGTGCGGCTCTTCCGCAGGCCGGATTAAATGTCTATATACTCGGGCCGAAGTGGCCGGGACCCGTCCCTCCCGACCCGTGGCGGACCGCCCGTGAAAGGGCTTATCCGGTGGGCGCGTGCCTCCCGAACCGGTGGACGACGCCGACACCCCTCCCGACCCAGTCGTCCGGACCCGCCGGACCTACGACCGGGTCGCCCCCGAGTACGACGAGACGGTCCCCGACGCCGCCGAGCTCGCGTCGCTGCTGGAACCGTTCGAGTCACGACTCCCCCGTGAGTCCCGACTGCTCGACCTCGGCTGCGGACCGGGCCGGGACGCCGCGTGGTTCGCAGACCGGGGCCACGACGTGGTCGGGGCCGACCTCTCCGTCGGTCAGTTGCGGGTCGCCCGCGAGCAGGCACCGACGGCCCGACTCGCGCAGGTCGACATGCGCTCGCTCCCGTTCGTGGCGGACACGTTCGACGGCTGCTGGTGTCTCGCGTCGCTGCTCCACGTCCCCCACCCCGACGTGCCCGAGGTGCTCGCCGAGGTGCGGCGTGTGCTCCGCCCAGACGCGCCGCTGTTCGCGTCGGTCAAACACGGCGAGGGAAGCGAGACGACGTACCGCTACGGCACCGAGACGGGGCGAGCGTTCTTCCACTGGTCGCCCGAGCCGTTCGCCGACCGCTTCGAGGCGACCGGGTTCGAGGTCCGTGAGGTGCAGGTGGACGAGGGCGACTGGCTCCGGGTGCTCGCCCGCGCCTAGTCCAGCGTCGCTTCGGTGTCGATGCCGTACACCCGCTTGGGCGTCTCGACGTGGGCCGTCCGCGCCGCGTCCGCGCGACCCGTCTGCTGGAGCCAGAGCGTCCGTTTCGGCACCGTCTTCGGCCCCAGCACCGCCCCCGGCCGGTCCGGGTCGTCGATGAAGTCCGTCTCCAGCATGAACGGGCGCCCCTGCTCGATGGCGCCCTCGATGTTCTCCTCGCTGGCGAGGACGCTCGGGATGGGGCCCTCGGTCCGCGGGCCGGCGTAGTGCTTGACGACCCGTTCGGCCGGCAGACCGCGGTCCTCGGCCCACTCGGCGACCTCGGTGAAGTCGCTCCCGCCCTCGGTGTGGAGCTGGACCGCACAGCCCACCTCCGCCGCGCGCTCGAAGGCGTGACACATCACCGCGTTCGACGCCTCCCAGACCGCGTCGCTCACGTCGTAGTGCGGGCGTCCCGACTTGATGGCGAGCGCCGGGCCGTCCGCGACGAACTCTGCGGCCACGTCGATACCGCCCATCATCAGGTCGCGGGCCTCGTCGACGGCGAACCCCCGGTCGACGAGCTGTGAGACGAGGGCCGGGTGGACACCGAGGACGGGCCACGCGCGGCCCTGCAACTCGGCGGTGGCGTCCTCGACGGCCTCGCAGGTGAGTTCGAGCGGCTCGCGGAAGTCTTCGGGCTCGGACACCTCGAAGCCGAGGCTCCACGAGGGCTTGTTCAGCACGAGCAGGTGGGTGCCGCCGAGGCGTGCGAACTCGCGGACCGCGTCCGTGTTCCGGCCGTTGACCGGGTCGAGGTGGAGGTGGTCGTCGAGGACGGGGCCGTCGAGTTCGTCG
>Ga0207797_1003525_pt1 | contig 10332 bp, 12 predicted proteins | sample PRCRCaboRojoPR_6_FD_187275 | JGI IMG/M metagenome (GOLD analysis project Ga0207797, IMG submission 187275) | Marine sediment microbial community from Cabo Rojo, Puerto Rico - PR CR 10% Liquid 1 (SPAdes) | ecosystem: Environmental > Aquatic > Marine > Coastal > Sediment | place: Cabo Rojo, Puerto... | reverse complement strand
CCTCGCCCCCGTGGTCGCGGTGCTCCTCGTGGCGGTCGTCGTCTCCACGGCGACGAAACTCCTCAGCGGCACGCTCTCGGGGCGCTTCTACGGGCTGGGGCCGACCCGCTCGCTCCGGGTCGGCATCGGGCTGGTCCCCCGCGGGGAGTTCTCGCTGGTCATCGCCGCCCTGGCGGCCGGCACCCCGGGCGTCGGCGACGCGATCCCCGCGCTGGCCGTGGGGTACGTCCTCGTGATGAGTCTCGTCGGCACGGTGCTGATCCAGTTCGCCGACCGGCTCACCGACGCCCTCGCGCCGGCACTCGCTGGCGGCCACGGCGGCCGTTAGGCCACCGGCGGGACGTAGGCCGTCGCGAGCCAGGCGACCACGGCCGCGCCGATCGGGATGGAGGCGTTGTCGTCGATGACGAACCCCCGGATTCGCGGCTTGACGGCGTCGGCGAGGACGACCACGACGGCGGCGGGAACCGCCGCCCGGAGGGGGAGCAGGGCGACGCTCAACGCCAACGCGAGGCCGAAGGAGACCGCCATGACCCAGGGGGCCTTCAGCCGGTCGACGTCGTCGACGTCCGAGAGCAGGCCGGCGACGGGGTCGACGACCGTCAGCAGGAGGATGGCCGGGACGGCGATCGCCGGCGCGAAGACCCAGCCGACGAGGGCGGCGGCGATCACCGCCAGCGCGTACCCCGCCGGGTTCTGCTGTTCGTACTCGCGGGTCAGTCGATCGAAGATGGCCCAGTCGAGGCCCACGAACAGCCGGATGGCCTCGAGGACGAACGCGAGGACGGCCCCCGCCGCGAGCAGGTACTGGACGGCCCGCCAGGACAGGACGTTTGCGAGGTAGGCGAGGGGCACCAGGGAGCCGCTGAGGTGGAGGGCCCGCCGACGCAGGTCGTACCGGCGGGCCATCCCGACTCAGACCTCGGCGAACGCGACGTCGCCGGCCGCCAGCCCGGTGACGGTCGCCGGCAACTCGTCGGCCGCGACGCGCCGCTGGTCGGTCGTGTCCCGGTCCCGGACGGTGACGGTGCCGTCCTCGAGGGTGTCGTAGTCGACGGTCACGCAGTAGGGCGTCCCGATCTCGTCCTGGCGGCGGTAGCGCCGGCCGATGGCGCCGGCGTCGTCGTAGGTGACGGAAAGCCCCGCGGCCCGGAGGTCGGCGGCGATTTCGCGGGCCCGGTCGGCCAGCCCGTCCTTGGCCATGAGCGGGAAGACGCCGACCGTCGTCGGGGCCACGGCCGGAGGCAGCCGGAGCACGGTCCGCTCCTCGCCGTCCACCTCGTCCCGGTCGAGCGCGTGGGCGAGGACGGTGTAGACCAGGCGGCCGATCCCGAAGGACGGCTCGATGACGTGCGGGCTGACCTGCTCGCCGGCCTCGGTGACTTCCTCGACGCCGAACCCGGTGACCTCGAGGGGCACCTCGTGGGCGGCGTCGCCGACCTCGACGGTCACGGCGTCCTCGGCCTCCCGGAAGGCGTCGGGATCGCGCTCGGCGAGTGCCTCGAGGGCCGCGGCGACGTCGCCGGCCGCGCCGCCGAACTCCGGGCCGAGGACGCTCATGTCGGGGTCGACCGTCGCGCGCTCGACGGTGATCGGCTCGTCGTACTGCTTGAAGACGGTGAACTCCTCGCCGGAGTGCTCGGCGTGGTTCCGGAGGTCGTAGTCCCCCCGGTTGGCGAAGCCCGTGATCTCGATCCAGTCGCCGTCGACCTCGCTCTCGGCGTCCCAGCAGTCCGCGGCGTAGTGGGCGAGTTCGCCGGGGAGGTGCTGGCGGAAGCGAAACCGCTCCATGTCGACGCCGACCCGTTCGTACCAGCCCTTCGAGACGCCCAGGTAGTAGGCGATCCACGGGTCGGCGACGACGCCCTCCTCGACGGCACGCCGGACGGACAGGTGCTCGACGCCGCCATCGTCGGCCCCCTGGTCGGCGGCCGAATACAGCGGGAGGGTCACGTCGGCGACCCGCTCCAGGGCGGGCTCGTCGGTCTCGGGGTCGACGAACAGCTCGAGTTCGGCCTGGGTGAACTCCCGGACGCGCACGAGGGCCTTCCGGGGGCTGATCTCGTTGCGGTAGGCCTTGCCGATCTGGGCGACGCCGAAGGGCAGCTGGTTGCGGGCGTACTCGGCGAGCTGGGGGAACTCCACGAAGATGCCCTGGGCGGTCTCGGGGCGGAGGTAGCCCGGGCTCGACGTGCCGGGGCCGATGTTGGTCCGGAACATGAGGTTGAACTCCTCGACGGGCTCGTCGGCCAGGCTGGCCCCGCAGGTCGGACAGGCGACGTCGTGTGCCGCGAGCAGGTCGGCCACCTCCGCCGGGGGGAGGGACTCGACCTCCTCCATGCCGGTGGCGTCCTCGACGAGGTGGTCGGCGCGGTGGCTCTCGCCGCAGTCGGGACACTCGACGATCATGTCGTCGAAGCCGTCCAGGTGGCCCGAGGCCTCGAAGACGGCCGCCGGCATGACGTCCGGCGAGCTGACCTCCATGTGGCCCTCCCGGGTGACGAACCGGTCGCGCCAGGCGTTCTCGACGTTGTCCTTGAGGCCCGCGCCCTGGGGGCCGTAGGTGTAGAAGCCGGCGACGCCGCCGTAGGCGCCCGCCGTCTGCAGGAAGAAGCCGCGGCGTTTGGCGAGCTCGGCGAGGCGCTCGCCCTCGCTCCTCATTCCTGGGCCTCCAGCAACGACACGTCCGTCACGATGCCGACGAGTTCGTCGCCGCTGACCATGGGGATCTGCTCGATGTCGTGCTCGATCATGAGCTGGGCCGCGTCCTGGACGGTCCGCCGGGTGCCGACGGTGACGAGGTCGGGCGTCATGAACTCCGAGACCGGCCCGGCGGGGAACTCGACGTTCCGCGTCGGCATGTAGCGGTTGCCGACGGCCTTGATGCCCTCCCAGGCCCACTCGTCGTCCTGGTTGGCGATGGACTCGCCGGTGTCGGCCTCGCCCTCGACGACGCTGGCGACGTCCAGGATGTCCACCTCGGTGATCATGCCCGCGAGCTCGCCCTCGTCGTCCAGCGCGACCGCGTAGGGGACCTGCGCGAAGGCGATCTCCCGCTCGGCGACGGCCAGCGGCGTCCCGGCGTAGACGCAGTTGACCTCGGTCCGGGCGACGTCGCCGACGGCCACGTCCCCCTCGAGGTCGCCGTTCGCGATGGCCCGGATCACGTCGGTGATCGTGACGATGCCCTCGAGCCGGCCGTCGACGACGGGCACCCGACGGGCGCCCTCCCGGGCCATCAGCGCGGCCACCTCGGCGAGGTCGGTCTCCTGGGTCGTGGTCGGCACTTCCTCGACGAGCAGGGCGAGCTGGTCCTCGTCGGGGCGGTCGATGAGGGCGTCCCGCGTCACCAGCCCCCGGAACTCCTCGCCGTCCTCGGTCCGCTTGACGACCGGGACGGAGGAGAAGGCCCGATCCTGCAGGTACTCGAGGACGTCGTCCCGGGTGCCGGGAATCTCGGCGGTGACGACGTCCGCCCGCGGCGTCATGACGTCTGCGACGTTCATACTGACACCTACTCCCGCGCGCACGTACTAAGGCCTTACACTTCCCGCTAGAACTCGTCTGCCGCCCCCTCTCCCGCCCCGTCCCCGTCGTTTCAATCGAACGTCAGGACGTCCCGGCGGGTGGCCGGAGTGCCGTCCGTCGGTTTCCGGTGGGTTTATGAGGGAGTGTTACATGTTCACACACATGGCGTCGGACAGTGTCGCGACGACCGAGGACTCGATCGACGCGGACGTGATGGCCGCCATCGAGGATGGCGGCGTCGAACGGCTCGTCATCGCGGACGTCTCCCGCGACGAGGCCTATCTGACCCTTCCTCTCGCCGACGCCGCCTGTCTCACAGCCTGGCGCTGAATCGCCCGCCGTCGCCGCCCCGGCCGGCAAGCGCCGCCAGAAAACAAGGGTTATGCGGGCACCCCGACTTGGGTCGCGCATGAACGTACTCGTCACGGATCCGATCGCCGACGCCGGGATCGAGCGGCTGCGGGATGCCGGTCACGAGGTGACGACGGGCTACGACCTCGAGGGGGAGGCCCTCCTCGAGGCGGTCGCGGACGTCGACGCGCTGATCGTCCGATCCGGGACGGAGGTGACCGAGGCGGTCTTCGCCGCGGCGCCCAACCTCACGATCGTCGGCCGGGCCGGCATCGGCGTCGACAACATCGACATCGACGCCGCCACCGAGCACGGCGTGATCGTCGCGAACGCGCCAGAGGGCAACGTCCGCGCGGCGGCCGAGCACACCGTCGCGATGACCTTCGCCACGGCGCGGTCGATCCCCCAGGCCCACAACCGGCTCCGCGGCGGCGAGTGGGCCAAGGGGGCCTTCCTCGGGACGGAGCTCAACGACAAGACCCTCGGCGTCGTCGGCTTCGGTCGCGTCGGCCAGGAGGTCGCCAAGCGCCTCGGCAGCCTCGGGATGGACCTCGTCGCCTACGACCCCTACATCAGCGAGGACCGCGCCGCGCAGTTCGGCGCCGACCTCGTCGACGACGTCGACACCTGCCTCGACCGGGCCGACTTCCTGACCATCCACACGCCGCTCACCGCGGAGACGGCGGAGATGATCGGCGAGGCCGAACTCGAGCGGCTGGCGGGCGGCTACGTGATCAACTGCGCCCGCGGCGGCATCATCGACGAGCCAGCCCTCGCCGAGGCCGTCGCCGACGGCACGCTCCGGGGCGCCGCGATCGACGTCTTCGCCGACGAGCCCGTCTCGCCGGACAACCCGCTGCTGTCCGTCGACGACGTCGTCGTCACGCCCCACCTCGGCGCCTCGACGGAGGCGGCCCAGGAGAACGTCGCCACCTCGACCGCCGAGCAGGTCCTCGCGGCCTTCGAGGGCGAGCCCGTCGTCAACGCCCTCAACGCCCCCTCCGTCGACGCGAGTGCCTTCCCCCGGATCAAGCCCTACATCGACCTGGCCGAGACGGCCGGCACCATCGCCGTCCAGCTCTTCGAGGACCGCGTCGAGGCCGTCGAGGTGGAGTTCGCGGGCGAGGTCGCCGAGGAGGACGTCGACCTCGTCACCGCGAGCGCGCTCAAGGGCGTCTTCAAGCCCCTCGAGTGGCAGGTCAACGCCGTCAACGCCAGGCGGATCGCCGAGGAACGCGGCATCGACGTCCGCGAGCTGAAGACCCACCAGGCCGAGGACTTCCAGTCCCTCGTCACCGTCCGCGTCAGCAACGCCGACCGGTCCGTCAGCGTCTGTGGCACGCAGTTCGCCGGCGGCGAACCCCGGATCGTCCGCGTCAACGACTACCGCGTCGAGGCCATCCCCCACGGGCACATGCTCGTCGTCCGCAACAGCGACGAACCCGGCGTCATCGGTTTCATCGGGACCGTCCTCGGCGAGGCCGACATCAACATCGCGGGCATGTTCAACGGCCGCGAGGTCATCGGCGGGGAGGCCCTCTCGGTCTACAACCTCGACGAACCCGTCCCGGCGTCGGTCCTCGACCGGCTGAACGACGACGAGCGCATCATCGACACGAAGTACATCTCGCTCGATAACGGCGCCTGACGGGGGCGTGGCCGACCCGTCCCATCGGGCGGGAACGCCCTCCCCGCCACCCTGCACACCGACCCCATGAACAAACTGGCGACGACCGGCGAGGACACGTGGCACCTGCCCAGTCACGCCCACCTCATCGTCCACGAGACGTCCGACGGGAACGAGCTCCTCACGATCTACCGCTGTGGGGCCGCCCAGGCGCCGCCGGCCGCCCAGGTCATCGGCAACCTCGTCCGCGTCGACGCCGCCCACGAGACCGTCCCCCAGCCCACCGGGTACATCGCGAAGCTGCGGGAGGCCGCGACGCTGGAGCGCATGGACGCGGCCCACTGGGTCGTTCGCGCCGACGCGGCGACCGACCATCGCCGGGGCACCGGGTAACGGCGACCCCCCGCCGACGGCGGCTGACTGATTGCCGACGCCGCCTCAGCGTCGGTCCAGCCAGGAGAAGACGGGACTGTTCCGCTCGCGATCCGCGAGGATTCGTTCGTAGTGTTCGATGACGGCGGCGTGGCGCCGCTCGGCGCGTTCGAGTTCGGCTTCCAGTGCGACCACCCGCAGCTCGAGTGCCAGCCGCTGGAGCCGCTCGACCCGTGGAGCGCGCGACGGCTCGCCGGGGAGCCTCGCGACCGCCTCGACCTGGAGTTCGTCGGCGTCCCCTGCCGCCGCTGGCTCGGCGCCGGCGTGCGGGGACGGATCGGACGTGGCACGGTGGACCATGGGGCCGTCTACGGCCACGGCCTCCCGCCGAATAACTGTCCGTCAGACGGGCGTCGGCTGGGCGATCTCGCCCTCAGTCGTCCGTGGTTCCCGGCGACTCGTTCTCCTCGAGTTCGTCCCCGCGCCACGTCGTCCAGTCGTACATCCGCTCGACCTCGCCGCCCTGCTGGCGGACGGCGACGGCTGTCGTGAACAGGAAGGCGCCGACGAGGACGGTGCCGACGAGCCACAGCGCGTCGACGGCCGCCTCGAGGCCGACGGAGCTGCCGACCACGTCCGCGAAGACGACGAGCGTGACCGCGACGATGGCCGGCAACAGGTTGCGGACGAGGGCGGCGATGCTCGTCCCCTCGTTGTGCCTGACCGCGAGCACCCCGTAGTACAGCGCCCACAGCGAGGCACCGATCCAGCCGACCACGACGACCAGGCGGGCGAGGTGGTGGTCGAGGAAGAACCCGGCCCACCAGGAGGCGACGAAGCCGACGACGACCACGGAGTCGACCCAGGTCGGGAGGGCGCGGGACGCCCGGACGCCCGAGTAGTACAGCTGGCGGATGCCCAGCGCGAGAAAGAGGATCAGGAACAGCGTCGCCCCCTCGACGAACGTCCCGAGCCACGCGACGGTCGTCACCGAGTCGACCACGCCCGACACGCCGTAGACGACCCCGGCACCGATGCCGAGCCCGAGGAGGACCCAGCTCCGCGTGTCCGGCTCGACCAGGACGTCCCGGACGAAGGCCGCCAGGTAGACCAGCAGCACGGCGGCACCGAGTCCCACGACGGCGTAGGCCAGCACGCGAGCGATCCCGACGGTGGTCCCGGCGTGTGTCGCGAGAAGGGTGGCCATTGGTGGGGATTCGGACCCGACCGAGAAAAACTCCGTGGCCCCGATCTACGCCTCGCCGAGGTGGTCGAGAACGCCCTCGACGGTCCCCGGGACGGGTTCGGGCTGGCTGCCGGCCGCGACGGCGGCGTCGGGATCCTTCAGGAGGTGGCCCGTCGTCAGGCAGACGACCCGCTCGTCGTCGCCGACCTCGCCGCGCTCGCGAAGCTCGCGCAGCCCGGCGAGCGACGCCGCCGAGGCGGGCTCGACGCCGATCCCCTCCCCGGCGAGGTCGCGCTGGGCCGCCGTGATGGCCTCGTCGGACACGGCGACGGCCGTCCCGCCGGTCTCGCGGATGCCGGGGATGGCCTTCGGCCCGTTGACGGGGTTGCCGATCCGGATGGCCGTCGCGATCGTCTCGACGTCGTCCCACCGCTCGACCGCGTCCCAGCCGCGCTCGATGGCCTCGACCAGCGGCGCGGCGCCCTCGGCCTGGACGCCAGTCAGCCGGGGGACCTCGTCCGCGTCGATGGCGCCCGACGCGACGAGTTCGCGGAAGCACTTGTACAGCGCGGCCGTGTTGCCGGCGTTGCCGACCGGGAGGACGATTCGGTCCGGGAGTCCGCCCTCCTCCTCGCGGAACTGCTCTGCGATCTCCAGGCCGATGGTCTTCTGGCCCTCCAGCCGGAAGGGGTTCAGCGAGTTGAGCAGGTAGGCCGCACCGCGGTCGGCCAGCGCGGAGACGATGTCCAGGCAGACGTCGAAGTTGCCGTCGACCTCGAGGATGCGGGCGCCGTGCAGACTCGCCTGGGCCACCTTGCCGGCCGCGACCTTGCCGGCGGGGAGGAGCACGAGCGTCTCCATTCCCGCCCGGGCCCCGTAGGCGGCGAGCGCGGCGCTCGTGTTCCCCGTGGAGGCACAGGCGAGGCGATCGACGCCGATCTCGCGGGCGACCTGGACGCCGACGGTCATGCCGCGGTCCTTGAAGCTGCCCGTCGGATTCATGCCCTCGTGCTTGATGCGGAGCCGGTCGATCCCGAGGGCCGACTCGAGCCGCGGGGCCTCGTGCAGCGGCGTGTCGCCCTCGGGCAGCGAGACGCCCGACTCGAAGGGCAGCGCCGCCCCGTACCGCCAGACGCCACGGCCCTGCCCGGCAAAGTCCGCCCAGGTCGGCAGGGCGGCGTAGCGAGCCTCCAGCAGCGAGTCACACTCGTCGCAGGTGTACCGCACCGCCGCGAACGGCGCGAAGGTCGCGCCACACTCGATACAGGTCAGCCAGACGCCGTCGGCCGCCTCGGGCGGCGCGTCCGTCGAGAGCTCCAGGTTCGCCATTGGCGGAGCCTCGCCCCCGGCGGCCAAAAGTGGGACGGTGTCGCCCCCAGGTTCAAGTGCGGAGCCGCGACCAATCCCCGCCGTGACCTGAGCGTCGACCCGGGCGCACCGCGGGTGTGCGACGCAGGCGTCCGGGCTGCTGGCGGTGCGTCGCCTGCTCGCTTTACAGCGCCAGTTCGAGCCCGTCGCCGGCGCGCTCGAAGGCCTCCGCGGTCCCGAAGGGGCCGGATCGCTCCCGCATCGTCTCGCGCCACCAGGCACTCGGCTCCCCGGCGACGGTATTCACGGCACAGTCGGCAATCTCGACCGACCGCAGGCGAAGCCGTTCGAGGTCCCCCGCCGGGGTGACGTCGACCTCGAACAGGAAGCTCCGGTCGTTCCGCAGCTCCCGGTCGACGGCGTAGTCGTCGACGAAGTCCCCACAGTCGTGGAGGACGAGCCCGTTCTCGCGCCGTTCGACCCCCTGGAAGACGTGGGCGCTGTGCCCGTGGACGAGATCCACGCCCTCCTCGAGGAGCCACCGGCCGAATCGGCGGTACTGCTCGGCCGGATAGGCCGTCATGTTGGGCCCCCAGTGGAGGGAGGCGACGACCAGGTCCGGCTGTCCGGCCCGGATCGTTTCCAGGACGTCGCGGACGAGGGCCCGCTCGTCCTCGGCCAGATCCATCTCGATCCGGGCGACGCCCGGGCGATCCGGGCCGGCGGCGTACTCGGGCGTGTTGTCGGTGAACGAACACAGCCCCACCCGCAGCCCGCCGACCTCGACGATCGACGGCTGGCTGGCAGTTGCCACGTCCCTTCCGGCGCCGGCGTGGGCGATATCGGCCCCGTCCAGGTGCTCGATCGTATCCAGGAGCGCGACCGCCTCGTAGTCGAGCAGGTGGTTGTTGGCGAGGGCGGCCCAGTCCACGCCGGCAGTCTCGAGGGCCGGGACGGCCCAGTCCGGATCCGCCCGGAAGTGGAAGGGCCGGTGGGTCCGGGTCCACTGGCTCCCCCGAGTGGAGAGGGCACACTCCAGGTTGACGAACAGGCCGTCGAGATCCCGGAACCGAGGTAACGCCGAGCCCCAGACCCTCTCGGGCGGCTCCCCGCGCCGCTGGCGGTCCACGTTCCGGCCGAGCATGACGTCCCCGGTGAACCCCAGCGTCGGGCTCATGCCCGAGGGTAGGACGGTGGCCTACAAATCCCCCTCGCCGAACTCCTCGATCCGGCCGTGGACGTAGTCGGCCCACGCCTCGAGCGCCTCGTGCATGCGCTCCCGGGCCTCCGGCAGTGGCGTCGCGCTGTACTGGTAGACGTGCCCGCCGCCGTCCAGCAGCCGCCGCTGGCGCGAGGCCAGTCCCTTCTCGCGGAGCGTCGAGAGGGACCGGTTGACGTTGCTCCGATCGCGGTCGAGCGTCGCGGCCAGTTCCTCGACGGTGCTGCCGGGCCGGGCGAGCAGCGTCCGGTAGGTTCGGACCTCGTGGCGCTGGACGCCGAACACGCAGGTCATGACGTCCTCGAGCCCCGGCTCGTCGTCGAGCATGAGCTCGCGGAACCGCTCGGGGGAGACGTCGACGTTGGACATGCAGGGCAAGTGGGGCTCGAACAGGATAAACGGCGGCGTTACCTCACCCTCACCGCTCGTGGCCGTAGCCCTGGTTCGCGAGACACTCCCGCATCTCCGCCGCGCTCTCGTGCTTGTGGAGGCGCGTCGGCGTGTCACAGTAGTACGTCTCGCCCTCCCGGCGGAGCGTCACCTCGTGCTCGGAGCCGAGGAACTCGGTCCGGACGACGATCCGACGGCCGTCCTGGAGCGTGGCGAGCAACTCGTCCACGGAGCGCTCCCCCGCCTCGACCACGAGCGGCTCTGCCATTCGCCTCCAGGTTCCCCCGCGACGCTCTTCAGTGTTCGGCAGCGGCGAGCATCCTGGCGCCAGCGACCCGCCGGGATTATCTT
>Ga0207797_1003524_pt1 | contig 10333 bp, 11 predicted proteins | sample PRCRCaboRojoPR_6_FD_187275 | JGI IMG/M metagenome (GOLD analysis project Ga0207797, IMG submission 187275) | Marine sediment microbial community from Cabo Rojo, Puerto Rico - PR CR 10% Liquid 1 (SPAdes) | ecosystem: Environmental > Aquatic > Marine > Coastal > Sediment | place: Cabo Rojo, Puerto... | reverse complement strand
AGCCAGATCCAGTCCCGGAACTGGCTCGGGCTGTTCGCCATCGATCCCGATTCGCACGAAGAGCAGGTTCTCAACACCGTGAGTCAGCTCTTCGACGGAATGCTCCAGATCCGGCTGCCGGAGACCGGCGGCCGGGAGGTCAGGGCACGTGGCTTCACCGACTCGCCCACGGACTGGCACCCACTCGAGTGAGATGTCGGGGATCGTCTTCTTCGCCACGGACCAGCGATCCGCCATCGTGGACTTCTACATGGAGCGGCTTGACTGTACCCTCTGGCTGGAGCAGGAGGGCTGTACGATTCTGCGTCGCGAGAACCTCCTGCTGGGCTTCTGCGACGGCGAGGAGCCGGATACCGAGGGTATCGTGACGATCGTGCTCGACTCCGAAGGGGCAGTCGAGTCGTGGTACTCCCGGCTGCAAGATATCGCCCAGAGCGACCCGGTCGAGAACGAACGATTCGACATCTATCACTTCTTCGGGAGCGATCCTGACGGGCGGACCCTGGAGGTCCAGACGTTCCTGCACGAGCTCCCCGAGGAGCCCTGATTGCCGGAGACCCGTGGCTCCATCGGCCGCCTCACTCGTAGGCTGCCTCGATCACCGACTGCATGGCACCCCGCGAGCGCCGATAGTGGAGGTGTGTATCGCAGTCACAATCCGAGGCTCCGATACCCGGAATCGGCTCCGCGTCTAGGCTTGCTGCGATCTCGCATTCGAGCGCTCGGTCGGCGGCAGTTCGGACTGAGACGAGCCGCGAGTCATCGGCGCCCAGAAGATAATCGACGTGCCACTGCCGGGTCTCGTTGGACCCTTCGGCCACACGTCGGTGTCGCTCGACCCGCGACAACCCCCCGGGTCCGAAGGCACTCCCGGTGTAGGCGTAATACCCCGGGGAGAGGGACCGCTGTCCGACCGCCCCGAACTCGATGACGGCCGGCTCGTCGAGTTCGACCAGCAGCGTGTAGGTCCCTGGGTCCATCGTGGGTTCTCGTCTGTACGGGACGGCTGCCAGAGATTGATGCCTTCCGATCTGCCTTCTTGGCTGCTCGCCCGGGCACCCGCGCAGTTAATTATATGTGTCCATTCAGGCCGCCTGGTCGACTGGGATCCATTCAGGCCGCCTGGCCTGCTGGCACCCAGCCCCGCCACCACCGATACTCGGGCCCCGAAGCCCCGTCCCTCGTGCGGCAAATTCCAAGGCACCTGTGCTTACTCGTGGCCGGAGACGCGAACCGGTTCGTAGGGCTCCTCCAGATATTCCATATTACTTCGCGAAAGTGAGATGTCGAGGGCCTCGACGGCTTGCTCCAGGTGCTCGACGCTCGTCGTGCCGACGATGGGAGCGTCGACCCAGTCTTTGTGCAGGAGCCAGGCGAGCGCGATCTGGGCCATCGTGACGCCCTCGTCTTCGGCGAGCTCCTCGACCCGCGCGTTGACCTCGCGGCCGCCGCCTTCGCGGTAGGGATGGTCGTACATCCGCTCCTCCGTCTCGCCCCTGGTCGTGGCGTCGATGGCATCGTCCGGCCGGGTGAGATACCCTCGAGCGAGCGGCGACCACGGGAGGACGGCGACGTCCCGTTCCTGGGTAAACGGCAGCATCTCCCGTTCCTCTTCGCGGTAGACGAGGTTGTAGTGGTTCTGCATCGTCTCGTAGCGCTCGAGCCCCAGCTGCTCGCTCGTGTGAAGGGCCTCGGCGAACTGATGGGCCCACATCGAACTCGTGCCCACGTACCGAACCTCGCCCCGACGCACCGCGTCGTCGAGGGTGCGCATCGTCGTCTCGATCGGCGTCTGGCCGTCCCAGCGGTGGGTCTGGTAGAGGTCGATGGTCTCCATCCCGAGCCGGTCGAGGCTATGCTGGAGTTCCTGCTCGATGGCCTTCCGGGAGAGCCCGCCGGAGTTTGGGTTGTCCTCGTCCATCTGGAAGTACCCCTTCGTGGCGACGACGCTGTCCTCGCGATAGCCGTCGAGGGCGTTGCCCAGGATGCGTTCGGACTCGCCCAGCGAGTAGACGTTCGCCGTGTCGAAGAAGTTGATACCCAGGTCGATCGCGCGCTCGATGATAGGCTCAGACTCGGCCTGGTCGAGCACCCAGGGCCGCCAGTCGCTCGACCCGAAACTCATACACCCGAGCGCGATGCGGCTCACCTCGAGGCCGGTCCGCCCCAGCGTGGTATACTCCATGCGTGGTCATCCCCTGCCGGTGGCAAAAGCATAGTGCTGGTCGGGACCGCTGTGGGAAGGCCTGCTGGGAATGTCGACCCTACTAGTCGATCGGTGTCGTGGCCACGAACCGCCTGATCGCCCAGTAGCCGACCACTCCGAGCACGGCGAGGGCCCCCACGGAGAGGTACGTCACGCTCGTCGGACTCCCGATCGCGAGTTTCGCGACCAGGTTCGGCGGACTCTCCGGGAGGAGCATCGAGGCGCCGAAGAGGCCGAGGGCCAACAGCGAATACAACAGTTGGGCTTCACGCCGTACGCCGATCGCGATCGCCAGGGCCGCGCCGATCACGACCAGGACCGCGGTCAGGGAGGCGACCAGGAGCAGGACGTAAAGCGGGTTCGCGATGGCAGTCCCGTTCAGTTCGAGGAAGAGCAACCAGAGGGCCGCCTGGGCAGGGGCGATCGAGATCATGGCGATGGCTTTCCCGTCGATTATCTGGGGCACGGAGAGGGGAGCCACGCGCAGGAGTTCGAGCGTGCCACGCTCCAGCTCCTCGGCGATCGAGTCCGAGGCGATCGATCCACTGATAAAGGCCGGAAGGAACGCGAGCATCGGAACCAGGATCGTGTAGGTAAATCCGAAGTAGGGGTTCGCGTCGGGGCGGGGCGGCGGGTCCAGTGGTCGCTGGTCGAGCCGGTGGGCGAGTTCGTCGCGGCGCTCCCGTTCGAGGTCAGAGAGTGTCTCCTTGACCTGGACGACGATGAGCGTCGTCCGGAAGTCGCCTTCCGGCGCCACCGCTTCGACCTGGATGCGGCCGTCGGGACCGACGGTGCCATGGAGGACGGCATCGACCTCCCGGTTCGTGAAGGCCGAAAGCGCGTCGTCACGGCTCGGATAGACGACTGCCTCGCGGGCCTCGCCCGTCTCGACGACGGCCTCGAGATCGTCGCTCGCGTTGCCGCTGACGGCGATCTCGACGCTGTAGGTTCCCTGGGTCGAGCCGGGATCGTAGAGGGACACCAGGCCCACCACCAGGAACGAGGAGAACGCGGCGACGAAGAGCTGGATGAGCAGCGCCAGGACGATGGTCTTCTCGGAGCGCAAGGAGGCCAACTCCCGTCGGGCCAGCCGCAGCCGCCTACGCAAGGGTCATCACCACTGCAAGATTGTACGCCAGGTGGACGAGGGAGGCGACGCCGAGGGCCATCACGTACGCGATCCGGGACCGCTGGGCTCCCACTGCGGAGATGGCGGCCGTGGTCGTGTGCAGGACCAGTGGGGCGAGGAGCAGGACCGCCGGCGTCACCCCCAGCACCTCCGGGGCGAAGGCGGCCTGGCCGATCTCGAGGTCCGGCAATCCAACCAGTTGCGTAATGACGAGTAGCTTCTCGGCCAGGAAGAAGCCCACGCCGGAGATCACACCCAGGACGAGGCCCGTCCGGACGGTCCGGGGGAACCGTGCCCGGTTGAATCCCGCGAACACGTGCACGCTCTTCGCCACTTCCTCGATGAGTGCCACCACGCCCAGCAGGACCGGGATCGAGAGACTCACCGGGAGGATGTACAGTGTCGCGACGGCGAACAGTTCCAGGACGAGCACGAAGGGGATGAACAGAGCCGTCCACAGACCCACGTGCAAGCGACTGCGGAGGGGTGCCGCCAGAGCGTCGATGGCCTTCTGGGGCAGCGGTCGCTGGGTGAACATGTCCTCCTCGCGGTAGATCCCGATCCCGAGGCTGAAGAGGACGGCCGCGGCGAGCGTGACCGGGAGCGTAGCGAAGACGAACTCGCCGGGCGAGACGGCCACGCTCTGGAGGTCGTTCACCACGAGTGTCAACGGAGAGATGGCGGCAATGGGGTGGACCTCGGCGAAGACGGCCGGGATAAAGGCGTACCCGGTGAGTGTTACGCTGATGGTGACCGTGACGAAGGTGAGTTCCTTGTAGGACCGGGCGAGCATCCCCGCGACGAACGTCGCCGCCATGAACAGCGCCGCGATCGGTGCGACGGCCGCGATGGAGAGGAGGCCGCCGCCGATCCCGATGGCGATGACTGTCGTGATGGCGATCGACCCCAGAAAGTAGGGCAGGGCTTTCCCGATCACGATGTCCGCTCGTGTCGCCGGTGAGACCAGGAGTGGCTCACCCCGCCGGTTGATCCGCTCGGCGATCACGCTGCTGCCATACGCCTGGATCACGACGTTGAACGGGAGGAGGAACAGGAAGGCAAGAAGGAGCGACCGCAGGGGAAAGGGTGGGGCGATGGCCGAGGGGGTACCGGTCTGGGTGGTACCGAGGATGCCACCGATCGGAGCGCTCGGTATGGGACCGCCAGCAGCCCCGGTCCCTCCGTCGGGTTCGGCTGAAGGCTGCCCGCTCTCGCCGTCGCCGTCGCCCCCGGTTCCGGCAGCACCAGTGTCACTCCCATCTCCCGCGGCGCCTGTGTCAGGGCCGGTACCGTCGGTTCCTGTTCCCACCCCGGCGATGTCGGGTGCCGCTTGCGGGAGGTAGCGTAACGTTACCGAGACCGGGAATGCCGCGGCCTGGTCGTCCTCCTGGGTCATCACGGCGTCGTTATGCGTGATGATCGCCTCGCGAAGTGCACCGGCAGCTGCCCGGCCCTTCTCGGTATCCGGGACGTAGACTGCCGTGCCCACCACCCGAACGTCCATGGAACCCGGTTCGAGGGGCAGGTCGGGATCGACGGCCTGGAGTTCCGGATCCTCCTGGATCACCGCAGCATACGGGCTGCTCGCATCCACGCCGACCCGATACAGGCCCGCGCCTGGAGTCGGGGTCGTCGTCAGGAGTACGGGCACCAACCCAGCGACGAACACCAGGACGGCCACGAGCGCGATGGTCGTCCGGCGGTCGACCGACCCCACGCTGCGCAGCGTCTCCCAGCGAGCGATGCGCAGCGTCTGCCCCGCCCTCATGCGCGGGCGGCCTGGTCCGTGACCTCGAGGAACACGTCCTCGAGGGACGACTCCCGGGTACGGATGTCGATCACAGATCCGTCCTGGGCAGCCGCGCGTTCGCGAATCGACTCCACTTCGGCCATCGACTCCACCACGGTCACGAACCGGTCGCCCTCCTGGACCATCCCGTCCACCTTCACGTCGGCGTAGACCCGGTACTCGAGGTCTCCATGTTCCTCGCGGATCTCCTCCAGGGTACCCAGCGCGGGAATCTGGCCCTCGTGCATGATCGCGACCCGGTCGCACACGCTCTCGACGTGATAGAGGTCGTGGGCGCTGAAGAGGATGGTCTTGTCGCGAGTGGCCAGCTCCCGCGTGAACTCGACGACCGTGTTGGTCGTCAGCGGATCCAGCCCGCTTGCGGGTTCGTCGTAGATCAGGACGTCGGGGTCGTTGACGAGCGAGCGGGCGATGGCGACCTTGCGCTTCATGCCCTTCGAGAAGTCCCCGACGGGGCGGTCCCGAACCTCGAGGTCCAGTCGATCGAGCGCGGACCCGATCCGTTCGTCGGCCACCGCGTCTGGCACGTCATAGAGGTCGGCGAAGAACTCGAGGTAGGACCGGGGGGTCATCTCCTCGTAGAGCGGCGATTCCTCGGGCAGGAACCCGAGTCGCTTCCGCATCTCCGGGTCGCCAGGGTCCAGGCCGTTCACCTGGACGGAGCCGTCCGAGGGTTCGACGAGGCCGGCGAGCATCTTCAGCGTCGAGGTCTTGCCCGCACCGTTGGGCCCGACCAGCCCGAAGACCTCCCCCGACTCGATCTCGAAATCAACGCCGCGTACGGCCGCCACGTCGCCGTAGCGCTTCCGGAGCCCCTCGACGACGATCATATCCCCCAATCAATCGGCACCCGTAATGAGACTTTGGCTCCGGGAACCGGAAAACGGAGCGAGGGCAGGCTGCCGGCCGAACGTGACCCCGAAGCGGGGCGAGCTCAGAGTTCGTAGTCCGATTCCGCGATCTGGACGTAGCGACCCGAGCCGAACTGCAGCTTCCGCCACTTGTAGGAAAGAAAGAGCGAGAGTGCGGGGACGCCGACCGACAGCGCCGAACCGATCGAGGGAACCGCGCCGTCCTGGTGGGCGAGCATCTTGCGGCCGATGCCGAAGACCCTGTCCCAGTCGGCCGGTCCGTAGTTTCGGACCATGTCGGCAAGTGCAACGTTCCGGAGGACCTCCGGCCCGGCGGCGGCTTTCCAGGTGGCATTGTACGCGTCCAGGGAATCGTTTGCAGCGAGCCGACCGGCGATGGTGCCGGTCCGGTACGCCAGGTGGTCGCCGCCCTCGTGGAAGGCGGAGGTCGCCCCCATGGCGCCGCCCACGACGGCAATGTTCAATGCAGTCGGCGAGTCGATCGGCCGGGTGGAGGAGATCGCGTAGGTCTCCGTCCCCTCGTCTTTGCCGTGTCCCTCCTCGACGACGGGGAAATCGGACTCGACGTCGAATTCGTCTCCATAGACCCGCTCCAGGAGACGAGTGATGTAGATTCGGGGTGAGGGCAGGGACTCGTCATCGGGCTCGACCAGCGCGTACGAGGTGGGCTTGGCCACGTCGTCCATCGAAAGCCCGATGGGCATCGTGAGCCCGACCCGAGCCACGCGGTCCCGATTCGGGAACACCCACGGGTAGGCTGTGTGGCCCGGGATCCAGCCCCACCAGAACTTGATCAGGTCCGCTTCGAAGGCTTCCTCCGGGAACTGCCGGTACTCCTGGTAGGCCACGTGATTCGCGATCCGGGGGGAGAGGAGTTTGGAGGCTGCCCTGTCCGTCGGGAGGTATCGGTCCAGGACCTGCATGGTGACCTGTCGCTGGGGACCGTCCGCGAGGACGAGATAGTCGGCTTCGATCTCGGACCCGTCGGCGAGTGTGAGATGATGGGACGGGGCACCCGACGTATCGGTTTCGACCGACCGCACGCCCGTACCGACGCGATAGGACACGCCCGCGCTCTCGGCCCGCTCCCGTAGCCAGTCGTCGAACTTCGCCCGATGGAACGTGAACCCGAAATGGGGGTAGGCGGACTCGATTCCGGTCTTGGTGATGGTGACCGACTCGGACTGTCCGATGAACTCGGCGCCACGGAGGACCTGCTGGATGACGTCATCGGGCAGGTCCGCGGGGTCAAAGCCTGCGATCTCGACCCAGTAGTCCAGGAATCCGGCAGCGTCCGTCGAATCGGGCCCCAGGCGGGTCCGGTCCGCACGAGGTACGCCCTTCTCGATGACCACGGCCTCCGCCCCGCCTTCTGCGGCTGCCCGTCCGGCCGCCGTCCCGGCTGGACCGCCCCCGACGACGGCCACGTCGACCTCTTCCATACCCCCTGGATATCGGAGAGTGGATAATAAATGTCCGCAAACGCCCCGTTTCCCCACGCATAAGTACACCCCCCTATAACGACCACCGATGGTAGTTCCGACGGGGTTCGAGTGGATCCAGGTCCTCCAGGGGATCGACGCAATCGACGCACAGATCGCCCTCACGGCCGCGGTGCTCGTGCTCGCGGCGGTGCTCGCCAGGCTGGTGGCACCGGCGCTCGTCGCGTGGACTCGCGGGGCCTTCGACCGCCTGATGGAGCAGGAGGACCTCCGAGGTGCGGTCGGGACGGTACGTCGGTACACACCCTGGTGGGCGTCGATGCGGATCGTTGTCTGGTTCCTCCAGGTGGCGGTGGTCGTGCTCACGGCCATGGCGCTGCTGGCGATCTGGGGCCAGCTCGATCTGGCGCTCGCGGTCCTCGGAGTGCTTTCGATCTCCGTGCCCGCGCTCATCCAGATCGGGCTGACCGTCTTCCTGTTCGTGGCCGCCCTCGTCGCGATCGACATCGTCGATACGTGGTTATCGGGCGTGACGGAACGCTCCGAGCGGTTCTCCCAGCACCAGGAGGAGGTGGCCTTCCGCGTCCTCCAGATCGTGACCCTCGTCGGGGCCTCCCTCGTCGTCCTCTCGATCTGGGGCGTGAATCTCGGCGGCTTGCTCATCGGGGCCGGTTTCCTCGGCATCGTCGCCGGTATGGCGGCCCAGCAAACGCTCGGATCCCTCATCGCGGGGTTCGTCCTCATGTTCTCGAGGCCCTTCGAAATCGGAGACTGGGTGGCCATCGGCGACTACGAGGGCATCGTCTCCGAGATCACGATCGTCAACACTCGCCTCGAGAACTTCGACGGCGAGTTCGTCGTGCTCCCCAACGACAAGGTGGGCAACGCCACGATCGTGAACCGGTCGAAGAAGGGGCGGCTCCGCCTGCGCGTCGAGGTCGGGATCGACTACGCGGCGGACCCGGAGCGAGCGAAAGCACTGGCAGAGGAGACGCTCAAAGAGACCGACGCGATCCTGTCCGTCCCGCGGCCCCAGGCCGTGGCGACCCGGATGGGCGACTCGGCGGTCGTCCTCGAGCTGCGGTTCTGGATCGACAAGCCGAGCGCTCGGCGGCGGGCGATGGCGACCAGTACGGCCATCCGGGCGGTGAAAGCGGCCTACGACGAGGCCGGCATCACGATACCGTTCCCCCAGCGGGAACTTTCGGGGCGGGACGAAGCAGGTGGCTTCCGCGTGGTCGGTGCGGACTCACCCGGTACGGATTGACGCCGCCGTGTCACACTATGTAATGGGCCACCGCCACTGCGACGCAGTATATCGTGAGACAACGCCAGCGGCTCACGCCTTCCTCGCGGCAACGAGTCGGACCAGGCCGGCCCATCGCGTCCACTCACGTTCGACGCTGGCATCGTCCGCCAGGGCCGCGTGCGCAGACTCGATTCGATCGATGAGCACCTCGTTTGCCGATCGGCCGTGTCGGCGACGGGTTCCGGGTGGGGCCACGAGGACCACGAACGCACGCACCCCTATGTCGATCGGCGTGTATCGGTTCCGCCGAGCAGCGGCATCGACCATGACGATACGCCCACCCGGCGCCAAACGCTCGACCCAGGTTTTCACGGCAGCAGGCGGATCTGCGAGGACGCCGTTCACGAAGGTCACGAGGACGGCGTCGAATCCGTCGGTCACGGGCGGGGAGGTCCCGTCCCCCTGGACAACGTCCGCATCGATGGTTACGCGACGAGCCGCCGCCTGTTCGAGCATCCCCCGGGAGAGGTCGACACCCACGTACTTGCCCTCACCGTCAAGCGCTCGATCGACGAGCGGGAGATTCCCACCCGTCCCACAACCGATCTCCAGGACGCTCGCTCCCGGGTGCAACTCGAGTGCGTCGACTGCGTCCTGGCGTATCGCCCGGAAGAGAAGGGAGGTGGCGAAGCGGTCGTATGGCCGGGCGATCCTGGAGTAGAAGCGACCGATGGTCCCTGCATCGGGATCGGCGTCCTCGCTCATTTCAGCGCCGACTCGACGAAATCGACCGCCTCGGTTGGTGTCTCGACCGGTTCGACCCCGTCGACTCGATGGGTATCCATGCCAGCGACCGGCCGGCCCAGGTCCAGGGCGTGTCCGATCTCTGAGAGCGTCCCGGGACCGCCGTTCACCGCGATCGCCGCCTCGCCATTGAGAACGACCAGCACGTTGCGTGCATTGCCCAGTCCTGTTGCGATGGCAGTATCGACGAAGGGATTTGCAGTCTCGGGGTCGTCGCTCGGGAGGATGCCGATGGTCCGGCCCCAGGTATCCGACATCCCCTTGGCGACGCCCTCCATCACGCCACCGAGTCCACCGCAGACGACGTCGTGTCCCCGCGACCCGAGTTCCGAGCCGAGTTTCACCGCGTTTCGGTACTCGGCTTCGGTGGTGGTGCCGCCCCCGATGACGCTCACTCGCATGGGTCCTCAATCGCGGGCGAGTACCGAAGGCGTTTCGGGGGAGCTTTTTGTCCACGGGCCGCCGAGCCCTCAGCATGGACATCGGGCGAGCCGTCTACGTACTCGCCGAAACCTACGTCGTGATCCTGGGGATCCTCTCGATCGTGACGGTGGCCTGGGCCTTGGACCTCTTCGAGGGCACGGACGCACGAATCGCGGGGATCTGGTTCGGCGTGGCCGGCTTCGGCTTCCTGGTGTTCGTGACCTTTATCCTCATCCACCTGACTCGGGACTGACCCTGGCGAACAGCGGTCGGAGTTCCCGCGCGGTTCCACCGAGTCCGCCCAAAGCGAGGGCCGCACCGAGACTCACGCCGAAGAGCTGGGCTGTCGCCATGGACGGGACGATGCCATCCGAGGCCAGCAGCAGGACGAATAGCAT
>Ga0207797_1003523_pt1 | contig 10333 bp, 7 predicted proteins | sample PRCRCaboRojoPR_6_FD_187275 | JGI IMG/M metagenome (GOLD analysis project Ga0207797, IMG submission 187275) | Marine sediment microbial community from Cabo Rojo, Puerto Rico - PR CR 10% Liquid 1 (SPAdes) | ecosystem: Environmental > Aquatic > Marine > Coastal > Sediment | place: Cabo Rojo, Puerto... | reverse complement strand
GCAATTTGCACGGTACCAGGTGGCACGGGAGCGCGCGGAGGGTTTGCTCCAACGACACTGCGCTCGTGTAGAGGACACCTTGATGTAACCTGCTTAGCCGACTCCCGTCGGCCCCGCCTGAAGCATCTCCGTGCAGCTAGAACCCGTGGCCCGCACGGAACTTGACCTGAGAGCCATCCCAGGCGACCTGAGATCACTGGGAATGGCTCTTTAGTTTTGTGTCAGCCCCGCAGCTCATTCCACGTTGCGGAATGCCGGCACGTTGGCCCAGCAGGAGGCACCCTGAAGACGCCACGAATGCCTCCTGCCAGTGCGAGACCGTGTCGATTCAGGAACGCGTATTAGCCTCGATGTCCATGGCGACCTGCATAATCTCGGCTACGGCCAATTGCAGTGTAGCAATGATGAAGCCAAGCGTGCCATAGAGGACGACGAAGGCGATTGATCCAAACACTGCGCCCAAGACCTGGCCCAGGAAGCCAAAGACCCCTCCACCGATGTACTGCCCTGAAGCAAAGGCTGCGATGACCCCCAGCACCATCACGAAGACAGTGATGGCGCCCGTGGTCCAGGCGAGGATCCTGTAAAAGCCGGACATAGTAAGTAGTGCTGGATACTTGACCTCTTCCATCTCTCCTACTCCTTGATAATGGGATAATGGTGAATTCGCGAACCCGCACGCAGACCATACGGGTTAGGACAAGGTACGACGCCTACAAGATTCGTTCGCACCTCCCTTCTTTGGTTGTTAGAACGGCCTACAACCGTGCCACAGGCATGACGGGCTGACAGCCCTGCGGCTATCCCAGATGCAAGCGCTTATGTCCGCAGGAGCCTCATGCGTTAACCCAGCATACCAGATTTCGTCTGAAGGCACATCCACCAAATTGGTGGATGTGATGGTGGATTTCTGCGGTGGAGACAGCGTCGAGACTCGTTTCCGAGGCCGCTCAGGGGTCAGCTCGCTCCCGCGAGTCTGGGGGGCTGTGCAGCAGAACACATCCCGACATGGCGCGGCCCGCTCTGGTCATCGCCAGGTCGCAAAGATCAAGGTGGCTTCCTATTCGTCATTCCTGCCCGTCGCCCTCTTGCGGAACGATGAGCTCTGGAGCCTCTGAGGGAAGCACCGCTCGTCGCTCGTCAGCTCCATCCTGCTGCAGGAATTGGCGAAGGACGTACGCGCGCAAGATGTCGTCGGCAGCTCCGATCTGCAGCACGGCCCGCGTATTGCCGGCCAAGGCACGGGCGATCTCGAGCTGGGCGCGCTGCATATCGTACGCTGCCGCCTGAGGATACCTGCTCAGGCGATCCTCCATCGTCGATAAGCGCAGCTCTTCGGCCTCTGCCTCCAGCTCGGCGATCCGCTTGCGTATTTCGGCTTCCTGCACCCGGCCCTGGAGTTCCTCACGCTCGCGCTCGACCTGAGCGATAGCCCTCTGCCGGGACAGCGCTTCGGCATCGGCCTGGAGACGCTGAGCTAGGGCTTGCTTCTCTGCCTGCTCTGACCGATGATAGACGGCCAGTTGGCGACCCTCCTGAGAGCGGAGGAACTGGGCTGGCGGCCGCGCATCCGTGACGTTGATCTTCTCGATCGTCACCCCATAGGCCTCGACCTCGGCGTTGAGCCCTTCACGGAGCGAGCTCGTCTCTTGCTGGGTCAGATCCGCCACCCTATCCGTGGGCAACCGCCGGACCGCGGCCCGGATCGCGTCCAGGCAAGCGGCAAGCAGGATGTCGTCGAAATCGTCGGCCGTGATGCTGTAGACAAAGCGGTAGGGGTCGGCAATGGTAAAGGTAACCAGGGTGTCGACGGTAGCGCCGACGTTGTCCTCGGTCAAGGCCTCGACCGCCGGGACGTCGTAGGGAATCTCGCGCTGCGTGACCAGGTGCGAGACGATCAGCCAGGGCGGCACGACCTGCGGTCCGGCCTCGAGTGTGCGCACGTGGCGCCCCCCACGGGTGAGCAGGGCCGTGGTCCCCTCGGGGATGCGGACCCGGAAGCTGCGATAGAAGCCGTAGGCGATCAGACCGAGGCCCAGGGCCGTGCCCAGGGAAGGCCAGGTCCACCGACTGAGCAAGATGCCGGCGATGACGCCAGCGAGCAGCACGGCCAACCCGGCGATGAAGAAGACGTTCTGGATGCGGTTCAGATTGACCGGCACCAGGACGATAGGCGTCCGGCCGCTGGCGTCCTTCTGGCTGAAGACCTCCCCAGCCCGGTCCAGCGGCACCCGGATCTGGCTTAGTTGGGCATAGTCGATGGGCAGAGCGGTTGTTTCATTCTGTTCCGTCACGTCACACCTCCTGCATTCGACAACTCAGCGGCTTAGTCCCATTCTCGGGGCCGATTGTTGGGTTTCGCCTGAAGGGCTACGCGGGTTCCGCCGCCGGGACGCCTGCCGTGCCGGGATCGACTCAGGGGTATCTGCCGCGGGCAGGGGCTCGTCTGGCAAGAGGCCGGCCGGGCGCGGCGGCTCCCTCAGTCGGCCGTAGACGTAGCGGAATAGGTCGCGGGTTATGGTCACGACCGGCGCCGCCAGGAAGAGCCATAGCAAGCCGAACTCGCTGAGAGCGACGATGGCCACGATAACGAACGCCGGATGGACGCCGCGCGTCACCCGTTTCTCGATGCGAGATACGAACAGCCAGTGCACAAGCCACCGCCCCACCAGGTAGGCACCCAGCAGGCCAAGGCCCATTTCTGTCGAGGTGGAGAACCCGATGAGTCCAGCGGGGACGAGCCACAGAAAGGGGCCGACGTCCGGGAGCAACTCCATCAAGCCAGCCAGGACGGCCACCAGCAGCCGGTATTCCAGGGACAGCACACCGAATCGCTCCAGCAGGGCTAGCCCCACGTACGTAGTCGTGCCCACGGCGATGCCCTGCAGGGCCAATCCCCGTAGCGCAGCGCTCAGGGTGCGGTCCACGATCCTGACCACGGCCCAGAAGTCGGCCCTGGCCCACTCGGGCAGCGCCTCGTCGAGCGCCTGACGCGCCTCCTTCTGAGCGGACACGACCGAGTAGAGCCAGGTGGGGAGCACCACGAGTCCGATCACAAAGCTGAAGGTTCTGAGCAGCCCGAACAGGGCGCCGATGCCGACGTCGGTCGCCCTCTGGAAGTATATGGCCAGATTGTCACGAACCTGCACCGCGGCCCGACGCAGGCCGTCGCGGATAAACTCCTGGGTCGGCTCCGGCAGGGTGCGCAGGTGGGCAACCAGGTCCTCAATCATCCCTCGCAGCTGCTCGGCGCTGGGCAGGTTCTCGACGATCTGGATGAGCTCCCTTGCCAGCGGAACGATGAGGACGGCTACGACGAGGAGCAAGAAGAGGATCTCGCCAACTATGACCAGGAGCACGGCCAGCGCGCGGGGCATGACCCGATCGAGCCGCTCGACGAGCGGCGCAGTGATGTAGGCCAGCACCAGCCCGATGACGAAGGGCAAGAGGGGCCTCAGGGTCACGGCAAGCACCCACGTCAGAGTCACCAGCGCCCCAACGATGAGCACGAAACGCGCCAGCCCGGCCGGCGTGACGCCACGCAGGCGCATGCCGAACCGGCGCCATGCATCTCTCGATTCTTGTGCAGCAGCCGCTAGCTGGTCCTCGGCATGGGCTTCCGGTGCAACCGCGATACTCTCCCCCTTCCGGTTCATACCACCTCCGTTTGAGCTGCCACGGTGGTCGGGCTCACATCCTCGTCCTTCTGTTCATATCCTCTCCGCGTTCCACTGTCTCGCCGCCCCCGGCGGTACTTGAGGACCACACAAGCCCGCTCTTAAGGCGCTGTTGAGTCAGCTCTGCTATTCAGGACCTCCAGAGCCTCGACGGACGTCCGTCAAGACCCGACGAATATGCTCCTGAAGGCGTACCCCTGCGAGCTAAGCTCGGCCAGCACCGTCTTGTAGGCTGCAACCGTCTGGGTGCGGTCACCGCCGCCGTCGTGCGACAACACGATGGCCCCCGGATAGACGCTGGAGATGATGTGGTTGGCGATGACATTAGCGCCCGGTTGACGCCAGTCCATAGGATCGATGTCCCACATAACCACGGCGTACCCCCGGTTGGCAGCGTACTGGCGCGTATTGCCATCTGTCGCACCGTACGGGGGGCGCAGATAGCGCACGTCCTTGTCGAGGGAGAACAGGTCCCCGGCAGCGTTCAGGATAGCCTGCCGTGTCTGGTCGACCTCGGCGAGGAACCCTTCCTCACCAATGCCTGCCAATGAGGTGTGGGTATAGCTGTGGTTGGCGACATAGTGGCCGCCCTGGGCCGCCGCGCGGACGATGTCCGTCCCGGCGCCCACCTGTTGGCCAAGGACAAAGAACGTGGCTTGGCCATCATATTGGGCAAACAGGTCGACGAGCTGCTTGGTGAAGGTACTCGGCCCGTCGTCAAACGTGAAGTAGACGATCGGTTTCCCATTCTCCGTGTGGGTGGGCAGGTTGCTCACATCCGGCACGCCCAGGTCCCCCGTCCCGCCATCATCGGGAGGAAGAGCAACGGGCGGCGGCGGCGTGGGCGTGGGGCTCGGCGGTTCCGGGTTGCTCAGCAGCACCCAGGTGGCCGCGTTGACCTCGCCGTTAGGCACCAGTCCCTGGGCCTCCTGGAAGGCGACCACGGCCTTGCGGGTCGTCTCGGTGAACAGATCGTCACCGGGGTCGGTGAACCCTAGCCAGTCGATGGCTGCCATGCGCCGATGGAGCTCGTGCACCAGGGGATGGCGCTCCCCGGCGCCGATGCTGAATCGGGCCTGCTCCAGATCGTGCAGGACACCTTCGGCAGCGTAGGCCGTGACCACTGGGAAGCCATCCTTGTACTCGTAGCGGATTAGCTGGGGCGGAGAAATCGACCTGCCCTGCAGCTCGGTAATCTCGATGTTGGCGCCCTCGCCATCCCATTCCCAGGTTCCCTGGGCGATGACCGTGATCTCTCCAGTGGCCGATCTCTCTTCCTCAAACCGCGCCGTCCCTTGCTCGTCCAGGGCGAGGTAGTAGACCACGTCCGACGGCGGAGTCGTGGCATCCTGATAATAGTTGGGCGGTTGTAGGCGATAGCGCCCGACAATCTCCAAGTTCGCTTCGGTCGGCGTGTCGCAGCCAGTCGGTAGGACCAGCAAACTGATGCCGATCGCCACGAGAACCAGCCATAATGCGACAAATAGGGCTGTCGTCGTCTTGGATGACGTCATGCTTTCCTCCTATCGTGAAGTGCACTCATTGATTCCAGCATCCCGTCGGCGGGCACTCGGAGCGCCGCAGCATTGAGCCGCATCAGCCCGGTGAGCCAGATGCAAAGCGGGATGTGAGTACTGACACTCGGCTATTCCACAGGATCCTGGATGTTCCTATCTTTCCTCCTGCTCCCCAGCATTAACGGAACCAGAACCAGACCAAGCGCACCGGGCAGACAGCCCAAGCCGGGTCCAGCGCCGCCTCCCTCTCCGGGAGGAGCTTCGGGTTCCTCTGGCGGCGATTCCTCCCCTGGGGATTCCTCCTCCACGGGCAGAATTTCTACCCCCTCTGGCGGTACCTCGGTGGGCTCTGGTGGCACCTCGGTGGGCTCCGGCGGCACCTCGGTGGGCTCCGGCGGCACTTCCGTTGGCTCTGGTGGCACCTCGGTGGGCTCCGGCGGCACCTCGGTGGGCTCCGGCGGCACTTCCGTTGGCTCTGGTGGCACCTCGGTGGGCTCCGGCGGTGCCTGGGTGGGCTCCGCTGGGACCTCGGTCGCCGGTACCTCAGGCGGCGGTGCGGCGGGATCATCACCACCCGAGCCGGGTAGCAGCAGGAAGCCGACGATGATGACCAAGAGGCCGATGCCAACGGCCGGCAGCACCCAACTCGGGAGCAGTCCCCGGGTGACGACTTCGCCGGCCAGGTTTTCGACCTCCCGATCGGGAGTCTCGACGCGGGCGGTGAAGGGCAGGTTCACCTCGCCGCCCAAGAATGGGCGCCTGCGAGGCTTCGCGACAAAATCGACCTGGCCCACATCGCCGGGCTCTACGCGCACCTGCTGGGCCTCTTCCGGCTCAAACCCTACCTCCTCGCCCGCGCTCCGCCAGCCCACCGTGAACGCCTGCGGTGTGTTGCCTTGGTTCTCGATGACGATCCGTCCCGACTTCCCGGCCTCGATCCGCTCTGGCCGTAGCGCGGCCTCAAAGCGAGTCAGGGCACCTATGGTCAACATGCACGCCGCCTCGGCGACCTGGTCCGGCACGCCCTGGCTGCCAACCTGGATGCGGAAGGGATGGCGACCCGCCGATGCCCGGGCCGATGCGGGCGGCTCGATAGTGAGCATCAGCTCCTGCTGCTGCCCCGGCACCAGCGAAACGGATGCCTCCGGCGCAGACACCCAGCCCGAGGGGATGCCCTCGACCGACAGGGTGAACGTGTCGGCGTCGAGGCCGCGATTCAGCAGGACGAAGGGAAGCGATATCGCGTCGCCGGGCATGACCGGAAATTGCGTGGCGGGCAGCAGCACCCCGATGCGCCCGGGTAGCTCTAGGGCGGCCACGGTCAGACTAGAAGTGACCTCTACCGCCTCCTCCGGAGCCTCCTGGCGCGTCACCCGGATGACCGGTCTAAAATGGCCTGCACGACCCTTGGGGAAGGCCGGAGGCTGGATGGTCAGCGTCACCTCCCTCTGTTCTCCGGCCATCAGATGGACGAAAGACGATGGCAGAGACAGCCACACACCGGGCACCCCGCGGACCGAGATGGTCAGGCTTACGTCCTCAGAATCCTGGTTACGGATGGTAACCGGGATCGAGAGGCTCTGGCCGGGCTCCACTGAGAACTCAGTGGCGCCCAGACTAACGGTGAATCTCCTATCTGTCGGCGAACGATTTTCCATGCTTAACCTCCTACGCCCTACTACTCCTTTTCCCTCTCAAAGCCGTTAGGCTTGTGAACAAGCACGCTTCGAAAGACGTATTCCTTCGAACCCGACGCGAATAGATCGGCCCCCGGAGGAAGTCGGTCTGTCAGACCAGGCCAGCCTACGGCGCCGATTCCAATGCCATCGATGTCCTGTCTGGCATCGCGGTCGGTTCCCGCACCGCGACGCCTGCCCGGGTCTCATCGGCGAGCGAGAACAACGCGTCGTACTCGGTTTGGAAGCCCGCCACAATCATCTCTGGGTCGGGCACCAGACCCCGGTCGGTGATCACCCCCAACCGGACTTGACCCGCATAGCTGATGATGCTCACGCCCAGCGCCAGGCCGCCCGTCTTGGGTACCCAGAAGAGTAGGGCTTCGACCAGAGCGCCCGCCAGGTAGCGCGGTTCTTTCGGTCCCACCACGTTGGTCATGATGGCCGTGGCCTTGTCGGCCAGAAGACGAACGGCGGTCTGCTTCAGAGTAAGGGGGGCGAGGCTCAAGACTTGTATGCCCGCGAAGGTGATGGGCGCCAGGCAGGATCGTTTGAGGCGATCCATCGAGCGCCTAATGACATCCATTCGGCGTGCCGGATCGCCCACAGCCACGGGCAAGGGCAGGAAGACGGCGCCAATACGGTTGCCTAGCTGTCCCGCGGTGGCCTTCGTCCGCAAGCTGACCGGCACAGCGGCGCGCAGGCGGACTCGCTCGGTCGATTCCCCTCGCCCGTCGAGATAGCGGCGCAAGGCTCCGCTCACGGCGGCAAGGAGCGTGTCATTGACCGTGCCGTCCAGGGCACGACCAGTGGCCTTGACCTGGTCAAGGGAGATCGGCCCAGACCACGCGACCCGCTTGCGGCGTCCAATCGTCCCCTTAAACGTCGTCTTTGAGTCGGGAAAGGCCAGCACGAGGCCCCCCAGGGCGGACGCGGCCCTCCAGCCGGTGGCCATGAGCGAGGCAACCCGAGACGGATGAGCTGCCGACGCGAGCCTCTGGCGCAACAGCTTCGAAGCCGAACGTCTGCGCCCCGCGCTGGCCACGGCCGCGCCCTGCAACGGCGGTGCTGCTCCCTCGGGGGCTGGAGCATCCGGCAGGGGGAGCGACTCGGAACTGGTGATGGAGAGGAGCACCTGTATCAACGCAGCGCCATCGCCGATGGCATGATGGATGCGACAGATTAGGGCGCATCCGGCACCATAGCCCTCGACGAGGTGGAACTCCCACAGCGGCTTGGAACCATCAAGCGGAACGCTGGCCAGCTCGCTGACCAGGTTCTGCAGTGCCGGTTGCCGAGGTCCGTCCGATGGCGGCAGAACCGTGCGGTGCAGATGGTTGGCGAGGTCGAAATCGGGATCGTCCTCCCAGAAGAGATGGGACAGGGGACCGACCGATGGCACCACCCGCTGTCGGAAACGGCGGATCGGCACGAGGCGATTCTGGACCAGGGCCTTCAGATCATTGAAGGAAATCCGTTCCGCCAGGATCATGACCGCGTTGATGACGGTTAGATTGCTCGGCGTTTCCAGCTCGAGCATGGCCGCGTCCACGCCAGAAAGAGGCTCCCGGGTCCGGTCTCGACCGCCACCATTCCGCCGCTCCTCCGTCACAACGACAGCGTCGGAATCGCCTGCGTCCGTGCGGAGCGTCTGTTGCAGATCCTGCCACCGTGTCTCCACCTGATCGGGCAACGTCAGAAACCGCTCGTCGAGCCGACGGTGTACGACCAAGGTGCGAGCCAGTTTGTCGTGCAACGCCTGCCGCCGGTCATCCACCAGGATCCACAAGTAGCCGAGGAAGAGGATGCCCGAAAACCAGTAACCAAACCAGCGCAAGGTGGCGCGACCAAGACGCAATCGGCCTCCATCTGTCTGGACGATCGCCAGGCCGAGGACGGCCTTGCCGGGGGTCTGTCCGGCCAGCAACCAGAAGCCGACATAGTAGAGGAAGCTCAAGATCAAACCCGCCGCTCCCAGCGAGATCGTGACCAGTTGCAGCGTCAGATCCCTGGTTCCTAGCAGCTCGCTCAGACGGAAAGACCGGAACAGAATCCCGACAGTCACCATGAGAATGACGAGTGCTACGCCGATGATGACCTGATCGATGAAGAAGGCGACCAGACGGGTCACAAATCCAGCGGGCCGGAGCTCTACGGTTGGGTCAAGCGTCCTCTCGTTCACCATCCTCATTCCCATGCGAAGCGTCCCCATCAGAGTGGGCGCCGGGGACCGGCGGGCTGCCCTGGGCACCACCTGACAGAGACAGCTTCGGTCGCGGCCCACGGCCCAGAAACCGGCGCGCGATGCCTTCCGCCACATCATCGGCCGACACCGTCAACTCTCGCGTCTGGCTGACCACGGTGTCGCTCAGTCCAGCAGTTTGCTGGTGGACCAGGCGCTGGAGCGAGACCATCAGTTCCGGGTTCTCGATCACAGCTTCGAGGACGTCGTCGACGACCTCTTCCGCGGTCCTGCCGGCGAGCAGCCGGCCGGTCTGTGCCTCACGACGGCCCTCCGCGATGGCCTGCCGCCCCTCCAAACGCGCAACCTGCATCCAGCGCCCCACCCGCCGACGGAGGGGCCACGCCAGACGGTTGCACGTCAACCGGTCTACGGCGCCCAATCCCAAGCCCGCGGCCTGTTTCGTCAGGTGAAGCCCGCGGCGCACCGGGCGAGCCAGCCGTCGCTGCCCACGTAGGAAGACGCCAAGGGCCAGGTAGCTGGCCGTCTCGGCCGTCGTCTCGGCCTCCGGTGTCCTGTCACCGCTGATCTCGACGTCCGCCGCGATGGTTGGCCCGATGGCGCGCAACCGCGAGAACAACTCATCGGTCCCAAGGTACGCCAGCCCGACCAGGAGGCGACCCAGGAGCTGCAGATCCGGGTATCTCCCCCCGGGTTGTGCATCGCCGGCGCTGTTCATGACTCCTTCCTTTGTTCGCCTAGCGGCTCTCGCGGCGGTCATCCCTGCACCCCCGGGTCGGTCAAGCCCAGCGGCGGACGCGGGCCTTGGACAGGCCTTCTCCGTCGTTGCCGGCTACATTTCGGCTGCTGGTGGGCCAAGGCTTTCTCCTCCTCGGCCGGGGAACCGGCCACCACTCTGTGGTGAGCGGCCCCCGGGCCAAAGTTCCCAAGCGGGAGAGCTGACTCCAGGTTCTGCTTCGACCAGATCCCTATTCCTCTACTTCCTCCTCCATCTCGACCTCTTCGGCAACGGCATCGGCTACCTCTTCGTTGGCGGCCAGCGCCGAGATCTGCATCGCCGCCTGGTCGGTCAGCTCGATGGCCATGATCTCGCCGCCGTAATGCTCAATACGATCCCGCACGGCCTCCCAGTCGGCATCGGTGATCAAGACGGCCAGGGCCGAGTCATCAACGCCTAGCTTGTCTTCCAGGAAGTGCCTGGCCCGATTGCGCTTCTTGCGGCCAAAGCCGCCTATGACCCCGCCGATTACGGCTCCCGCC
>Ga0207797_1003522_pt1 | contig 10336 bp, 6 predicted proteins | sample PRCRCaboRojoPR_6_FD_187275 | JGI IMG/M metagenome (GOLD analysis project Ga0207797, IMG submission 187275) | Marine sediment microbial community from Cabo Rojo, Puerto Rico - PR CR 10% Liquid 1 (SPAdes) | ecosystem: Environmental > Aquatic > Marine > Coastal > Sediment | place: Cabo Rojo, Puerto... | reverse complement strand
CGTGGTGGTTGACCACTCCCCTGCTCTATTCTGGGAGATCTGGTTCACAAGGCAGCGCCGTGATTATGCTCTGATTGTTTTTTAGAGAGAACGGATATGTGTTACAGGCGCGGATTAACCTATACGAAATCCCTTGGCGGTCTTGCACTTTATGAGATAAACGCTCCCCTCTTGCCGCATGCTGAACGGGGCTTTGCCGGAGTACGCTTTCGAGCAGTGTCTGCCGTCCCGCCCCACCACCAACCTTTCGTTCCCGTCACAAGCCCTGGCAGACGCCATCCAAAAGTTAGCGCACATGATGGGGTCCAGCCAGCTTGAAGATGATATGGATCGTTTTGCCCGTTACACACTCATCACAGGTAGGAAATATCGTCCCACGGATGGCGATACAGCGGCTGCTTGAGCCGCTTCTGATCCAACACATGACCCATAAAGCCGATGCTCCTCCCCAGGACGAAGATGGCATTGAGATAACCCAAATCAATAATCTCCTGCACCGCCTCCTCGGTGAAACATCCGCTTCCCCGCAGCATGTCCACGAAGCAGACCCCGATGCAGCCGTCAACGTTCAGGATGAGGTTGCCTTTCTTGGCCGTAGTCACCTTCTCCACCTCAAGCGCAAAATCCAGCAGGTCGTTGCTGGGAAAATGCTCCCGGGCATATTCTTTGAGCAAAGTGACCCGTACATCTGGATTCCCCACACTCCTCACCCGGTGTCCAATACCCGGGATATAGATGCCCTTTGCCTTCATATCAGCCACGAATTCGCGGGGCTTCTGGCCAGCGTCAAAGGCCTGTTTGAAGTAATGCGCGGCGTCATTAATGGCTCCACCGAAACGCGGGCCGATGGTCAGCAGTCCAGAAACCAAAGATGAGATGAGATCCTTTCCCGCTCGAGCAGCGATGATCGCGTTGTGCGCGCCTGAGACAGCGGGTCCGTGGTCAGCGACGATCTGGAGGCACATCTCAATGAACTCACGGGCGTAATCAGGAAGCTCCTTCTTGAACCACAGCAGGCTGATGACCCCACCGATGCCCATATCCCTTTCCAGAACCTGGCTGATGGGTATCTGATTGTAGGTGGGCTCCTCACCCCGGTCGTCGGAGATGGTACAGATGAAATGGGTTGACTTGCGGACCATGCCCTGCCTTTTGGCGACCTCATAGTCCATTGGCAATTCAGGAACCTCTGGCTCAACAATCGGCTCTATCTCCCCCGCAGCTTCCAGGCTCTTGAAAGTTTCCCTGATCCTGTCCCCGAAGTCATCGTAGGAGTCCGGCACAACAGCTCCCGCCTGCCGCAAGGCAGCGTTCTTGGCGTCGGCGGTCTCTTTCTCTGTGCTCGCCTTTGCTCCCGCGTGTCCAAACTGCAAGTTTGTCGGGAATTCTTTGGCGCAGGTACCCATGGCCCAGGCGACGAGCGGCTTGGTGATACGCCCGTCCTCAAGGGCCTCAACGATGCGGTATTCATCGCTGCCCCCTATTTCCCCGAGGCAGACCATCATTTTAATTTCAGGGTTGGCTTCAAAGCGCAGCAGATGGTCAAGCAGCGTCGAGCCAGGGTATGCGTCACCACCGATGGGGATCCCTTCGTAGATCCCGTTGGTATGGCGCGCGATGGAGTTGAAGGACTCATTACTCATGCCGCCCGACTTTGCCACAAAACCCACGGTTCCTCGCCGATTGAGCTTGGCGCTGACAATGTTTTCAATGGTGCCGCCCGTGTTGCCCACCCTGAAACAGCCGGGGGCAATGCCGCCCACAGTGGCAGGACCGATGATCGTCTTCTCACGCTCCCTGGCAACGGCGGCCATGATGCGCGCCTTACGCTCCGGGACCCCTTCCGCGATGACCGCGATGGTACGAATGGTGGGCTGATCTAAGGCCTCCATGGTGGAGGGGAAGGCGGAGCGCGAGGAAGCGAAGTTGATCATCACGTCAGCCTCCGGATGCTCAGATGCGGCCTCCGCGACGGAACCATAGATGGGAATGAGGATCTCTTCCGTGCCGAAGAAGGCCTTGTGCAAACCCGCTCCGGCGGGGTTGACGATGGACGCAACGGAGGGTTTCTGCCGCTGGCAGATATAGTCGAAATCCAACATCCGCTGGATGGGCCTTCTGTGATAGCCATTGATGACAGCAGTTGTGTTTCGATCGAAGAGTTCATAATCCGGTCTCGTCATGATTTACCTCCCAGCGCCATGGGTACAATCCTTGTCATGTGCGTCTCCGGCCCGTACACCTCTATGGGCACACCCAGCCTCTCCCCCAGGTCACGCATCATTTGCAGCCCCTCCTTGTAGTGGGGACCACCCCGCCGCACATAAATCCTGACCTTGTTCTCGATCAGTTCCTCTTTGTACTCCTCTAATGCCTGGATGATTCCTTCAAACGTCTTGGCCACGTTGGTGAAGTTAGCGATGCCGCCGCCGATAAGCAGGTACTTTGGTTTCCCCTCAGGATCTGGCTCGCGGGTCATCAGGTCAAGGATGGTCTTGGTGTACTCATAGGTTTCCTCTCTGGTGGGGTTTCCTGAGTACTCGCCGTAGTTGGCCATCTCGCTCCCAAAGCCAAGGTCGCTGATTGTATCAGCGTAGACAATGCTGGCGCCGCCTCCCGCCACCAACGTCCACACACGCCCCCGGGGATTGACCACATTTAGCTTCAGGGAGGCGCCCGTTTTCTGGTCCAGACTGCGGATGTATTCCTCCTCCGCTGATAGATGCGTGCCAAAGGCGACGGGGAATTCGATGTCCCCCCACTTATGACCGCATTCAAAGGCTGCTGTGTCGTCCAACTTGGCCACGAAGTCCAGTGGTACCACCTGGTTATCCACGAAAACAAAGGGGTTGATCTCCAAATAAGTAAACGCTAAGTCGCAGAAGAATTCCTGCAAAGCGCGAATGAGCAGCACGACACGCTCCTTCCCCTCGAAATCGGTCAGCGCATCTGCGACATCCACCTCACTTATGTCGCTCAAGATGGGTACTTGAATTTGGCTCACGGTCTCCCACTGCTCTTCAATGTCAATACCCCCCTGAAGCGAGAAGTAAACTACGTCGGCCTCTCGCTCCGTCCGGAGGGCAAGGAACATCTCATCTTCCTCTTCATGGGGGACATAGGGCTCAACGAGGAAATGGGTGAGCTCGTCAGTCAAGTCACCGATGGTCTGGTCTTTGCCCATGTGTTCGTCTATCCAGGCCTTCACCTCATCCAGGCTTAAGTTGAGCCCCAGCAGCCCGAGTTTACCCCGCTTGCTGAAGAGTTCATCAGGCTTGACCACCAGCTTTTCCTCCGCCAGCCAGGGATTCTCGTCCTCCAATGCATCCCAGTTGGTTTCGGGTGTCACCAGGGCCACCTCACCCGGGTAGGAAAACCCTTCCAGATAGTTGGGCAGGTATTTCGCCAGAAGCCTCTTGGCGTCATATTCCCGAATCGCGCGTCTTGCCATTTTTTCCTCCTCAAACTCCAGGGTGTCCCCTCAAAAAGCGTTGGGCAGCCCCTGCAATCGTCCTCTCAGTTAGGCATAAAAACTGCCTCTTGCTCAAATCAAGAAGATACGTCGTTATTATTCTCGTTCAGTCAACCTTCCATAGATCAAGAATTCAGACCCAGGGACCGCGCCCATTTACATGTTCTCGATAACCGCTTGCCCGAATTCCGAACACTTGAGCAGGGTAGCGCCCTCAATCTGCCGTTCCAAGTCGTAAGTCACCCGCTTCTGCGTGATTGTCTTCTCGATGGCGCCTTCAATGAGGTCTGCCGCTTCCTGCCAGCCCATGTAATGGAGCATGAAGGCCCCGGAGAGGGTCAGCGAACAGGGGTTGACCTTATCCAGCCCCCTGTATTTAGGAGCCGTGCCGTGTGTGGCCTCAAACAGGGCCGCTCCTGTCTCATAGTTGAAGTTAGAACCGGGAGCTATGCCCAGCCCGCCCACTTGAGCGGCACACGCATCGGAGATGTAGTCGCCGTTGAGATTCATGGTGGCGATGACGTCGTACTCATCGGGCCGCAGCAAAATTTGCTGGAACATGGCATCAGCGATGCGGTCGTTGATCAAGATCTTGTTTTCCGGCACCTTTCCATCATATTTTTCGTTGACTTCCTTCTCGGTGATAGTTCGGTCGGGAAATTCGTCTTCCGCAACCTCGTACCCCCACTCTCGAAAGGCGCCCTCGGTGAACTTCATGATGTTGCCTTTGTGCATTAGGGTCACGCTGCGGCAGTTTTCTTTCAGGGCATACTTAATGGCTGCGCGGACCAGCCGTTTGCTGCCTGTGATGCTGATGGGTTTAATGCCGATCGCGCTATCCGGGCGGATGGTCTTGCCCATCTTCTCACTGAGGAAGTTCCTGACCTTTTCTACCTCTTCGGTCCCCTCCTCCCACTCGATGCCGGCGTAGACATCCTCCGTGTTCTCGCGGAATACGACCACATCCACCTTTTCCGGCTCTTTCAGGGGCGCGGGCACGCCTTTGAGATGCTTCGCCGGCCGGACGCAGGCATAAAGATCCAAACGCTGTCGCATGGCAACATTCAGGGAACGAAACCCTCCACCCACCGGCGTGGTCAGTGGCCCCTTGATGGCCACCACATACTCACGAATGGCGTCGACCGTCTCCTGAGGCAGATACTCGCCGTACTTTTCAAAACCATCCTCGCCAGCGAAAAGCCTGAACCAGGCAATTTTACGCTGTCCCCCATAGGACTTTTCCACCGCTGCGTTCAATATGCTGCGCATCGCAGCCGTGATGTCCGGCCCAATACCGTCCCCCACGATATAGGGAATGATTGGATTGCTGGGGACTGAAAGTTCCCCATCTTTTACGACTATTTTCTCACCATCAGGCGGGCTGATCTTTTCAAACATTTTTTCTCTCCTCGAGTGTGGAATGCATCTTAATCTTTTGTAACAAGCTTGGCTGTGACTCACAAGTTCAGCCAAAGCCCTCAACCGCAATGACATCGAATTCCAGAATTTATATTTCGCTTATCGTATATTTAAGCAACCCACCCACCAACAAAATCGCCCTCTGCCGATCAGAGAGCTCAGCCTCCAAGGGGATTTCGATCCCCCGACTCTTGTTCACCAGCACGATTTCCTCGCCCTTTTTCAACCTAGTCCGGATGTCCGGCAGCTCGATCTCATCGCCCTGGTCGATCTTTTCATAATCAGCATCGTCTACAAAGGTGAGCGGCACGATGCTGTTATTGAGCAGGTTGTCTTTGTGGATCCGCTCGAAAGACTTGGCAATCACCGCCTTGACGCCCAGGAACTGCGGGCAGAGAGCGGCATGCTCGCGGCTTGAGCCCTGGCCATAGCTAAGGCCGGCGACGATAATATTATGAACATCACGATCGCGGTTTGCTGCCGCGCGCTCAGCAAAAGTGGGATCCACGGATTCAAAGACCACCTGAGAGTATCTGGGCACGTTGGAGCGATATTTAAGGTACTTGCCGGCGGGCATGATGTGATCCGTGGTAATCTCATCACCCACTTTGATGGTAACCTCTCCGGCAATGGTGTCAGCCACCGGCTCGATGTGAGGTGGTTCCCCTATGTTGGGCCCCCGATAAATCTCCGTCTCCCCCGTACCTTCCTCGGGGAAGATGAACGTCGAGTCGTCCACCACAAACTCTTCGGGCATCTCATAATCAGGGTATTCCATGTCCAGTTCCCGTGGATCGGTCAGCTCACCGGTGATGACCGCAGCAGCAGCCGTTTCCGGGCTGGTCAGATAGACTTTGGCTGACTGCGTGCCGCTGCGTCCCAAGAAGTTGCGGTTAAAGGTACGTACGGACACAGCATTGGTCTTTGGCGATATGCTGTTGCCGATGCAGGGACCACAGGCCGACTCCAGAATCCTCGCCCCTGTGTCTATCAAGTCGCTCAATGAACCTTCTCGAGCAATCGTCTGGAGCACTTGCCGCGAGCCAGGGGCTACGGCAAAAGATATATCCGGGGACACCGTGTGGCCCTTAAGGATGCGCGCCGTGGTCCGCAAGTCCTGGAGGGACGAGTTCGTGCATGAGCCAACCACCACCTGATCCACTTTAAGGCCGGCCAATTCACGCACCTTCTTGATGTTGCCCGGACTGTGAGGGCAGGCCACCATGGGCTCGATCTCACTCAGGTCTAACTCGATCACTCGATCGTACTCGGCATCCTCATCAGCCTTGAGCTCCACCCATTGGTCTTCGCGTCCCTGGGACTTAAGGAAGCGCCTGGTCCTCTCATCGGAGGGGAAGATCGAGGTAGTCACGCCCATCTCCGTGCCCATGTTGGTGATCGTGGCCCGCTCGGGCACGGTTAATGTGGCCGCACCGGGACCTCCGTATTCCATGACCACTCCCACATTGCCTTTGGTAGAGAACATGTCCAGCATCTTCAACACTACGTCCTTGGCCGCCACCCAGGGGCGGAGCTTGCCGACCAGGTGGATCTTGTATACCCGGGGGCAGGTGAGGTAGAACGGCCCACCTCCCATAGCTACAGCGACGTCCAGGCCGCCTGCGCCAATGGCGATCATGCCTATGCCCCCTGCGTTCGTTGTGTGGCTGTCGGACCCCAACAGCGTCTTGCCCGGGCGCGCAAACCTCTCCAAGTGCACCTGGTGGCAGATGCCGTTGCCCGCGCGTGAGTATATGATGCCGTACTTCTCAGCTATGCTCTGGAGATAGCGGTGGTCATCAGCATTCTCAAAGCCTACCTGGACGGTGTTATGGTCCACATAGCTTGCTGCTAATTCATTCCGCACAGCATCTATGCCCATAGCTTCAAACTGGAGGTAGGCCATCGTCCCCGTAGCGTCCTGAGTCAGCGTCTGGTCTATTTTGATACCTATCTCCTTGCCTGGATGCCATTCCCCCTCGACAAGATGGGGTTCTATGATCTTTCGCGTTAGACTATTGGCCATAGTAAACTTCCTTCGGCAGTAATATGTATTTGCCAGTTCTATACTCGAATCTCTTGAAAACACCCCTTTAAACGATATTAAACGCAAATCCTGGTTCTCTGCCAAACTTGAATACAGACAACAAAGAAAGCTCGAAATTATCTGCATTGTTTTTTGGCGTTCGGTTACAATAGACAACTTCGCTGGTTTCCTGATTTCGAGCGTGACGTTCCGCCCTTTGGGCTTTCTGCTTTTCATCCACCTGAAAGTTCTGTCCGCTCTCACTCACCCTCTCGCTGTTTCGTCTCCGGCGGATCAGCTTCCTCAGCTTGCCAAAAAACTCCAGCACACGCTGCGCTTTGCGCCGGAGTTTCTCCGCTTGACGCGGTTCCTGAAGTGGACTTTTTACACACAAACTATCCTCAACACGGGCCAGATACCGGCCGGTATTTCGTCCGCTCTCCACCCCTTTTCTCGGGATGTGCGGGCCGGCGAACTTGCTCCAGTACGAGGCTTGATATAAATAATTTTTCTGAGGAAGGTTCTCTCTCTCGGATGGCCCTCGGGGGGAGGTCCATGCTGTGCTGCTGTAGATCTGTAAGCGCGGCAGTACTTCTATAACCCCCATCCACATAGATCCCTTCGACCTTGATGTCTTCCGCAGGGTCCAGGATCTTCTCTTCCAGCAGGCCATGTCATCGGTGGTGTTGGGCTCCACCTGCCAGTTTGTGATCATCTGAGGCTCGTTTTCAATATCACGGGTCTCTATCACGTTGCTCACATATCCTTGATGACCCTCACCAATTTTCTTCCGGTAGGCATCTTCCCACATCCCGGATGCACACCGCGCTCTTCCGGGGAATAGATAATGGACACACTGAGTTCTTCGTCTGCTTTCGGGCGAAGTTTATTTTCATGGAGTTCAAAGTGTTAATCGAAGACTCGGGACCGGATATGATACGCTTCTGGATCTCTATACTCTTCACAAAGCTTCCGAAGAAGCTTGTGCATCATATGAGACAAAAAAGCTCCCGAAAAAAGAACCCAGCCCAAGATTCATCCAGGCTCGATTGGCTTTTTTCTGGGAGTTCATTGACACTGCTGACCAGGGACAGTTTTCATGCTGCTTATATTCTATGAACATGTCCTTTTCCCGGCTACTGTGTTCAACCTAAGAATAGTATATAAAATTCTTGACATTTTGAGTAGGTTCAAGCACAAATTTTCATGAAGTTTTTGTGGTGCATTTCATGAATCCTTTCGTCCATTATTATAATTCTTTTTTTCCAAACAAAGAATGCCCTGGGAGGTTTTTCTAAACAGAGGCGAGAGCCCTCGGGGGGAGCGACTATAAGGGTGAAACCGCGGATGATAGCCGCCCTGAGATTGACCCCCTGAACTCCGAAATCCTCATTACGCTGCCGGCAGAAATTCCCTGAAATATTTGTGGGGATTGACAAGGATCCGAGAAAAATGGCTTAAAACCATCCAAGCCGCCAAGTAAAAACGCTGATCGGGCATCCAGGCGGTTGAAAAAATGGGCATTCAGGATAATAATAGGAGAAGAATCGCCTGCCTGGCCAATTTGCGCGCTGCTTTTGGTATCAGGATCGTGAACCCATCCGAAATTTTCATTATCGGCGTGACACCAAAGAACCTTACATGACCTTTCCCATCGGACTTTTATTAGCCATCATTGTCGCCGCGCTTGTGATGTTTTCCCTTGAGCTGTTTTCCGCGGATGTCACGGCCCTTGCCATCCTGCTCACCCTTGTCCTGACCGGGTTATTACCCGCTGGGGAGGCCTTTGCTGGCTTCGGAAGCGATGCCGTGATCATGATCCTAGGCCTGTTCATCCTCACCGCTGCCCTTGTGCGCACCGGTGTGGTAGACCAGGTCAGCCAATTTATTCTTAACAACACCAGCTCCAAGCTCAACCGCCTCAATGCTGTGGTCATGGTCACCAGCGCTGCCCTGAGCAGCTTGATGAGCAACACCGCCACAACCGCCTTTTTCGTGCCGGTGATCATCGGCATCGCCCGGAAAACGAAAAACAGCGTTTCGAAAATGCTCCTCCCTCTGGCGTTCTCCTCCATTCTGGCCAGTTCGGTCACCCTGGTGGGCACCTCGACCAACATCGTCATCAGCGGCATGCTGGGGAATTATGGCCTGGAATCCATCGGCATGTTTGAGCTCACTCTGGTGGGGGTCCCTATCGTCCTGGTCGGCTTGCTCTACATGCTTCTTCTCGGCCAGCACCTTATCCCCGACCGCACCCAGGATGGGAACCTGCAGGAGCAATTCGGTATCCGCCCCTATTTGAGCGAGATCCTTGTCCTGGCCGACTCCCCCTTGATCGACAAATCGCTGGCTGATTCCGGCCTGGGGCGGGACCTCGACCTTACCGTGCTTCGGGTGGAGCGGGGCGAAGAGGAGATGCCCGCTCCCCAGGCAGACCTCGTGCTGCAGGAGGACGACAGGCTTCTGGTCAAGGGGCCGCGGGACGAGCTGCTCCGCGTCAAGGACCGGGTGGGCGTGGACATCGAGGCCGAGGTCCACCTCTCCCTGTCAGATCTGGAAACCACCCGCGTTGGCCTGGTGGAAGCGGTTCTCCTCCACCAATCCCCTCTGGTGGGAAAGACCCTGGAGCAGGTCCACTTCCGACACCGCTACAGTGCCCAGGTGCTGGGCATCAACCGGCGGGGCAAGACCCTCTCCAAAAAAATAAGCCAGATTTCACTGCAGGTCGGAGACATCCTGCTCCTTCAGGGCGACCTGAAAAGCCTCTCCCTTATGGATGAAAACAACACCTTCCGGATGATCGGCACGGTGGAATACCAGCAGCCCAACCGCGCCAAGGCGCCCCTGGCGGTGGCGATCTTTGCAGCGGTGATCGGTCTGGCAGCCCTGAACGTCCTTTCCCTGCCCGTGGCTGTGATGTTGGGGGCGCTGATCGCCTTCCTGACCCGCTGCCTCTCCCCCGAGGATGCTTACGATGAAGTGCAGTGGAAGGCCCTGATCGTCATCGGCTGCATGCTGGCCCTGGGCCGGGCCATGGAAATCACCGGTACGGCAGAATACCTCGCCAGTGGGATCGTCGGCCTGGTTGGCCAAGATAATCCAACCTGGATGCTCTCGGGCTTCTTCCTTCTTTCTTTGCTGCTCACCCAGCCGATGTCCAACCAGGCCGCTGCGGTGGTGGTGGTCCCGGTGGCCATCCAGACCGCCTTTCAGCTGGATCTCAATCCCCGGACCTTTGCGATGATGATTGCGGTCGCCGCCAGCTGCTCTTACCTGACCCCGCTGGAACCCGCCTGCTTGATGGTTTATGGGCCAGGCCGCTACCGCTTTACCGATTTCCTCAAAGTGGGAGCCCTGCTGACGGTGTTGATTTATATCCTGGCCATTGTCCTGGTCCCCCGGCTGTGGCCCCTCTAAAA
>Ga0207797_1003521_pt1 | contig 10337 bp, 8 predicted proteins | sample PRCRCaboRojoPR_6_FD_187275 | JGI IMG/M metagenome (GOLD analysis project Ga0207797, IMG submission 187275) | Marine sediment microbial community from Cabo Rojo, Puerto Rico - PR CR 10% Liquid 1 (SPAdes) | ecosystem: Environmental > Aquatic > Marine > Coastal > Sediment | place: Cabo Rojo, Puerto... | reverse complement strand
CTCCAGCCCCGAAGCGTGTCAAATCGAATATGAAAAGGAGGTTTGACAGGTTCAACCGGACCCCATAGAATGGAACCGTACACGAGAGGCTCCCTCAATCGTCGGAAGGATGATGGCATGAAGCGGCGCCTTCGGATTTGGATCGGTTCCCTTGGCGTGGTCGTGACCGTCGCTATGTTGGTCGGTGGCGTCAGGTTCGTCGAGAACCAGGCGAGCGCCTCGCGTTCTGTGTCGGACATGGTACGAATCCCCGCCGGTGAATTCACAATGGGCAGTGACGTAGACGACCCGGACGCGCAGCCGGTTCGTCAGGTTGATCTCCATACCTTCGCCATCAGCCGGTATGAGGTGACAAACGCCCAGTACGCCCACTTCCTCAATGGGACCGACGGCTCGACGGATCGATGCGCAGGCCACGTCTGTCTGGACACGAAGCTGGAGAACCCTCAGAGTCACATCCTGTCTCGCCAGGGGCGGTACGTGGTGGAGGCGGGCTACGAGGAGCATCCAGTCACCAACGTGAGCTGGTACGGTGCCCAAGCGTACTGCGAACACGTCGGGATGCGATTGCCGACAGAGGCAGAATGGGAGAAGGCAGCACGGGGAACGGATGGCCGGCGTTACCCGTGGGGGGACGTCGCCGATCCGAACAGGCTGAATGCCGCGCACCGGCGAGGGGAGACGGCACCTGTCGGAAGCTACCCGGAGGGAGCCAGCCCGTATGGCGTACACGAGATGGCCGGCAACGTGTGGGAGTGGACGGCCGACTGGTACACAGCCTACCCCGGGTCCTCCTACGTCAACGCGTTCTTCGGCAGGAAGTACAAGGTGGTCCGTGGCGGCTCCTGGAACCATCCGGACAGCGACGCCAGAGCCGCCCATCGAGACCTCGCGCACCCCGCTCGGCGCATCCACGTCGTCGGATTCCGCTGCGCGCGCGGGACCCCGTAGTTCTTCGCCCTCTTCGAATGCACCAGGATGACCGGCACTTACCCAGCCTGCGACCAGCTTGTGCAGGCACGAATATCTCCTTCGATAGCCAGGATCTGCATCCTCGAGTGGATGAAGGTGACCGGCACTTACCCAGCCTGCGACCAGCTTGTGCAAGCACGAATACCTCCTTCGATAGCCAGGATCTGTCATCCTCGAGTGGATGAAGGTGACCGGCACTTCAACTGCGCCTGCGGCAAGTGCCGGTCACCTCGAGTATGAGAGGCGTGAGACCCTGCCAGCTCGCCAAGCTAATACCATTCTCCACAACCAATCTTGCGAAGACTAACGATCCAGACGGCGTTGTCTGTGTGGCTGCTCCCTACAGATTGGTCTTCCCAGAGACCTGCCGTGCAGCCTTCGCAAGGTCTGGCTCATGCACCCGCCCCTCGTTGCGTTTGGGCATGGGGATGATATAATATCGGGTCAGGAGATTAGAAATGAGCACGGGGCGACTGTACCGCACAGAAGGGATCGTCATAAGCCGGCGCGACCAGGGCGAGGCCGACCGGGTCCTGAGACTGTGCACGCCGTCGGGTAAGGTCGACGTTCTGGCTAAGGGGGCGCGGAAGGTGCGCAGCCGGAAGGCAGGGCACATCGAGCTCTTCACCCGCTCCAACTTCGTGCTGTCCCGCGTGCCCAACTACTGGGACATCATCAGCCAGGCAGAAACCGTCGAGCCCCACACGCGGTTGCGCAGCGATCTGCTGCGGGGGACCTACGCCCGGTATGCCGTCGAGCTCCTCGATCGATTCTTCACCGAGGCCCAGGGAGGGACGGCCCTGTTTGACCTGCTCGACCGAGCCCTATCGTGGCTATGCGAAGCGGAAGACGACCAGTTGGACACCATCGCCCGCTTCTACGAGCAACACCTCCTCGGTCTGGCCGGGTTCCGCCCGGAGCTCTTCCGCTGTGTGGGAGGACACGACGAGCCCAAGCTGCTCGGCCGGAGTCACTCTAAGGATGGTGGGCGCCCCTTCGGCTTCGCGCCGGAGCAAGGGGGTGCGCTCTGCCCCGACTGCTACGACGCGAACAAACGAGTCCCGGACGTGATGCCCCTCTCACCGAACGCCCTCCGGTTCCTACAGGCGTGTCAACGGAGCTCCTACGTGGCCCTCGCCTCCCGAACCGTCGCCCCCTCCCTCCATAGGGAGCTGGAACGCGTCATGCACCACTACGTAACCTACCATCTCGAGCAGGACGTGAAGATTGGCAAGTTCCTCCAACAACTGAGACATATGTCTTAGTACTACACGAATCGAATTGTTCCACCTTTGCCTGTATTGATTGTCTTTTTTGCTGAGCCATAGAGGAGAGTCTTATGACCCAACCGCTTACGTTTCAACAGGCGATCTTACGCCTCCAGGATTACTGGGAGGACTACGGCTGCCTCATCTGGCAGCCTTACAGCGAGAAGGTCGGCGCAGGGACGATGAACCCGGCCACTGTGCTCCGGGTGCTGGGCCCGGAGCCCTGGAACGTGGCGTACGTCGAGCCGTCCTACCGGCCCGACGACGGGCGCTTCGGGGACAACCCGAACCGCATGCAGATGCACACCCAGTTCCAGGTCATCTTGAAGCCAGACCCCGGGAATCCCCAGGAGATTTACCTGGAGAGTCTCTATGCCCTGGGGATTCGCCGCGAGGAGCACGACATCCGCTTCGTGGAGGATAACTGGAAGAGCCCGGCGCTGGGGGCCTGGGGACTCGGCTGGGAGGTCTGGCTGGACGGCCTGGAGATCACCCAGTACACCTACTTCCAGCAGGCCGGCGGGTTCTCGCTCGACCCGGTTGCGGTGGAGCTCACGTACGGCTTGGAGCGGATCGTGATGTTCCTCCAGAACGTGCGCTCCGTCTGGGACATCGACTGGGACGGCGAGCATACCTACGGGGAGATCTATCTCCCGCAGGAGGTCGAGCACTGCGAGTACGCCTTCAACCTGGCCGACGTCGACCGCCTGACGCAGATGTATGACCTCTACGAGGCGGAGGCCCGTCGCTGCCTGGAACAAGACCTGGTCATCCCCGCCCACGACTACGTCCTGCGCTGTTCGCACACGTTCAATCTGCTCGATACCCGAGGCGCCATTGGCGTCACCGAGCGGGCCACGTACTTCCGCCGTATGCGCAGCCTGTCCAGCGACGTGTCCGAGGCTTACCTGGAACAGCGAAAACGACTGGAGTACCCCTGGTTGGAGGAGGCTCCGGGTGGCGAGGAGAGTGCAGACCAGAAGTCGAGAGTGGAGACCGAAGGCTCCGCTGTCGAGCCGGCCCCGCCAACGGATGAGCCGGCAACGCTGCTGTTGGAAATCGGCACGGAGGAACTACCCGCGGGAGATCTCGACGACGCTCTGGCTCAACTCAGCGAGACGGGTCCCCAATACTTGACCGAGGCGCGACTCGGATACGATAGCCTCGAGGTCCTCGGCACGCCCCGCCGACTTTCCATCGTCGTCGACGCGTTGGCCCCGCGCCAGCAGGCGGTCGAGGAATTGGTGAAGGGCCCACCCGCTCAGGTAGCTTTCGACGCCAGCGGAAGCCCCACCCAGGCCGCCAAGGGGTTTGCCCGGAGCCAGGGGGTGGACGTGACCGAGCTGGAGACAGAAGAGACGGACGGGGGAGAGTACGTCGTCGCCGTACGCCGCGAGGAGGGACAGCCGGCAGTCGCCGTCCTGCCCGACCTGCTGACCGATCTGATCGCCGACCTCCACTTCCAGATGAGCATGCGTTGGAACGAGACCGGCATCACCTTCTCCCGCCCCATCCGCTGGCTCGTAGGATTGCTGGGGGACACCCTCATCCCCTTCGAGTACGCGGGGGTCTCCAGCGGACGCACCAGCCGGGGCCCTCGCTCCGAGGGGTCCGCGCCTTTTGAGATTCCGGCGGCGACCGAGTACCGGACGCTCCTCCACGAGCGCCACATCACGGCCGACCCGGAGCGACGACGGACGGTTATCGCCGAGCAGGCTCAGGCCCTGGCGGGGAGCGTGGGAGGCCATATCCCCGAGGATCCAGAGCTGTTGGACGAGGTCACCAACCTGGTTGAGCAGCCAAATCCCTTCCTTGGAGCGTTTAGGGAGACGTATCTCTCCCTTCCGACGGAGGTGCTGATCGCCGTGATGAAGAAGCACCAGCGCACCTTCCCGGTCCTGGATCAGGAGGGGGAAATGCTCCCCACCTTCGTCGGCGTACGGAACGGGGGCGACGAGCACCTCGACACCGTGCGGCACGGGAACGAGGAGGTCATCCGCGCCCGGTTCGCCGACGCCGAGTACTTCTATGAGGAGGATACGAGACAGCCCCTGGAGGCCTTCCTCCCGCGACTCGACACACTGACCTTCCAGGAGGAGCTGGGCTCGGTGCTCGACAAAACCCGGCGGCTCGAGAAACTGGTGCCGGAGCTCGCTCCCCTGGTCGACTTGGGCCCCGAGGAGACCGAGCTGGCCGTGCGAGCGGCCCACCTCTCCAAGGCGGACCTGGCGACCCAGATGGTGGTAGAGCACACCAGCCTGCAGGGCGTGATGGGGCGCGAGTACGCGCTGAAGTCCGACGAGCCCGCCAAGGTGGCACGAGCCATCTACGAGCACTACCTGCCCCGCTCCGCCGGCGATGCACTGCCCGAGTCGAGGATCGGCCTGACGGTCGGATTAGCCGATCGACTGGACAGCCTGGCCGGCCTCTTCGCCATCGACCTGATCCCCACGGGCTCAGCGGACCCTTACGGCCTGCGGCGCGACGCCCTGGGCCTGGTGCAGAGCCTGCTGGTCCACGAGATCTCCTTCTCGGTCCAGCGCGGGTTGGAGGAAGCAGCGGAGCTGCTGCCGGTCGACGCCTCGGAGGGCGCGATCTCGCAGGCCGTCGACTTCGTGACCGAGCGGCTGCGGGGCATCCTCCGGGACGCCGGCTATGACTACGACGTGGTGGACGCCGTCCTGGCAGAGCGCGGCGACGATCCCTACCGCGCCCGCGAGGGCGTCAGGGAGCTCTCTCAGTGGGTCGACCGGGACGATTGGGACGTCATCCTCGACAATTACTCACGTTGCGTGCGCATCACCCGGGATTACGACGAGCGTTTCGATCTCGACCCGGATCTGTTCCAGGAGCCAGCTGAGCAGGTACTATACGAAGCGTATCGCGACGCGCGGCTCGAGGTCACACCGGAGAGCTCCGTGGACGCGTTCCTCACCGCCTTCCTCCCTCTGGTCAAGGTCATCGACGCCTACTTCGCCCGGGAGTCGGGGGTGCTGGTGATGGCCGAGGACGAAGCGGTTCGGAGGAATCGGCTGGCCCAGCTGCAGCACATCGCGGCGCTGGCCGAGGGCATCGTGGATCTGAGTCGGTTGGAGGGTTTCTAGAGACTTCTCTGACAGGATGAACAAGATTCACAGGATTGAGGAGGTCGCCCTATGAGATGGCAAGATCATATCGTTGTTGATCCCAGCATCTGTCACGGAAAGGCCTGTATCAGAGGGACGCGCATCATGGTGTCGGTTGTACTCGACAATCTCGCCGCCGGCCTGTCTCCCGATGAGATCGTGGAGAGCTACCCATCCCTTGACCGGGAGGCCGTGCAAGCTGCCATCACGTACGCAGCCGACTTGGCTCGCGAGCGTGTCGTGGCTCTCCCGACGTAGGCAAGACCGTGCAATTCAAAGTCGACGAGAACCTACCCGTTGATGTAGCCGAATCCCTGCGCCAGGCTGGCTATGACGCTGTCGAATTCGCTGTCGGGTTGCGGCTGATCGGTAGACCAGCCCCAAGTGCTTGACCTCCTGACCGAGCACGTCCGTAGGACGGTTGTGATATAGCCCTGTGGGGTGGCTGTGGCTGGCCTCCTGTCCAGCCACACGTCCCCGGTCCGCAGGAATCTGTTGGATTTTCGGCAGGTACGAAACCTGCCCTACCCCACACGATCAGATCAAAGAAAGCCCCCGTCACCGAAGACGGGGGCTTTGTGGTTCTATTGTCGGGTAGCAACCTGACCTACGTAGTCGGGCAGCTCATTCGTCTATTCGTTCGCCACTCGTTTTCCGATAGCCTGAGGAGACAAAAGACCACAGAGAGCTCCGTGTCTCTCCGTGGCGCTCTGCGGTTCTCTGTGTCACGCCCTTCGTCTAGCCGCCGAGGTAGGCCTGCTTCACCTCGGGGTTGGCGGCCACTTCCTGGGCCGGGCCTTCCAGCACGAAGCGGCCTGTCTCCAGCACGTAGGCGCGATCGGCGATGGAGAGCGCCATCTGGGCGTTCTGCTCCACCAGGAGGATGCTCGTCCCATGGGAATTGATCTCCTCGATGATGTCGAAGATCTCATCCACGAGGAAAGGCGCCAGCCCCATCGACGGCTCGTCCAGCAGCAGCAACTCCGGCTCGGACATCAGGCCACGTCCCATAGCCAGCATCTGCTGCTCGCCGCCCGAGAGGGTTCCTCCATACTGATTCAAGCGCTCCTTGAGACGGGGGAAGCTCTTATATACGCGCTCCAGATTCTGCTTGATCGCCTTCGGGTCGTTGCGCGTGTAGGCCCCCATATCCAGGTTCTCCCGCACCGTCAACGGGGCGAAGATCTGACGGCCTTCCGGCACCTGGACGACACCCATCGAAACAATCTCGTAGGCCGGGGTCCGCGTGATCTCCTCTTCCTTGAACCTGATGCTTCCGCCCCGGGCCCGCACGAGACCCGATATCGTGTTCAGCGTGGTCGACTTGCCGGCACCGTTCGCTCCGATCAGCGTGACAATCTCCCCCTTCTCGACGTGGAAAGAGATGCCCTGAAGGGCGTGAATCGCACCGTAGAAGACGTTCAGATCGTTGACCTCCAATAACATTGACGCTACCCCCTCGTTGCCTGACTGCCCAGATAAGCCTCGATGACCTGCGGATCGTTCTGAATCTCCTCCGGCGTTCCCCGAGCGATGATCTCACCGAAGTCGATGACGGTGATCCACTCGCAGATGCCCATCACGACCCGCATCTGGTGCTCGATCAACAGGATCGTCAGATCAAAGCGGTCCCGGATGAAGTGAATCAGATCCATGAGCTCCACGATCTCGCCCGGGTTCATACCGGCCGCCGGCTCATCCAAGAGCAACAGATCCGGCTCTGTGGCCAGCGCACGAGCGATCTCCATGCGCCGCTGCTCGCCATAGGGCAGGTTCGCCGCGACAGTATCTTGATACTCATCCAACCCGAACACACTCAAGAACTCCTGGGCTCGCTCGGTCATCTCCTTTTCTCCGCGCCCGAAACGGCCCAAGCGCAGCACCCCGTCAAGGATATTGTACCGAGCGTGCGGGTGATAGGCGACACGGACGTTGTCCAGCACCGTCAAGTTTGGGAAAATGCGGATGTTCTGAAAGGTGCGTCCGATCCCCAGATGCGTCACCTCATGGGCAGGCAGATCGGTGATGGTCTCGTCCTTGAAGACGACCTTGCCAGAGCTCACCGGATAGATACCGGTGATCATGTTGAAGATCGTCGTCTTGCCAGCCCCATTCGGGCCGATCAACCCCACCAGCTCCCCTTCCTTGATGTCCACGTCGAAGTCGTGGACGGCTCGAAGCCCGCCAAAGAACTTTGTCAAACCGTCGATCTTGAGGACGGTCGAGTTTCCGTTTGACTGCGGCATCACTCCCTTGCCTCCTTTAGTTGTCCGAAGCTGACGCTGGCTGCTCGGATGGCGTCACTTCCGAGGTAGCTGCGGCCCCCGCCGCGGGCTTCTTCCCTTCGACCTTCGGCCGCTTCAAGAAGCCCCACTCGTTGGTGCCCATGATGCCCTGAGGTCTGAACAGCATCACGAAGAGAAGGATCACCGGGTAGATAACGTAACGCCATTCGATCAACTCGGCAGGCAAGACGCGCAGACCCTCGAGCAGCGTCACGAAGCTGAAGGCCCCCAGAATGGTACCCGTCATACTCCCCACTCCTCCGAACACCACCATCACGAAGGGATCGACAGACTTCAGCCACGTGAAGTTGGAGGGATGGAGGAAGGCATACAGGTGAGCATAGAGTCCACCTGCGAGCCCCGCAAACGCGCAGCCCACGCTATACGCCAGAATCTTATATTGATAGGTATTGATGCCCATCGTATCGGCTGCGGTCAGGTCGTCGCGCGTGGCGAGGATCGCCCGGCCCGTGCTCGAGTAGATCAAGTTCCGCATCACGACGAGGGCCACCGCAAAAATACCGAGGATCCATGGCCAGGTCGTCAGCCGCGGTATGGCAACCATGCCTCGCGCCCCCTTCATCGTCGGGATCAGCTGGTCCGCGTTGTTGAAGAAGACGTAGGTGATAATCCCGAAACCGAGGGTCGCAATACAGAGATAGTCGTACGTCAGATTCAGCAGGGGCAGGCCTACCACGAAGCCAATCAGAGCCGCCAGCACACTGCCGGCAATCAAGGCGATCAGGAAAACGAGCTGCTCCGAGACAGCTGCCGGCAGGCCACCAAAGAGGGGCGGCAGCGCAGCCAGCACGGCCTGCCTCGCCAACCACCCGACGCCACCGCCTACGACGACCAGAATCGCCCCGGCCACGAGAACAGTCAGCGTCGTGGTAAGGACCGATGCCTCGAAAGGCGAGACGATCTCCTCCAACCTCTCACGCAGTGCCCGCCGCCGATGCCCGATATCGAGGACGGATATCGTCACCACGGCGGCAACAAATCCTACCTCTATCCCCACGAGACCGGCAAGAGCGCCGACGGGGCTGCCGCTCCACTGGGTTGTCCAATCCTTGGTGACCAGGGCAGAGGAATAGGCCCCGATGCCGTAGAAGGCCGCGTGTCCAATGGCAAATAGCCCGGCGTATCCATACTTCATGTTCAAGCCCAGCGCCGAGATAGCAAGGATAGAGCTCAACATAATGATCTGCTGCCAGTACTCGGTAAGCCATCCCCGGGAGAACGCGAGTTGTATCACCACGCCGACGACCAAGAAAAAGACTACGGCGCGAAGCCAGGTGGGTATTGAGCGTATCTTCATCGTTGTCCTCCCTACTTGATCTCCTCGAATGGGTCGCCGAAGATGCCCGTCGGCTTGATGAGGAGCATGACAATCAAGAGCAGAAAGGCGACGCCGTCCTTAAGTGTGGATCCCATGGGTACGAAGCCGACCGTCATCGCCTCTGTAAAGCCCATAATTAGGGAGCCAACGAACGCGCCCGGGATGCTCCCAATGCCGCCGATCACCGCCGCCACAAACGCCTTCAGCCCTGGCTGGAGTCCCATGAAGGTCCAGATCTGGGGATAAGCCGTGGCGTAGAGCATCGCCGCCGTCCCGGCCAGGGCGCCGGTCAGCGCGAAGGTCGCACCGATCACGGCGTTGACGTTGATGCCCATCAGGCGCGCCGTCGGTTTGTCGAAGGCGCTGGCCCGCATCGCTTTCCCGATCTTCGTCCGCCCCACGATGTACTGGACGCCCATAAAGTAGAGAATGGACACCCCGGCGACGATCAACTGGATGTTGGTGAACGTCACGCCCCCCACCTCCCACGTCACCAGCTCGAAGGGCCGCTCGAAGGCGATGTAATCCGGGCTGAATACGAATTCGAGGGCGGTGAAGTACTCCAGGAATATCGACATACCCAGCGCCGTGATCAAGGCGGCAATACGGGGGGCATCTCTGAGGGGCTTGTAGGCGACACGGTCGATAATGACTGCCAGGAAGATACAGGCCACCGTGGCCAACAACAAAGCCGGAACAAACGAGAATCCATACTGGGTAATACCGAAGAATGAGACGAAGGCCCCGATCATGAAGATATCTCCGTAGGCGAAGTTGATCAGCTTCACCACACCGTAGACCAGGGTGTACCCAACCGCGATCATAGCGTACATAAATCCGAGCTGCAGCCCGTTCAACGCCTGCTGCACAAAGATGATCGGATCCCGGACAATCACTCCGCCGATCACACGCACCAAGACGCCGGCCAAGAGTGCCAGGATGCCCCAGCTCAGGGCCCGCAGCAATAGCTTGATGACCTTGTCCTTCATAATGCCAGCTCTCCTCCAATCAAGGAGACTTCGGAAGCTTACAAAGACACGCGACAGATTGCTGCTCGAGTTAGGTCTCCCACGAGCTGAGAGGAACTAACGCACGTACTTCCGAAGTTCACTAGACGCCAAGAGAGGAGGGGGCTTCCGCCCCCTCCTCCGGAGACCGTGACGCGCTACGGCGCCACGAACTTCACGAACTCAACCTGGCCGTCCACGATATGGTTGATGGCCGCCGTCTTCTGCGGGTCACCGTTCTCGTCGAAGACCACGCTACCGGCCACGCCTTCGTACTCGATGGCCTGCATCGCGTCTCTCACCGCGGCCGGGTCATCCGCGCCCGCCTCGGAGATCGACTG
>Ga0207797_1003520_pt1 | contig 10338 bp, 7 predicted proteins | sample PRCRCaboRojoPR_6_FD_187275 | JGI IMG/M metagenome (GOLD analysis project Ga0207797, IMG submission 187275) | Marine sediment microbial community from Cabo Rojo, Puerto Rico - PR CR 10% Liquid 1 (SPAdes) | ecosystem: Environmental > Aquatic > Marine > Coastal > Sediment | place: Cabo Rojo, Puerto... | reverse complement strand
CGGTATATTGCCTTACCCGGTCCGGCGGTGCTTTTTCTTCGATCAGGTCCTCCTCCAGCAACATAACTCCACCGTCCCTGATTTCGCTTCCGTATTTGTCGTAGGCTTCTTGAGACATTAAGACCAGCACTTCGGGTTCAGTAATTTGCGGATAATCTATCTTGCCTTTTTCTATTACCACGTCGGCGCTGCAAGCTCCGCCCCGGGCCTCAGGTCCGTAAGACTGGATAAGCACCGCGTCCTTATCGTCGAAAATCGAAGCCGCCTTTCCCGTAATGTTTCCGGCTGATATAATCCCTTGCCCTCCAAATCCACCAAACCTAATTTCCTTCCTCACTTTATCACCTGTATCTATTATTTTTTACTTCAGTATATTATGAACCTTTTTTGGTGGGGGCTCCATGATAAAGATCAACCCTGAAAATGATCAGGCTCAGGTGGTAATTACAGGATGGTTATGGGACGGCGGCTGATTTCGAGGAGAATTGCTTGCGGTTGGTGCAAACCCAGCGTGAGTATGGTTAAAGTTAGTGAAAGTTGCCTTCTGTATTTATTATTTTCAGTTAAACAACACAAAATTATATTTACCAAAAATTTAAGATATTATTCTTGACAAATATAAGTAAAATGTGGCATAGTCTTGATAAGAAGAATAAGCGGTCGTCTCATACTCTACACGGTACGCGATGAAATTACCTTGGCGAGTCCTCTGCTCGGGCGGACCGGTCTTTGGAATCGTTTTAGCTTGCTGACTGCTCCTGGTTCAATAAATATAATCGAAAAAATAAAATTACAAAATGAACCGGGTTCATCTCCACCTTGTCAAAGCGAAGTTTGATTGGTTTGGTTGGCAATAGTTATTAGTAGGATAGTAGAGCAAGAAAGGAAACGGAGGTGAATAAATTGCCCGAAACTGAAGTAAGCCCAGTTATCTGGATTCAGGGGGCTGGTTGCACCGGATGCGCAATATCCTTAATGAATTCCCCTTATCCTAAACTCAAAAACTTATTGCTGGATGAACTGGTGCCGGGGAAATCCATTGGACTGAAATTTATGGCCACGCTGATGGGTGGAACGGGCGAGCTTGCGCTCGAAGTGCTGGAGAGAACACGGTCAAAAAAAGGATATATACTTGTAGTTGACGGGGCAGTCCCGGTGGGGGCCGGAGGGAAGTTTTGCACGGTCGGAGACGAACCGTTTTCAGACCAGGTCTCGCGTCTGGCTAAGGACGCGGCGATAGTAGTAAATATTGGTACCTGCTCTTCCTACGGTGGAATACCAGCGGGCAGGCCCAATATAACGGATTGTATCTCGGTGGGAGATCACTTAAACAGCCAGAATATTCCCACGTCGATCTTAAACGTGCCCGGCTGTCCACCGGAGCCCAGCTGGTTCGTTGATTCTCTCGCCCAGGTGATCATTTACGGGGTCCCACACGGTAAAGAACTGGATGACGCAGGTAGACTAAAAGAGGTATATGGGGGACTTGTTCACAATAACTGTCCGCGCCGGGGCGATTTCTCTACCGGTAACTTCGCCCGAAGTCTGGGTGATTCAGGTTGTCTGGTGGAAGTTGGGTGCAAAGGTCCTTATACGAACAGCGAATGTCCGAATAGGGGCTGGCTTGAAGGTTTGAACTGGCCCATACGCAACAACCATCCGTGCATAGGCTGTACGGAGCCGGGATTTCCTGATTTAATGACTCCGTTTTACGAGAAGTTCGGAATGGAGGAAGCCGAGGACATGTACAGGAGGTTGAAGTGAAACGGATATCGATCGATCCTGTGACCAGGATAGAGGGCCATCTCAAAATCGAGCTATCCATCGAGGGGGGCAAAATCCAGTCTGCCCGGAGCAGTGGAACCTTATTTCGAGGACTCGAAGCAACTCTGTCAGGGAGGGACCCCCGGGACGCCGGAAGGATTACTCAAAGAGTCTGTGGAGTTTGTCCTGCCGCTCATGCCGTTGCTTCTGCTCTCGCACTTGATGACGCTTTCCAGATAAAAAAGGAAATTCCAAAGAACGGTCGGTTGATCCGGAACCTGATTCTGGGGAGTAACTTTATTCACTCTGACCTGCTGCATTTTTACCACCTCTCCTCGCTGGACTACCTAAATCCGGGCGACCTCGCCGGCCTGAAATCGGCGGACCCCGATCTTCAGGACCTGGAAACGTATCTGGGAACTTCCGACGGGGCCCCATTTGTGCCAGAGTATTCCGGTGATTACAGGCTGGGAGGTGAAGTTAGCGTGGATATCGCCCGGGATTACCTGGCGGCGCTGGAGATTAGAAAGAAAGCCCATCAAATGGTAGCAATTTTTGGTGGGAAAATGCCGCATAACATGGGGACCGTGGCGGGCGGCGTTACGAAACCACCCGATATAGATTCGATTACAAAGTTCCGTTCCAGGCTAGAAGAAATTAAAGAGTTCGTTGAGCAAAGGTACCTACCGGGTGTACTGGAAATTGCGGACGTGTACGGAGATTATTTTGAGATTGGTCAAGGTGTTCCGGATTTTCTGGCTTACGGAGGTTTCTACCAGGATGACTTTTCGAAAAGTCATCAGAAAACCGAGAAAGGTATATTGGGAGGCGCCCTTTCCCTGGGTAGCGAGGAAGTTGAAGAACTGCAACTGGAAAAGATTACCGAAAAGGTGACTCACTCCTGGTATACCGAAGCGGGTAACGGTCACCCGACAAAATCGAAGAGCCAGCCCGACCCCGACAAGGAAGAGGCTTATTCATGGGTTAAGGCACCTCGATATTATGAAAGACCCCATGAAGTCGGGCCGGCAGCGAGAATGCTGATTAATTTCAGAAGGGGCAACGAACTCGTACGAAAGGAGCTGAAAGTGGCTCTGAATAAAACCGGACTTAGTGTAAAGCAATTACCTTCGGTAATGGGGCGGCATATGGCAAGGGCCGTTGAGTGCTTGAGTATCGTGAAAATGATGGAAGAATGGATTAACGAGCTTCGGCCGGGCGAACCCAGTTTAACCCAGTACGAATTACCAAAGTCAGGTAGCGGTCTCGGGCTCACCAGTGCACCTCGGGGAGCGCTAGGGCACTGGCTTAGAGTTAAGGACGGGAGGATAGAAAATTATCAACTTGTAGTGCCAACGACCTGGAATGCTTCCCCCCGGGACGGAAAGGGGACGCCGGGACCGATCGAAGAAGCTCTCATCGGAACCCGGGTAGAAGAACCGGATAGTCCAATTGAAGCCGCCAGAATAGTCAGGTCTTTTGACCCGTGTATGGCCTGTGCGGTGCACTGAAAACCCGCTCGTTCAATAAATTGGGGGTGAAATGATGATATATTCGGAGCAAAAGCCCTGGGACGAAATAAAATCTTACCTTAGCCAGGATGATAAGGTATTCGTTCTCGGTTGTGGAGGCTGTGCTGCCGCTTCGGGCAGCGGGGGCGAAGAGCAAGTTGAAGAACTCTCAAGCAAGCTAAAAAAATCCGGCTGGGAGGTTACCGGTTCGAGGGTGATAGAGTTCCTTTGTAACAAAAGTTTGGTCGGAATGCGGCTGGCAAGGAATTCGGACCCGATAGAAGAAGCGGACTCCGTTCTCGGTGCCTGCTGTGGAATAGGTATCCAGGCGGTCGGCAAGCTTGTCGACAAACAGGTTCATCCGGCCAACGATACTGTCTCCATGGGTGGGTTTCACGGGGAATGGCCTTCCGAAGAAATGTGTGAAAGATGCGGAGAATGCCTCCTTGACTATACAGGTGGACTCTGTCCCCTGACAATGTGTACCAAAGGTCTTTTGAATGGAGCCTGCGGTGGATCTCACCAGGGTGAGTGCGAGGTTGAACCCGGCAGGCCCTGCGGCTGGGAATTAATTTATCAGAGGCTGGTGGAAATAGACCGCCTGGACCTTCTCGTCACTTATAACGAACCAAAAGCGAGGGACAAGTATCAATTTGCTCCACAAATGGACAAAAGACATTCCTTGTTCTGGGCTATAGAGGCAAAGGGGGACGATTCCCGTGAAAAGCTTCCGGAATAAAATCCTCGGAAACGATTACGTAATTACCTGTGAAGCCGGACCGCCCAAAGGGACGGATGTAGATCACATTCTGGATGAACTGGACCGGATCGGCAGCTCGATCGATGCCTTCAACGTAACCGATCAGCAGAGTTCTGTTATGAGGCTTGGTTCGTTGGCTTTTGCTCATTTAATCAGTGACTTAGGTTACGAAACCATTTATCAGCTGACCTGCCGGGATAGGAACCGAATCGCTCTCCAGTCTGACTTACTAAGTGCGGAAGCACTCGGCCTTAAAAACGTTCTTGCACTCACGGGTGATTATACCACAATGGGAGATCATCCGGGGGCAAGGCCGGTGTTCGATCTGGATTCACCCCAGTTGCTGGACGTAATAGGTCAATTGAACTCAGGGGTGGATATGGTGGGAAACGACTTAGAAGGTTCAACGGATTTGTTTCCCGGGGCGGTCGTAAACCCCGGAGCCGACCCGGTAGAGCCTCAGTTATTCAAGGCCAGAATGAAGGAAGACCTTGGGGCAAAGTTCTTTCAGACTCAGGCGATCTACGACCCGGAGATTCTGCGGGTCTTCGTGAATAAGTTGAGAAAGCTAGAAGTAAAGGTGCCGGTGCTTGCTGGGGTTCTGCCCTTAAAATCTGCAGGAATGGCCAAGTTCATGAACGAAAACATTGCCGGTGTTTGCGTGCCAGACAGGGTCATAGAAAAACTTACGGGGGCTGAAGACGTTGTGGAAGCAAGCCTGGATATATGCGTGGAGGTTATATGTGAGACCAGGGATATCGCTCAGGGTGTGCACCTAATGCCGATGGGCTGGGAAAATCAGATGCCCGAATTGATGCGAAGGGCTGGCTTGAAGTAGACAGAGCAGTAATAGCTGGTTGAATTAAACACCGAGCCAGGAGGTGAAAAAAATGTCTTCTTTAAAACAGTTAATTGATAGGAGGAGGATTAAAAGGACCTATCACACAATTGATAGGGAACAAGTAAGTAAAATACTGGAAGAGCACTTGCCTGAACACAGGGCTTTTTTGCTCTACGGCAAGTATACGATCCCCAAGCTGGACCCCCTAAAAGCAGCTCTGAGTTCTTCGATCGTCGAAGAAGCAAAAGCGCAGGCGGATGAATACGATTGCGATAACTTTGCCCTCCACATGCACAGCGTCATGACTATGGAGTACGAATGTAACGCCTGCGGTCTCGTTATCAGTCTGGAGTCGGACAACGTGTTCAATATTTTTGTAGCTAGAGACAACGGTATTTACCAGGTCTACGAATACAAACCCCACAAAGGGACGGTGGCACAGGTCAAAAAAACCGAGCTACCCGATTACGTTATTAAGGGACAAACTATACTATTCTAGTTCAGTAAAGTTTTTCAGTCATTCTAGAGCGGCCAGGGAGCTTCCGATTATATCAAGTTAAATGAAAAACCTACGGTGATTTCCTTGGCCATCTCTTCAAAGCTAGTGCTATCGCTCAATCCAAGCGAGACTGACATTCCGAGGTTTTGTCTCAGCTGGATTTCTCCGGTAGCGGTAAAACTCTGCTGGTAAAAATAATCCAGTTTTCCCTGCTGATAGTAATAGAGGTACTGAAAATCAGCGTCGAAGTTTTCGCTAAACCTGTAGGTATAATTGGCCAGACCGTTAACTGCGTAGTTGATCTCGAAGGTGGAAGAGAGATCAGCCTCCAGCACCAGTTGAGAATAAGGAGTAAAGGGTCTGGCGTACCTTGCCGCGGCGTTGAGCAGGATGTCTCTTTCTTCGCCCTGCGGGTCAAGTATTTCGTAAGATAGACCTCCACGGACTTCCCAACCACAGAGACTGGGCCTCAAACCCTTTTCTATTATCTCCCTGATCCGCAAAGTTTCTACTGCTCCAAGGTCATTTTCTTCCGAGGCCATTTCCGACTCGATTATGGATACGATCTCGTCCACGATCGTTTCGACCTCCGTTTCCGGGCCCATACCTCCGATTAGCTCGCCCATCCGTTTTACTATTTCTTCCGGTAAGTTTGCGGAAATTGCACCTCTTTCCACGAGCATCTGATCAATTAAGGCACTTCTTACCAGCGGTGTGACGTTTTTGAAACGCCCGTAACCAGTACCTGTACTGACTCTAACTCCGGCAAGTTCAGAGAAGTTGTCCGAGACGTCGACACTGGCACCGCCGAAGGCGAAAAAGTCGCTTGGGGTTATGTATAGGTTGTACCGTCCCGTCCCATAAGCGTCGTAGTCCACCGAACTGTCACTTATTGACAGGTTGAAGTTCGAGGAGATATTATAACTATAGTCCGTGGTAGAATAAATGAAGTCGTAATTACCGGACCCATTCCCCCTGTTTATATTACCTTCGTTACTTTCCAGCGGGTCGTCGTAAAAGTGGTAGTCAACTGCCAGGTCGAAGTTTTGATAGGTAGTTTCCGGTTGCTCGTAGTCGCAAAGTGAAATACGGTAGTCCGGTGTTGGGTCAAATCCCGTCTGGGCAAGAAGCGAGGCGCCGAAAGGGATTATTAGCCCCAGAAAAAGAACCATGAGAATTGGTAGTTTCTTTAATTGTATCATTTTGATCACTCCTTTTTTGAAATTTTTACAATGCGCGCCGGGACGTAAACCGAAATTAGAGAAGCTTCATCGGCTTAAACCTTCATATGGAGTACCCTGTTTCGAAAAAACCTGAAAAACCTGCTCTTTCCTCTTTTACAACGTCTAACTGATCCAGCCTTATCTGACCCTGGAGAATTGATGCAACCCACAAAAACGGCCTTGGCTCAAGATAGCAATGGATATTTTTAACCCATTTCGGAATAGATGTATCCCATTACCATAATCACTATTCCGATTCCAGCCAGGAGACTGGTCCTTCCCAATGAAGGTTCTTCGGTTTCTGGTTCTTCCGGTTCGGCTGGTGGTTCTTCCAGTGCAGCGGCTGGCGTACTTACCTGACCAGACCCGGCCAGGCGGGACTCTCCTGATCTATTGAATGCCGAAACCTCGTAGGAGTAAGAGCTTTCGGGGGCTAATTCCGTATCGAGGTAGCTGGTTCTATTGGGTTCCAGTGTTGCTATTGTTACTCCGTTTCTGTAAACACGAAAGCCCTCTTCGTTATTTGAGGAGTCGTCCCAGGTCAACCTGATTCGTCTCGGTGATTGCGGGGAAGCCCGCAATCTATCCGGGGCCAAGGGTATCGACGGCGGAGTCATGGCACAGTTTCTATTCGTGGTTTCGGACTCACCGCTCTCGTTAAAAGCTACGACTTCGTAGCAATAACGCCTTTCTCCTTTTAAGTTCTTGTGTACGTAGACAGTTGTGTCTTCCTCCACGGTAGCTATTCGATTCCCGTTTCTGTATACCCTAAAACCGTTTTCGTTATCCGATTCGTCGTCCCACTGTAGCCGGATGCTGGTCGAAGAAGTTGCCTCAGTGCGCAAACGGGCAGGAGAGGAAGGAATTTCTCTCGGCGTGTTGACGTTTAATGAAGAGGTGAAGGTTGACTCGCCGGATTCGTTATAAGAAGTGACCCTATAGGTGTAAGCAGTGTCGGGGCTGAGGTCTCTATCCACGTACCTGCTGGCATCTGGGCCTAAATCGGCAATTTGGTTTCCGTTTCTATAGACCCTGAAGCCCGCTTCGTTCTCGGATGTATCGCGCCAGGACAACCTAATTTCCGTCGGAGATAGGGACTCCGAAGCGAGGTTCCGAGGTGGAGTGGGAATCTCGACGGGCGTGGTTGCGCTTATTCCGGAGGTTCTGGGTGATTCTCCTCCGTCGTTATAAGCGGAAACACGGTAAGTGTAGTTCGTTCCCCCGTCAAGCCCGGTATCCAAGTAGGAAGTGACGTTTGCTTCTATGGTTGCCTTTCTCTCACCGTTTCTATAAACCCGAAAACCGTCCTCGTTTTCCGAATTATCCTGCCAGCTGATTTCTATTTCGTTCGGAGATATCGGTCTGGCCACTGGCTGTACCGGAGGGACAGGTATTGCGACCTGCGTCTCGCCCTCCAGCTCGTACGGCGCGAACGTTTCCCCTGATTGATTAAACGACGAAACTCTGTAGTTGTAGCCAGTACCTCCGGAAAGGTCGGTATCCGTGTAAACGGTAGTGTTTGGGTTTAGTTCCGCTACAAGCTCTCCGTTTCTATAAACCCGAAAACCGTCCTCGTTGTCAGAATTATCCTGCCAACTCAACCTGATTTGTTCCGGCGAAAGCGCCTCTGATGTCAATTCCCCTGGACCTTCCGGCTTACCCAGAGGTGTCATGCTGCTTAAAGGTTCGGAAGAGGACTCGCCGCTCTCGTTAAACGCGGCCACGCGATACGTATAGCTCGTATCTTCCTGTAAGTCGGTATCCGTATATTCCGTCAGGTTCGGGCCAATGGTCGTTATTTGGTTGCCATTTCTGTATATCCTGAAACCTTCTTCGTTATCGGAGTTATCCTGCCAGCTCAACCCGACCTCTGAAGAGGATATAACTTCCACCCTAAGCTGTCCCGGTGCATTTGGTATTTCCATAGGCGTAGTAATGTTTAGTTCGGATGAAAGCGGTGATTCGCCATCCTGATTGAATGAAGAAACGCGATAGGTATAACTTTCTCCACCGGTGAGGTCGGAATCAACGTATCTGGTCGTATTCGGATCCAGTTCCGCAATGACCGTTCCATTTCTGTAAACCCTGAACCCCTCTTCGTCCTCGGAGTTATCGCTCCAGGTTAGTTCTATTTCTCTTGCCGACAGGATCCGGGAGGATAAACCACCGGGAGCGGAAGGGATCTTCGGCGCTGCTGGTGTTTGCAGGGTTGTACTTGACGTGGCGGCTGATTCCCCGGCCGCGTTATATGCCCTTACCGTATAAGTGTAGGTCTGTCCTCCTTCCAATCCGGTATCAGTATAATCGGTCACATTTGGACCGAGAGTTGCAATGAGCTCCCCATTTCTGTAAACACGAAAACCTTCTTCGTTGGCTGAGTTGTCGTCCCAGGAAATTTCAATTTCTGTTTCGCTAAGGGCCCTGGAAGTCAAATTTCCCGGGCGTTCAGGAGTGGTCGGTTCCGCGGGTTCCTCCTCTTCCGGTGGTTCCGGTTCGGCTGGACTTATACTTTTGCTAATTCCAAAGTAGGTCCGGTAGTTTTTACAGCAGTTGAGGGTCAGTCTGATGTAACCCCTACCTGCACCGAGGGTTTCTCCCTCCGAGTTTACCTGATCCCAGGTCCAGCTCCATTCATCTCTGTCTCTGGATATCGGCCCCACTCTCTGCTGCGTATAAAATAGCTCGTAGTCGTGCTCAAAAATGGGTTTGAAGTGAATCTCTACCTTTTCCACGAGGTACTCAAAATCCTTTAGGTCGGACAGAGTGAGGTTTATCGTTTCACCTATAGCGTACTCATCTTTGTCCGTCGAAAGGGACTCGTACCTGGCCGGGCAGTAACTCGAAGAGGGTCGGTCGGGGCACCCCATTCTGTAAGTATATCGGAGATCTTCTTCCTGAGTCCGGGAAGAAAAAGGAAGGCCAACGAACAAGAATAGAACAGCTAAAACCGCAACGATCATTACAGGGCTCCAATGTCGGCGCATGCTTCCACCTCCATAGGCGGCTTTATAAGTACAAATACAAAAAACGTATTATAAATTTTTTCGCCGATTTCAGCCCTGCTAAGTCTCATCCAATTATTTTTTTCTTATCCACAACAATAGATTACTACTTTTTGGGTCATACTGTCAAGATTTCCAAATTTCGTTGAGTAAATAACATCGTGTAACTCCGTCTCTGTCGGGATAACGAGAAGTTTAGGCAAACTTGACAACCAAATAGGATTGATGTATATTGAGATTGGATCAAAATGATCATTAGGGGGGTGAAAAACATGTCTCTCGCAACGGCTATGGTTTTAGGTTTTTTCTGGTCCCTCTGGGCCACGGCTTTCCTTGCCTTTCTTGGTTGTGGTTGCGGGCCTTGCTGCTAGCGGTAAGAAGTAATCTATTTGATGTATTAAATTCTAATGGAGTTTGTATAAAAGACCGTGTAAGTTTTTTTGAAAAGTCGAAACTTGCTCTGATTAAAAGATACACTACTTGCAAAGAAAAGGCGACTCCATAGGAAACTGAAAAGGTTAAGGGGTAGGAAGGCAACGCCTGGTTTGTTTTTCTGTCCTATTTCAGCTTTCTGGGCTGTCAGACCACTCCCAGTCCCTGAGCCCAGTATGGTCGCATTTTAAGTAAACTGGAATACATCCATATAAGTGAAACTCTCCTGTGGAAGCGAAATCTTACCTATCAGGGCGGCTACCGATCTATGGTGGCTAGATTCGCTTAATGTAACTCAGAACGGCG
>Ga0207797_1003519_pt1 | contig 10341 bp, 7 predicted proteins | sample PRCRCaboRojoPR_6_FD_187275 | JGI IMG/M metagenome (GOLD analysis project Ga0207797, IMG submission 187275) | Marine sediment microbial community from Cabo Rojo, Puerto Rico - PR CR 10% Liquid 1 (SPAdes) | ecosystem: Environmental > Aquatic > Marine > Coastal > Sediment | place: Cabo Rojo, Puerto... | reverse complement strand
TCACTTACAAATGGGTAGTGCTAATCCTACAAACGGGGGATCCCGGATTTACAAACGAAGTAAGCCGGCCTACAAACGGGAGGTCCCTGCCCTACAGGAAACCATATTTTACCTACAAACGGGGGTTCCAGACCTACAAGAGATTAAATTTCACTTACAAATGGATTGTGCCAACCCTACAAACGGGAGGTCACGGACCTACAAACGAAGTAAGCCGGCCTACAAACGGGAGGTCCCTAACCTACAGGAAACCAAATTTTGCCTACAAAAGGGGGTTCCAGGCCTACAGGAGATAAAATTTCACTTACAAACAGGTGGTAACCATCCTGCAAACGGGGGTCACCATCTTACAGGAAGCCACATTTTACCTACAAACTGTAATATTTATGTTACAGGAAGGTTGATTTTACCTGCAAAAAGATGGTCCGGTATTACAAACGGGAGCAACCGATTTAAAAGAAATAACATTTCTCTGATTTACAATTATTTTGTTGTAAAGTGCCGTCGCTACGCGACTCCAGCTCATTGCTCAGGGTTGTTGATCTACCATACTGTCGTCGCTCCGCGACTGACGGACTGGATAACCTATCGAATGACTTAATGACCATAAATGACGCTTTTATTTATCTGCTAACCGACGCCTTCTTCAACATCAAACCCTCAAACCTCAAACTCCCGTCAAACTTATTTTGAGTCAAACTCCTGTCAAACAATTTAAAGACCATTAATGACCACCAAATGACCACTTAATGACAATCAATGACAATAATATTCTCCCGTCAACTATAGCCTCTCGTGCTTTGCCAACTGCTTTTTGCCAACTGCCAACTGATTCACCACAGATCTCCCCTCAAACTCCCTTCAAACTCTTCGTCAATCGTATCAAAACAACCGAATGACAATATTAATAGCACCATTTTTCCTTTCATTGTCCGGCTTACCAAATCAGCGCATGCGTGTACTTCACCATGATTGCCCTTCCCTGCGATCTCGGCGGAACTGGCATCCGCGAATGTCTGTCGGTATTGAGCGTCTCGTTGTAGACAACCCACAGGTCGGTTCCGTCCCTGAAATTGTAGCGCAGGCGTGCATTCAGGCTCGCCACGTTACTCAGGCTGTTGTATTGCCAGAACGAGCTAAGCGATAAATGGGTGTCGTAAGCGACCCTGAGGCGCAACCTGAGCAGGTGCGTGTTGAGTTCAAGATCCCGCTCCGGGAAACGAATGGCGTTGAAGTTATAGGTTGCCCCCACGGTCAGGTGGCGGGATGGGGTCCACTGAGGGGTTGCCATGATCTCCACGCGGTTGCCGCCATAGAACTGCCCCGCCGTGAATGTAACGCTAGGCCTAAATGCGGTTGTGCCGCCCGATCTGAAGGATGCTTCTGCCTCGTGAAACCTGTAGTTTCCTTCCGGCACGGTAACCTCAGGAGACAGCGAAAAGGACCTCAGCACGCTCTCGTAATTGTTGTGATAGGTAAGGCTCAGCATGCTTCCGCTGTTAAACTCAGCATTTAAAGATGGAGAGAGGATTGCGGATTCCGTTGAGCCGTCGTTGTTGCGCTGGAAGCCCTGCGCTTCTGCCTGAACGGATAAGGAACGGAAAATTGGATTTTCCCTGGTAAACCAGAGGTACTGGACCTGTCCATTAAAAGAAGTAAAATCCCTCCGCAGCGCGTAACCCACACCGGGATGGAACGCACCACCTGACCGGGTGATCTGCGTGGAATAGGATAAACCGCCTTCTGTGCGTCGCTCCCAGCCGAAAACCATGCGTGAAGCTTCCATCGCATCGGCATTTGTGTAACCGTCATCGAAGGTGTGCGCGAACTTCAGGGTGGCGTATTCTTCTCCGACCACCCGCAAAAGGGCATCTGCGCCGGCAGCGACGTTATAGCTCCCGTCGAGGCCCACGCGGCTGGTTAGCATGCCACCTACCGTGGAATTTTCATTGAATACCCGCTGCTTTACACGGGCCACGCCAAAGTTTTCGCCCGGTCGCCCCATTTCGGCATCAGTCTGCATGTCGAGCACGCCAATATCGGTTCCTCCCTGCCTGCTGACGAAACGTGCACCACCCAGCACGCGGATCGGCTGTCCATCCACCAGGCCAATGCGGCGTGAATGAAACAGCCTGCTGTTGTCGCCGCCCAGATCAAAATTAAAAACCGACGAGCGCTCCTGGAAGAACTGGCGTTTTTCCTGTAGAAATATGGGGAAACGGGTTAAATTGATCTGCTGGTTATCGGCCTCCACCTGTGCAAAATCAGTATTGACCGTTACGTCAAGCGAGGTATTGGGTGAAGGACTGTATCGTACATCGACACCCGCCTCATGCTCATAATCGTTGGTGATATTGTAGTCCGTTCCCTGATCGTTCAGCTGCGCGTTGCGTCTCCAGCCACCCAGGGCATACGGAGTGACATATACCGGTGTCTGGCGATTGACACCTGAAAGTTCCATGGGCTGCATGCGTGAGGGTTTGAAGAACCCTCCAAATTTAGGAGTAATGTCATCGGGATAAACGAGCCGTTCATTGGTGCTTCCGATATACCGGTACACCTCCAGGCCCATCACCACCTGATCCTGATCATCCTGGAAGCCCAGGCATGAAAACGGAATGCGCATCTCGGCATACCAGCCATCCTCATCCTGTGTCGCCGCTGCACTCCAGTAAGTATTCCAGTCAACGTTCACTTCGTTGCCGTCGTCGGAAGCGATCTGATCAATCCGGCTTCCTGCAGGATTCACGCAGAACCAAGCGGCGGTCTTGCGGTCGAAATAGGAGTCGATCAGTATGGCCATGAGGTCATCGCTGGTGAAGTCATCCCGGTAAAGCGTGTTGGCGCGCACTTCACCCGAATCTTCGTACATGCGTCCCGACATGTAAATGGCCTCGTCATCATATGCCACCCGCATTTCAGAGCGTTCACTGGGCTCTGCCCCATACGTTGGACCATACTGGGTTAGCGGGAGTGTAGGGATCTGGTCCCAGGCAGGCTCGTCCACGTGGCCGTCAATCTTAACGGGGCCTGGAAGCCGGGGCAATTTAATCGTATCCTGCTGGCTCCAGGCGGTGTCCTGGCCGGGTGTGAAAACAATCCGTGGACCTGCCTTGCGATTCAACTCCTGAGCATTAAAATCAGGCTGGTTGAAGGAAATTTCTGAGTTGAAATTCTTCTCCATCCCTTCAACTGAAGGTGTCAAACCAAAGGCTCCCCCTTCCATCTCCTGCGCCTGTAAAAAACTTGTCGTCAAAACTACAAGTGAAATCGTGAGTGCAATGAGTTGTTTCATATTTATTGATTTTAAGTTGCTTTTACCAGATTTTCGTTTCATGTTTCATGTTTTCTCTGTGAAACTCTTGTTTTATTCTCTGTGAGGCCTGTGGTTCAAATATTTAATATTAACCACGGAGGACACAAAGGAAATCACTAAGGGACACGGAGGACTTTATAGACAAACTCTATTTAGTTTTTATATATTTATTATTGAACGAATACGTCAGGCTGATGCTCCATAAATAATCATGACTTGCCGGGATATTGCTGTCAATGGTTATATTGAATATTGCCGAAAGTGAAACCGGGCAATCTCTACTGGCCAGGGTTAATGTTGAGTTGAAGTAGAATCCGTCTTTACCCCTTTTCAAATAGTAGACTTGAGGAGTAAATCCCATATAAAACTGGTCTGAAAGTGTGATATTTGAAAAATTGGGTGTGAATGCAATAAAATGGGTATTTTTTACAATGTCTTTTTCAAGCGCCCGGGCATACAAGTAATACAGTCCAAGACTGATATTTTCAGTCAAAAAATAGTTGGGAGCCGCTTCGACGGCAAGAAAACGGCGTGCTCTCGTAACTTTATCCGGAAATTCCTCCTTTGCAATCGATATGGGTTTAAAGGAAATTGCCGGATGGGCACCGACATTCATTTTAAACTTGTCAATATTGATCAGGTTATATCGCCACCAGAAGATGAAAGACCAGGGCTGGCCTTCCATTGAGAAACGAAGCGTGGGTTCAAAGCTGAGTTTCCCCTTACCCAGAGACAAATCGAATATAGCTGCCGGTTCTCCCAATGTTAGATTGGGTATTGTGGAAATCCCGTTACTGGTTACTGTAACATCACCGTTAAATTGACTGATAGACCCTGCATTTTCATTGGTTTGTGAAAAAACTTGATGGGAGAAAAGGAAGAAAATTGTAAATAAGACTGTTCCTGTCGATGACAACATTTCATTTCCTTCTCTGTTTGTCATAATTGTTATTTTTTCTTGTTTCATATTGAGAAGGCAAAGGTACTGGGAATAAAATAAACTGTCATTATATACATTACAGGCATTCTTACCATTTTTACGGATTTATATTTCAGGTTTAACATTCTCTAAATAATAGCTGTATATTTGTACCAGTATAAAAATTGAATGAATGGACTATGGATAACCTGGTGAGACTTGAAAGCGTGATCGATTATAATGAAGGATTGGGAGTAGAAACCTTGCATCCCCTGGTTAATGTTATTGATTTTTCCAGGTGTAATCCGGTAAAACCGGCCCGGCTGTATTTTGGTTTTTACGCGGTATTTCTGAAGGATGTAAAATGCGGCGATTTGCGCTACGGAAGAAAATATTACGATTACCAGGAAGGTACGCTTGTGTTTGTTGAACCGGGACAGGTTGTAGAATTGGAAAGTAATAACGGGGATTCTATTCAACCCAAAGGATGGGCTTTGATCTTTCATCCCGACTTAATCCGTGGAACATCCCTGGGGCGGGAAATACATCATTACAGTTTTTTTTCCTATGAATCCAGCGAAGCGCTGCATCTTTCCAAACGTGAAAGGGACATCGTAATGGAAAGCTTTTCAAACATTCAATATGAAATAGAACGAAGCATAGACAAATACAGCAAAAAATTAATAGTAAACAATATTGAACTGTTTCTCAACTATTGCATGCGGTTTTATGACCGCCAGTTTATTACCCGCGAGAATGTCCATAAAGGCATTCTTGAAGAATTCGAAAGTTTGCTGAATGAATATTTCCAATCGGGAAAAGCTCAACTGGAAGGATTTCCATATGTAGCCTATTTTGCTGAAAAGTTAAATCTTTCACCCAATTACTTTGGGGACCTGGTTAAGAAGGAAACCGGAAAATCGGCAAAAGAATATATTCAACTAAAACTGATTCAGATTTCCAAGGAAAAACTATTTGATACCAGTAAATCCATCAGTGAAATAGCCCACGAACTGGGGTTTAAATACCCCCAGCATTTCAACCGGATGTTCAAAAACAGCACTGGTTATTCACCGGGCGAATTCAGACAAGGTATGAATTAGAATTTATCAGGATTTCTTTATGCCTATCATTTGGCCCAAACCACTTTCCAGGTTGAATTTTGAAATATCTGTAAAACCTGCATGCTTCATCCAGGTGTTCACCTCATTTTCAGAATAGCAATCACCGCCTTCAACACCTACCAACATATTGATGGAAAAAATGGCACCTTCGAAAGGTTCTGTTTTCGCATCGTTCATGATCCAGTCCTGAATGACGATTTTGCCGCCAGGGTTTAATGAATTATAGCACTTTTGTACTAACTTTTCGTTCGTTTTAAAAGAATTGCTGTGTATGATGGCCGATAAAAACACCAGGTCATAACCTTTGGGAAGTTCATCAGCCATATAGTCGCCGGTATAGTGTTCAATACTGTCGGTGTAACCTTCCTCTTCCACAATTTTCTTTGAAATAGGCACTACATTGGGGAGATCGAAAACGGCAGTTTTTAAACCAGGCTTTCGATCTAAAAATGCCATGCAGAAAATGCCAGAACCTCCTCCGACATCCAGTACTGATTCTACATTTTGTAAATCAATGCCCGAAATTTGAGAAGAAGCTTGTTTCCTGCCCCTGTCATGCATGGCTCGGATGAATGCCTCCAGCCATTCTTCCCCCCTTTCATTTATATTTTCAGGATGGGCTACATTCCCGGTTTTCACTACTTCCGTCAAGTGGCTCCAGGTATCCCACAAATGGCTGGTATGCATCAAGCCGGCCATGTAATCGGGACTATCTTTCGAAAGAAACTTGAAACTACTTTCCGTATTGCTGAAGTTTCCATTATTCTTTTGCAGAATATTTAAGGAAACCAAAGCATTGAGCAATCTTTCCGTAGCATTTTTATTCAGATTTAGTTTCTCTGCTATGGTTTCAACCTTAACATTTCTCTCACCAATAAAAGTGAAAATATCCAATTCGAAAGCAGTCAGTAATATTCTACTTTTCTGAAATCCCCTGGCCATTTCTCTTAGTTCATCAGCATTCATAGAATTTAATTTTTGGTTATCATGAATGAATCTGGTCTGATAACGTAGTACAACAAAATTTTGAACATGTTCTCAACCCCCAACTGGAGTCTTTATTTTACCTGAGATACCTTCCAATTTTTCTGACAATGCCAAAATGAAAGTAACTTGTTAATAATACTCTTGAATATCCTCAAAAATAATAGTTTTTTATTTGAAGTATAGCAATGTATTCATCCAAATGGCTTGAGTCAATCTCAATTCCTGCAATTCGAATGAGCATATCATCGGCATTGAACGTATTTTTATCTGTCCGATTACAAGAAACAGAGAATAAAGTAGTAACGAGGGCTAAAAATCCTATTTCCAGAAGTTTCATATTGAGTTTGTTTTTTGTGCAACAAATGCCGTATTACCTGTTCTTAAATAATATGCAATTATATTTTTTCTCTTAATTTTTGGTTTACAAAAATACAACAAATTACTTTTAAGGGCTGCTGAAAAAGTCAGCAGGTTTCAAAAAAGAAGGGGAAGCCGGCTAAAAGCCGGCTGGTTGATGTTGTTCTGACACTTCTAAACACCCCGGTAAACCGGGGTGCTATTCTCATGAATTCCCCTATATCAGCGGATTTCATTTTTTATGAGTTTAGCGCCCTGCTTCAGCAGGGTGTTTTAAAAAAACCACAAACGGCCCTTTTAGCCCGCTTCAGCGGGCTTCTTTGAAATGAAGAATTAGTTTCAGATTCTTGAAAAAATCCTTGCACTTTCATGCATAAAATAATCTTATATTAAGACTTAACTGTGTATTTCAGCAAGCCCTACTTAATGGATTATAATACAAGTTACAGGAATATGTACCATTTTTATTGATTTACTTTCTTAGACTGGACTCATCTCTATATTATTAATGATATATTTGTATCAGAAATAAAATGCATAGACTATGAACAGAAGAAATTTTCTATCTAATTCCGGTAAACTCCTTGCCTTGGCAGGATTATCCGGTCTTCCGCAAAAAGGTTTAACCGGAAATCTAATGGAAAAAGCTAGGAGCAATGATGAAATGCTGTACAGAACCCTTGGAAAGACAGGCATCAGGGTGCCGATTGTGAGCATGGGTGTGATGAATGCCAGCAATCCGGCGCTGCTCAAGGCAGCCTGGGATGAAGGCATAAGATTTTTTGATACCGCCTGGGTTTATCAGAAAGGCAATAATGAAAAAATGGTGGGATCTGTTCTCCAGGAAGTGGGTGCCAAGCGTGAAGATGTGACCATCGCTACCAAGATTAAACTGGGAACCGATATCAAAGGAAAAGAGGCAAAAAAGCTGTTTCTGGAAAGATTTGACGAAAGTCTTACGCGGCTTCAAACGGATTACGTAGATATACTTCACTACCATGACGTTAAAAACCTGGAGCAGATAAACGATCCATACATCCGGGAAGCATTTACCGAGCTTAAGGAGAAGGGAAAAATCAGGTTTTCAGGTTTCTCCATTCATATCGACTGGCCTGATATGGTTAAAGATGCAGCCCGGGAAAAATTCTATGATGTGATCCTGTTATCATACAATTACTCTATGTATGATGACCAGCGGGTGGCTGATTCAATCAAACAGGCACATGATGCAGGCATAGGTCTCATAGCAATGAAAACACAATGCCAGCAGGACTGGTACAAGAGAAATCTTCCTTCTGATCAGAAATCATTCTATGGTGAAAAAAATATGAACACCGCGTTGTTGAAATGGGTACTTCATAATGAACACATCACAACAGCAGTACCGGGATTCACCAATTTCGACCAGCTTAATGAAGATATGACCGTTGCATATGATCTTGAATACACGCAAGAAGAAAAGGAATTCCTGATCGATCGAAATGTCAAACTAAGTATTCAGTCGGTTTGCAGGCAATGTGGAACATGCATGGCATCCTGTCCCGGAAACGCAGATATCCCAAATCTTATGAGAACACACATGTATTCCATGAATTATGGCAATCCTTTAATGGCCAAAATGACACTTGATGAGATTGAACCGGGAAAAGGAATTGAAGCCTGTAGCAATTGCAATGAATGCACAAGCAAATGCAAATACAAGGTTCCTATACGGGAAAGGATTAATGATCTTGTGGAGATATATGGTTGATTAGATTCTGTGGGTGTGTTCCTAATTTTTTCCTAGTGTAAATATATACCATTCCTACGGAATTCCTGTTATGTGCATATTTTATAACCCGGATTCACATCCGGGCCTACAAATATTTCAGGCCTATGGCCTTCTTTTAAATATTCCCTGATTATATTCCATACTTTTTTATAGGCTTGGGTGTAAACCCGGGTTACATTAACATTCAACGACTATACGGAATTCCGTAGGAATGGTATAAAAAAGGAGAGGGGGAAAATTGGGAATGCACCCGTTTCGAGCAAAGACAGCAAAGAATACACAGAGACCGCAAAGAAACCTAAACCAACAAGTGGTTAATACACCAGCCTTTTATATATTTTACAGGTATTCTTACCATTTTTACTGATTGGCTTTTTGTTGGTTGTAAATACCTTATCTTTGTATTAAGAAATTCAAAAAACGCAGGGATGGAAGAAATCAATAAGGTTGATAAGATATTGGATTATCATGAAATTAAAGGAGATGAAACGCTTCATCCTTATGAATAAACATATTAGGAGGTTATTATGACTAACAAATGGAATCGCAGAACATTTCTGAAAGGCAGTCTGGCTGCATCAACAGGGTTGTTTTTGAATCCCCTGGACAACATCATGGCCGGGAACAAGACCGGATCCAACAAATTGTCCGATAGCCCCATACCCAAAAGGCCGCTCGGGAAGACAGGGAATGATGTAACCATCTTAGGTTTGGGCGGATTGTACACGACTTCAAAGCACGACCGCCATGAAAAGGCAGTTGAAATCGTCAACCGGGCGATTGATCTGGGTATTAACTACATTGATACCTCTGCCTTGTATGGCACGGGTGCCAGTGAGCTGAACATCGGCACCGTGATGAAGGATCGTCGTGATGAAGTTTTTTTGGCCTCAAAGAGCCACGATTACACCTACGACGGCACCATGGCGCTGATCGATCAGACCCTGAGCCGACTTCAGACCGACCATCTCGATCTTTACCAGCACCATCTCCTCGGCAGATTGGGACAGCTTGAGCAACTTCAGGAGAAAAACAGCGCGCGTCAGGCCTTTGAAAAGCTTCGGGATGAAGGCACCATTCGCAATATTGGAGTAACGGGGCACTCAGCCAAAGTACTTGCCGATGCCCTGGAGGATTATCCCTACGATACCGCCTTGATCACCCTCAATGCCGCCGAGCAGGTCATGGATGATCCCGATCACCTGGATCGTTTCTTCCGCGTGGCACAGGAAAAAGAGGTCGGGGTGATCGCCATGAAAGTGGTTGCACGGGGCGCGCTCACCAAGAAAGGTCTTGACATACGTGAGTTGTTCCCTTACGTACTGAGTCATCCCGTATCGACTGCCATTATCGGCATTACGGATATTGAACATCTCGAGGAGAATGTCCGTGTAGCCAGGGAATTTGAACAGCTCAGCAAGGAAGAAATGGCCGAAATCCGGAAGCATGCCATGAACATAGCCTAGATTAAAAGGCAAAGAACCATTACGGTCGCTTCGACGTGAGGGAACGACGGCACGACTGCACGACGGCACGAAAGGACGAGGGGGAGACACCGCGAGAGTGCGATTCTACAAAACCATAGGTTTTTCTTTTGTGACCTTATGTGCCTAATGTGGTTTAAAAAATATTGTGCCGTTGCTACGTATCCCTTGTTTATTGTCTTGGTAATTAACAGGTCAAAAATAATCCAGCCAATTCATAATGATATATATAATCTGCATTTTATCGCGCACTCTGACGAGGCGCCCTGAACCGGCTTGGAAATTGTTGCTATCGCTATTGGCCTTCTACGAAGGCTGCATTAAAGCTTCAGTTGTTACCAGGTAGCTTAAGCCAGGCAGCATTTGGTTTTATTTTTCCTTAT
>Ga0207797_1003518_pt1 | contig 10341 bp, 5 predicted proteins | sample PRCRCaboRojoPR_6_FD_187275 | JGI IMG/M metagenome (GOLD analysis project Ga0207797, IMG submission 187275) | Marine sediment microbial community from Cabo Rojo, Puerto Rico - PR CR 10% Liquid 1 (SPAdes) | ecosystem: Environmental > Aquatic > Marine > Coastal > Sediment | place: Cabo Rojo, Puerto... | reverse complement strand
GCCGGGAACCCGGAAGAAACGGGATGCCCCAGCCAGATCCACCCAACTCCTGACCCAATGGTTGAGGGGCCCGGAGTTTCCCGTCAAGCCGGGACACGTCTGGTGCCTCTTCTCTCTCTGAACCCGGCTCTCCAGAGCTCCAGCGTTTACAACACGATGTGAGGCGCCGCTGAGCGGGATGCGCCCCGGCCCGACTCGTCGTAGCTTCCCCTGACGCCGGGCCGGCCTGTGGATCATGGGCTATCTCCCGCCGGCTCGGAGCCCTCGGGAAGGCCCTCGCCGCCTTCCCGGGCCTCGACCCATCGGTCCCGCTGATCCGCAACAGGAGATCCCACGTGGCCAACCACGAGCCCCACAAGATCAAGACCGTCCGTCTCCTCTCCTTCCCCACTCTCCAGGAGCGGAAGAAGTACCTGGCCGGAGCCCGATTCAACACCTGCCACCTCACACCGGCCCAGGTGGTCTTCGACATGTGCTCCTACGGCACCGGAGCCATGAGCCAGGAGCAGCTCTCCGGCCAGTTCATCGGCGACGAGGCCTACGCCGGCTCCCGGAACTTCGAAGGCCTGCATCAGGCCGTGAGGGACATCTTCGGACACGGCTACGTCTGCCCCACCCACAACATCCTGGGCTCGGTGAAGCTCGTGGTCTCCACCATGGCCCCGGAGGGCTCCGCCGTTCCCACCAACGCCAGGGATCTCTCCAGCATCCTCCTGCCACGGGGCCTTAAGGCTCCCTACGTCCGGGACACCGGGGAGACGGTGTTCACCGGGAACAGCGACCTGCCCATGGCGCAGGAAGCCCTGGACGGCGACTCCGTTCCCTTCTTCCTCGTCCAGACCTTCGCCGACGGCCAGCATCCCTTCTCCCTGGAGAACCTCCGGAGGCTCCGGAGCCTGGCCGACAACCGGGGGGTCCGCCTGGTAGTGGACGGATCCCGGATCGTGGAGAACGCCTGGTACATCCAGAAGCACGAGACCGGGCAGGCGGACCGCGCCATCGCCGACATCGTGAAGCAGATCGCCAAGACGGCCCACCTCTTCCTCTTCGACGGAGGCCAGGACGCCAAGTCCAACACAGGGGGGCTCATCACCACGGACAATCCGGACGACCACGAGAAGGTCATGAACGAAGTGGTCGTCTTCGAGGGCCTTCACACCTACGGGGGCATGGCGGGTCGGACCATGGAGGTGCTGGCCCGGGGCATGGTGGAGATGGTGGAGGAGAGCGAGGCCCACTGGGTCATGGACCAGAACGAGGCTTTCACCCAGCGCCTCCGGGACGGCGGGGTGCCCCTGGAGCGGGGCTGCGACGGGGCCTACATCCGGGCCGACGCCTTCCTTCCCCACCTGGAGCGGAATCAGCAGGCGACCCTGGCGGCGGCCCTCTACCTGGTCTCCGGCGTCCGGGCCGTTCCCCCGGAGACCCTGGACGGGGACCAATTGCTTCCGGTCCAGGTCCCCCGCCTCTCCATGACCAACGACCAGTTGGCCCAGGTGGCCGACGCCATCATACACCTCCGGGCCCAGGCCGCAGAGATCAACCCCCTCCAGAGCCTGGGGGACGGGGAGTGGCGGGACGAGATGGCCTACCACTGGGTTTTTCCGGACCTGGACCCCTTCGAGTTCGCCACGGCACCCTACGAGATCCACACCATCGAGCGAGTGGGGGTTCTCTCCCGGGAGGACCGGGAGAAGGCCATCCGGGCCGCCGGTTACAACACCTTTCTCCTCCGGTCCGCGGATGTGGCCATCGATCTCCTGACGGACTCGGGCACCACGGCCATGAGCGTGGACCAGTGGGCCGCCTACGAGGGGGTCCGGGCCAGCGCCTACACCAGCGACGAGTACTTCGACTTCGTGGAGGCCATCCGAGACGCCTTCGACTACGAATACGTCATCCCCACCCACCAGGGGCGGGCCGCGGAGCACATCCTGAGCCAGACCCGGATCCGGCCCGGACAGCTGGTGCCGGGGAACATGTACTTCACAACCACGAAGCTTCACCAGGAAATGGCCGGGGGGGTCTTCGCCGACGTTATCGTGGACCAGGCCCACGATCCCACCAGCGACTTCGACTGGAAGGGCAACATCGACCTGGGCAAGCTGGACAGGCTCGTCCAGGAACACGGAGAAGAGAACGTCGCCTACGTCTCCTTCGAGCACTCGGTGAACATGGCCGGGGGCCAGCCCGTCTCCATGGACAACATGAAGGAGATCTACGAGTACTGCTCGGCCCTGGACATCCCGGTGTTCTTCGATGCCACCCGGACCGTGGAGAACGCCTACATGATCCAGTGGAAGGATCCCCGCTACGCCAACACGTCGGTGAAGGACATCCTACGGGAGATGATGCTCTACGGAGACGGATGCACGGTGAGCGGGAAGAAGGACTTCCTCATCAACATCGGAGGGTGCCTGGCCTTCCGGGACAACCCGAGCTGGGCCTCCGAGGCCGAGGAGATGCTTCGGGTCTACGAGGGGAAAGTGACGGACGGAGGACTGGCCACGGCGGACCTGGCAGCCATCGCCCGGGGGGTGGTGGAGATGACCGACGACCGGCACGTCCGGTCCCGTGTCCAGCAGACCCAGCACCTGGGGCGACTTCTCCTGGACGCCGGCATCCCCATTGTGACCCCTCCCGGAACCCACGCCATCTTCCTGGACGCCAAGCGGTTCCTCCCCCACCTGGACCAGGACGAGTTCCCGGCCCAGCGTCTGGCGGCGGAGATCTACCTGGAGTCCGGCGTGAGGACCATGGAGCGGGGGAACGTCTCCAAGGGCCGGGACCCGGAGACGGGTGAGAACTACCGGCCGGCCCTGGAGCTGGTCCGATTGACCATACCCCGGCGGGCCTACACCGCCGACCACATGCGGGCCGTGGCCGACGCCGTGGTCCGGGTGTGGGAGCGGAGGGAGTCCGTCCCGGGCCTGAAATTCGTCTACGAGCCGGAAAAGCTTCGCTTCTTCCAGGGACGGTTCGAGTCCCTGTAAGCCGTCCCGCTCCCGTGGCGCCTGGGGGGCTCCCGGGAGGGGTCCCCGTCCCGGCCGCCGAACAAGGAGTCGGATCAACCAGGAGGTCTTCCATGTCGTTCCTTCCACGCATCCCCCAGCGTCCCGGCATCGTCGGGAGCCTGGTCCTTCTGCTCCTGGCCTCGATCCTGGCATTCCGGGCCGCCGACCCGGTGGCTGGGCAGGGCCAGGAGAGGATCCACTCCACGGATCCCCAGGTCCGCCTCCAGATGTACCAGGCCCATGTGGCCATGATCGAACGCTCCCCCTTCCGGAACCACCCCTGGCAGTTCGTGGGCCCCACAAATGTCAGCGGCCGGATGACCGACGTGGACGTGGTCCGCCCCAAGGGAGAGAGCTACACCATCTACGTGGCGGGGGCGTCCGGGGGCGTCTGGCGGACCAGCAACGAAGGCGTGACCTGGGAGCCGGTCTTCGAGCACGCCGCCTCCACCTCCATCGGCGACGTGACCATCGCTCCTTCGGACCAGGACCTCATCTGGGTGGGCACGGGGGAGGCCAACATCTTCCGGAGCTCCATGGCCGGAGCCGGGGTCTACAAGTCCACGGACGGGGGGGAGTCCTGGGAGCACATGGGCCTCACCGACACCCACACCATCCCCCGCATCGTCATCCATCCCTCCGACCCGGACGTGGTCTACGTGGCCTCCAGCGGCCACGAGTGGACCCACAACGAGGCCCGGGGCCTGTACCGGACCACCGACGGAGGGGAGAGCTGGGAGAAGATCCTCTACATCGACGAGGAGACGGGGGTCATCGACCTGGTCATGCACCCGGAGGATCCGGAGATTCTCTACGCCGCCACCTGGCAGCGGATCCGGGAGAAGTGGAACGACCCTCGGAACGAGCCGGACTACGCCGGCAGCTCCATCCACAAGAGCACGGACGGGGGAGAGAGCTGGACCGAAGTCGTGCAGGGCCTGCCGGACGCCCGGCATCGGGGCCGCATCGGCATCGATATCGCCCGCTCCAATCCCGACGTCCTCTACGCCTTCGTTGACAACTACGAGACCGCACGGGAGGCTCCCGAGGGAGCCACGGACGCCTACGGGCGGCCCCGGGGACCGGTGATTCGGGGCGCCACCGTGTACCGGACGGACGATGGCGGGGAGCTCTGGTACCGGACCAGCGAGTACGACGAGTACATGGAGGGGCTTTCGGGCACATATGGCTGGGTATTCGGTCAGATCCGGGTGGATCCCAACGACGAGGACCGGATCTACGTCATGGGCCTGGCCCTGAACCTGTCCGAGGACGGGGGACGGACCTTCCGGCCTCTTCGTGGGATGCACGTCGATCACCACGGACTGTGGATCGACCCGGCCAATTCCGACTACCTGGCCAACGTGAACGACGGGGGCCTGGCCATCTCCTACGACGGCGGGGAGAACTGGCGGACCTTCTACGACGATCTTCCCCTGGTCCAGTTCTTCAACGTGGCCCACGACCGGGCCGAGCCCTTCCACATCTACGGCTCCATCCAGGACCACGGCAGCTACCGGGGGATCGTGGACCTGAGCCGGGGACGCCACAACATCCCCGCCGTGAGGTTCGAGAGCGCTCCGGGCGGGGAGGGGAGCAGCCACGCCATCGATCCCACGAACCCGGACATCGTCTACTCGGCGGGCTTCTACGGAACCATCCAGCGGACGAACATGGCCACCGGGGAGACCGTGAGCATCGTCCCCCGAGCTCCGGAAGGAGAGATGGCGTACCGGGGACAGTGGGTGGCACCCTTCCTCCTCTCTCCCCACAACCCCTCGGTGGTCTACCACGGCATGAACTACCTCTTCCGCTCCATGTACCGGGGGGAGAGTTGGACCACCATCAGCCCGGACCTGAGCTACAACGACCCGGACAAGTACGGGGACATCCCCTACCAGACCCTCTTCTCCATCGCCGAGTCCCCCTTCACCTTCGGCCTCATCTACGCCGGCACCGACGACGGACGGGTGTGGCGCACCCGGGACGGGGGCCGGAACTGGACGGAGATCGATGCCGGGCTCCCCTACCAGAAGTGGGTGGCGGAGCTGGTGGCGTCCCGTCACGAGGAGTCCACGGTCTACATGGCCCAGAACGGGAAGCGGGACGACGACTTCGCTCCCTACCTCTGGAAGTCCACGGACTATGGCGACACCTGGACGAGCATCGTGAACAACCTTCCGTCCGGGCCGGTGAACGTCATCAAGGAGGACCCGGAGAACCCCGACGTCCTCTACGTGGGCACGGACCTTGGCATGTACGTCTCCCTCGACGGTGGAGAGGAATGGCACGCCCTGCCCGGCGGGAATCTCCCCACCTCTTTCTACCACGACCTGGTGGTGCACCCGGAGAAGGACATCATGGTGGCCGTGACCCACGGCCGGGGTGCATGGGCCCTGGACGTACGGCCCATCCAGGCTCTCACGCCCCAGATCCTGGCCCAGGACCTGCACCTCTTCGAGCCGGCGCCCGCCCGGCTGCCCCGGGGCTGGCGAGACCCGGGGGTCTCGGCCTACCTGGAGTACTGGCTGGGAACCGAGGCCCGGGAAGCCCATCTCCGCATTCGTGACGAGACAGGACGCCTCGTCCACGAGCTCACGGGAAGCGCCGACCCGGGCATGAACGCCGTGGAGTGGGACCTGAGCCTGGAAGGAGAGGGCCAGACCGGCGGACGCCGCGGTCCCTCCCGGGTGGAGCCCGGTGTCTACACCGTTGTGGTGACGGCAGGAGGTGCCGTGGCCGAAGGAGAGCTGGTGGTGGAGGCCGGCGGCGGCTGAGCCACGGGACCGGCCACTCCGGATCCTTCCGGAGGGTGGGGTCTACATGCTGGGTAGCGAACGAGGCACGCCACGTCCCTCGTGTCCAGCGAGCCCCATCCAACGGAAGGACCCATGAGCGAAGATGCCGCCCCACCCACCGGTCCCGATCTCCGAGCCGGCGTTCCCCTCGAGGACCTGAAGGAGGGGGAGCCCTTCTTCGGCCACGTGGAGGACTCGCCGGTCTTTCTCGTCCGCAAAGGGAAGGACGTGCGGGCCTTCGACGCTGCCTGTACCCACTACGGCGCTCCCCTGGAGGACGGTCTCAGCACGGAAGACACCATCCGCTGCCCCTGGCACCACGCCTGCTTCTCCCTGGAGGACGGCTCGGTGCTGGGAGCCCCGGCCTTCAATCCCCTGACTGCATGGGACGTACAGGTGGAGGAGGGAACGGTGCGGGTTGGTGAGCCCCTGGAGGCCGATCCCCTGGAGTCCAGGGGCAGCCCGAAGAACGAGCCCGAGTCGGTAGTCATCGTGGGAGCCGGGGCCGCCGGCAGCAGCGCCGCCGAGACCCTGCGGAGAGAAGGATACCGGGGCCCGGTGTCTCTGGTGGACCCGGACCCGGACGCTCCCTACGACCGGCCCAACCTCTCCAAGGACTACCTGGCCGGGGAGGCCCCGGAGGAATGGATCCCCCTCCGGTCCAGGGAGTTCTTCCAGGAGCACGACATCCAGCGCATCGCCAGCCGGGTGGAGGAGATCCGGACCGACACCCAGGTGGTGATCCTGGAGGGCGGCAGAACCCTGCCCTACGGCGCCCTCCTCCTGGCCACGGGAGCCGTGCCCCGGACCCTCCCTGTGCCGGGCATGGACGCACCCCACGTCCACACCCTCCGGAGCCTGGGGGACTGCCGGGCCATCCTGGACGGTCTGGAGGAGGCCCGGCGGGCCGTGGTCATCGGGGCCTCCTTCATCGGCATGGAGGTGGCCGCTTCTCTCCGAAACCAGGAGGTGGACGTCACGGTGGTGGCCCCGGAAGACGTGCCCTTCGAGGCCGTTCTGGGCTCGGACCTGGGAACCTTCATCCAGTCCCTCCACGAGGAGGAGGGGGTGGACTTCCGACTGGGAACCACCGTGAACGAGATCCGGGAGAAGGCCGTCCTCCTGGACGACGACTCGGAGGTTCCGGCGGACCTGGTGGTGGTGGGCGTGGGGGTGAAGCCCCTGGTGCCCCTGGCCGAGGAGGCGGGCCTGGAGCTGGACGACGGGGTGGTGGTGGATGGGGAGCTTCGCACCTCCGATCCCCGGATCTGGGCCGCCGGAGACGTGGCCCATTTTCCCGAGGCCCGCCTGGGCCGGAGGGTGAGGATCGAGCACTGGGTCGTGGCCCAGCGCCAGGGCCGGACCGCTGCCCGGAACATGCTGGGCCATCAGGAGCCCTTCACCGACGTGCCCTTCTTCTGGACCAAGCACTACGGGACGCCCGTGGCCTACCTGGGTCACTCTACGGACTGGGACGAAGCCAGGACGGAGGGCACCTGTGCCGAAGGCGGCTGTGCCGTGAGCTTTTTGAAAGACGGCCGCCGCCAGGCCCTGGCCACGGTCTTTCGGGACCGGGAGAGCCTGACGGCGGAGGTGGAGATGGAGAGGGAGAAGGAGGGACAGGAGGAGAGAGGCTGAGGGAACCTCCGGCTAGCCCCGCCAGGACCTGACCCGGTCCATGATGGTCACCGCCGTCTCTTCGATGGCCCGTTCCGTGACGTCCAGGATCTCGCAGCCCAGATCCCGGAACACGGTGTCGGCGTAGTTCAGCTCCTCCTGGATCCGCCGGAGGTCGGCGTAGTCCGAGTTGCCCCGGACTCCCATGGTCTGGATCCTCTGTTCCCGGATGCTCAGGAGCTTGGGAGGACTGATCCTGAGCCCCACCAGCTTCTTCACCGGAATCCGGTGCAGCTCCGGCGGGAGGGGCACCTCGGGAACCAGGGGAAGATTCGCGGCCCGGATCCCCTTGTTGGCCAGGTACATGCACACCGGGGTCTTGCTGGTCCGGCTCACCCCCAGGAGGATCACGTTGGCCCGGCGGTAGCCTTCCGGATCCTTGCCGTCATCGTGCTGGACGGCGAACTCCACCGCCTCCACCCGGCTGAAGTACTGTTCGTCCAGTCGGTGGATGAGCCCCGGCTCCCGGATGGCCTTGTGCCCGGTGATCTCCTCCAGTCCCTCCAGGGCAGGTCCCATGATGTCCACCGCCGGGATCCGGTGCCCGATGCAGGCCTTCCTGAGGTACTCCCGGACGTGGGGGATGATGATGGTGAAGATGATGAGGGAGGGCCGGGTCCGGGCCAGGGTGATGACCTCCTTGGCCGCCTCCACACTGTCGATGTACCCGAAGCGGTGAAGCTCCACGGTTCCCTTGGCGAACTGACTCATGGCGGCTCGGGCCACGAGTTGGGCCGTCTCTCCCATGGAATCCGAGACCACGAACACGGCGGGGGCCTTGACCAACACAACCTCCTGGTGAGAATCCGATGTCGAGGGGCCATTCTAGACCGGGTGAGGCTGGAATGGCAAAATCTCTGATGGATGCACCCTTTTCCCGGGCCCTTTCGGAGGGTAGCCTACCCACCGTGACCCATGAAGCCCACCAGCCACCGAAGAGCGGCGTGACCGACACCCCCCATCCCCCGGAGAGCGTGACCTCGTCCTCTTCCTCCCTTTCTCCCCACGGGGCGGATCCCCAGCCCGACAAGCCCCTCCGGGCCCTGGTGGTGGAAGACGATCCCACGTTCCGGCTCGTCCTGAAGTCCGTCCTCTCCCAGCGGGGCCTGGAGGCCGTGGCCTGCGAGGATGCGGACACCGGCCTGGAAGCCTTCCGGCGCCAGCCCTTTCATATCGCCCTCCTGGACAACTACCTCCCGGACATGAAGGGGGTGGAGCTCACCCGGAAGATCCGGGAGATGCCCGGGGGCCGGGAGGCCATGATCATCCTGGTCACCGGCGACGAGCGCATGGAGACGGCGGAGGCGGCCCTTAGCGCCGGCGCCGACGACTATCTCAGCAAGGACGCCTCCCCGGGCTACTTCAGCATCCGTTTGGCCATCGCCGAGCGGACCATCCGGGAGACCGCAGGCCGGAGGAAGGCCCTGGCCGAGGCCACCCGGAATCCCCTGGCCGACTCCCTCACGGGCCTGGCCAGCCGAGCCCTGCTCCTGGACCGGATCCAGGGGGGCATCCACCGGACGGACCGGCAGGAGGGGTACCTGTTCGGCGTCCTGCACCTGGACCTGGACGGCTTCCGCCGGGTGGTGCAGCGCCTGGGCAAGGAGCCTTCGGACCAGGTCCTGGTGGAGGTGGGCCGGCGTCTCGAGGCCTCTCTCCGCCTGGTGGACACCCCGGCCCACCTGGCCGCCGACGAGTTCGCCGTGTTCCTGGACGATCTTCAGGACGGCAGCGACGTGGCCCGGATCACGGACCGGATTCATCAGACCTTCGCCGAGCCCATTCGGGTGGAAGGCGAAACGGTCTTCCTGAGCGCCTGCATGGGGATCGCCCTGGGGGACGCCCACTACCGAAATGCCGAGGAGGTCTTCCGGGACGCCTCCAAGGCTCTGCGCCGGGCCAAGGCCCAGGGCTCGGGAAGTGTGCGGATCTTCGACCCGGTGGTCCACGAGCGGGCCTCGGCCCGGGTCCGGATGGAGGAGGACATCCGCACGGCTCTGGAGACAGACGCCATGGCCCTGCACTACCAGCCCATCCTATCCCTGGCTTCACCTCGGGTGGTAGGGCTGGAGGCCCTCATGCGCTGGCCCAGGAAGAACGGCGGCTTCGTCCCGGCCCAGGAGTTCATTCCCATCGCCGAGCAGTCGAGTCTGGTAACCCACATGGGGTGGTGGACCCTGGAGCGGGCCTGCCGACAACTGGCCGAGTGGCACCGGCGCCTGGGGGGCAACCCGCCGGTGGCGGTGAACGTGAACGTCCCCGGACGACAGTTCTCCCAGCCGGAGCTCGTCCCCTCCGTCTTCAAGATCCTGGAGGAGACCGGCCTCTCCGGGGAGCACCTGCACCTGGAGATCACCGAAACCTCGGCCATGGAGAACCTGGAGTGGTCCGTCAGCACCCTCCGGGAGTTGAAAGCCGCCGGCCTCCGCATCCACGTGGACGACTTCGGCACCGGCTACTCCTCCCTGAGCTACCTTCACCGGCTCCCGGTCGACTCCCTGAAAGTGGACCGGTCCTTCGTCAGCGGGATCACGGAGAGTCGGGAGAACCTGGCCATTGTCCGGACCGTTGTGGACCTGGCCCGGAACCTGGGGCTCTCCACCGTGGCCGAGGGAATCGAAACGGAGGAGCAACTCCGGATCCTGAGGGAGCTGGGCTGCGAGTTCGGGCAGGGATGGCTCTTCTCCCGGGCTCTGGTGAGCTCCCGCGTGGAGAAGGTGCTCAGGGATCCCGGGGAGATTCTGGGACCTGCCGAGGGAGGGGATTGAGGCTGGATCAGTGAGCCGGGTGGGGATCGAACCCACGACCTACGGATTAAAAGTCCGTTGCTCTCCCAACTGAGCTACCGGCTC
>Ga0207797_1003517_pt1 | contig 10345 bp, 9 predicted proteins | sample PRCRCaboRojoPR_6_FD_187275 | JGI IMG/M metagenome (GOLD analysis project Ga0207797, IMG submission 187275) | Marine sediment microbial community from Cabo Rojo, Puerto Rico - PR CR 10% Liquid 1 (SPAdes) | ecosystem: Environmental > Aquatic > Marine > Coastal > Sediment | place: Cabo Rojo, Puerto... | reverse complement strand
CGCGTCGCGGGTCGTCCCCACCTTCGTCTCGATGTGCCGGTCGCTCCCGGGGACGACGATGGTGACGCCGTCGACGCCGCAGTCGAGCGCGAGGTCGACATCGCCCCGCACACCGCGGGCGAACGAGGTCACCGTCGCGTCGAGGTCGAGCGACGTGACCCGCCGGATGGTCTCGCGCTCGCCCGGGCCGGTGCAGGCGCTCCCGGCCTCGATGTACTCGACGCGGGCGGCGTCTAGCTTCCGGGCGATGTCGGCCTTCTCCTCGGGGGAGAGCGACACGCCCGGCGCCTGCTCGCCGTCCCGTAGCGTCGTGTCGAGGAAGCTCACGTCCGTGCGTTCACCGAGCGGTACCGTATCGGGATGATTACCGAACAGCGTCACCGAAGAATCAGTCCCGTCGCCGAATTTCACGGCCAGCCGCCTCGCGGCGACTTACTCTATCCTCCGTGTCGGGGTTCGACATGGGTACCCCTCCCTTTCCCCGCACCCTACATAAAGACGGTGGTACGGGACGGTGTGTCTTCGCTCGTCCGACTCCGGGCCGGAACCCGCACCCGAAGCACCGGTCCTCACTGTCGAACCCTCGGAATATCTATCGATAGGGGGACTCGATGCCCCCTCACTCGGGGGACTCGATGCCCCCTCACTCGTTCGCGTACAGTTCGTTCGTGGCGATCACCTCTGCCAGCGCGCTCTGCTCACCGACTTCGTTCACTCTGATCCTCACCTCCTCCCCCGCTTCGACACCGGGAACCCGGACGTCGAAGCCGGGTGCCAGCGCGACGATCCCCTCCCCCGAACTGTCGACCCTCTCGATCTCCACGTCCAGTTCGTCTCCGGTCTCGACGGGTGGATACTCGACGGATGAGTTGAATCCCATGGCCCTGAGCGTCTCCGACCCGGCTCGGTAGAGTGATCTCTTGACGAGGTTCAGAACCGCCCGCCCGACTAGGAGTTCGGCCATGGTCACCAGTGGTGAGAATAACCCCTCGGGCTCGCGGTCGACCACCGGCTCCGGTTGGTGCGCGATGATCTCGTCCAGAACGTCCTCGTCCCCCTCGGAGAGGACCTCACGTCTACCGACAGATTCGAGGAAGTCGTTGAAGAAGTCCTCCGGGCGTTCCGGGTCGTAGGTGAGGTACTCGACGTTCCCGAGGAGTCCCCCAGGTGCCGTCTGGTCCGGACCCTTCTGTACCACCGGAAACAACGGACAGCCGACCGCGTCGGCGGACCCTATCTCCTGGTTGACCCACTCCGAGCCCCGACTGTTGGGGGTCAGGAAGACGAGAAAGAGGTCCGACTCCCTGATCCGATCCTTCGCGCTTTCGGTGATGGATTCTCCTGGCCTGGGATCGTCCTCGTAGACGTATATGTTGTCACCACCCCGGTTCTCGATCCCGTCCTTGATCCGCTGTACGGTCAGACGGTCGTCGGTATCGTAGCTCAAAAAAAAATGTCGAGCGCCATGGTTTAACACACCACAGTAGAGAATAAATAGTTCCCGTAGGAGCGAACGGCCCGAACGCAAGGGGGCCGATACCGGGGTCTCGGGACACGCCGTCCGGGAGCGAGCAGGTGCCTGCCCCGGACGCTCTCGTCATCACCGCGGACTTCGGGACACGCATCGCGACGAGCCGCGGCCGAGCAGCCTCCCGTCTCCTGCTCCGGAGCCGAACGTCCGGCCTCCTGGGACGGATACCGCCGACAGCGGGCCGTCGAGGTACGACCGGGTGGAGAGCGGAGACCCACGCGACGGCGTCACGACGCGATGCGAAACCCTTTGTCGGGGGGCGGTGCAGGGGTCGGCCGTGAGCGTCCGTCACCGCGGCATCGGCGATCCGGCGACCGGTTCGAGAGAGGCCCCGCCGTGAGCGGGGCCGCCCGGCGGTCCAGGGGGCCGTCGTGAACCTCCCCTACGAGAGCGAGGACCCGAGCGTCCGCTACGTCGTCGGCAGCCTGATCGCGGGGGTCTTCCTCGGCGGCGTCGGCGGCGGTGTCGCCTTCCCGACGCTCCCGACGCTCGGCACGGTTCTGGGGATCTCCTCGTTCATGGTGGGACTGATCCTCTCGATGAACCGCTTCGTCCGGCTGCTGATGAACACGCCCGCGGGACAGGTCCTCGACACCGTCGGGATCCGTCGCCCGATGGTCCTCGGCTTCTTCCTCCAGGGGCTGGTCCCGTTCGGGTACGTCCTCGGGCTCCACGCCGACCGCCTGCCGGTCTCGGCCGCGACGACGTTCCTCCTCGTCAGGGGACTGTGGGGCGTCGGCTCGGCGTTCGTCTTCGTCGGCGCGTTCTCGACGGTCACCCACATCACCACCGAGGACAACCGCGGCAAGTGGGTCGGGTACATGCGCGGCGGCCAGAGCCTCGGGTTCCCGACGGGGCTCGTCCTCGGCGGCGTCCTCTCGGACGTCTACGGCTACGAGGAGGCGTTCGTCGTCGCCGGCGCCGCCGGGCTGTTCGCCGCGTTCGTCGCGTTCCTGGTCCTCCCGGACATCGACGCCGACGTCGAGGCGACGAGCAGTCTCCGGGAGGTACCCGCGCTCGTGACCGACGACGTCCGCATCCTAACGGTCGGCGTCGTCAACTTCGTCGTCCGCTTTCTCTTCGCGGGGATCCTGCTCTCGACGGTCGTGCTCTACACCAGCGAGAACGGGATCAGCCTCTCGGTGCTCTCCTCGACGGGCGTCAGCGGCGTCGTCATGGCCGTCTCGGTCGTCTTCGCCAGCGTCACCACCATCGCCGTGGGCCGGGTCTCGGACGGGCTCTCGAACCGCGCGCTGCTGACGATCCCGGCGCTGGCGCTGTTCGCCGGTGGGTTCCTCACCCTGGGGCTCGTCCCGACCGCGGCGGGAACCGTCCTCGGGGTCGCGCTCGTCGGCGTCGGCGTCGGCGGGACCAACCCGCCGCTGCTCGCCTACCTCGGGGACATCAGCCCCGCCGGCGACCTCGGCAAACTCGGCGGCGTCTACAACGTCTTCGGCGACCTCGGGAGCACGCTCGGCCCGATCGTCGCCCTCCCCGTCGCCGCCCGCGTCGCGGTCACGACCGAGTACCTCGCCTGTGTCGTCCTCGTGGCGCTCGCGGCGGTTCTCGTGGGCGCGACGCTGCTCGGCCCGGAGGCGGCCGGCACGCCCGAGTGCGGCGCGGCCTGACCGTCGAGGGGGTTCAGGGTGGCTCGTCGTGACGCCGAATCCGGTCCCCTACGCCCCGTCGGCGGGCCTCCGGACCGTCAGGACCGGGACCGGAGACGTCCGGACGAGCCGCTCCGCGACGCTCCCCAGCACGTACCGGTCGAGCCCGCTCCGGCCGTGCGTCCCGGCGACGACGAGGTCCACGTCGTGGTCCTCGACGTACGAGCGGATCGCCCGGTGGACGGACGCGGCCTCCTCGACGGTCCCGGAGACGGACTCGACGCCGGCGTCCGTCGCGAACGCCGTCGCCTCCTCGACGACCTCGTTCGCGCTCTCGCGCATGGCGTCCGTCTGGATGTCGGTCCGGACGTCGACGCCGAGGCTCGCGGTGTCGACCACCGAGAGGACGTGCAGGGTCGCGCCGGTCCCGTTCGCCACGTCGACGCCGACCCGGAGCGCCGCGCGCGCGCCGTCGCTCCCGTCGGTCGCGACCAGCACGTTCCGGTAGGGGTATTCGATCCCCTCCCCGTCCGGTCGGAGCGTGAGCACCGGCACGTCGGATTCCCGGACGACCCGCTCGGTGGTGCTCCCGAGCAGGAACCGCTCGAGCCCGCGGCGGCCGCGCGTCGGCATCACGACGAGGTCCATCTCGCGGGAGGCGGCGTAGTCGACGATGGTGCTGTACGGCTCGCCCTGGAGGACCTCCGTGACGGTCTCGACGCCGCGTTCCCCGGCGCGCTCGGCCGCCTCGCGGACGATCCCCTCGCCTTCCCGCTCGAGGACGTCCACGACCTCCCCGCCGACTCGGGTGACGCTGTCGATGTTCGTGTCCGCGACGTGGAGGACGTGCACCGTCGCGTCGTGTGCCGCGGCGATGTCGAGGACGTGCTCGAGGGCGGCGCTCGCCCCCTCGCCCCCGTCCGTCGGGAAGAGTACCTGGTCGAACATGGGTCGACTATGGGTCCGGAGGGTCAAAAACGGGTACGGACGACGAGGCCACCCGTGACCTTCGGCACGATAGCCGTAGAAGCCGCCCCGTTCCTGCCCGAGCTGGCACAGCCACGGCCGGACCGCGTCCGGTGGCGTATCGACGTCGACCACCGCGGTCGACTCGGCGTCGGGATCCGCGAGCGGGTCGTCCCCGGGAGCGAGCCCTCCGGGTCGAGACGCGGGCACCCGAGCGAGAACGACAGGAGAGTCGGCGAGGCGCCGGATGGTCCCCGTCGAACGGAGACACGCGAGTCGGATTACCGGCGGTTCAGGCCGTGGCCGCGTCGACCCACTCCCGGGCCTGCGCCTCGGAGACGTCGGCCTCGCGGAGGCGCGCGGAGCGGCTCTCGCCGATGCCGTCGATGACCTCGAGACCCTCGTCCTGGCGGCTCTGCGCGTCGTCGATCCACTCCCGGGCATGCGCCTCGGAGACGCCGGCGGCCTCCGACACGCGGGCCGCGTCGGCCTCGGCGAGGTCGGCGACCGTCACGATACCGGCCGCCTCGAGGTCCTCGGCGTGGGCGTCGCCGATCCCGTCGACGAGGTCGACGTCCTGGGCGTAGGTCGCCCCGGCGCGGTCGATCCACTCCCGGGCCTGCGCCTCGGAGACGTCGGCGGCCTCGGCGACCGCGTCGGCCTGCGCCTCGGCGAGGTCCTCCAGTGCCTCGACACCGGCCTCGGCGAGGCTCTCGGCGTGGGCGTCGCCGATGCCGTGGACCCGCCGGTCGAGGCGCGACCCGTCGAGGGTCTCGCGGACGTCCTCCGCGACTTCCTCGGTCGCTTCGGCGCCGGACTCGGTTGCCTCCTCGGCCGCCTCGGCGGTCGTCTTCGCGACCTCCTCCGTGGCGTCGAGGGTGGACTGGGTGACTCGCTCGCCGGTCTCCGCGGCCTCCGTCACCGCGTCACTGGTCTCCGCGGCCGCCTCGACGGCCTCGTCCTCGACGTGCCGCTGGGCGTCGATGGCCGCGTCGGTCCGCTCCCGGAGCGCCTCGACGTACTCCCCGGAGAGTTCCTCGTAGCCGTCGAGGTTCGACTCGATGGCGTCGAACGCCTCCCCGTGGACCTCCTCGAGCCCGTCGAACCCCTCCTCGACCGTCCGCTTGACCTCGTCGAGGTTCCCGCCGTCGACCGGCATCGTCGCCTCGAGCGCGGCCAGGTAGTTCCGCGTGGCGACCCGCGACAGCGTCAGTGCCTGCTGCTGGGTGGCCTCCTGCGCCCGCAGTCCGACCAGCATCGCGTCGGCTGCGTTCCGCTGGGCCGACCGGTTCCGCTCGAGCATCCGCTGGCCGGCTTCCATCGCGCTGCGCTGTGCCTCGAACATCGACTGGAGCGGTGTGGTGAACCCGCTCGTGGTGCGCTCACTCATGGTTTCTCGAGTCCTCTCCGGGAGAGGAGAGCACCGTTCGGCGTTTCACTCCTCGCTCTGCATTCGCAAGGCTACCGAGCGTTCGTCCCGGACGGATGTAGTTTATATTCACAACATCGATCATGATCGTGAGATAATACCTCGAAATGCGGGAGATCATGACTATCGTTCTCGTCCCCGTCACGGCGCGACGCCCGGCACGTTCGGGGAACCGTCGACCGAGCCGCCTCCCGGCGATGGTGGGACCTGTTCGGCACGGCGTCCGGTCGCTCGCGCCGTCCCCGCTCAGGAGCGGTCGAGCGCGTCCCCGGCCGGGTCCGCTACCGACGCCGGGGTGCCGTCGTCTCCGGTCCGGGCACCGTTCCGGCCAGTCGTGACCGTCGGGCCCGGCACAGGTGTACGCCGCCCACGACGACTCCCGGGAGCGGTCCTCGGGGTCGGCGCCGAGGGCGACGAAGACCACGAGGAGCCGGAGCTCGATACCGGGGCGGCTCGGATACGACGCCGACGCCGGACGGCGTGCTTCCCGACACACCACTCACGAACCGTCGCTACACGTGACCGCCGAGTGGAGCGACCCGTCCGGCCGGACCGTGACTGCGAGTTCGGTGTTCTCCGTGTCCGGGGAACAGCGGATCACGCCCGCGCCACGGACCGTCGACGGACCGCTCGAGGGGAGGACGAAGTACACGACCGTCGCGTTCGCGGGGACGCCATCGATGGTCGTACCGATCCCCTCGTTCGGTCCGACGGTGAACTCCCGCGATAGCTCCGCGGGGTCGGTCGTCGAGATCGCGGTCGCGTTCCGCAGGGCGGTCTCCGGCAGGGCGTCGAACGACACGACGTCGAAGCGGTGGGTCGTGCCGTTCTCGTACGTGATCTCGATCTCCTCGACCTGCGCGGGGACGGCGGTCACCCTGACCTCGTAGCCCACGTCGTGCTCGTTCGATACCGATATCGAGAGGTCGTGTTCGGCGGGCGTGGGCGTCTCGTCGCCGGGGAGCCCGGAACACCCCGCGAGGACGACGAGCAGTGCGAAGGCGGCCTGGAGGACTCGGACCATACCGAGCGTACCGCGACGGGCGGTTTCCCCGTGTCGATCCGTCTCGAGGGACGAAATAGTAGTCTGGAAAGAATGTAATAGTGATTAACGTCAAACGCTACGTATCGAACCCGCATGTACCTGCCCACGGAGATCGTCGACCCCGTGACCGGCGAACGGATCGCGTTCGACGAGTTCGCCTCCGACGACGAGCGGCTGGTCTGGGAGGAGTTCAGGCCGGCAGGCGTGGACCCGCCGCCGGCGCACTACCACCCCTCGACCGAGGAACGGTTCGAGGTTCGCGAGGGTGAACTGGTCGTCGAGGTCGACCGGTCCACGCATCGGCTCGAAGCCGGGGACGAGGTCGTCGTTCCGCCGGGGACGCCACACGTCTCGTACACCGGGTCCGAGCCCGCGCGCTTCGAACGCGAGGTGACCCCGCCGGGTCGATGGCGCGAGTTCCTGACCGAGCGGTTCGCCTACGCCCACGCCGTCGGCGAACGCTCGGGCGTCGGTGGGCTCCTGCAGGCGGCACTCTGGCTCCGAGCGTACCCGGAGGTGCTCGTCCTCGAGCGGCCGCCACGACCCGTCCAACGCGTCCTGTTCCCGGTGCTCGCTACCGTCGCACGGGCCACGGGACGGACGTCCCACCACGCGTACCCGCGGGATCTTGAGGATTGACGCGAGCCCGGGACGCTGACCGGACCCCGGGACTCCCGAGACGGTTCCGGGAGGGGTCGACTACCCCACGAGCGCGTCGAGAACCCGTTCCTCGGCGTCCCGCCCCGGGTCGAACGCGCCCCCGTCGCGGCCGCTCGCGAGCGACTCCTCGACCGTCCGGGCGATGGACCGCTCGACGGGCGTCGATTCCCACCCCAGCGACGCGAGTTTGCACGTGTCGAGTACGTGTGGATACCGCGACCCGAGGTGGTGGTAGAGGACGAAGTCGTCCGGATCGAGGCCGTCCTCGGCGAGTTCGCGTTCGCTCGCGTGGACGACCGCTACTGACGTATCGAGCGCGTCGGCGATCAGGTCGATGACGTCCTCCATCGTACACACCCGGCGGTCGGCGACGTTGTAGGCCTCGCCGGGTTCGCCGCGTTCGGCCACGACCCGGATCGCGCTCGCCACGTCCTCGACGTACGCCCGGTGCCAGATCGCGGTCCCGTCACCCGGCACGACGACGCGGTCGTACCGGTTCACGCGGTCGATCCAGTAGTCGTGGTGGTTCTGGAGGCCGGGGAAGCCCTCGCCAGCCCAGGTCACGGGCACGTCCGTCGCCCGCGACGCGTCGCCGTCCGGGGACCGTATCGTCTTCGGGCCGTACACCATCGTCGGGCGGACGGTCACCGCGGCGACGCCCCGGTCGGCCGCCGCATCGGCCTCGCGGTCGCACTCGGCCTTCCGCGGGCCGTAGGTCGCCATCGTGTCGTCCTCGGCCTGTTCGGGCGTACAGTCGTGGAGCGGCGTCTCGTCCTCGCGCTTGGGAATGGTGTGCGCGCTGTAGACGCCGCCGCTCGAGACGTAGACGTACGCCTCGGCGTCGGCGAACACCTCGGTGGCCGTCCGGACGTCGCCGGGATGGTAGGCGGCACAGTCGACGACGAAATCGGGACCGACGCGCTCGGCGGCCTCGGCGAGCACGTCCTCGTCGGTTCGGTCGGCGGCGACCCGCTCGACGGGGGACGCCTCCCCGAACCGGAAGCCGTGCGCTCCACGGTCCATCGACGTGACGTCGTACCCGTGGTCGAGTAGCTCCGCGACGGTGTGGCGTCCGACGAAACCGGTGCCACCGATGACCAGTGCGTGCACGGGCCCCTATCCCTCGTCCGGGGTGTTCGAGTTCCAGATGTCGCGGTGCAGCTTCCACTCCCCGTCGTCGTGCTTCCAGACGACGAGGAACGTCCCGTGGTCGACGGTCCCGCCGTCGGCATCGTTCAGCGTGAACCGTCCGGTCTCGATGGCGGTGTCGCCGTGGTCCTCTACCTCTACGGTCTCGAGCCGGGCGTTCGCGACTCCCATGTCGAAGACGCCCTGCCAGAACGCGGCGATGTCGTCGCGACCGGAGACGACGTCCGCGCCAGGGGGCAGGAGCTGTCCGTCCGCCGTGTAGAGGCTCCCCATGCCGTCGGCGTCGTGTCGGTCGAAGTTCGATTCGAACGCCCTGTCCGCCTCCTCGATCTCCGTTCGCAGGTTCGCTGGTGTCATGATCTCGTCCTCGATCGGTCGGCCCTTCCGTGATCCCGCGTGCTCGCTCCCCGACGACGGGATCACCTGCAATATCGAGTGACTGTCTCGTCCGGACCTCCTCGATCGGTCGCCCGGAGAAGTAGCCCTCGAACGACATCGTGGACCGCCACCGGAGGGATTCCGTATCTCGATCGATAAGTGTTCTCTGCACGATAGTACAGTAAGCGCGCTTATAGTATCGGCGTACGGTCGCGACCGTGCCGGATCCGCGCCGGGCCGTCCCGTGGAGCCGCGGGCAGCACCTACCCGAGCCAGTAACGCGGTCGTCCGAACGGAACGTGTGGCGAGCGTGGTTCCGGACCGGCCGGCCGGGATGCCGGGCCGGGAACGTCGGCTACCCGTGCGTGTCGTCGACCTCTTCGGCGATCGTATCGGGATCGAGACCACGCGCCCGGAGTTCGCGCTCGACGCGACCCATCCGACGAACCGTCCTCTCGTCGAACCCGCGCCGGCGGAGGTCGTGGCTCAGCCGGCGGTACGTCTCGACCAACCGCACGTCCCCCCAGTAGTGGAGCAGGCCGTAGTCGCGGACCGGGTCCACGTCCCCGTCCGCCGGGGAGCCCTCAGGGTTCATGCGTGGCGGGTCACTCGGTTGGGGATCGGGCACAGCCGCGCGTAGCGGGCGTCTCCGGGGCCGTTTCGGGATAGAGTGACGGCTCCAGTCCCGGGATCCGAGACGACCACGGCGGGCGTCTCGAACGGTTCTCCTCTCGGTATCGACGGCGTCCGTGTCCCGTCGTTTCCGGGTCTCCTCGTCCCTATGGCGGCGAACGCCGCGTTCGCTCGGTCGGTCGACATCGTGGACCACCACCGGCGCGGTTTCGTATCCCGGGCAATAAACATTACCTGTATGACACTACAGTGAGAGCGCTTACTGTACTCGCGTACAGCGGCGGACGCTCCTCGAGTGGGCGCCCTCCCTGCGGATCCGCGGGCTAGCGGACGCCGGTCGAATCGGGGTCGAGCCCCCCCTGCCGTCACGTCCGAACCTCGCTGTCGAGCACGTCCAGGGCGTCGTCGACGAGCAAGTGTAACTCGTCACCCGCACAGCGGAACGTGACCTCGACCGTGGGGGGATCGGCCGACACCGGCTCCGCGCGGTCGTGTTCCCGAACGAGTCGCATGAGGTCGGTGACACCCGCCAGGTCGGCGCTGACGGTTCCGAGTTCGACGCCGCGGGTCGCGTAGAACGCGACGACTCGGGGGTGCACGGCGACGAGGATGCTCGGTGGACCCCACATCTTGTTCTTGCAGACGCCGCAGACGAACCGGACCTGGATCGGGTACCGGCGGTCGCAGGCGGAACACATCCCGTCGGGCGGGGGCTCGTGGTCGTGACAGACGTCCAGGGAGGTGTCGACGGCCCCGGAGCACTCGGGGCAAATGCCGCCGGCCATCATGGCGTACCGCTCCACCGTCGCCACGGCACCGGCGACGAACATCGCCTCTGGCGTCCGGTCCGACAGGCCGGCCTGGTCGAACGGCCAGACGGTGAGCGTCCCCGGGAGGAAGTCGTCGCTCCCCGCGAAGGTACCCTCGCACTCGGTACAGACCTGGAA
>Ga0207797_1003516_pt1 | contig 10346 bp, 7 predicted proteins | sample PRCRCaboRojoPR_6_FD_187275 | JGI IMG/M metagenome (GOLD analysis project Ga0207797, IMG submission 187275) | Marine sediment microbial community from Cabo Rojo, Puerto Rico - PR CR 10% Liquid 1 (SPAdes) | ecosystem: Environmental > Aquatic > Marine > Coastal > Sediment | place: Cabo Rojo, Puerto... | reverse complement strand
CGCCGGGATGAGCACCTTCCCGCCCTTCTCGTGGGCGCGGTTGATCACCTGCCGGAGGTGGCGCTCGGAGTCCTCCTGGTCGGTCTGGTAGTCGTTGCGCCCGCCGTAGGTCGACTCCATCACGAGCGTCTCGACGCGGGGGAACTCGTTGACCGCGCCGTTGAACAGCCGCGTGTCGTCGTAGTGGATGTCCCCACTGAACGCGACGTTGTAGAGGCCGTCGCCGATGTGGAAGTGCGCGATCGAGGAGCCGAGGATGTGTCCGGCGTTGTGCAGCGTGAGCTTCACGTCGGGGGCGATGTCCGTGACGTCGCCGTACTCCAGCGTGACGGTGTGTTTGATCGCCTCCCGGACCATGCTCGACTCGTACGGCGGCGTGCGGCCCTCCTTGGCCGCGACGTCGAGGTAGTCGAGCGTCAGCAGCCCCATCAGGTCCCGCGTGGGCTCGGTCGTGTAGATCGGCCCGTCGTAGCCGTACTTGAACAGCAGCGGGACGAGCGCCGAGTGGTCGAGGTGGGCGTGGGTCAGGACGACCGCGTCGAGGTTGTTCGCGCCCGCGCCGAGCGCCTCGGGCACCTGGAGGTACGGCACCTCGCCCTCGGCGCCGGGTTTGTCGCCGCAGTCGATGAGGATCCGCGTCTCGGCGGTCGAGAGGATGAACGACGCCCGGCCGACCTCGCGACAGCAGCCCAGCGTGGTGATCCGGACCCACTGCTCGTCGGCCATCTCCCGGCGGTGGATCTGCCGGCCGACCCGCTCGAGGATCTCCCGGCGCTCCTCGCGCTCCTGCTTGAGGAAGTTGCGGACGTTCGAGACCGTCGAGGACTCGATCGGCGGCGTCCTGACGACCTCGGGCGTCCAGCCGACGCGCTGGGTGATCTCGCGGAGCGTCGAGCCGTGGCGCCCGATGACCATCCCCGGCTTGCCCGCCTCGATGATCACCTCGCCGGTGTCGGCGTGGAAGTCGAGGTCCGTGACCCCCGCCTCCTCGGGGATGACCTCGAGGATCTCCTCGCGGGCGCTCTCGGGGTGCGAGAGGGTGTCCGGGTCCGGCCGGACGGTGATGCGCTTGCGGAGCTTGGAGGCCAGCCGGCGGACCAGATCGCCGTTCTGGGCGAACTCCTTCGGGTTCCGCGTGTAGACGACCAGCTCCGGGCCCTCGTACTTGACGTCCGAGATGGAGATGTCGTCCGGGACTTCGCTGGTGATCTGGGCTTTCAGGTCCTCGAGTTGCCGCTCTACTGTGCTCATGAGTGTCGGTGCGCCGCGCCGCTGGCCGGCCGACCCGTGTCGACCCGCCCGACGGTCGCGTGGCGCGATGGAAGGAATCTCTTCATGTTCGATTTCTTACTCGACAGAGAGTTCGCCCCGTAGGGCGACTGCGGGAGAGGTTCAGCTAAAACCCGCGTGTGTACCGACGTAGGCCACTGTGTGTATAAAACCCTTCGGGACGACACTCGACTCGTCCCGGGCGACGTTCGCCGGGGGACGGCGAGCGCCTCGTCGCCGGGAGGACGCTGTCGGGCCACGACGCCCCCGAGCGGTTCCTCCACCGGCCGTCGGCGGCTCAGGGCCTCGGCTGGAGGTAGACCCTGCCGTCCTCGTACCGGTCGACGTGTTCACGGCGGATCTCCCGGATGCCGTCGCCGCCGCGGTCCGCGCCGTCGTCGTCCCGGCCGAGCAGTCGATTCAGTTCCTCGGTGGGGCCCTCGTGGTCGTCGGTCCGTTCGAGCGCCGCCCGGTTCCGGTCACGGCCGATCTCCCCGATCCGCCCGACCGCGACTCCCTCGGGGGCGACGACCGGCTCGTTTCGGTCCTCCTCGCGGAACTCGCGGGGGTCCCCCCGTTCCCGTCGCGTACGTCGCGTGCCGTATAGTAGCGTTTGGAAGTCTCTACTCACGGACGGGGGGATCGTCCCCGTCCGGAGTGTATCATCGGTCCCAAACGCTACTATAGCGGCAGGCGGTTGGCGATCCACGGCGGAAACCGGACGGCTTGCGAACGCCGGGGGCGGCCCCGGTCGGCGGTCGGGGGCGGTCCTACCTCTCGTGGCGGGGGAACGCGTCGAGGACCTCCGGCCGGTCGAGCGTCGAGACGTTCCCCGGCGGGTCACCGAGGTAGACGGACTCGATGACGCCGCGGGGGACCTTCCCCGTCTGCGTGCGCGGGAGCGCCGGGACGACGTGGACCCGCGCGGGCCGGAACGGCGCCCCCAGCTCCCCGGTCACGTGTTCCCGGACGGCCGCCTCGATCCCCTCCGGGTCCGTCCCGTCGAGCAGCGTGACGAACGCGACGGGCACCTGCCCCTTCACCTCGTCCGGGACGGGGACGACCGTCGCCTCGCCCACGCCGGGCGTCCCGCCCACGGCGGCCTCGATCTCCGGTGCGGTCACCCTGCGGCCCGCGACGTTCATGGTGTCGTCCGCGCGGCCGGTGATGTACCAGAACCCGTCCCCGTCGATCTCGACCCAGTCGTTCTGGTTCCAGACGCCCTCGAAGTCGCTCCAGTACTCCTCGATGTAGCGCTCCTCGCCCGCGGTGAGCCCGTGGGTCATCCCCGGGATGGGGAGTTCGACGACGAGGTAGCCCTCGTCGCTCTCCTCGCCCCGCTCGTCGTAGACGTTCGCGGCGACGCCCGGCGCGGGGCCGTAGAGGGTCCCGGGCTTGAGCGGCGTCAGCGGCGTCGGCGACAGGAGCCCCCCCGCCAGTTCCGTCCCGCCGGAGACGTTCATCAGGGGGACCTCCCCCCCGCCGACCGACTCGACGTGCCACCGCCAGCCGGCCTCGTCCCACGGCTCGCCGGTCGACCCCAGGACGCGGAGGCTCGAGAGGTCGTGGTCCTCGCGGGGGGCCTCGTTGTGCTGTCGCAGCCCGCGGGAGCCGCTCGGCGAGATGCCGAACGCGGTGACCCCGTACTCCTCGATGGCCCGCCAGACGCGGTCGCCGTCGGGGTGGTCCGGGGCGCCCTCCAGCAGGACGGTCGTCGCGCCGAGCGCCGGCGCGCCCGCGAGCATCCACACCGCCGTGATGATCCACCCGAAGTCGGTGATCCACAGCAGCGAGTCACCCCGCGAGAGGTCGAAGTGGTAGCGACACTCCTTGTTCCCCATCGCCAGCGCCGCGGCGTGGGTGTGGATCGTCCCCTTCGGTTCGCCCGTGGTGCCGGAGCTGTAGGCGACGAAGGCGACGTCGTCGCTGTCCATCACCGCGGTGTCGGCCTCGGCGTCGAACCCCTCGACGAACGCCGCCCAGTCGTGCTCGGTCGCCGCCTCGCACTCCCCCTCGAGACCGACGTGTTCGTAGACGACCACGTCCTCGACGGCGGGGGCGTCGGCGAGCGCGGCGTCGACCTTCGACCGGAGGTCGCGCACCTCGCCGCCCCGTCGGTAGCCGTCCGCCGTCACGACGAGTTCCGCCCCCGAGTCGTCGAACCGGTGGCCCATCGCGTCGGCGCCGTAGCCCGGGAACACCATCGTGAACGCCGCGCCGACGCGCCAGGCGGCGAGCGCGGCGGCGAACCCGTTCGGGTGGAGCGGGAACGTTATCCCGACCACGTCGCCGCGCTCGACCCCCTGGTCCCGGAGCGCGTTCGCCAGTCGGCCGACCCGTTCGCGCATCGCGGCGTAGCTCACGCGGCCCCCGTTGCCGTCCTCGTCCGCCCAGGCGTACATCGCCGCGTCGGGGGTCCGGTCGGCCCACCGGTCCAGCGCCGTCTCGACGGCGTTGAGCCGCCCGCCGGGGAACCAGTCGGCGAACGCGGGACCCTCGGCGGTGTCGACCACCGCGTCGTACGGCTCGCGCCAGACGATGCCCGTGTCCTCGGCGAACGCCCCCCAGAGGTCGGCCAGTTCGGCCTCCGTCTCCGGGATCAGCTCCCCGTACCGGTCGTAGCCGTGCTCGTCGACGAAGCGGGCGAGATTGCTCTCCTCGGCGTAGTACCCCGTCGGTTCCCAGGCGAGGTCGGTCATGCGCGGGGGTGCTCGGGCCCGTTATTTAGTTCCGACCCCGACCCCCGGTCGACGGGGGAAGAACCCCTAAGTCGTCGCGCCCTGCATCACCGGACCGTGCCGACCGAGATCCTCCCCGGCGTCCACGACATCACCGTCCGCGCCGACGAGAACGGGCGCCGCTACCGCGCCTACCTGATCGACGACGACGTTCCCACGCTGTTCGACGCGGGGTTCGCCGACACGACCGACGCGCTGTTCGAAGGGGTCGCGGCGACGGATCTCGAGCCCGAGCGGCTCGTGCTCACCCACGCCGATCCGGACCACGTCGGCGGGTTCGACGCCGCCGTCGACCGCTACGACCTCGAGACGTACGTCCCGGAGGGGTCCGACCTCGACGTCGAGCACGAACCGGACCGCCGCTACGGCGACGGCGACCGGATCGGCGGGTTCGAGGCCGTCCACGTCCCCGGTCACCGCCACGACCACCACGCGCTCGTCGACGAGGAGCGGGGCGTGCTCGTCGCCGCCGACGCCGTCTCCGGGGCCGACCTCCGGGGGTTCCCCGAGGGGTATCTCCTCCCGCACGCCGCCGTCTACGCCGAGGACCTGAAGGAGGCCGAACTGAGCCTCGACCGCCTGCTGGAGTACGAGTTCGACGCCGCGCTCGTCTACCACGGGACCAGCGTCACCGAGGGTGCGTGGGACGTCCTCGACCGCTACGTGAACTTCCCCGGTCGGCCCGACGAGCCGGTGAAGTGACATCCTCCTCGCCGTACACGGCGAGGCTTCCCCTGCATGGGGAATACCAGTCAGTCGTCGTCCCCAGACTCTCCGATTCTGGTGGGCTGCACGAGACCGTCGGTCTCGTGAACGCTGGCAGAGGGTTCCGACTCTTGAAACGCCGTGAGCGTCATCTGCGAGGGTGTCTCGCTCGTCTCACGGTGAGTCGTGGCGGTGTCACTACCGCTCCCATCCCGAGGCGAGTCATCGCGGTCCGCCTTGTCAAGCGGAACGCTCTCTCCCCACGGGTCAACCCGTCGTGCGATATTCGCGGCAGCGTTGATGTCGGCCTGAAACGTCGACACGTGGCAGTCGTCGTGCGGACACCGAAACTCGGCCTGCGACTCCCGCCGACCAATACGGTGGCACGAGTGGCACGTCTGCGAGGTGTACGCCGGATTCACGTACTCGACTGGAATGCCTGCTTCCGTCGCCTTGTCCTCGATGCGCCCTTGGAGTCGGGCGAACGCCCACGAGTGAAGGCGACGGTTCATATACGTCCCGTAGTCGAGTCGTTCGCGGATGTACGTCAGGTTCTCCATTACCAACACCGGGTTCTCGTATTGGGTGGCGTACTCGACGGCTTGCCGAGACGCCTTCTCTACGATGTCGGTGAGCGCGTTCTGGTAGTGGGCGAACCGTTCGTCGGTACGCCACTCCGAAGCGTCACGCTCTTGGAGTCGTTCCAGGGTGGTGTGCATCTCTTTGCGGAGATGCTTCGCTCTGCTTCCGCTACGCACGAGCGGGTCAGTCGGAGAACCGTCCGTGAGGGCACAGCCCGTGATGAGGGCGGTTTCCCCGATGTCCAAACCGATGTGCGAGGCGTCACCGTCCGTCGCTGGGTCTTCGACCGGGTACTTGACGGTGACGTGCAGTACCCAGTTCGTCCGGTGCTGTTGAAGCCGTATCTCGCCCGCTTTCGCGTCCTCGGATACGAGGCCGTGCCAGAGGTCGTCCTGTTCGGGGTTAATGCGGAGCGGTATCCAGAAGTTCGTTCCCCGACCGGGACGCGGAACCCACCACGTGAACTCGTAGTCCCGTTCCTCCGAGTGGTCGAACGTCGCGGCTTGGTTCGTGAGCCGTATCGGGTGGTCGTCGTCCAACTCCTTGGCGTCATACGTCTTGTGAAGTTTCGGGACGTAGTTGCAGAGCGCGGCCTTCGCTTGATAGGGGAGGTCGTAGGGCGTCACGATGTCGCTCACCGCCGACATGGTACTCGCCCCGGCATCGAACGCTTCTTGCAGACCGTCACGGTAGGTTTCGAGCAGGTCGTTCAATTTCGACTGCTTGTGCGCGGTGGGTGGCGCGAACGTCGCCTGTAACGTCTTCGTGACGGTGGGGGACAACATGACATTCTCTATATTACACTCGAATAAAGGTTTCCTATCGCGGGGTATTCGGCCTACAACCGACGACAGGGCGTGTAGGAATTGTCGGCTTCACGCCCGCCGTGAACGGCGGGATTCTCGCCTTAAAAAAGATAGGGACCGCGGCGCGCCCGCGGGACGGGACGCCGTCCCGAGGCCCGCCTCGTTCGGGGCGGGGGCCTGACGACCCCGAGCGCGACGGCCGACGCCCACACCGGCACTCTCTCGACGCGGGCGCGCCGGATAACGCGGCACGGCTCCACCGTCGGCCGAACGGCCGGCCCCCGGACCAGCCGATCAGTCCAGCCACGCCGCGAACGGCTCGTCCGCGTCCAGTCGCCCGAGGTACTCGCGCTGGGCACCCGTGATCGCCGCTTCGAGCGATGCGCCGTCGTCGAGCCGCTCGCGGGCCCGTTCCCGCTTCCACGCGCTGGGGGTCGTCCGGGCCGCCCACCGCGCCTCGATCGGTTCGAGCAGTGCCGCCACGCGGCGTTCCGCGACCCCGCGGTCGGCGAGCCCCGCGCGGGCGAGGTCGAACAGCTCGGGGTAGATCCGTTCCGGACTACTCGTCCGGTCGCCCTCGCGGGCGATCCACGCGAGGTCGGCATCGAGGCCGTCGCGCGCGGCCGCGTACGTCGCGTCCCGGGCGGCCGCCCAGGGGAGCGAGGCGACCGGGTGGTCGGTCGTCACGACACCGTGGACGAGCCCGGCGACGAGCGCCTGGAGGCCGACCACGTCCGCGGGGGTCGGCTGAGAGGGGATCAGTCGGTGTTCGATCCGGGGACCCTCGGGGCCGAGTATCGGCCGCACCCACCGCCAGCAGGTGCTCTGCTTGTGGAGCAGCTCCCAGTGCTCGGCGGCGAACCCGTCGCGTGGCCCGTCCTCGACCCACTCGCGGAGGTACGGCGCGCAGGTGCGGTCGGCGGCGATACGGTCCACGACGTCGGCCGGGGCCTCGACGTCGCGGGGGAACCGGACCTTCCCCGGTTCCTCGACGTTCATCGACTCGAACACCGGGATCCGGAGCTCCGACATCCCCCCCAGCACCGTCCCGGGCTCGACCCCGTCGTCGTAGAGGTCCGGCGGGAGGAACGGCGAGTTCGTCGCCAGCGCGAGGACGGGGCCGGCCGTCCGGAGCGCGGCGCCGAAGTACCCGGGGAACGCCCCCGTCGGCGGCTGGAGGTGGACCTGCATCGACGTGGCGAGCGACTCGGGGAGGATCGTCGGGAACCGGTGCCGGCAGCCGGGGACGTCCAGTTCCACCGGCCCGTGGGCGGTGATGTCGGCGTCGAGCGCGTGGTAGCGCGGCGCCGGCGAGCTGTTCGCCGCGACCTCGAACCCGCCCACTCGTTCGGTCTCGCCCAGGTAGGCGACCGATCCCCCGGGCGGCGGGATCGTCCAGATCCCGTCGGTGACGAAGCGGAGCCCGGCGGCGTCGAACGCCTCGCGGGCACGGTCCACCCTCGCCCCGAGTTCGGTCGCCTGCGTCTCGACGCCGGCGGGGTCGAACGCCGACCGCGGGGTGTTCAGTTCGGCGTTGTGCCGGCCGAGTTCCCGCTCGCAGGCCGACCCGAAGGCGGAGTCCGGAGCGCGCGCCAGCCGGCCGTCCCCGTCCGTCGCGTACCCCTCCAGTTCGAGGCCGAGGGCGAAGCCGGCGTCGAACCGTTCGGCCTCGAACGCCTCGCGGACGGCCGCCGCCTGCACCCGGACCCGACGGTCGAACTCGCGGTGGGTCGCCTCCCGTCGGGACGCCCGGACCGTCTCGACCGGCTCCATACCCACGCTCGTCGGCCCACGGTCATGAGGGTTGGTGTCACGGCCGTCCGATCGGTCGTCGGGTATATACGCCGGACCGGCCTGTGACACGGTGATGACGGACCCGGAGCCGGACGACCGCGAGGGTGGCGAGTCGCGAGGCGACTCCGAGGACGCGGGGACGGGGACGAGGACGACCCGCGACCGCGGCCGGCGCACCGTCGAGACGAACCTGTTCCTCACGGTGTCGGGACCGCCGGGCTGTGGCGCGACGACGGTCTGCGAGGCGCTCTCGGAGGCGATGGACTGTGGCTACGTCAGCGGCGGGCAGATCTTCCGCGAACTCGCCGACGAGCGGGGGATGAGCCTGACGCGCTTCCTCGCCGAGGCCGACGCCTCCGACGAGATCGACCGCGCGCTCGACCGGCGGCTCCGGACGATCGCCGAGAAGTGGGGCGCGGCGAACAAGGCGTTCATCCTCGAGTCTCGGCTCGCGGGCTGGATCGCCGGCAACCGCGCGGACCTCCGGATCTGGCTCGACGCCCCCGAGGAGGTCCGCGTCGCGCGGACCCGCGACCGCGAGGAGATGGGGGCCGAGATGCGCGTCCGGGAGGTCCTGGAGGCCGGTCGCTACGAGCACGAGTACGGCGTCGACATCTCCGACCGGTCGTTCTACGACCTCGCGATCAACACCGCCCGGTGGGACCCCGACGGGGTCGTCGATCTGGTCCTGACCGCCGTCGAGCGGTACGACCCGGGGACTGACGAGGGGTCGTTCCCGACCCGGGACGTCGAGCTCTGAGCCGGGGGCCGGACCGCGGTCCCCGGACGGCCGGTTCCTGCAACCCTTATCGGTCCCTGGTCCCGTAGGGGTCCCCACATGGACGGGTCCCCGCTGGACTGGCGGCCGACGGGTATCGAGCTGGCCGTACTCGTCTCGGGGCTCACGAGCATGGGCCTCGAGATACTCGCCGGGCGGCTGCTGGCCCCGGAGTTCGGCAGCAGCCTCTACACCTGGGGGAGCGTCATCGGCGTGTTCCTCGCGGCGCTCTCGCTGGGCTACTACCGCGGCGGCCGCCGGGCGCGCGAGGCGACCCGGTCGCGGCTCGCAACCCTCCTGCTCTGGTCGGCGGGGTACGTCGCCTTCCTGCTGCTCGTCGGCGACCTGGTGCTCCGGGCGACCGGATCGCTCCCGGTGCCGGCGCGGTTCGCCCCCCTGTTCCCGGTGACGATCCTGTTCGGCCCGCCGGTCTACCTGCTGGGGTTCATCAGCCCCTACGCCGCGGAGCTCTCGGACCGCGAGACGCCCGGTGCGGCGTCCGGGCACGTCTACGCGCTCGGGACGGTGGGGAGCATCGCCGGCGCGTTCCTCACGACGTTCCTGCTCGTCCCCTCGCTGTCGGTCTCGACGGTCGGGCTCCTGTTCGGCGGCGTCCTGGTCGCCGCGAGCGCGGGGCTCTCGCTCCCCTCGCTCTCCCGCGAGCGGCTCGCCCGGATCGGCGTCGTCCTCCTCGTCCTCGTGGGAGTGGTGCTGACGGGGCCGCTCGGGGCAGCCGTCACCGGCGAGACGGTCTACCGCACCCAGACACCCTACCAGTCGCTCGCCGTCGTCGACAGCGACGGCGTCCGGACGCTCTACCTCGACGGCCAGCCCCACAGCGCGATGGACGTGGACGACCCCGACCGGCACGTCTTCGACTACACTGCCTACTTCCACCTCCCCCTCCTCATGAGCGAGGACGTCGACCGGGTGCTGTTCGTCGGCGGCGGAGGGTTCACCGGGCCGAAGCACTTCGCCCGGATGGGGATGACCGTCGACGTCGCCGAGATCGATCCCGTCGTCGTCCGCACCGCCGAGGAGTACTTCGGCGTCGAGGAGTCGGCGAACCTCGACGTCCACACCGTCGGCGGCCGACAGTTCCTCCAGGAGACGGACCGCACGTACGACCTGATCGTCCTCGACGCGTACAAGCGGGACAAGGTCCCGTTCCAGCTGACGACGGTGGAGTTCATGCGGCTCGTCGCCGACCGCCTCGACGAGGACGGGATCCTGCTGGCGAACGTCATCTCCGCGCCGGGCGGCCCCGCCTCGAAGTTCTACCGCGCCGAGTACCACACGATGGCACAGGTCTTCCCGCAGGTGTACGCCTTCCCCACCTCCGCGACGGGGCTCGTCCAGAACATCGAACTCGTGGCGACCAAGGACGACACGCGGATCACGGAGGCCGAACTCCGTCGCCGCGCCGCGACCCGCGAGGTCGGCGCGAACCTCTCGCGGGCCGTCGGGTTCTACCGGACGGACGTCCCGACCGACGACGTGCCCGTGCTCCGGGACGGGCGGGCGCCCGTCGAGCAGTTACTGGACCCGATGGCCGGCAAGGCGTACGTCGTCGAGGGGGCGAACGGGACGACGTCGACGTCGGGCTCTGTCCGGGTCGAACGCCGGCGTGGGGTGCGGTCCCCCACGCTCGCGGCGTAGACGGGCGCCGGGAAC
>Ga0207797_1003515_pt1 | contig 10353 bp, 10 predicted proteins | sample PRCRCaboRojoPR_6_FD_187275 | JGI IMG/M metagenome (GOLD analysis project Ga0207797, IMG submission 187275) | Marine sediment microbial community from Cabo Rojo, Puerto Rico - PR CR 10% Liquid 1 (SPAdes) | ecosystem: Environmental > Aquatic > Marine > Coastal > Sediment | place: Cabo Rojo, Puerto... | reverse complement strand
CACTGCAGCGAGTCTGCCTCGCGGATATCCACCACCGCGTCCCGTGAAGGCACCGGATCGCCCGCCAGGAGCGGATCGGTAACCAGGAGGTCCTGGATCTCCTGCTCGGTCAGTGCCCGATTGTAGATCCTCACCTCGTCCAGGGTGCCGTTGAAGAAGGCCACCTTGGGATTCGTCCAACCCCGGGCGCCGAGAGAGATCATTCGGGTCGTGGCATAGTTGTCATTGTTCGTGTTTGAATCCGAGTTCATCAGTTCGCCATCGAGGTAGATTTTGTGACCGACCCCGGCCTCCTTCGTCGCGGCCACCATGTGCCACTGCTCGGACGACCAGACGACCTGGCCGACCCCCAGCGCGGAGAAACCGGGCGAGGTATCGTAGTAGTGGAGCGACAGGTCGCCGTTCTCGCCGACACTATCTTCAACGCCGAGTACCAGGTCGCTGCGTGACCCGATGCACAGCAGGTACTGTGCGCCGCTGTTGCCGAAGACGGAGTGCAGCCACGGCAGGCGCCACGAGGACTCCGGCCACGGCGTGGTAAACACCTCCAGGCAGCCGGTGGCATTGGCCAGCATGACGTCCGGGCCGCCGGCCTCGGTGGCCAGCCGGGCCGCCAGGGCCTGGCCACAGCCGAGGCAGGCGCGGTGGCCGGACTCCAGCCCCCGGAACCGGGGCTGGTTGCGGCGCAGCTCCTCGACGGATACGCGGATCTCTTGGGTATCACTCATTGGGCGGGCTCCCCCCGGCTAGCGTTCGCTCTCCGGGAGCTTCTCGATGTTCAGGTCGAATAGCGCGAAACGCTCCGGGCTCTCGGCGTCCAGCGCCCCCATGACGCGGCTATAGAGGTCGAGCGGTACGTCGCGACCGCCCAGCCCCACCGCATAGCTGTGGACCCGAGGTGGATCCTCCAGCTCGCTCAGTGCGGCGCGCACCTCGGCGCCCACGATGCCGCCGGCGCCGGGCGAGAATGCCCGCTCCAGGATGACCAGGTCCTCCAGGCCCTCACAGGCGGCCTTGAGGGCATCCACCGGGAAGGGGCGGAAGGCGCGCAGCTTGATGAGGCGGGCCGGCGGCAGCTCGGTCTCCAGCCGCATGGCATCCTGCAGGGTGCCGCTCACGGAGCCCATGGTCAGGATACCGGTCGTCGCCGAGGGGTCGCCGGCCTGCTCCAGGAGGCCGTGGCAGCTGCGACCGCTGATCTCGTGCCAGTCGCAGGCGGCGGACTCGATCTCGTCCAGGGCCGAGAGCATCGCCCGGTGGTGGGCGTGGCGCGTCTCGGTGAAGTAATCGGGCGACACCAGCGTGCCCATGCTAATGGGGTCGTTCGGGTCCAGGCTGCGGCTGAACTGATAGCGCGGCAGGAAGTCGTCGACCTGCCCCTGGGTGGGCAGCTCCAGGGCCTCCAGGGTGTGCGTGAGGGTGAAGCCGTCGACGCAGACCATGACCGGCAGCTCGGTACGCTCGGCGATACGGAAGGCCTGGATGCTGGTGTCCACTGCGTCCTGGTTGTCGGTGCAGTAGATCTGCACCCAGCCGGAGTCGCGCACCGCCATGGAGTCCTGCTGGTCGTTCCAGATGGACAGCGGCGCGGACACCGCGCGGTTGGCGCAGGTCAGCACCATCGGGATGCGCAGCCCCGATATATTGAACAGCACCTCGCTCATGAGCAGGATCCCCTGCGAGGCGCTGGCGGTATAGGCCCGTGAGCCCGCCGCTGCGGCCCCCAGCACCACGGAGGCCGCGGAGTGCTCGCTCTCCACGCTCACCAGCTCGGCCGAGAGCTCGCCGTCGGCGATGAGCTTGGCGATGTTCTCGACGATATGCGTCTGGGGTGTGATGGGATAGGCGGCGACCACCTGCGGCCGGCACAGGGCCACCGCGCGGGCCATTGCCTGGGAGCCCTCAAGCGCTTGTCGCATGCATCACCTCCTGCCACTCGCCGGCGCGGACCATCGAGCTCGCCGCCTCGATGAGCTGCTTGTTGCGCTCCAGGACCTTGCCCGAGAACCGATGGCTCAACGACGCGACCAGCGCCTCCTGGGGCAGCAGCTGCGTCAGGCTCAGGAATGCAGCGAGCAGGGCCGTGTTGGGCAGTGGCCGACCCAGGTGCTCGTTGGCCAGACGCGTGGCCGGCAGGGTCACCAGGGGGTGATCCGATCCGGTGCTCAGCTGCTCGCTGTCCTCGGGGGCATTGACCAGTATGGGCCCACCCGGGGCGAGACCGTCGGTCACGCCAGGGACACCGAGCAGGGCCTGGTCCTGGATGATCAGCGCCGCGGGCTCGCGCACCTGACAGCGGCGCAGGATGGGCTCATCGGCGATGCGTACGAAGGCGACGACGGGCGCGCCACGGCGCTCGGCGCCGAAGGCCGGGAAGGCCTGCCCGTAGCGGCCCTCCTCGATGGCCGCCATGGCGAGCAGGTAGGCTGCCACGACGTTGCCTTGTCCGCCGCGCCCGTGAATACGGATCTCCATCATGGAGATGCGGCTCCTCCTCAGGTGGTTGTGGGATCAGGGCCGTGCCACGACCTCTTAATATAGGACCGGCATGCTACAGGAGTTACTGCAGCGGCGGTATTGACTCACGTCACGCAGTCTGCGTGCGCCGGCGGATCTCACTGCCTGGTAAACTGATTGAAGTCGAAGCTGCCGCTGGTCATCTCGTCCCACAGGTCGCTCTGCAGCACGGCGAGCATCTTGAACAGCTTGCGCAGCTCCTCGTCGTTCATGAACTCCTGGCTCGAGGTCTCCTTGAGGGCCTCGGCTAGCATGGCCACCTGATCGCGGGTGATCCCGAGGATATTGAGGCCTTCGTCACCCATCTCGACTTGCATATGCAGGCTCCAATGATCTGCTGAATGAGGCTCGTTATCATAACAGCAGATATGCCCAGACAGACCCTCGAGAGGTCCATCCATGGCTGAACCGATCGTTAACCAGAAGGGGCCGTTCGCCGTCCAGATCGAGGCCGGCAAGCAGTACGCCTGGTGCCAGTGCGGGCGCAGCCGCAGCCAGCCGTTCTGCGACGGCTCGCACGCGGGTACCGGCCTGACGCCGGTCTCCTTCACGGCCGAGCAGTCCGGCACCGTGTACCTGTGCGGCTGCAAGCACACAGGCAACGCCCCCTACTGCGACGGCACACACGCCACCTTCTAGTACCCCGCAGACAATCCATGGGTCCCTTCTCCCCTTCGTGGGAGAAGGACAGGATGAGGGGGGATCTCCTGTGGGAGCCGAGCCCTCTCGGCGATAGAGCGCCTTCGACATGCGGCATCGGCCACAGCGCTGGCCTCCTACCTGCGCGGGGCATCACCTGTGGGAGCCGAGCCCTCTCGGCGATGTAGGAGCCGAGCCCCCTCGGCGATGACACCGCCAGCTCATCGGCCAGGGGCTGATCTCCACCGCTTATTCCCCGCTGCGATCCCGCACCCAGACGGTGCCGCGACCGCGGCCCTCGCTGGTGATCTTGCCCTCCTCGCGCAGGCGGGTCAGGATCCGGCGCAGGCGCTCGGCAGGCATCTCGGGAAAGCGGCTGCGCAGCAGCCGCATGGAGAAGCGCCCCGGCAGCTCATGGATCACGGCATGACGCACCGCCCGGTCGAAGCCGCCGCTGGATGGCAGCTGGTACGGCGCAGCCACCTCCGCCACGTGGTCTGGGGCGCGGTCCTGGAGCCGCCTGGCCACGGCGTCGAAGAAGCCGTGGGCCCATTCATTGGCCATCTTGCGGTTACCTGCGTAGATGACCGGCACCGCCGGGTGCATCGCCGAGAGCTCCGCCAGAACCCTGGCGAGATGGCTCACGGACCATCGGCCAACCTTGTCGGGCTGGAGGAAGTCACCGTACTGGGCCTCGACGACCAGTGCGGCATGGGGATAGGACCCCAGCTCGTTGAGCTGCTGGTGCAGGACCTGCAGGTGAGCGATGTCCCGCAAGACATTCTTGAACGACTTGCGCTCGACGACCGCCACCAGGCCCTCGTCCTGGACCAGGGCGTAGTCACCCACGGGCAAGGCCTCGCGACGGACCTCCGCGCCCTTGAAGCGCCATGGATAGCGTTCCGCGCTGTCCACGACAACCTCCAGGTCGGCGTCACCGAAGAGCTGGCTGCGCCCCCGGCTCTTGTGCTCGCGAAGGGCGCCCTGGGTGCGGAAGAATATCTGCTCGTACTCACCGGGGCGATCCTTGTAGGCCTTGGTCAGGAACAGGAAGTCGCAGCGCTTGTTGCGCGAGCGGTCGAGGACCAGCGACAGCTTGCGCCCCATGCGCTTCAAGGAGGCGATGGGTACCCGCTCAAGCAGCTCCCCATCGACCGCCTCGGCGTCCGCCTTCTCGCGCAGACAGAACACCTGCCCGCCCGGCCCCGGCCAGCGCGCCTGGGCACGCAGGGCCAGTGTCACCCGCCCGTCCTGCTCGATGCTGATGCGATAGGGGAAGCGCTCGTTGTCGGTGCGCTCGATGTTCCAGTGCGCCGTCATGTCGCTGGACCTGCAATGGATGCTCGATCTCTGGCCCAACGGGACGTAGTGGGGGCCCGCCCGCTGATCAGTACCCCCCCTCTTCGCCCTGGCGAACCGGGCGATCCTCGCCCGTAGTCCCGAGCAATCCGAGGAGCGCGTCCTGCAGCGGCCTGCGCGCGAGGCCCTGTGCGCGCTCCAGCTCCTGCCGGGCCTGCCGCCACTCGCCAGCGGCCAGGTGCCCGATCGCCCGCTGCAGCAGCGCCTCGGCGGCCTGCTCCAGCGCCCACAGCTGGGCCAGCTCCATGCCGCAGCGCCGACAATGCTCGCCCCCCGGGTCGCGCGCCCGACAGTTGGGACAACGCTCCATCAGGCCTCCAGATAGAAGATCATCTCCGATAGCTCGTCGGCGGCCTTTTGCACGCCCTGGGCGTCCCCCTTCGTCATGGCCTCCCGGACCGTCTCCACCATATTGACTAGATCCTCGCGGTCCTCGGCGTCCACCGTCTCCATGAGGCGCTGGGCCTGCCCGATCAGCTCCTCGGCCCGGCGCTCCAGCTCGCCCTCGGGCCCGGTATCGCCCTGGCCCGCCGTCTCCCCCGTCAGGGCCTGCAGGCGGTCCCGGGCGGCGGCCATCTCGTCCTGCTCGAAGCGCGCGGTGGCGTTGTCGATGCTGATCCGCCGCTCGAGGCCCGTGCGCTTCTCGCGCGCGGTTACGTGCAGGATGCCATCCAGATCCAACGAGAAGGTGGATACGATGATGTTGCCCGCCGGCACGTCGCTCAGCCCCTCCACACGGAAGGCGCCGATCTCCGTATTGTTGAGGGCGTCCGGATCCTCGCCCTGATACACCGTCACATCGATCTCGGTCTGGCCGTCATGGACGGTCTGGAAGGCCTCACTCTTGGTGACGGGGATCGGCGTGTTCTTGCGGATCAGCGGGATGAAGGTATAGGGATAGAGCTCGCCGTTCAGCTCCGAGATGGCGCTGGTGCCGAAGGTATAGGGGGTGACATCAACCAGCACGCCGGAGACCCGCTGGCCGGCGACCGTTGCCGCCTGGATCGCCGCCCCCTCGGCCACGCAGAGGTCGGGATCGATCTCGGCGCGGGGCTGGCGGCGCAGCTCCGCCTCAAGGCGCTGCTGGATCACGGGCGTGCGGGTCGATCCCCCGACGAGCAACACCTCGTCCACATCGGATACCGCCAGGCCCGCGCCGTCCAGGGCCACGTGCACCGCCTCCAGGGTCTCCGCCACGTAGGGCTCGATCAGGGCCTCGTAGTCGCTGCGCGCCAGCTCCAGGGACAGGTGGACCGGCCCCTGGTCCGTCTCCATCAGGTACTCCTCCTCGATGCGCGCGTACGGGGCGTCCGTCAGGGCGATCTTGGCGGCCTCCGCCGCCCTGCCGATGCGGGCCATGGCCCGGGCATCCCCGGTGGGATCCACGTCGGCCTCGGACCTCAGGTGCGCCACCAGGTGCTCGACGATCTTGTCATCGAAATCGTCACCGCCCAGGTGGCGATTGCCATGGCTGGCCAGGACCTCGGTGACATCCGCCTCCTGTCTCAGGACCGAGACGTCGAAGGTCCCGCCGCCCAGGTCATAGACTAGCGTCGTCCTACGGGCCTCGCCGCCCGTCTGATAGGCCAGCGAGGCGGCGGTGGGCTCGTTGATGATCCGGACCACCTCCAGTCCGGCCAGCTCGCCGGCGTCGCGCGTGGCCTGGCGCTGGGCGTCCGAGAAGTACGCGGGCACGGTGATCACGGCGCGGCCCACCGCCTCGCCCAGCTCCGCCTCCGCGGCCTGCTTGAGCCGCCGCAGGATCAGCGCGGAGATCTCCTGCGGCGTATAGGTCTGCCCGGCCAGGGCCACCTTCTCCTCCTCGCCCATGCGCCGCTTGATGGAGCGCACCGTGCGCTCCGGGCGGAGGCCGTACTGGTTCCGGGCTGCCTGGCCGACCAGCAGCTCGCCACCGTCCGAGATCCCCACGACCGACGGCAGCAGCCTGCTGCCCTCGATCTCGATGACCTGGGGCCTGCCCTGGCGGACCACGGCCACCTCGGAGTTGGTGGTGCCCAGATCGATGCCGATGATGGTGTCAGTCACGCACATCCTCCCTCTTGTTGACCACGACCTCGGCCGCGCGCAGCAGCTGGCCGTCCTGCCGGAATCCCGCGCGCAGCTCGCCGACCACGGTGCCGTCGGCCAGCTCGTCGCGCCGGGCGGTCTCGGCGGCCCGCATGGTCTGCGGGTCGAAGGCCCTGTCGATGCATTCGATGCGCTCGACACCGCGTCGCGTCAGGGCCTCGTCCAGCCGCCGCATGCTCATCCCCAGGCCCTCCGTCATCCGCGCAAGCAGCTGCCCGGAACGGGTCCTGCGTGCCAGCCAGCCGGGCTCGAATCCCCGCGCCTGGCCATAGCCGGCATCGAGCCGGTCGCGCAGGTCCAGCAGATCCAGCAGGAGCTCGCGCTCGGACTCGCGCCGGCGCTGGGCCTCACCCTCGCGCTGGCGGTCCAGCTCCTCCTCCAGGCGGGCATTGGCGCGCTGCGCGGTATCAAACGCCGAGCGGAACTCGTCCAGCGCCGTTTTGACCTGACGCGACTCGATCTTGACCTCGTTCTTCAGGGCCGAGACCTCGGCCAGCAGGGTGAAGAGATCGGGTGCGGCCGGCGCCTGCTCCGGGGCGCTCTCGTCGACCGCATCCAGATAGGCGCTGAAGCGCTCGATCAGGTGCGCCTTGGTAGCCTCGTCCATCAGTCGTCGTCGCGCAGCAGTGCCCGGAAGTGCTCGGGGTCGGGACGCCGCGACGTATCCTCCGACCCGATCCGCTGCAGCAGGTCCCATGTGGTGGGCAGCCCCGTAGCGAACAGCTCGAACGCCAGGCGATCCCGGCGTGTGCGGATCCGCTCGTAGGCCCTGCGCACGGCCTCGAAGCGCTCCGGATCCCGCTCCGGTGGGCAGTCCCTCACCGCTGCCAGATAGGCCGCGTGCACGGCCTCGTCGTCGGCGTCGCGCTCGACGCCCAGCACCAGGTACGGGTCGCTCATTCGAACAGGTCTCCCTGCCCCGGGTCGTGCTCGCGCGGACCTGCGGGCTCGTCCTCCCGCGCAGCGCCGCCCTTGTGCTTGTTCTTCTTGCCCCGGGGACGCCCGCCTCGAGGGCCGCCCTTCGGCTTCGGTTGCTCGGGGCCGGCACCGCCCTCCTCCAGGGCCTGTCTGAGGATGGCCAGCATCTGGTCACGACCCAGCAGCTCCTCGATGCGCTGGAGCTCTTCGGGGATGCCGCCGTACTGGCGCATCAGGTCCAGCAGGGTCTCGGCATCCAGGTCCTCAACAGGGACATCCAGATCATCGGGCAGGGCCGGCAGGCCCATCGGCTCGGGGGCCACGCCCAGCGTCGTGCGGTCCAGCAGGTCGTTCAGCCGAGTGGCGGTGCGGCGGTCGCCGGCGGCCTCGGCAGCCTCCAGGGCCTCCTCCATCCGATCGATGTCGTTATGACTCGCCAGGCGGAACGGCCCCGCATACTTGGCCTCCAGGCGGTGCATCTCCAGGATCGGCAGCCGGCCAAGCTGGCGTATCCCCGCCTGGGCGAAGGCCTCGCGGGCCTGCTCCATGCCGACGCCGTGCAGGACCTCGCAGGCACGGTCGTACTGGTCCCGGCTCAGATCGAGCCCACGCGGGGGCCTGACCGCTGACTCCAGGAAGTTGATCGCCTGCATCGGTATCTCGCCGTGCTGGGATCGCTGACGCAGGCGGTCTACGAGCCGCATCAGGTCGTCCTGCCCGGGACGGCCTGGCTTCTTGTGGCCGAGCTGCTTGACCAGGGCACGGGGATCGCGGCCCTGCTGCACGGCCTCCATGGCCAGCTCCAGGCGAGCGGTCACGCCCCCGCCCAGGCGCTCCAGGGTCGCGTTGATCGCTGCCCGCGACGAGCCGGGATCCTCGTCGAGGCTCATCAGGGCCCTGGCCAGGTCGATCCGCGCCTCGGCCTCTGCCTCGCGCACCCATTCCCGGGCCTCATCGAGGGCCTTGGCCGCCAGATCGGGCCGGCCCTTGCGCACATGCTTGTGGGCGTGCCCCCTCTGGGCCTCCACCAGGCGTCCGCGGGCCCGGCGATTGATCGGGTCCACGGCCAGGACCCGGCTGGCGTAGCCGGCAGCCTTCTTGAGGGCCCCGCTGGCCAGGGCCAGGTCCACGCCCTCGTTCAGCAGCTCCAGGTCCTCGGGCCAGCGCTCCAGAGCGGCCTGCAGGAGACGCCGTGCGGCCTTCAGGTCGCCGTTCTGGCGGTAATGGGCGACCAGGCCCACATAGGTGGGCCGGTGGTCGGGATCGTAGTGCAGGCTCGCCTCCAGCTGCTCGACGACCTCGTCCGAGAGCCAGCCCCGCTGGGCCAGCTTCCAGCGGTCGTCCAGGTGACGCTGGATCAGGGCAATGCGCAGCGCATCATCGCTCCCGGGCTCGGGCTCGCTCGGCTGGCGCAGGCCATCGATGACCCACATCCAGGCATCGAAGATGCCTTCGAGGTCGCCCTTCTCCTCCGCCCGCCAGGCCAGGACCAGGGCCTCCTCGAACGCCGTCACGGGCTCCCAGCCCATCTGCCGGGGCCAGTCGAGGCCCTTGGGGAGCTGGCCTACCAGCAGCGGCAGGGCGTACCGGCGCACCCAGTCGCGCCCCAGGGCATCGCGGTGGCGATTCATGATCCGCAGCAGCTGGCCGGGCTCCGGGCGCTCGCGGAGCGTCGACAGCTCCCTGAGCACGGTGAGTCGCTCCTCGGGCCAGCCGCGCAGGGCCGCTACCAGGCGCTGCTCCTTCGCGCCCCGGCCCACGAGGGCCTGGAGGCACGTCGTCTCCGGCAGCAGGGCCAGCCGGGCGGCCCCGGCCACGTCCGCGAATGGTGAGCCCGAGGGGATACGGTCTAGCAGGTCAGCCCCCGCTGCGCGATCCTCAGCACCCTTGAGCAGGGCCTTGAAGACCCGCGCCCAGTCGCGGTAAGGGGAGCGGAAGGGGATGCGGGTGATGGCCTGCGACGCCGCGTCGTCATCGCCTGCGCAATAGGCCTGGAGAGCGGTCTCCGCGGCCTCGGCGTGGGCGACGAGCGGATCGTCGTCGGGCAGCCACTCGTCGAGGGCTAGCTTGCTGCCCATCCGCCAGGCCGCCACCTGAGCCCGGAGCTCACCCAGCTCTGCGGGGTCCAGCTCGTCACGGGCCACCCGGTAAGCATGCATGGCATCCCTGGTACGCCCCAGACGCAGCAGGAGGAGGATCTCCTCGGGCACCCCCGGGGCATCCGGGCAGAGCTGGCGGCGGTTCTCCCAGATGGCCAGGGCCTCCTTGAGCATGCCCTTGTCGGCCAGCTCGCTCGCCCGGCCGCGATAGGCCGTCGCCAGTGCGGTTCGCCACTCGGGGCGCGACTCCTCCTTGAGCAGCCTCTTGAGATCGGTGATGGCATCCCGATAACGCCCCGCCTGGAGGGCGGCCTCAGCGCGCTGCACCAGCTCGTCGGTGCTGGCAGCCTTTTTGCCGCCGGTCTTCTGTGACTTCTTCCTTCGCTTCGAGCTCATCGGGACCTGCTAGGCAGCTGGCGCAGCCTCCAGCTAGGCGGGGACAGTGCCGTCTCATGGTCTGTCCAATGGGCGCAGGGCAAGCCAGCACGACCGCCTGATCGTTGGTTGACCGCTCATTTTAGAGTGCGGCAGGGGAGACGTGAACCAGGGCGCCCAGACGCACGACGTGGCTGCCGTCGCGCGCGGGCAGAGAGCTTTGACCAGGCATATCGGCCAGAGGGCTGGCCTCCTACCGGCCGGGGACATCACCTGTAGGAGCCGAGCCCTCTCGGCGATGCCGGGCCTTCGGGGCCTCTCTGTCGCCCAGGGGGCTGGGCTCCTACGCCACCGAACC
>Ga0207797_1003514_pt1 | contig 10356 bp, 11 predicted proteins | sample PRCRCaboRojoPR_6_FD_187275 | JGI IMG/M metagenome (GOLD analysis project Ga0207797, IMG submission 187275) | Marine sediment microbial community from Cabo Rojo, Puerto Rico - PR CR 10% Liquid 1 (SPAdes) | ecosystem: Environmental > Aquatic > Marine > Coastal > Sediment | place: Cabo Rojo, Puerto... | reverse complement strand
GCCCGCCGGTGGCACCGACAGCGCCGTCGCCGTGACGTTCACGCGACTGTCGGTGACCGACGTGCCGAGGCCGAACTGCCAGTAGTGGATGCCGCGCTCGACCAGCGTTCGCGTACAGGTCGGCGTCCCGGCGATCCGGGACTGCCACCCGCCCATCCCGTCGGGTTCGAGCAGCGACCACGCGCCCGGCTGGATCCGTACCGACGTCGCCGAGCGATTCAGCAGGACGAACTCCACGGCGGCCGCGCCGGTATCGTCGACGTCGACGGTTCGCCCGCCGACCAGCACGACCGGTGACTCGACCGCGCCGCCCCCCTGCGCGACCCGATGGTAGCAGACCGTCTCGGCGGCCCACGAGAACGAGGGACAGCCGACGTCGTCGAACTGACCCGGCGACGGCGGAACGTCGTCGAAGGGGGGATGGCCGAGCAGGTACTCGCTGTCGGGGCCGGCGCAGGACTCATCGTCGCTGTACTGGGGTTCCGTCGCTGTCGCCGTCGCCGGCGGCGGCACGTCCACCGGCGTGAGCGTCGGCGTGGACTCGCCGTCGAGGATGCCGCTACAGCCGCCGAGTCCCGAGAGGCCCGCCCCGAGCGCTCCCAGTAGTGTCCGGCGCTTCACAGCCCCGATACGGGCGACAGACGGAAAGTCGTTCGTGCCCGCGGTGTCGGTCAGCTAGCCGTCTTCGCTCATGTTTCTGGCGTGCGTGCTGCCACCGGGTGGCATTCCGACCGTGGCCGTCGGCGGGTCGCCCGCTATAACCTGGAAGGGCGCGACGCAGACGACACCGTCGTCGCCAGGGCGCATCACCGGCACAACGAACAGGTAGACGCCCGGATCGAGCCCCACCTGTACCGCGGTTGCGTCGACTGTCGGGGCCAGTACCGTCGTGTCGATACCGACCCGCCAGCGGTGATACTCCTCGTCGGCGAGCGTCCGCGTACAGCCGGGTTCACCGCTGGCGACGAGCGTCCAGTCGGCTGGCGTCTCGCTGGGGCGCACCAGCGACCACACGGACGGCTGGAGCCGAACCTGCCCGTCCCGTCGATTGGCGAGAGCGAACGACAGCGAGTCGCCGTCGTCGCCGTCAGCGGGGACGAAGGCAGTGTCGCGCTCGCTGACGAGCACGACCGGCTCGCGCGAGAGGTCGGCCGTGTGCTGACAGACTGTCTCCGCTCCCCAGGAAAACGACGGACAGGTGAGCGACCGAAACCGCTCGCTCGGTTCCGGGAGGTCGGAGAGTCGCGGCCGATCCGGGTCGTACTGCCCGCTCGCCACGTCGCAGTCCTCGTCCCGGCGCTCGACCGGGCGGACGATCGCCGGCGTCGCCGTTGCTGTCTCGGTCGCTGTCGGCGGTACGTCGACAGGCGTCAGCGTCTCCTCGGGCAGGCCGTCGCCACCGAGAAGCCCCGAACAGCCAGAGAGGCCGGCCATGCCGGCACCGACCGTCGCCAGCAACTCACGTCGCTTCACAGGCGTCGCTTCACCCCCCGAACAAAAATGGCTTTCAGAATCTCATACCCCTGTTTGTGTTATTGGCTCGCACGCGGTGCGGCGACGCGGTCGGCGATGCGCTCGGCGCACTCGTAGCCGGCGACGATACCGCCGTTGAGTGACCGCTCGGGGTACTGCGACCGCGAGGCCATCCCGGCGTAGTAGACGCCGTCGGCCACCTCGTCGCCGAGGTCGTAGGGGATCACCATGTCGAGATAGCCCCGCTCGTAGATCGGCGCCGTCCGCGGGTTGCGCGCCGTCTCGATCCAGTTGACCTGCTCGCGCGAGAAGTCGGGAAACAGCGATTCGATCCCCGACAGCCACGCTTCCTCGACGCCCGCGTCGTCCAGCTGCCAGAGTTCCTCCTTGGGACTCTGGATGTAGCTGACGGCGTACAGCAGGTGTTCGCCGCCGTAGCGCTCGGGGGGCACGAAGTTCGTGTGCTCGATGAGCGCGCCGAAGGGTACCTCTTCGGCGATGTTCAGCCAGTAGGTCTCGGTCAGCGACTCCGACATGCTGATCACCGAACAGACCGTCCCCTGGAAGTCGATCTCGCAGGCGTAGCCCGTCAGCGACTCCAGCACGTTCGGCATCGTCGCGACGACGGCCGCGTCGACGTCGTGGGTCACCGCACCGCCGCCGGTGTCGACGGTCAGCGACTCGACCGCGCCGTCGGCGATATCGAGGTCGGTCACGCGTGCGCCCGTCGTGATGCTCTCGCGGCCGACCGACTCGACGAGCGCGTCGAGCAAAACGCCGAAGCCGCCTTCGAAGTAGCCCAGCACTTCGCCTTTGAGGATGTCGCGCTCACCGCGGAACTTGATCCGGCCGAGCAGCCACGCCGCCGAGACGTCCTCCCAGCGGTCGCCGAACTTCGCGCGCAGCAGCGGGCGAAAGAAGTTCTCGAAACAGCCACGCGAGGTGTGGTCGAGGATGAACTCCTCGACGGGCACGTCCTCGAAGTCCTCCAGCCGCTCGTAGGTGTCGAATTTCGGTTTCCCGCCGCGGACGTCGATATCGAGCACGAGCATCCCCAGCCGGAACTTGTCGTACAGCGAGAGATGCGGGTAGGCGAGGATCTCCCAGGGCTTGTTCATCGGGTGGACGACGCCGTCGACGTAGTACGCGTCGGAGCCGTAGCGCCAGTCCAGGCGGTCGCCCAGTCCCAGTTCCTCGGCGAGTTCGACGATGGTCTCCTCGGATTTCGAGAGGTGGTGGTAGAACTTCTCGATCCGGTCGCCGTTTGTCTCGTAGGTGGCGGCCAGCCCGCCCAGGTCGTCGCTGGCCTCGAAGACCTGCACGTCGTGACCCTGCTGCTGGAGCCGGTGGGCGGCCGCGAGTCCGGCGATTCCCCCGCCGACGACGCCTATCATTGCCAGCCCTTCCGCGCTCTCTTGGATAGGTTTTGTGTTGTGGACTGGTTTCGAAAAAATACTTACGAGCAGGGCAGCCAGCCCCGACTGATGACTGACCGCCTGTTCTCCCGTCGCGCGGTCCTCGCGGGTGGTGGCCTCGCGGTCGCCGCGTTCGGCGGGAGCGCCCTCCTCGACGCGGAGACGTTCGACGGGCCGGGACCGACGGACAGAACCCGTGTCTGGCGACAGCAGTGGGGCGACCCGACCCTCTCGAAGTTCGTGCCGGTCTCGCTCGACCCGAGCAAACTCTCCCCCGGCTGGCACGTCCGGCCGTCGGTCGAGGCCGACCGCCCCTTCGACCTGCACGTCCCCTGTCTCGGCCGCAACCGTATTGTCGTCCGCCAGGGCAACGCCCTCCGGTCGTACGACCGCGCTGACGGCTCGCTGGCCTGGGAACGCCGCTTCGAGCCCGGCCAGCTCGGCGCCGTCGCGCGCGTCGGCGAGACGCTCGTCGTCCCCACCAACCGCGGCGTGAGCGCGCTCGACGCCCCGTCGGGCAGGACGCTGTGGGTCGGTGACTACGAGACGCCGGGTGTACTCCCACCACTGACCCACCGCGGCGACGCCTACCTCCCGACAGGCAGCACTACCGCCGGCGACGAGGGCTACTACGTCGTCCAGCCGCCGACCGGCTTCGAGCAGTGGGGATTCGACGACGACTACGGACACGCGACCGCCGCCGCGGGCGACCGGCTGGCGTGGCTGGGCGACGCACTCACCGTGACCGACCGCCGGGGCGACCACCAGTGGGGTGCCGATGTGGAGGTGCCGACGTTCACCTATGGCGGCGCGATCGCAGTCGGTGAGGGCCGCGTCGTCGTCCGTGACTGGCGCGGCGAGGGACAGGCCAGTGTCGCCGCCTACGACACGGACGACGGCACGCGCCGGTGGCGCGTCGAGGGCTTCCGCGACGAGGGGCTGGCACTGTCGCTCGGCCCCGAGGCCGTCTACTGCTTCGTAAACTCGACACAGACCCCGCGACGGCTCGTCGCCCTCGCCGCGGCGACGGGGGAACAGCGCTGGGCGACCGACCGGTACGAGGTCACCCGCTCCCCGCTCGCGACGATTGACTGGCTGTACGTCCCGACGACGGACGGGCTCGCTGTCCTCGACCAGGCGACCGGCCGCGAGGCCGCGCGCTTTTTCCCCGGCGAGCGGATTCAGTCGGTCGCGGCCGTCGTCGACGGCGTCGCGGTCGCCGCCGGGGGAGTCCTGCGCACACTGGGGAGGTCGGCATGAGCGACCGCGACCCGCTCCCTGTCGGCGAGGCGGTTCTCTACTACGGCCCGGCGGTGTTCGTCGCCCTCCAGAGTGTAGGCCGCTCGGTTCTCGGCACGGTGCTGGTCGACCCGCTGCCGGTGCTCCCCTTCGACGGGGCTGCCGTCCTGCTGTCGGCGCTGGTCGGCGCGCTACTCGGTCGCTGGGGGGCTCGTCCCCGCCCGCTGGCGCTGGGGGCGGTTCCGGTTCTCGCCTGGGTCGTCGCAGGCGGTGCCCGTTCGACGGGTCTGTTCGTCGACACGAGCGTCGGCCTTGTCACCGGCTCGGTGGTGGTGCTCGCCGACCTCCTGCTCCTCTGGGCCGGCGCGTACGCCGTCGCGGCCGCGGTCGTGTTTGGCCTCGACTGGGAGCGCATCGCCGCTCCGATCGGCCGGCACATCTACCCTGAGTCGGACTGAGCGGCCGCCACCGCGAGAGACGTGAGAGGCCGCGCCGTCCAACTGCGCCAGTCCGCTACCTTTTTGCCTGCAGTCACGGAACGGCGGAGTATGCTGACCGTTCGGGCGCCGGCGACGAGCGCGAACCTCGGGAGTGGCTTCGACGTCTTCGGCGTCGCCCTCTCGCGCCCGGCGGACGTGGTGCGCGTCGAGAAAGCAACCCGCACCACGATCGACGTGACAGGCGCGGGCAGCCAGTACATCCCCGAAGACCCCGAGAAGAACACCGTCGGCGCCGTCGCGGAGGCGCTCGACGCCCCCGCGCACATCGAGATCGACAAGGGCGTCCGGCCGGCGTCGGGGCTGGGATCGTCGGCCGCCAGCGCCGCAGCGGCGGCCGTCGCGCTCAACGAACTCTACGACCGCGGGAAGACCCGGAAGGAACTCGTCCCGATCGCCGCCAAGGGCGAGGCGGTCGTCTCCGGGGACGCCCACGACGACAACGTCGCGCCCGCGATCCTCGGCGGCTTCACCATCGCCACCGACGACGGCGTCCGCACGGTCGACGCCGACGTGCCGCTGGTGGCCTGCCTGCCCGACATCGTCGTCTCGACGCGGGACGCCCGCCGGGTCGTCCCCGACGGCGCGAAGGTCTCCCAGCTGGTGGAGACGGTGGGTAACGCCGCCACGCTGACGACGGGAATGCACCGCGACGACCCGGGTCTCGTCGGCGCGGGCATGTACGACTCCGTGGTGACGCCCGCCCGCGCGAAACTCATCGACGGCTACGACGACGTGCGGGAGGCGGCGTTCGACGCCGGCGCGACCGGCGTCACGATAAGCGGCGCCGGACCGACGGTCATCGCGGCCTGCCACGAGGGCGACCGCCGCGACGTCGGCATCGCGATGCTCGACGCCTTCGACGGGCACGACGTGGACGCACAGGTCTACCAGACCCGAATCGGCGAGGGCGCGACGGTCTACGACTGACTCACTTCTCGCCCGGTCGGCCGTCGCCGTCGTCCGACTCCCCGCCGTTCGACCGCGGCCCGCGCGGCGCCTCCGCCGGCCGCTCGGTCGTGGGCTTGACTGTCTCCGTCTCCGGTGCACCCTGGCGGACGCGGAAGCCGCCGGTCTCGGCGCGCCCGGACAGTTCCTGCTGCGGGAAGGGGATCTTGATGTCCTCCGCCTCGAAGGCGTCTTTGATCGCGCGGACGACGGCGTCGATGGCGCGCCACTTCCGGGGCGGCATCGGCCGCTCGATCCAGAACCGCAGTTCCAGCACGACCGCTGAGTCGCCGAAGGACTTGGGAATGACCTGCGGTGGCGGCGAGTCGGCGACGGGTTTCAGGTCGGTCATCGCGTCCAGCGCGACGTCCGCGGCGTGGTCGGGGTCGCTCGCGTAGTCGATGCCGACGTCCTGGCGGATGCGGAGGTGGCCCCGCTCGCTGCGGTTGACGATCGGTCTGTTGCTGACCGAGTCGTTCGGAATGACGATCGTTTCGCCGTCGAAGTTCTCTAGGCGCGTGTTGACGATGGTGATGTCGGTGACGATCCCTTCCTTCTCGCCGATCTCGACCCAGTCGCCGATCGTGAACGGGCGGGAGAACATGAGGACGAACCCGGCGATGAGCGACCCGAGCGTCTGTCTGGCGGCGAGGCCGACGACGATGCCGAGGAAGCCGGCCCCGACCAGCAGGCCGGAGAGGTCGACGCCCCAGACCGTCAGGCCGCCGGCGATCAGCAGCGCGAGCAGGCTGATGTTGCCGACGCGGTGGATGATCTCCCGCTGGTGGTCGGTCACGCGGTCGCTGCCCTCCGCGAACCGCTCGACGCTCTCGCCGAGGACGTCGGCGGCGACGTAGGCGACCAGCGCGAGCACGAGCGTGGTGACGACCTGCGCGAGCAGCGGGATCGACAGCCCGACGAGCGTCAGCGTGTCGATGGCGACGCCGACAAGCCCCCAGACGGTGAGCAGCGTCACCGCCGAGACCAGGACGATACCCAGTTGCAGCGCCCGAAGGAGCAGTCCGCTGATCGTCGTCGGTACGTACTCGCCGAGTCTGTCGACCGCCGCCGTGGTGCGTCCGGCGGGGGCACGCTTTCGAAGGGCGCTGGCCGTCCGGCGGACGAGCAGCGGTGCGACGACCAGCCCCACCAGCAGGGTCACGAGAACGACCCCGGCCGTGAGCGCCAGTCGCCCTTCCGTCGAGGTGACCTGCTCGATGAACGAGCGGAGTTCGGCAGGCAACGGCACGTTCTGCAACACGAGCAGGTGCATACCCCGCAGGAAGAGTGGCCGTAACTTGGATGTTTTCGTCGCCGGTCAGTCCCAGCGCTTGCTCGTGGAGGCGGTCACCCCGACGCCGCGGCTGTAGGAGAGGACTGGCTCGCTGTCGGGCTGGTCGAAGCCGTTGGCCTCGAAGATGGTGTTCTCCTCGACGTCCCACCTCGCCGGGCGGAGCGTCCACGGCTCGTGTTCGATGTCGGCGTAGCGAACCGTCCCGTCGCCGGTCTCGGTGAAGTACCGATACCGCTCGGTGAGGAAGTGTTCCAGCGTCCCGGCGTCGGGCCGGAACGGGTCGCCGTCGGGTTCGTAGGTGCCCGCGAACCGGCACGGCCGCGCGCCCGGCGTTCGCCGGCGACTCTCGAAGCGGATCGGCGGGCCCGGGTCGAAGTGCATGTCTGCGAGGTAGTAGGGCAACTGATTGAACAGGCGTGCCCCGACGACGCCCAGCACGTCGTCGGCATCGAGGTTGAAGAAGTAGACCCCCGCCGCGCCGTCGCAGGTGACGTACGTCCGGAGGTTCAGTTCCGGCGTCGTCAGGCCGACGGCGGCCGGCAGTCCCTTCGGCCGGATCTCCCCGATGACGAAGGGCACGACCGAGCAGTAGGCGTCGCCATCGAAGGTGTCCACCTCGAAGCGTGAGGGGACGTGCGCCCGGACGACCGCCGGATCGACGGGGTAGCTGGCAAACAGGACGTCGCGCCACTCCATCTCGAACGCCGGCATAGTCGATGGTACGGGCCGGCCGAACGGAAACCTTGCGCTCTGTCACAGGTGCAGCCCGTGTCAGGAGGTGTTGCAGGTGCTGTCGAGGGTGACGCTCGGCGTCCCGTCGCGCTCGTCGAGCGTCGTGACGACGGTGTAGTCGGGACAGGCGTCGGGCGTCCAGAGTGCACCCGTCGCCCAGCGCTCGCCCGTCACGGCGACGCTGTATCGCGTGCCGGCCGACCCGGTGCGCTCGATCGCGGTGCTGACGTTGGCCGGCACCGTCTCCGCGGCCACCTCGCCGAGAAGGTCGCCGTCCGGGTCGGTCACGCGAACCGTGACCGGCGCTGGGGTGTCGGTTTGATTGCTGATCCGAACCGTCAGCGTGGGTTCGTCGCTGTTCCGGTCTGTCCCGCCCGGACTCGTACAGCCAGCTAGCCCGACCAGACAGGCGGCACCCATCGATCTGAGGACGGTTCGACGCGTCGTGGTCATGCCGAAGGCGACCGCTCGTCGCCGACAGACGGCCGGTCGTCGCGGATGTACGCACCGATGTAACCGCCGACGGCGCTCAGCAGCACCATGTAAGCCACGGCAAACACCAGCGCGACAGCGAGCACCAGCGCCACGAAACCGGCGCCGACGCCGAAACTGACCTCAGACGCCACCAGGAACAGGCCGCCGATGAGGAACAGGAAGAGGACGATGATCGGGATCGAGGCGACGAATCCGGAGATACCGCCGGCTCTCGCACCGTCCATCCGCTCGCCGCGCTCGATGTAGCCTGCCACCGCGCCGCCGAGGATCGGCGAGAGCGGGATAAACGAGGTGAGCACCGTGACGACTGCACCGACGATGGCGCTGGTCGTCGTGTCGGGGCCGGTGGCGCCCGTCTCCGCGCGGCGTCGGCGCGTACGGTTGCGGTACCGGAGGTAGCCGACGCCGCCGACGAGCAACAGCACGCCCGTGACGGCGAGTCCGAGGCCGCCCCACCACGCCATCGCGTAGGTCGCGTCGACGAGTTCGGCGTCAGTGAGCACTGTCGATTCGATCGTCCCTTCGGCGACGAGTCTGGCGATCTCGTCTCTGTTCGCCGCGGTGTTCAGAAAGACCCCGACGAGTCCGGCGAGGAAACCGGACACGACGAGGATCGCGGTCACGAGCCAGTCGACGCTCTTGCCGAGCACCTCGGTCGATTCGCGCTCGCTGCCCTGCGCTTGAAAGTCGTCTGTGGAGGACATTTCTATCAACTCAGTTGTCACTACGCTCGGGTAAGTATTAACATCGTATTGAGAGGTCGACTCACGCTAAGCCGTGCCAACCGTGGCGTAAGCACACCGGACTGCCGGTCAGACCAGCGACCGCTCGACGAACCGACGGCGGATCTCCGGGTCGGGCACCGTGCACTCGTCCTTCTGTCCGAAGATGCGGTAGCGGTACTTCGCGACGAGGTCGTACGCGAGGTCGCGCACCCGCTCGGGGACGTACACCAGCGGATACAACAGCGGCACCGGCCCATCCAGATACCGGCAAGTGCGCAACACGGCCGTCGATTTCGTGTACGCCTCGCCCGCTTCTATCAGGACGACCGAATCGAAGTAGTCCGCGTCCAACCCGATCCGAGACAGCAGTTCCGTGCCGACGTCGGACTGGAGCGGTGCAAACAGGATCTTCCCCTCCGCGTCGAGTTTGACGATCGCCCGGATCGTCCCGTGACAGAGGTTGCAGACGCCGTCGAACAGCAACACGGGCCGGTCGATGTCGTCGACGATCTCGGCGGGGTCGCGGTCGGTGTCGACGGCGGCGTCGCTCCCGCCGGTTTCCGCGTCACGGTCGGCGGGCGCGTCGCCCATCTCAGACGCCGCGGCCCTGCATCTTCTCCTCTTCGGGCAGGTCGACGTTGGCGTCGCCGCTCATGCCCTTACCGGCGTTGGAGGCGATGTCGACGAGTGCCTCGGGGTCGTCCCAGTTGTTGACGGCCTCGACGATAGCCGTGCCCATCGCGCGCGGGTTCTCGGCGCCGAAGATGCCCGACCCGACGAAGATGCCGTCACAGCCGTGGTGCATCATCAGGGCGGCGTCGGCCGGCGTGGCGATGCCGCCCGCGGCGAAGTTGACGACCGGCAGGCGGCCCCGTTCGGCGGTGTCGTGGACGAGGTCGGCCGGTGCCTCGTGCTCGCGGGCCCACTTCTCGCGTTCCTCGTAGCTCATACCCTCGAGTTTGCGGATCGCACCCTTGATGTTGCGCTGGTGGTGGACGGCCTGGTTCACGTCGCCCGTCCCTGCTTCACCTTTCGTGCGGATCATCGCCGCGCCCTCGTCGATGCGCCGCAGGGCCTCCTGGAGGTTGCGCGCGCCACAGACGAACGGGGCGGTGAAGTCGCGCTTGTCGATGTGGTACCGGTCGTCCGCCGGGGTGAGCACCTCGCTCTCGTCGACCATGTCCGCGCCTGCGGCTTCGAGAATCTGAGCTTCCTTGGTGTGGCCGATGCGGGCCTTGCCCATGACGGGGATAGAGACTTCGTCGATGATGTCCTGCAGAGAAGCGGGGTCGGCCATCCGGGCGACGCCGCCGCGCTTGCGGATGTCCGCGGGGACGGCCTCGAGGTTCATGACAGCAACCGCGCCGACGTCCTCGGCGATGCGGGCCTGCTCTGCGTTGACGACGTCCATGATGACGCCGCCTTTCTGCATCTTCGCAAAGCCGCGCTTGACCAGTTCGGTCCCGCGCTGCAACTCTTCGAGATCGGTTTCCTCGGTCATACCCGACGGGAAGTGCTGGATTCACTTAACGAGTGTC
>Ga0207797_1003513_pt1 | contig 10361 bp, 10 predicted proteins | sample PRCRCaboRojoPR_6_FD_187275 | JGI IMG/M metagenome (GOLD analysis project Ga0207797, IMG submission 187275) | Marine sediment microbial community from Cabo Rojo, Puerto Rico - PR CR 10% Liquid 1 (SPAdes) | ecosystem: Environmental > Aquatic > Marine > Coastal > Sediment | place: Cabo Rojo, Puerto... | reverse complement strand
CACAGGACACCGCCACCACTCTTCTCGACGGCCTTGATCACGAGGCCCTTGCTGACGAACCCGGAGAAGCCCGGAACCCCGGAGATGGCCAGCGCCGCGACGAGGAAGGCCGCGAACGTCAGCGGCATCCGACGGCCGAGCCCGCCGAGGCGCTCGAGCGATTCCGTTCCAGTCCGGTACAACAGTGCGCCGGCCACCATGAACAGCAGGCCCTTGTAGAGGACGTGCGTCGAGAGGTGGGCGACGGCGCCGGCGGTGCCGGCGGCAGTTCCGATCCCGACGGCGGCGACCATGTACCCCACCTGGGAGACGATGTGGTACGACAGCAACCGTCGCACGTCGGTCTGCAGGATCGCCATCCAGACGGCGTACAGCACCATCGCGCCGCCCATCCACGCGACGAGGGCGTTGCCGTCCGGGACGACCCGCGCCAGCGCGTAGACGGCCACCTTGGTGGTGAACCCCGCGAGGACGACGCTCGCCGCGACGTGTGGCCGCGGGTAGGTGTCGGGCACCCAGTAGTGGAGGCCGACGAACCCGAGGTTGACGCCGACGCCCAGGACCGCGAGCGCGGTCGGGAGCCCGTCGGCGAAGCCGCCGTCGATGGCGAACGTGCCCACGGCCGTGTAGTGGAGGACGATCGCAGCGACCAGCAGCGCGCCGCCGACGAGGTGGTAGACCGCGTAGCGGAACGCCGGTCGGACCGCCGCACCGCCGTGATGCCAGACCAGCACCGTCGCGGTGACGGCCATCAACTCCCAGGCGACCACCAGGGTGAGCCAGTCGCCGGCCAGGACGGCGGCGACCGAGACGCCCATGTACGCCAGGGCGTAGGCGTTCGTCCGGGCGTCGGCGTCGGTCGCGTAGGCGTAGGCCACCCCCAGCGCGGCGACGAGACCGAACACGGCAGCGACCGGCCGGACGAGGTCGTCGACGCGGTAGAGCGTCTGCTCGAAGCCCAGCGGGGAGACGACCAGCGCCGTCCCCCCGGGCGCGAGCAGTACCCAGGGGACCGTAATCGCCGTCGCGAGGACGCCGACGAGGTAGCCGACCCGCCGGGGGACCGCCAGCACGACGGCGGCCGCCACCAGGAACGCGACCCACGGCGGGACGAGGAGGAGGGCCTCGCTCATCCGAACACCTCCCCGACGGCCGTCTCGGCCAGCTCCCAGAACGGCAGGGCCGTCGGGACGAGGCCCAGGAGGACGGCCACCCCGACGGTGAACACGACCGGGACGAGCAGGAACGCCGAGGTTTCCAGCCCCCTCGGACGCTCCCACCGGCTCGCCGGGTCGATCGCGGCCGTCCTCGCGGCGTCGCGCCCTGGGCCGTCGGTCGGGACGACGTTCTCGGCGTCGGGGGGCGCGTGTGGGCCGCTTCCGTCGGCCGCGACGGAAACGCCATCGGCCGCGACGGGGACGCCCGGAACGTGGGAAGTCGACCCGGTCCGTGTGGCGGCGTGCGGCGGCGCGAAGGCGTGGCGACTGGCCGGGTCGGCGCCGTCACTGCGGCCGAAGAAGGCCACGTAGACGATCGGCCAGAAGTACAGCAGTTTCAGCAGGCCCGCCACGAGGAAGGCAGCGACGAACACCCCCGAGGGTGCGGCCGCGGCCCCGAGCACGAGGTGGAACTTGCTGACGAAGCCGGCCACCAGGGGGAACCCGACGAGGCCGGCCGCGCCCACGGCGAAGGCCGTGATCGTCACCGGCAGGCGTCGACCGACGCCCGCGAGGTCCGAGACGTACTTCTCGCCGGTCTCGACGTAGATCACGCCCGCCCCGAAGAACAGGGTGATCTTCATGAAGGCGTGGGCGACCACGTGCAACAGCGCGCCGAAGGCCGCCAGCGGCGTCAGCAGCGCGACCCCGAGGACGATGTAGGACAGCTGGCTGATCGTCGAGTAGGCCAGCCCCCGCTTGAGGTTGTCCTGGCGGATCCCGACGAGGCCGGCGAGGAGCATCGTCGCCGCGGCGACGACCGCAAGCGGCACCGCCACGCCGAGGTCGCTCGCCGTCTCCGGGCCGAAGACGTACAGCACCGAGCGGTAAACTGCGAAGGCACCGCTCTTGACGACGGCGACGGCGTGCAGCAGTCCGGAGACGGGCGTGGGCGCGACCATCGCGGCGGGCAGCCAGGCGTGCAGCGGGACGACTGCCGCCTTCACGCCGAAGCCGGCGACCAGCAAGCCGAAGGCGGCCCTGGCCAGGGCCGGGTCGGTCGCTGCCAGGTCGGCGACCCCGCCAGGCACGAACGCGACGGTGTCGGCGAGGACCCGGACCAGCAGAATGCCGGTCAGGGCCAGGACGCCCCCGCCGAGCGTGTACGCGAGGTATTTTCGCCCCGCGCGACGGGCCGGGCCGTCGCCAGCGTGGACGACCAGCGGGTAGGTCGCGAGCGTCAGCAGTTCGTAGAACACGAACAGCGTCAGCAGGTCGGCCGCGAGCGCGACGCCCATCGTCGCGGCGATGCTGGCGGCGAACGCGGCGAAGTAGCGGGTCTGTCGGGCCTCCCCGAGACCGCGCATGTACCCGACGCTGTAGAGGCTGGTCGCGACCCACAGCGTACTTGCCAGCAGCGCGAACAGCAGTCCTGCGGCGTCGGCCCGTAGCGCCAGGTCGATCCCGACCAGCGAGCCAAGCGGGGTGACGTGCGTCGCGCCGTCGCCGACCAGCAGCGCCACGACCGCGACGGTCCCGAGGCTCCCGAGCACCGTCCAGGCCTCTCGGACGTTGGGGTGTGCTCCCGAGAGGAGGACGAGGACCGCCGCGAGCGCCGGGACGGCGACGGCCGCCAGCGGGAGCAGCGACGTGACGTCGGTCACAGCCATCCCTCCACGACGGGCTCGAACCAGGCGGCCAGCGCGGACGAGCCGAGACCCAGCGCGACGATCAGCACGGCCGCACCGACGACGATCACCGGAGCGATGGCCCGGACGCGCCCCCCGTCGGTGCTCAGGCGGGCCGGGGAGGCCGCGTCGGCACCGCCACGGTAACAGCGTTCGACGAGTCGGCCGACGTACGCCAGCGACAGCATCGTGCTGGCGAGGACGACCGTCGCGACGAGCCACGAACCGGCCTCGATCGCACCGAGCGCGAGGTACCACTTCCCGGCGAACCCGACAGTCGGCGGGAGGCCGACCAGGCTGACGCCGAGAACGGCGACGGCGGCGGCCGTCAGCGGCTCCCGGTCGCCCAGTCCGGCGTAGTCCTCGACGACGGTCGCATCGTGGCGGCGCGCGACCGACCCGACGGCGACGAACAGGCCACCCTTGGCGACGGCGTGGCCGATCAGGACGACCAGCGCGCCGGTTACCGAAAGCGGGGTCGCCAGCGCCACCCCGAGACCGAACAGCCCGAACTGCGAGACCGACGAGTACGCCAGCAGGCGGCGGACGTCCCGCGCCCGGAGGGCGAGCAGGCCGCCGGCGACCACGCTGGTCGCACCGGCGACCACCAGGAGAATCCGGAGCGCCGGGACGGCCTCGAAGAACGCCACCGTGAACGCGTCGTAGACGATCCGGACGAGCGCGTACCCGGCGACGGTCGACCCCAGCGCCGCCAGGACGGTCGCCACCGTCGGCCTGGCCGCCGCGTAAGCGTCCGGCTTCCAGGCGTGCAGCGGGAACAGCGCCAGTTTCACGCTCAGGCCGAGAACCATGAGAACGAACGCCGTCACGACCAGCGTCGAGTCGTGGCCGGCGGCCGCCAGCCCGGGCGCGAGGTCGGCCACCGCCAGCGTCCCCGTCGCGACGAATGCGTAGCCGACGCCGAGCAGGTACAGCGTCGCGCCGACGGTCCCGACCAGCAGGTACTTCAGCGCTGCCAGCGCCGGGTCGACGCCCCGTGCCGACGCCACCATCGCGTAGGCCGCCAGCCCGGAGATCTCCAGGAAGACGTAGAGGTTGAACACGTCCGCCGTGACGACGACGCCGCTCAGCCCTGCGACGAACAGCAGCCAGAGCGCGTACTCCGGGCCGCTGCGTGAGCCGTCGTCGGTGAGCAAGGCTGCGAGTGCACCCGACGCGACCAGCAGCCCGAGCGTCGCGGTCAGTCGGTCGGCGAACAGGCCGATGCCGAAGGCGGCCGGAATCGAACCGACGACGTAGGAGACCGACCCGGTCGCGTAGACGACCCACGCGAGGACCGCCGCGAGCGCGAACTGGCCGACGAGGGCGGTCACCGTGAGCCAGCGAGCGAGCCATCGGCTCCGGACCGCGACGAACAGCGGGAGCGCAGACGCCAGTAGCGGGGCGGCCACGAGTAACGGGAGCAGATGGTCGATCACGACGCACCCTCCCGGTCGGTGGCGGCGGGGCCGGCTTCGTCGTCGCGAATCTTCCGGATGACGTCGTCGCGCAGGGTCCCGTACTCGCCGTAGATCCGGACGACGAGCGTCAGCGCCACCGCAGTCACGGCCACACCGACGACGATTGCCGTCAGGATGAGGACGTGCGGGAGCGGGTTGACGAACGGGCCCGAGCCGGTGACCAGTGGTGCCCGGCCGTCCACCCGGTAGGCGCTCGTGATGAAGAACAGGAACACGCCCGTCTGGAAGATGTTCAGCCCGATCACTTTCTTGACCAGGTTCTCGTCGTTGATCAGCACGAACAGGCCGATGGCGACCAGCAGGACGTAGACGAGATGGGCATACCACGTTTCCAGTCCGAGGGCCAGGTCAGTCATCGGCGCGCTCCTCCTCGGCGGTGCCGGTCGGCGACGTCGGGTCGGTCGGTTCGCTGTAGCCGTCCGCGATGCGGACGAACAGGACGACGACGACGGCCGCGACGGTCGCGCCGATGCCGATCTCGATCGCCTCCGTCGCGTACACCGACGGCTTCGCTATCGGGAGGACGTCGAACTGCAGGAACGCGCCTCCGAAGACGATCCCCGCCAGCGCGACGACGCCGAAGGCGACCGGGCCGGCGACGACCAGGGCCCACAGTGCCCGCGCGTCGATCCAGTCGACGGTCTGCCGGATCCCGAGCGCGAACGCGATCGTGACGACCATCGCGGCGGCGACGACGCCGCCCTGGAACCCACCCCCGACCGAGGTGGTTCCGTGGAACAGGGTGAACAGCCCGTAGGTCAGCACGAACGGGGCCAGCAACCGGACGGTCGTCGTGACGACCGGACTGTCGGTGAACGGCGTGCGGGTCATCCCGTCACCTCACGGCCGAGGATGGCCAGCGCGGCGACGGCAGCCGTGAACACGACGGCCACCTCGCCGAAGGTGTCGAACCCACGGTAGACCACCAGCACGGCCGTCACGGCGTTGTCGATGCCGCGCTCGACGGCGTCCTCGAGGTAGAACTCCGCGACCGCCCCGAAGGCGGGCGTCTCGACGCTGCCGACCGGCGGGAGCGCCGGGACCGTCAGCAGGAGGCCGCCGGCGACGAGACCGACCACCAACACCGACCGCGGGCGGACGCTCCGCCGGTCGGCGAAAACGCCGCTGCTGACGGGCCGGACCGCCCCGCTGATCGCCAGCAGGAGCAACGCGGTCGTCACTCCCGCGCCGACCGCGGCCTCGGTCAGGCCGACGTCCGGCGCGCGGTAGAGCACCCAGAGGATCGCGAGCCCGAGGCTGTAGGCGGCAAACACCACGATCGCCGTCAGCACGTCCCGGACGACGGCCGTCAGCAGCGCGACCACCAGTACGAAGGTCAGCAGAACGACCGAAAGCGTCGCCTCGGGTATGGCCGTCATGGCCGACCGCCGTCCCCGTCCGTTCGGTCGGCCGCAGGAGCCGCGCCGGTGACCCCTGCGTCCGCGCGGCCACCGTCGGCCACCGCCCGGTCGGCGGTCCAGGGAACGACCCCCGCATCGGCGGCCGAACGGACGACGGCGTGGGCAGCCGTCGGCCCCGTCACGAGGACGAACAGCGCGAGCAAGGCGAGCCGGAACGTTTCGGCGCCCGGACCGAACGCGACCGCCGCGGCCGACAGTCCGAGCAGGGCGCCGAGCGTCTCACTCTTCGAGGCCGCGTGAGCCCGGGCGTAGACGTCGGGGAGCCTGTAGAAGCCCACGACGGCCACCAGCGAGAAGAACACGCTGCCGACGACCAGGGACCCCACGGCCAGCGTGTCGGCGGCGACCATCAGAGGACCCCGCCCCGTTCGATGCTGAACTTCGCCAGCCCGATCGAGAGGAGGAAGTTCAGCAGGGCGTACACCAGTGCGACGTCCAGGAACCCGGGTTCGCCGAGCGCAGCCGCCAGCATCGCGATGACGACCACGGTGGCCGTCCCGACGACGTTGATCCCGATGACGCGGTCCGGCGCGGTCGGGCCGAGAACGATCCGGCCGAGCAGGGCACCGCCCAGCAGCACCAGCCCGGCGGCGCCGAGGAGCAGGACGTCGACCGTCAGCGGCGACGGCGTCACCGTCGGTCTCCTTCCCGGGCGGCGGACGCGGGTGCGGCGGGCGGCCCGACCACGAACGAGACGGCACGCGCGAGTCGCCCGGCCTCGAGGTCGGCCCTGCTCCGGGAGGTCAGCGCGTGAACCACCAGTTCGTCGTCGACTACGTCGACCGTCAGCGTCCCCGGGGTGAGTGTAATACTGTTGGCGAGCAGCGCCCGCCCGACCCGGGGCTCTGGGGCTGGCACCCGGACGATCGACGGGTGGATGGGAAGTCGTGGATTCAGCACGACGGCGGCCATGGCGAGATTGGCCCGGACGACGGCGTACAGCAGGTACGGCAGGAACAGGCAGGCTCTCGCCGCGCTCGCGAGGCTCCGAACGGAGGGCCCCCTCTCGAAGGCCACCCGCGAGAGGATCGTCGCGACGATCCCGGCGCTCAGAACGCCGGTGGCCAGGTCGTACGGGCTGGTGGGATCGCCGAGCGAGAGGTAGAACGCGAACGAGACCCCGAAGGTTGCGATCAGCCGCGAAGTCGCCCGCGGGAGCGTCAACGGTGGCCGCGCGATCCGGCGGCCGACCGGTGCCCGGGCGACCGAGATTCCCTCGCGTGCGCGCCGGGCGACGGCACTTTCGACGACCTCCGGGTCGAACTCGACGAGTTCCGGCATCAGGACGATTCGGGCCGGGCCGGCCGGGACCGCGTCCACCAGCGTCCCGGCGCGGGCGATCGCGTCCGTCCCCGTGACGGACACGAGTTTGACATCGACGGCGGGGGTGCCAGGGTGTACGGTTTCCGCAAGCGTTCGCACCCGGGTTGCGAGCGCCTCCGCTGCGGGGCGGGGGAGAGCATCGGGACCGATCCCTACCGGGATCAGGAACCCCACCGAGACCGACTCGTACTGGTCAGCATCCCGCGCCTCCTGCAGCACGTACCGGACCGTGTCCCTGAGGCGGCCCCGGTCCCCGACGACGGCAACCAGTTCCGTCATCGGCCACTCCTGGGACCGACGGTGTTCAGCGGTCGGCACGAAAATACATTTTGCGTGGCCATTTGTTCTCAGATCGGTAAAAGAATCCGCTATTAATTACTGTTTCGGTAAATTTTCCACAACCCTTATACCAGTCGGCTCCCACGACCCGACCATGGAAACGAACGCTCGAGACGCGGAGGGGGAAGGGCCGGGTGAGTTCGTCGATCGCGTGTCCGCCGCCACGCGCGTGGTGATCGTCGGCGGCGGGCAGGTCGGACGCCGACTGGCGGAACACCTGGCGCCCGATCAGTCCGTCCATCACGTCGACGAGGACCCGACGACCGTTGCTCGTCCGAGGGGGTACGAGACGACTCTCGCCCCCGACATCGCCAGGAGGGGGGCCCTGGCAGCGACCGGCGTAACGGCCGACGACGTCGCGGTCGTGCTCGCCGACCGAGACAGTCGGACGCTCCTCGTGACCCAATTGCTGCGGACGGCCTTCGACGTCGAACGCGTCTACGCCGTCCTGGCCGATCCGCGAAACAGGGACGCCTTCGACATCAGCGGCGTGACGGTCGTCTGTGGAACGGAGGCCGCTGCAACGGCCGTACTCGAAACGGCGGGCGTGGGCGCGGTCGAGTCACCGTCCGTCGTCGAAGGGGAGGCCGGGACGGACGTCTCGAACATCCCGGGGCCCGGGTAGGATGACAAAAACCCTCGAGCGCGACCTCGGACTGCCGGCCGTCGTCGCCATCAGTATGGGCGCGATGATCGGCAGCGGCATCTTCATCCTGCCCGCCATCGCGTACGGCGTCGCCGGCCCCGCGGTCGTCCTCGTGTACGTCATCGCCGGCCTGCTCGTGTTGCCGGCCGCACTGAGCCAGTCGGAACTGGCGACGGCGATGCCCAAGGCCGGCGGTGCCTACCTCTACATCGAGCGCGGACTCGGCCCGCTTTTCGGGACCGTCGCGGGACTCGGGACCTGGTTCTCCCTGACGTTCAAGAGCGCGCTGGCGCTCGTCGGTGGCGTCCCGTACCTCCTGTTGCTGTTGGACGTCCCTGCCGGGTACGTCACGCCGCTGGCGCTGGGGCTGGCGACGGTCCTCGTCGGCCTCAATCTCCTCGGAGCGAAACAGACCGGCCTGACGCAGGTCGCCGTCGTCACCGTCATGCTCCTGGCGCTGGCCTGGTTCGTGGTCGGTGGAGGCCCCACCGTCGAGCGCGGGAACTTCAGCCCGTTCCTCGACGGGGATCTCGGCGGTATCGTCGCCGGGATCGGCCTGGTGTTCGTCTCCTACGCGGGCGTGACGAAGGTCGCGAGCGTCGCCGAGGAGATCGAGCGGCCGGACCGGAACATCCCGCTCGGCATCATCGGCTCGCTCCTCGTCACGACGGCCCTGTACGCCCTCATCGTCGCCGTCATGGTCGGGGTCGTGCCCGGGGACGTGCTGGCGACCTCGTCGACACCCATGGCGGACGCGGCGGAGCGCACGCTGGGGCTGGCAGGCGTCGTCGCCGTCGTCATCGCGGCCGTCCTGGCGCTGGTGAGTACCGCGAACGCCGGCGTCCTGTCCGCGTCACGGTACCCCTTCGCCATGGCCCGCGACGAACTCGTGCCGACCTCGCTGGGCGCGATCAGCGACCGCTTCGGCACGCCCTCGACGGCGATCACCCTGACGGGCGTCGTGACGCTCGTGCTCGTGGCCTTCGTCCCGATCGCCGAGATCGCCAAGCTCGCCAGCGCCTTCCAGTTCGTCGTGTTCGCCCTGGTGAACGTGGCCGTCGTCGTCTTCCGGGAGAGCGACGTCGACTACGCCCCCGCGTTCAGGTCGCCCCTGTACCCGTGGGTCCAGATCCTGGGCGTCGCGAGCAGTCTCGTGTTCCTCACCCAGATGGGCCTCGTCCCCCTCGCCGGGGCGGCGGCCATGACCGCCGGTGGCGTCGTCTGGTACCTCCTGTACGCCCGATCCCGGGTCGACCGCGTCGGCGTCGCCGTCTCGACGGCCCGCCGACGCATCGGCGAGGCTCACCTCGCGGACACGCGCTCGCTCGTCGCCGACGGGGGTCGCCGCCGGATCCTCGTCGTGGTCACCGAGGGGACGCCCTTCCCGCAGGAACGGACGCTCGTGGAGGTGGCCGCCGCCGTCGCCCGGGGGAACGACGGCATCGTCTCGGTGGTGCGCTTCGAGACCGTCCCGGACCAGCAACCGCTCGACTACGCGGCCGAATCGGTGTCCCCCGCGGACGTGCGTTTCGAGGCGGAAACGGGATCGCTCGCGGAGGACCTCGGCGAAGGGGTCGACCTCGAGGTGGCCGAGATCGTCAGCCACGATACGGCCCACGCGGTCGTCAACTACGCGCGCCACCGTCGAATCGACGTCGTCGTCCTGCCAGCCCGTCCGTCGAACCTGTCCCGTCGCTGGCCCGTGAACCGCGTCGACTGGATCCGGCGACACCTCCCGTGTGACCTCCTCGTGGTCGACGGGGAGGCGACGCGACCGCTCGTCGGGGACGGTGGCGTGCGCGTCGTCGGCGATGGCGGGCCGTATCACCCGCTCACCGTCCTGGTCTCGGACGCGCTCGGGACGCGGAGCGAGACCGGCGTCGTGAGCTTCGATCCCGGCCCGGCAGGGGTGCAAGCGGCGTCTCGGAACCGGTATCTCGATCGACTGACCGACCTGATGAGCGCTCGGACGTCGGACGGTTCGATCGGCACGGCCCGGCCGGACCCCTCCCCGGTGGTCGTCCTCGACCGGCAGGTCCTTGACCGAACTCCCACGGGGTCTCTGTCGATCGGCGTCTGGCCCCACCAGGCTACCCGGCAGGGCCGCTTCGGGCGGGTCGTCCGTCGCCTCCTCTATTGACGCCCCGCAGCCCTGTCACGCCGTGACGCGGCCGGGAAAGACCTTTCACCGTCTCCACGGTATTCCGCGACGTGATGCGTCGCGCACTGGCGACCCACGGGTCGATCGTGGCCCGTGGACGCGTTCCGATCGGAGCACAGCGGCGCGTCCGTCGACCAAACCGTCC
>Ga0207797_1003512_pt1 | contig 10365 bp, 8 predicted proteins | sample PRCRCaboRojoPR_6_FD_187275 | JGI IMG/M metagenome (GOLD analysis project Ga0207797, IMG submission 187275) | Marine sediment microbial community from Cabo Rojo, Puerto Rico - PR CR 10% Liquid 1 (SPAdes) | ecosystem: Environmental > Aquatic > Marine > Coastal > Sediment | place: Cabo Rojo, Puerto... | reverse complement strand
CCCGCTCCTCGCGGATCCGTGATCCGCGGTGTACAATGGCCGTAACGAACCCGCGACCATAACCGTACCCTGCTGCCCGCATATCCTATCCCGGCGCAGGTGCGCGGCGCAGGTGCGCGGCGCAGGTGCGCGACGCAGGTGCGAAACCGCCAGGCCACGGGTCGGCCTCAGACACCCCGAACCCAGGCCGACTAACGCACAAGGAACGACAACGTGACCAACGTCAACGACTCCACCACTGCATCCCCTGCTCGCAACCAGCGACTCTGGGCGGACCTGTTGCTGCTGCTGGTCGCCGTCGTGTGGGGAAGCGCCTTCGTGGCCCAGCGGCTCGGCATGGAGCAGGTGGGGCCCTTCGCCTTCAACGCCACCCGCTTCGCCGTCGGCGCCCTGGCGCTGATCCCAATTCTCGGCTGGAAGCGGCTGCGCGCCACGCAGCGCGGCGCGCTGCGCGACGGCGCGGTCCTGGGCCTGCTCCTCTTCGGGGCGGCCTCGCTCCAGCAGATCGGCCTGATCTGGACGACGGCGGGCAAGGCCGGCTTCATCACCGGCCTCTACGTCATCTTCGTGCCGCTGCTGCTGGCCCTCTTCTGGCGGGAGTTCGTTGGGTGGCTCGGTTGGCTCGGCGCTGGACTCGCCGCTGCGGGGCTGCTCCTCCTCAGCGTTCAGGGGAGCGGGCTCACCGGGGGCGGCTTCCGCCTGGCGCCCGGCGACGGCTGGGTCCTGGGCAGCGCCGTGGTCTGGGCCCTCCACGTCATCGCCATCGGCCGGATGGCGCCCGGCCGAGATCCCCTCCGCCTGGCGTGGGTCCAGTTCATCGTCTGTTCGCTGCTCAGCCTCGCCGCGGCCCTGGTGGTAGAGCCGGGGACGTGGCCGGGGCTCCTTCTGGCGGTGCCGGCCGTGCTCTACGCCGGCGTGATCTCCATCGGCCTGGGGTACACGGGCCAGGTCGTGGCCCAGCGCCACACTGGGTCGACCCGCGCCGCCATCATCCTCAGCACCGAGTCCGTCTTCGCCGCGCTCTTCGGCTGGCTGGCGCTCGGGGAGGCCCTGACGGCTCTGCAGTTGGCCGGCTGTGGGCTCATGCTGGCGGGGATGCTCCTGGCGCAGCTGCCGCAGGCCTCGGAGGACGGGCTCACAGCCTAGCGCGAACCACCCATCGAGGGCGGCTGAACGTCCTCTACACATCCTGGCGACGCTGGGGGAGGGTCCCGGTTCTCCGTCGAATCTGCCGCAGCGGCGTCATTCCACCACCAGATCGCCCGAGGCGATCGCCACCCCGTCGATGATCGCCACCACGCGGTGTCTGCCGGGTCTGAAGCCGAACTGAGACAGGTCATAGCCGCTCCAGTCGCTATCCAGCGTCAGACGGACGCGGCCGGCTTCGATGACGCCGCTGCTCTCCTGATCGTAAGCCAGGCTGCCGTCGTCCTCCCGGTAGTACGCGATGCGGAAGTCCGCCCCGACGTCCTCCGCCGGCGGATCGAAAGCGACCACCAGCTTCCAGCCGCCGTGCGGGTAGACGGTGAACGCCTCGACCACAGGGTTCAACTGCCAGAACGGGCTCTGCGTGTCGCCCTCGTCGTCTGATTCCACAGCTTCCAGCACCTCGATATCCGCCACCCGCCAGAGACCTGCCTCCTCCTCCAGGACGAAGCGCCACTGTCGGCCCGGGTCGGCTCCCCAGTAGCCCAGGACTGTTACGCTGGCGGTGGAGCCGGACACCTCCTCGGCGGCTATCTCGTAGCCGGTGGGGCCCTCCTGGATGCCGTAGGTGATAGGCACGAACTCCGGCGAAGCGAACTCATTGGCGTAGGCCACCGTCATCAGCACCCGGGCTCTGTCGTCATCCACCGCCGCGCCGGGCACGGTTCCCAGGGTGACCCGGATGAACTCGTCCACCACGTCTGTGGGCGACGGGAGGCCTGAAGGATCCTCGTCGCTCGCGTCGGGCGGGGCAGTCGGGGTCTCAGGAAGGGTCTCCTCCGCCTCCAACGTTGGTTCCGGCGTCGGCTCCAGGGTTGGCTCGACCGTCGCTGGTAGGGTCGGTTCCAGCGTCGGTTCTTCTCCGTCATCCCCATCGGGGGGCTCAGTTGGACCTCCGACCGTCGGCTCTCCAACCGTCGGCTCTCCGACCGTCGGCCCTCCGACCGTCGGCCCTTCGATGTCGGCGTCCGTCTGCTGAGTTTCCTCCTCCCCGCTCCGATCCGGGGGTGTCGCCGTGCTGGTGGAGGCCGCGGGGGGAACGGCGGTCGGCGCCGGGGAAGCCGGCGGTCCCTCGTCCCGCAGAAACAGCAGATAGATCCCGATGCACCCGCCCGTCAGGATAATGATCGCGCCAGCGATGGACGCGACCCACAGCCAGGGCCCTCCTCTGGACCCGGCATGACGGTGAGGGGCGGCCGCCTGCGGGAGCGGTGGTGGCGCCGGGGCTTCGGCACCGACGGGGGGAGGCGGGGGCGGCACGACGGCCGACGAAGGCGTCCCGATCAGACCGGGGACCCTCTCCGCCGAGGTCCAGTCGTCCATCCCCTGGGTCCAGACGCGATCCTGCGGCCCTACCTCTCCAGAGCGGACCAGCTCCCAGAGCCGCTCCCAGGCGTAAGGACCCTCCTGCTCTCCTCGGTGGTAGACGTACCATTCATGTGGCATAGGCTCACCCTCTCGTGACTCCTGTGTCGCGTCCGGCGCTCCTCGCTAAGTGGGCGCTGGTCGGCCGACTCGCAGGCTCGCTGACTCGCTCACTCCTCTAGAACGAGCACCACGTCCTCAAAGATCGCCGCTTCCATATCGTACACCACGGGGCCGGTGCAGCGCCGCGTGGACCTTACCGCGTTCCCCTCCTCGTCATACGTCACCGCTGCTGTCGTGACGTCGACCTGGAAGGTTCCCTTACCCCCTCGCAGAACCCATAGGGGTTCCACACCGGGCTCCACGCCGCCGCTCGCCAGTGCCTCCGGGCCCAGCGTCACCGTCGCCGTTCCCTCCCCGCCCACGAACGCCAGCTCGGTGAACGTCACCTCGCCCTCTCCCGTCCCGTAGACGTCCAGACCGAAGCAGCCGGTCAGCAGCATAAGCGCGCCGATCCCAACCATCACGAGGGCCGCTGCCAGGATCCGTCCCCGGCCCTTCGCACGCGCCCAGCCCGAGACGAGGGCCAGCGGCGCCAGCCCCAGCAGGGCCAACTCCGTGGGCAGCCCCCGCGTCTCCCGGGCCCTTCTCGGATCGCCGCCTCGGCTCTGGTCTCCACCGGAGAGATCGAAGGTCGACGCGACCTGCACCTGCACCGCGTCCGTCTTCACCACGACGCTCCCCTTGTACACCTCGGCGGCACTACCGAGCTCCGCCGGGCTGCGCTCCCCGACTGTGCGCCACGTGAGCCCTCTCCCGTCGGCGTCCCGCTCGTAGTTGCCCCAGGCGCTGCCCAGGCCAGCGATCCCGACGCCAAACGCGGCGGCGGCGTCGGGCTGCAGCCCCATCTTGACGCTCTCGTCCGCGATCTCCTCGCTGCAGGTCACGTTGTTGCTGACCGGGCTCCCGCTGAAGATCCAGACGCCCGACAGATCGATCATCTCGACCCGGGCGCGGAAGGGCTCGCCGCCCTCCCGCCCCAGCGCCACCAGGCGCACCGAGGGGAATCCCATGTCGGCGTGGATAGGCTGGATGACCAGCTCCTCCTTCCCGTCGTGGAACGTCACCTCACCGTCACCGGCGCGGTAGTAGAAGGGAGCGCCTGGGGCGATCCGCAGCGCCGCCGGCAGCCCCGCCCCGCTCCCGCCTCCGTAACCGCTGACCACCCGCAGAGGATAGACGCCGTCCTTGTCCAGCGCCGCGTCGATCACCGTCGCCTCTAGTGCCTCGCTGGTGTCCTCCGTCACCTGCGGTTCATCGCCGGTCCGTTGGTGCCAGAAGTCACCGAACCGCTGCGAACGGGCAACCTGCACGGACTGCCCGTACCCCTCCCCCGTTCGCACCGCCTGGCCGCCCAGGATCCCCGCGTTAGCGCGCTCCGGCGTCGCACCCAGCAGGTAGCGGGCGTAGTCATCGAGGTTGGCGCTCAACTTCTGCCGGGCCGCGTCGTCGTCGAAGGGGTACGTTCCCTCGTCGATGGCCTTCTTGAAGCTCGCCTCGCTGATGGGACAGACGCTGGCATCGTCGCACATGTTCAGCTTGACCAGTTGAGCCTGCACATAGGAGTCGCCCCGCCAATCGTACGGGGATCCCTGGAAGTCCAACCTGCTGTCCGGGAGGGAGATCTTCCCGTAGTAGGTCAGGTTCTCCGCGGTGTAACTGGGATCCACCAGCATGACCATGTTCTCCGCCGCCGTCTCCAGCCACCATACCTTCTCGTCCCAGAGAAAGGCCCACGTCATCACGTACGCTTCGTCCTGGATCCAGTGCGCCATCTCGTGGTAGAGCGTGCTCGTCCCCTCGCCCCCCATCGCCTTCGCCACGTCCACCGGCAGGTAGATGACGCCATTGGCCGGCTTGTAGTAGGGGTTCCCGCCGCCCCGGACGAGGGTGATGTAGAGAGGGGCGGCGGTGCTGATCTGAGCCGCCGCAAAGCCGCGCCCCTCGCCCCCGAGATTCCGGTACTCCGCCACCATCGCCTCGGCTACGTCCACCACTTGATTGGCTTCTTCAGCGAGGCCCAGCTCCGGCGGGTAGGTGACGAAGACGCTGCCGTCTTCATTCTTGCGACAGCCGCTCACCGGGCGCGGCTGGGCGGAATGATAGGTGTAGGAGACCTGACAGTAGCGGCTGGGGTCGTCTCGCTGCAGGGCCGATGCCGCGTGGCCCGGCCCGCCCCTCTCGTCTCGGGCGCCCTCACGCGGATGGACCACGGCGTAGCGCATCGTCCCGCCCCGCGCCAGCGTCGCCACCATCTCCCCCTCGCCACCGTCCGACGGCCCCAGGCGCGGGTTCAGCGTCAGCACGCCCGCCTCCGGCTCCACGTCGAGCATCACCAGCTGCTCCTCGTCGATGAGAGTCAGAATGCGCGATTCGGATCCGGCTGCGGGCAGGCGGAGCGTGGCCCTCCCTACCCCGTCGTCACTGCCCCGGGCTGCCGCCGCGTAGAACGAGGTCTCGAAGACGTACGTCTCCTTCAAAGCATCGAAGAGCTCGCCCTGGGGCTCATAGACCTCCAACTGAGCCTCTCCGCCCTCCGGCACGGCCCCCGACGGCACCTGCAGGACCGTCCCCGCCTCGTCGGTGATCGACGAGCCATCGGCCGCCACCGGGAGCATCTCCTGAGCTGTCAGCTCCATGGCGAGGTCCGGGGTCTCGACCCCGGCAGCCCCCGAGGGCTCCTCTGGAGCCTCCGAGGCGGCGGTGCCGACCTCCTCCACCGGGGCCAGCGCCGCCGAAGGCTCTGCGGTCCCGGACAGCTGCGCTATCAGCTCGGGCCCCATCAACACGCCGGTCAGAATCAGCCCGGCGCAGGCCAGCACGGCCAGCGCTACGGCCCCGGCAGCCAGCCAGCGGGGCCCCGACCGACCGGTCGGCGATGTCACACGCCCTGGCACAGGCGGCAGCGGGGGTTGTTCCGCGCCCGCACGCCGCCCGGGAGGCGGCCCCGCCCGCCAGCGGCCCTCCTCGAACACGTACCACCGCCCTGTCGACTGCTGCATCATCCACAGGCGCCCCACAGCGTCCGTGACCTGCAGCTGATACAACTGAGCTTGGTACTCGTCGGGGCCGATCTCCCCGGCCCGGTAGCGGGTGTCGAGCATCCGAAATCGTCGTTCTGCCTCGTTGAAGTCCATGACCAGGCCCCCATAGATACCACAAGACACCGCCAGATTGATGGCCTCAATCCCGCGATGCCAATCGGAACGTTATGATAATCCGCGGCACTCTACTCCAGAACGACGAAATGGTCAAGCTCGGGGAGGAGAACAACGGATCTCGGGAGAGACCGGATCTGGCTGCTCTCAATCCTATGCTCTCTGTAGTCCGTGTTCTGATCGATTGCGAGCGCTACGAACGTCTGAAGGAAGCGTCCGAGGGCACCGAAGACGGGAGGGAAGAGGGTCAGTCCTATCATCGAGCCGGCAGGCCAACTCCTCCGACCTGCCCGCAGCACTTACTCAGCCGCTGGCGCCCTGCCCCCTCTCCGTCTTGGGAGCGAGGGGGTTACGATCCGGATCACCCAGGCTGCCCGGGGCTGTCCACGTCGCTTGATACAGGTTCCGACGCTGGGGGCTCTTCGAGGGCGCGGAGGACCAACCCGGTGCGCAGCAGGGACCACAGCCCGGCGAAGGTGCCGCAGACCGTGGCGATCCACGAGAAGTCGGGCGTGAAGAGCCTCCAGAAGCCGCGCATGGCGCCCAGCATGGGGAGCAGCGTGAGGGTGACCAACAGATTGGGGATGAGGGGGAGCAGGACGTGGCGCCCCCACTTGCCCATGCCGCTGGGGCGGCTCATCGGATCGCGACGCCAGCGGCGCAACCTCCGCACCGTAAGCACGACGCCGGCGATCTGGAGAAGGGGAATGAGCAGCAGGCCGCGCATGACCCAGGGGATGAAGCCGAGACGGATCGGAGCGGGCTGACGCCCGGCGAGCAGCGTGGTCAACCCGTCCCCCACCTCGGTCAGGGCCGGCTCCATCATGAAGTGGTCGGCGTTCATGAGGAGGACGACGCCCCTCTTCTGCTCCGGAAGAAGCGCCATGTAGGAGGAGAACTCGGGCACGGTCCCGGTATGCCAGACGGCCTTCGTCCCGCCGATCTCGCCGGTGTACCACCCCATGCCGTACGTGCCCATGGAGATGCCCATAGCCACGTGTTCCGCCGCCCCGCGGTGCAGCTCGGCAATGCCGGCGCCTGATAGGATCTGCGCGTCCCCGTAGCGGCCCTCGTTCAGCAGAGCGATCAGGTAGTGGGCCATGTCCTCCGAGCTGGAGATGAGTTGGCCCGATGGAAGGGAACCGCGGGGCATGGGAAGATCGTGCACGGCGACGGGGAACCAGAACCAGTAGCGGTGGCCCACCGCCAGGCCGTTCTCCTTGGCGACGGCCTGGGACGTGGTGCTGCGGCCCATGTCCAGGGGCGCGAAGATATGGCTCTGGACGTAGTCCGCGTAGGATTCACCGCTGACGGCCTCGATGACCAGCCCCAGCAGGTTGTAGTTCGAGTTGCTGTACTCGAACGCCGAGCCGACGGGATGGCTGAGCGACACCTCGGAGAGCTGGCGAGCCTGACGCTCGACGGCGCCCGGGCCATCGTCGAAATCGGCCAGGGGAATCCATCCCGATGCCGTGGGCAGGCCGCTGGTCTGGTTCAGCAGGTGGCGTACGGTGATCCGGGCCGAGGCCTCGGGATCGGCCACCCGGAACCAGGGTAGGTAGCGCTGGACGGGGGCGTCCATGTCGACCTCTCCGGCCTCGACGAGCTGCATCACGGCCAGGGCGGTGAACGACTTGGTGAGAGAGCCGATGAGGAAGGGCGTCTGTGGGGAAACCGCTTCCCCACCCGGGCGGGCGCGCCCAAAACCGCGCATATGCACGATCTCGTCGCCCTCGACGATGGCGAGGGAAGCGCCGGGGACGCCCAGCCTGTCCATCTGCCGCCGGACGTAGGCGTCTATCTCACTAGTTGAGACTTCGTGGTAGGCGGCCGTCTCGGCATCCGTCTTCATCACCACAGCTCCATTGAGTAATCCCAGGGTGACGATCAGCGCCACGCAAAGGAGTAATGATCGGGTAAGGGATCTCTTCACCTGCATCGTCTTCCTCGTCGTTCAGATAACCCCACGAAGGTTGGTCCATTGTATGCCATGCTGCCGCGTTTGAGTAGTACGGAGCGGTCGCACTAGTGCTGTTTCACAGAACTGACCCTGGCTTTTCCCCTGCTCCCAGGCCTCGCCTGTCCCGAGCGACGTCGAGGGATCCTGGGTCAACGCGTGGAATGGTGAAGTGATAGTCGTCGTCCTGCTCGATAAGACTCATACCTATCTTCTCCATCACCCGCTTCGAGGCCAGATTCTCCAACTCGGCGTGCCCATCAATCCGATCGTGGCCCAACTCAGCGAAGGCACGGTCCAGAAGCGCCTGAGCCGCTTCGGTAGCCAGTCCCCGGCCGCGATACCCTGCCTTCACCAGGTAGAAGAGCACGGGATTCGGCTTCGTCCGGTCGCGGTGGTCGAGACCACACCAGCCGATGAACTCCCGGGTTTCCTTGTGGATGATGGCGAGGCATAGGTGAACGAAGTCCTCTTCCGCGTTCCGCCTGTGGTTAGCGAGCATCCTCCTCACCTGATGCTCGGCCTCGCTGCGGGAGAGCGGCTGTCCATCCAGCCTCCAGCTGCGGGCGACGTCCTCAACGTCATCCATCGTGACGGTCCGCAGGAGCAACCGCCTGGTTCGTATCTGGACCAGAGACGGGAAGACAGGGCTCTGACCCGGGGTCGACCTCTCCAGATCGCTCATACCTTTCCCATCAAGCCTGTGGGGACCTAAACTCACGCAGTCTTTCGACGGCTGCATCGTTCAACGGTTCAGAGCGTCTGGTGGTCTTGTTCACCTGGACGATCACCGTCCTCGCGGTCGCCGTTACGCGTCCGTCCTGGAACAGCGCCTGCTCGAACGTAACCGAGCTTCGTCCAACCTTGGCTACTGTGGTGCCGACATCCACCCGACCCGGCCAGCTGATCTCTGAACGAAAATCGAGCGTCAGGTTGACGATGACAAACTCGCAGCCGGGGCTGGCGAGAGGCGCATCTGGGTGGTAGAGGATTTCAACCCGCCCCGTCTCAAGCATGGTTGCGAAGACGGCGTTGTTCACGTGGCCCTGGCGGTCCGTGTCCCCGTACCGGAGCTTGTCGTAGGTCTTCACGGCAAAATGATCGAGTTGAATAGATTCACTCACGATGTCCTCCCGACAAATACCCGTTGTCAGGTTCGTCCGACACAGCTTCTCAATAGCCCGGACACCTCCTCGGTTCTGCCGCGTATCTCGCCCGTGAGGCCGGCGTATTCCCAGCACACGCGGGAGTCCCTCAGGTTCTCCTGGGCCTCGTCCGAGAAGTCATCGGCGATCAGGTGACGGCTATTCGCTGCTCTCCCTCATCACCTGAAGGAGCTTGGCGACCACCCTGTAGGGAACCGCACCGGCGGTCACGTCGTCGACACTCCCTGTGAAGGTAGCATCGTACTCCGGACAGCAGAAGAGCCAACAACCTGTTGACCCTGTATGACCCAACACCGGGGGTAGGAGCCGCATCCCGGTGAACATCCGGGGAAGCTGAACACGCATGATGCCCATACCGTACTCTATCGGCCAGGTGGGTGACCGCATCGCGGCAGAGCCCAAGGAAATGGAATTGAACGCCAGGTTCGCGTCATCGACGACAGCGTTTCTGGATTCTCGAAGACCCCACCCGCCATGAACTGCCGCAGAAACTCGATCATATCCGCGGCACTGCTGTAGATCCCTCGCAAGAAGGTCATGAGCTGGGGGATCTCAACCCGTTCCCCATCGGCCAGTAGGGGCATGGGCGGCGGCGTCGGGTCGAGGGGCTCACTGCTGCCGGGGAAGTACGTGTGCCTCAGGCCCAGGGGCTGGTAGAGAAGATCCCGGTGGACTTCGTGCAGCGGTCGACCCGTGACCCTCTCGATGATCCAGATGAGCAGGATGAAGTTCGTGTCCGAATACCGGATCCTGGGGCGGCGCCCGATAAGCTCCCTGAGGATGTCGTCGAGCTGGGATATCACTGATTCGTCCATCATCATTCTGGCTGCCTATCACGCGCTGGGTGCGCATGGTGCGGTGGTACCCGCCGAGGAGCGGGTGTTGGATGTCTCGCCGTAGTATACACCGAGGCCCCGGAAGGTACAAAGCTGCCCGACCGGAACCCGGCGAGGAATGGACTTAGCAGAGCTCGCAGCCCTCGTCTCGAGGGGTTCGGAAAGGCATGGGCTTAACAGTGCTCGCAGCCCTCGTCTCGAGGGGTTCGGAAAGGCATGGGCTTAACAGTGCTCGCAGCCCTCGTCTCGAGGGCGTCGGACGCGGGGTCGGGGCCTTGAACCACTGAGACACGGAATGGATGACGTCCTCGCAGCCGAGCGGCCAATCAGTGGCCTCAATGCTCTCAGTTGATCAGGGGGTCAAGACGATGGCCGTCCGGTCGGGCCGCGGCTCTGCACTCGACGCCGCCGAGACGGCGGCTCGGAGCAACGGGGGAGGACGGGTTCGGAAAGGCATGGGCTTAACAGTGCTCGCAGCCCTCGTCTCGAGGGCGCCGGACGCGGGGTCGGGGTCTTGAACCACTCAGACACGGAATGGATGACGTCCTCGCAGCCGAGCGGCCAATCAGTGGCCTCAATGCTCTCAGTTGATCAGGGGGTCAAGACGATGGCCGTCC
>Ga0207797_1003511_pt1 | contig 10367 bp, 8 predicted proteins | sample PRCRCaboRojoPR_6_FD_187275 | JGI IMG/M metagenome (GOLD analysis project Ga0207797, IMG submission 187275) | Marine sediment microbial community from Cabo Rojo, Puerto Rico - PR CR 10% Liquid 1 (SPAdes) | ecosystem: Environmental > Aquatic > Marine > Coastal > Sediment | place: Cabo Rojo, Puerto... | reverse complement strand
AACCGAGGGCGTGACGATCAACGAAGAGAACGACGGCGGCGACCCGCTCGATCCCGACGTCCCATCCGAGGGCGAGGTCGGCCCACGCAGACACCCCCCGACGGCGGCCGGGAACCGGTCCGCTCGCCGGGCCGGACGCACGCTCACCCGTCCGAATCGGTGAGAACGGATCACTAACGGCTCTGGAGACGGTATCATCGCTCTCGTAGCCGGCTCGGGCGATACGGGAGCCTCACGGTCAGACGCCGTTCACCGTATCTCCGCTGTCCCCCTGCGACCAGCTCTCAATCAGTTGATTTGATTGATGGAAACCGGTGTAAATTTAATTGGCGTTAGTGTCCCTATAGACTGCAGTGCCTACAGGGACCCACATATCGATCCGGGAGGAAACACCCGCCGATCCTCGCAATACGCGATCGTTTCCCGAACGAGGTGTCGAATAATCGATGGGACAGAACGTAACTGATCACGGCGCGGTCGGTGACGGTTCGACGGACGACACGGCTGCGATCAGGGCGGCCGCAGCGGCGGCCGGGCCCGACGGAACCGTCTACTTCCCGTCCGGGACGTATCTGGTCGGATCGAACAGCCGGTACCCGCTGGACTATCCGATGGACGGGAGCTGGAACAACCTGACGTGGCGAGGCGAGGGCCATTCGTCGACGACCCTGCTCATGGCCGGCGGCCACTCGGGCTGGCACATGATGTTCCGTGCCCGCAGCGACGGGGGCGCCCAGATGTCAGGCGTCCGGTTCGAGCAGCTCACACTGGACATGAACGGGGCCAAGCAGTCCGATGCCCCCGGGAGCGGCTGGTTCCGCGTCTACGACGGTCGCGGGACCTTCACGATGCGGGACTGCATCGTCAAGGACTCCCTCAACTTCGGCGTGCAGCTCGGTGACGACATCGCTGGCGAGTTCAAGTACTGCACCTTCTCGCGGTGTGGCGACCCGAACGTCTCGGCCGGGCACGCGTTCAATCTGAACCAGTCGTCGAAGCAGACGACGAACATCGCGTGGTGTCTGATCGAGGAGAGTGCCGGGACCGACATCGATGTCGGTGACGACACCAGCGCCGACTATCAGACCGTCAACGTCGACCGCTGTTATTTTACCGCCGGTCTGGGTGCGGTGAAGCTCGATCCCGGGAACGCCAAGACGACGCTCAGGAACACCTACATCGCCGGCGGGAACCGAACGACGCGCGTTCTCAAGGCGAACAACAACAACTACGACTGTGGCTCCCTGGAACTGGAAGACGTCGTCGTCGACGGCGCCGGCGGCCCCGCTATCGATCTCGGGGCCAAGAGCCACAACACGCTGACGCTGAACCGGGTCGCGATCGAGAACGTGGATCGCGACGGTATGCGCGCGTTCGGCGACCGCTCCGGGATCGGGATCTACGCCGAGGACGTCGACGTGGCGGCGTCCGGAACCGTCTCGATCCACGACGTCGGGCCGAACACCGACGGAGACGCCCTCTTCTTCACGGACGGCGAGTCCGGCTCTATCGACGAGGTCCGCCATAGTGGCACGAGCAAGCTCGGCACCACCGGTGCCGTCTCGATCGGGTCGAAGGTGGCCGGCGGGACCGCCCTGTCTCCGGACACGGTGGCAAAGAGCGACGTCGGGCCGCGAGCCGGCAGTTCCAGTGACGGCGAGGACAACGGGGGCAGTGAGGACGAGGACTACGGGGGATACGAGAAGCCGGCCGCCGGGACGCCCAACTGGCATATACCGCTGAACGAGAACTTCCGGAAGATCGAGACGGACGTCCGGAGCCTCGCAGACCGGATCAGCCGGCTCGAGAACGAGTGATCGGCGTCTACAGGAGTCGTGCCAGCTCCTCCAGACGATCCCTGGAGGGACGGACCGGCCGTCTATCGGACCCCGCGTAGCGCGCCCGGTCGAGCCCGCTTCGGAGAGGTCGAGTCCACCTCGTCGAGTTCGCAGGCTTCGGATCGAGGATCGGTTATACGACGAATACTCAATAACCGCCACGTCGTCCGCGGACGGTAGATGAGCGAACAGCACCACTCGCCCGGCCGCACCGGTTTCACGCGGCAGGAAGGGGGTACCCGTCCGTGGACCGGGCTGCCGAACCGCAACGGGGCGACCGATGAGAGTCCTTGAGAGCATCCGCGAGGATCCAGCGTTCATCTCGGAGGCGATCACCGATCCCGCGCTGTTCGGGCTCGGCCTCAACAAGACGTACTACGAGTTCGCGCAGGGAGCCGAGTACAACAGGATCGGGATCGACGTCCTCGAGGAGGACTGGGACACCCTCGTCCTCCTCGACGCGTGCCGGTACGACGTGTACGCCGACGTGACCCCGTTCGGGGGGGAGATAGAGTGTCGTGAGTCGAGAGGCAGCACGAGCCGCCAGTTCGTCCGCGGGAACTTCGATGGCAAGGAGCTCCACGACGTCGTCGTCGTGTCCGGGAACCGGTGGTACCTCGACCTGCAGAACGAGGACGACTTCGACTGCGAGTTCCACGCCTATCACGACGTCGAGCGCGACGCTGCCGACGGCTTCGTCCCGAGTGCCGAGGCGGTAACGGAAGCCGCCCTGGATGCTGCCGAGGCGTATCCGAACAAGCGTCTCCTGATTCACTACATGCAGCCCTACCACCCCTACGTCGGGAGCGACCGAGACGGGTTCACTCGCAAGCGATGCGATATGCGGGAGTACGTGCGCGCCAGCGCCGTCGAGACGGACGACGTCCGGGCCGCGTACCGGGACAACCTCCGGTACGCGCTGGAACACGTTCGGCACCTCGTGGACGCGCTCGACGGCAGGACGGTCATCAGCTCCGATCACGGCGAAATGCTGGGCGACCGGCTCTCTCCGGTCCCGGTCCGCTGGTTCGGCCATCCGGTGCGGGTCTACACCGAGGAACTGGTGACGGTCCCCTGGCACGTCGTCTCCAAGGGGCCGCCCCGAACGATCGACCGCGATCCGCCGACGCAGCTCGCAGCGGTCGACGAAGCGGCCATCGATCAGAGTCTCCGAGACCTCGGCTACAAGTGACCCCAGCGCGAGCCGCACGGCTGTCTTGCGCTCGGGCGATCACTGGGGCGCGACGCCGGAAGCTGGCCACTCGCGTTCGGCCCGCCCCGGAGGGATCCGGATCGGCAGCGAGCGATGGTACTGACGGTCGATCCCCCCGTCCGGGGCCATTTTTCGGTCTATAACTATAATGGAATCCCCCGAGCCCGAGACCATGCACACCGACGCTCGTGGCTGGATCAGGGAGCTGGCTGCGGGGATCCGGCAACGTCGACCGCAGGACGTCCTGCGTTCGGTCCGCGGGGCGTTCAACGGTCCCTACTTCACGCTCACGACGCGTCGTCCGCTCGGGACCAACGTGTACGAGCGGAACTGGGACCTGCTGCTCGTGCTCGACGCGTGCCGGGTCGATGCCCTCGAGGAGGTCGCACCGGAGTACGACTTCATCGAGGTGGTCGACTCGATCTGGTCGGTCGGCAGCGCCTCTCACGAGTGGATCTGTAAGACGTTCACGAACGACTACCGCGACGCCATCTCGGGGACGGCGCTAGTGACGTCCAACCCTTTCTTCCCCCAGACGTTCGAAGATCGGACGTTCCCACCGAAGGCCTACTCTATCCCGATCATGTGGCCAGACTGGGACGTCGTCGAGAAGTCCGCATTCGGGAAGTTCCTGCACGTCCACCGTCACGACCACGAGGAGTACTTCCCCGAGGCACCACCGCAGGTCATGACTGACTACGCGATCGACACCGCCCGGAACGGGACGTACGACCGGATGATCGTCCACTACCTCCAGCCCCATACGCCGTACATTTCGGCGGCGTACGCTCAGGGCCGCCCGCTCACCGACGTCGAAGAAGACCCCTGGACCGCCGTGGAGAGCGGCTCCGCAACCCTCGAGGAGGTCGAGGAGCTCTATCTGGGGAACCTCCGGTTCGTTCTGGACTCCATCGAGGCGCTCCTGTGCAACGTCGATGCCGAGGACGTGGTCATCACGGCCGACCACGGGGAGCTGTTCGGGGAACTGGGGCTGTACGGCCACCCCGAAGGGCTCGTCCATCCCGCGCTGAAGAAGGTCCCGTGGGTGACGACGACGGCGACCGACACCGGCGAACGGAGGCCCGATGTCGACGAGGCGCGTCAGGACGAGACGACCGTCGAGACGGAACAGCGGCTCGCGGACCTCGGTTACCTCTGATACGGATCGTCGTCGTCCGTTACCGGCGAGCACCCGGGCGGGGTCGGTGCTCGCCGGTACATCGGTACAGCAGTCCGTATGGGCCGGTAGCCCTCCACGACCAGTGACGGCGTTTCGACCGTGTTGAGCGCGGCAGCACCCGCCTACGACCGCCACGGACCTCCGGCTACCGGTCGAGAGGGAGTTCGCTGCTACTGTGCTCGGCCAGCGGTATCGACGCTCACTCGGCCCGAGCGGGCTCGGCCGAGCCGGCCCGCCCGCTACGAACCATGCGTGCCGGGCTCGACGGGCGGTACCGTCCGTCGGACGTCAGTCGGTGACGTAGCCGAGATCGGCGAGCTGGTCTTTCAGTGCGTCGGACATCTCTCGTTGCGCGTCGGTCGACTGTCGCTCCCCGATTCGGTCGAGGAACCGATCGAGGAACGAGCGGTGCCCGCTCGCGACGGACGGGTACTCCTCCAGGACGTCCGTGCGCTCGTCGGGAAGTTCGTAGAGCTCTTCCCCCCGCGCGGACCGGAGGAATTTGAATCCGTCACTCCGGACGGCGTGGAGCAACCCCGGGTGGAACCAGTCGAGGTCCGCGGTCGGGTCGTGTTCGCGGACCTGATCCATCGCCGTCTCGTACGTGTCGCTGCCGCGCTGACTGACGGCGTACGTCCGCGAGTCCGATCTGGGATCCCGTCCGTGGAACCCCGCGAGCGAGTCCGTCGACGCGCCCGCGGCCTCGAGTAATGCCTGCATCACGTCAGTGTGCTGGACGACGACGTCCTGGGCGACGTCGGTCAGCGACGGGAGGCCGTGGACGACCATCGGGACGTTGATCAGGCCGTCGTGGAGCGATAACTGGTGCCCGAGAACGCCGTGTTCGCCCAGCAGATCGCCGTGGTCCGCCGTGACGACGAACACGGTCGGGCCGAGATCGAGCGATCGGAGGTAGTCAAAGAAGCTCCCGACGTACCAGTCCGCGTAGGCGACGAGCCCGTCGTACATGGCATCGATCGCTTCCCGGGTCGATGGCGAGAAGTCGCACCTGTGGGCGGTCGAGCGGTAGTGGTTCGCGCTCGCCTCGATGGCCCGCTCGACCGCCTCGTCCGTGGACAACTCGATCCCGTCCGTGAACGCGTCCCGAAAGGACAGCGGCGGCGCGTACGGGAGGTGCGCGCCGAGCGTGTGAACGAACATGAAGAAGGGCTCGTCAGCACCCTGGAACGAGCGCAGCCGTCGCCTGGCGAGGTCGAGCGCGAGGTAGTCCGACCGGTGCTCGTCCATCGACAGCGTGTACCCACCGGAGTGGGTGCGCGCCTTGAGGGCGTACTTCAGTAGCGTCCACGGGCCGACCGATCGGAGGAGGTTCGACTTGTGGACCAGGTCGAACTGGGCGAACCCGCGCGCGAGCCCGGTCGATTCGCTGCAGTACGCGTTCTGGGAGACGGCAGCTGTGTGGTATCCCAGTTCGCTGAAGCGCTCGGGGACCGTCGTAATCTCCGCGGGGAGCACCTCGTTCCACAGTCCGGTCCCGTGCGAGGACGGATACGTCCCGGTGAGGATCGACGCATCGGAGGGGAGTGACCACATGGCGTGTGCGATACAGTTCGTGAACGCCTGGCCGTCGGACCGACTCGCGATTCGCGCCATCTCCGGCGTCGTCTCGTGATCCCCCGCACCCATCGACGTCCGGTCGGCCCGGACGCTGTCGAGCGTGAGCCAGACGACGTTCGGTCGTGTCTCCATCGATCGTACTAGGTGGAAGCCCACGCTGCCGTCAGTTTAAGTATGTACTCCATACTGACCGGGACACGGCACGGATAACCGACTACCCCGCGGGCGGTGCAGTCATCGCGAACGGCCCGGTCGGTTGCGCCAGTCGAAGCGCCGACGCTCGCCCGTCAGTTCGCGGGCACGGCGACCGCTATGGCACACACCGGATACCGTCATCGGCGACCGGTCATAACGTCTGCCCACGCCCGGTAGTATATCCCTCGTGAGTCGGGAAGCCGATCGTCACCCGGTTTCCGTGACTCGATAGACGTCGACCTCCCCGTTGTCGTAGAGGTGAGCGACCGTCGGGTCACGCCGGAGGTGATCGAAGTCCTGCGGGGTGAACCGCCAGTGGTCGCGGTACTCGGGGTACATCTCGGGGTAGAAGTGCCGCCCCTTCGCCGTGATGATCATGTATCGATCGCGCTCGAACGACGACCCGAGCGTGAGGTTGCGGTCGTACCCGAAGTGCGGTGGTGGTCCCGAGTCGTCGGGGTCGACGAGCTCCCGCGGGTTGCTCTTGTTCTTCCCGTAGTAGGCGTCGCCGAACCGGTAAAACGAGATGCCGTACTCCACGGTCCCGACGAACCTGTTGCGGTGCTGGAGCAGCCACTGGGCCCCCTCGAGTTCTCCGTCGGTCACCTGGTGACTCGGCTCCGCTTTGACCGGCGAGTGGTATAGCGTCACGACGCCGAACACGGCATGAGCGAGCAGCAACGAGCAGAGGATCACGGTGATCACCCGCGACGTATCGATCTGCTGGTAGAGCTTGTAAAAGAGGGGTCCGGTCAGCAGGGCGCCGAAGACGTTGACGTACAGGAGCGGACGCCCCCATCCGACGACCAGATCGAAGAGCAGGAACAGAACCGAGAGCCCGGTGAACGCGACGAACGTGAACGAGAAGGAGAGTTCGTACGTCGTGACGTCGACGCGGTCGAACACGACGTCGACCACGACCGTCAGGAGATAGAGTCCGGCGACCCCGGCCAGCAGGACGGAGATACCGTACTTCGCGAACCCGATCACGACCAGGTCGGTGAGCTGTGGTGACGTCTCGCTGACGATCGAGCCGTACTTGTCCACCGTGGACTGTCCGGTCGATGAGCCGACGAGCGACTGGATGGCCTCCCGGCTCCGGTTCAGGATCGGATCGAACGTGTAGTACCACGACAGGAACAGCGCCGTCATCAGTTGGAGCGTCATCCCGTTCCCGACCGAACTGCGCGGCTCGTTCCTCGGCGAATCGAAGACCCCCCGGCGCTGGAGCCCGTCCGCGACGACGTACGCGGTCAGTCCGATGGCGAGGAAGACCGTCGTCAATGGGTGGTAGATGACGATGGCGACAGCCACGAGTCCGAGCGCCACCCGTGAGGCCAGTGTCCGCGCCTGGCGCTCCCGGACGAACAGGTAGAGAACGAAGGGTACCATTACCGTGCTCTGGACGAACGGCGACGGGTTGACGTATGCACTCCCGGCGATGAGCAGTGACGCGAACGGTATCGTCAACAGGGCGCGCGTACGATCGTAGACCCGGGTCACTAGCGCGTAGCACGCCAGGATGGAGAACAGCGGGATGACGACGGCGATCGAGTTGATGACGTGCAGCGGCTCGACACCGGTCGCATACGACAGCGTCAGCGTCAGCAGGTGGATATTCGGATAGAGGTCCGACGGGACGAGCCCTCCGAACTGGTGGATGTTCCGGACGAACCCGACGTGTGTGAGTACGTCCGCCCGATCGTACGCCTGGTACCCCCGGTAGTAGGGGAGCAGGAACAACAGCGCCGCAACTGCCATGATGACTGCCAGCCCGAGATGCCACGACCGGCCGGAGTCATCGTCTGACAGCGCCGCTCGGACGATGACGAGCTGACCCGCAAAGAGCGCGGCGACGACGAGGAGCCAGAACGCCATCGGGAATCCCCGATAGACGGAGAACTCGTAGCCGCTCGCCGGCGGCGTCAGATAGAGGACGATCGACAGCGCGAGCACTGCGAGGGAGCCCAGCACGAGTAGCGACGCCGAGAGGGTGTCTCGCCGTCGGCTACTCATGGGACCCAGTCACCCCCGTTCTGCCACACAACCGGACCGGGATTCGTCGGCGCCAACGCCGGAGCGCAGCCGCGTCCGCTACGCTCACACTCGTCTCGCGAGGACGAGCCCGTTCGCAGCAAGTCGTCCCCTGAATAGCTGCCCGGCGAGGGGACCGCCGCTCCTCTATGCGCTGCCCCCGCTGTGGTGTGGCTCGTCCGAACATGGCTCAGTCCGCAACGGTCACCCAGAGGTGGGTGTGGCGGTAGGCGTTCGAGAAGGTCGGCGTCCCGGGCGCGTCGCCCTTGTAAAGGAGGAAGGCCAGTCTGTGGCGCCTCGCCTCACGAGCGTCGTCGACGGCGACCGACGTTCGACGATCGCGGACCTCACCGTCACCCAGCGTCAGCGAGAACCGGTCGAGCGTGGTCGCCCGCTCGATGTCCGGGTCGTCACCGGTACTGCCGACGTCCTGCAGCCGAACGACCACGGTGTACCGCGTCCGCTCGCCCTCGTTGTTCTCGAGGGACACGACCAGCCGCGCCGGTTCGCCGACGGCGAGCGTGGACGGGTAATCGTCTGCGGTGAGGTTTCCGGTTTCGTCGTCGACCGTCAGGAGCGAGAACTCGGTGTAGCTCTCCCCCGAGTGCGTGTCGCTCAGTGCGGCACCGGCGACACCGGCACTGAGCAGGAGCACGACTACCGTGACGACCTCCGCCGAAGGCCCGGAAGCGAACTGCTCTCGAGTTCGCTCGGCAGCTCCCTCGAGGAAACGTCGAGCCGGAAATCCGACCTCGTAGGTCCCTGGGGCGCGATGTCGCCGTAAGATTCCGATGGCCGACGCCGCGAGCGTAACGGTCGCGACTGCCCCGAGCGTCGTCGCGGGGGTGATCGCCAGCTGGGAGTAGTTCACGAGCAGCACGGACAGTGGTACGACGGCGATGCTGAGACCGAGAGTGAGGACTATCACCTCGGCGATGGACAGGGGCGAGCCGCCGGTCCACGATCCGAGTCCGGGAAAGCCATCCTCCCAGCCACCGTACATCGCCGGGTAGAGTGCCGCAGTGACGGCATGACCCGGGAGGACGAACACGAACAGGAAGCCGAGTGGGACACGGATCGGCGCCGGCACCGCGTCCGGCCGCCGGAGGCTGACGAGGACCGTCGCAGCGGCGATGGTCCCGACGAGGACGAGGTCGGCAAAACCCAGGAGCGTCCGCCCGACGCCCCCCTCGTGACTAGCCACAGTAACCGCCTCGCAGCAGTCGGACAGCGCCCCGCCGGTGCGACGAGCGGTCGACGCTCCCTGCGGTCCCGAGTCCCCGACCAGTCGGGCGACCTGGTGCGGCCGACACTGAGAGTCCCATCCACAGAATCACCAGCACAGAGTGTGATTGTTAGTTCGCTTCTAACGACGCTCCACGCGGCACGTGGGGGTTCCGTGAGCAGTGCGACGAGCAGTTCGGTCCGCGGTCCATGATCGGCGTCCTGCGCTCTCGGTCGGCCTGCCGCGCTGAGGTCAGCCCCTACGCACGAGGTTCCGGAGTCCGGCAGCTCGGTGGCCGTCCCGACCTGCGTAACATCGCAGCGACGCCGGTCGGTCTGGCTTCGCACCGCGTTCGGGCCCCACGCCAACCACGTACTGCTATTCACGGACGTAGAGCCGATCGCGAGGTACGAGTAGGCGGCGTATAACTGTGAACGAGCAGGAACAGCGGTGTTGCGATGGGTTCTCTACACCGACTCTGGTCGGGGGTAAACGGTGAGTGATGGAAATAGCGAGCCAACGGGTCCGGGACTGTCCGACCGGCTAGCGAGCATGCGGTCCGAGGGGCAGGACGATGCTGAGCCCGTAAATCGGTCGCGGCGCGACAGCGGTCGAGCCATGTTCGACGGCGATCAGACGAACCTGTTCTGGACGTTCGTGAGTGCTGTGGCGGGATGGATGGTGCTAATGCTCGTGCTGCTGTTCACGATCGAGATGTGGTCGATCGAACTGTATTTCATCGTCTCGTTTCACGGCCTGCTGGCGGCGAGACTGCTGTTCGCGCCGACGGACCGGGTTCCGACCTGGTGGCGCCTGGTGAACTGGGTGGTCTACGCTGGCTTCGTGATCCTCGGCTACATTATCGTCCCGCACTCGATCGAGCTCGTCGTATGACGGCGGTACTCCGCCGGGTCGATGACCGACTCGTCTCCGGAGGGGAGCCCGCTCATCCACTCTGGCGCGGCCGGGGCGAGGAGTTACAGATCGGATGCTCGCGCGGATCCAGTAGAAAGCGTCTTACAAAGCGGCTGACCGCCGGGGGAATCAGTGGATGACTGGCGTCCACCCCGGACGGCACGCGATCGGACCGAGGGGGCTCGAGTG
>Ga0207797_1003510_pt1 | contig 10376 bp, 10 predicted proteins | sample PRCRCaboRojoPR_6_FD_187275 | JGI IMG/M metagenome (GOLD analysis project Ga0207797, IMG submission 187275) | Marine sediment microbial community from Cabo Rojo, Puerto Rico - PR CR 10% Liquid 1 (SPAdes) | ecosystem: Environmental > Aquatic > Marine > Coastal > Sediment | place: Cabo Rojo, Puerto... | reverse complement strand
TTCCCCATCAGCGGTCAGAGGTTCAGCCGGCCCTTTATCCGGGCCCTGGGTCTGGTGAAGCAAGCGGCGGCCCTGACGAACGCGGAGCTGGGGACCCTGGACCAGACCCTGGCCGACGCCATCGCCAGCGCCGCCACGGAGGTGGCGGAAGGACGGCACGACAGCCAGTTCGTGGTGGACATCTACCAGACCGGATCCGGCACCTCCACGAACATGAACGCCAACGAGGTCATCGCCCGGCGGGCCCAGGAGCTCCTGGGTGAGGGAGAGGGAGAGGGAGAGGTTCGGGTTCACCCCAACGACCACGTGAACTTCGGACAGTCCTCCAACGACGTGATTCCCACGGCCCTGCACGTGGCCGCCAGGACCATCCTGGAAGAGGAGCTCATCCCGGCCCTGGAGCTCCTGCACGAGAAGCTCCGGGACAGGGCCCAGGCCTTCGACGCCATCGTGAAATCCGGGCGGACCCATCTCATGGACGCCACCCCCGTGCGGCTGGGTCAGGAGTTCTCCGGCTACGCCCGCCAGGTGGAGTTGGGTGTGTCACGGGTGAGGACGGGATCCCAGGAGTTGGCGGAGCTGGCCCTGGGAGGAACGGCCACGGGGACGGGAATCAACACCCACCCCCGGTTCGCCCAGGGGGCCATCCGGCGGATCAACGGGGCTACGGGCCTGGAGTTCCGGGAGGCCCACAACCACTTCGAGGCCCAGGGGGCCAAGGACGGGGTGGTGAGCGCCCACGGGGCCCTGAACACGGTGGCGGCGAGCCTGACGAAGATCGCCGAGGACATCCGCTGGCTGGGGAGCGGCCCCACCTCCGGCATCCACGAGATCACCCTCCCGGCGGTGCAGCCCGGAAGCTCCATCATGCCCGGAAAGGTGAATCCGGTCTTGGCCGAGGCCCTTCTCATGGTGGCTGCCCGGGTGGCCGGGAATCACACCACGGTCACCGTGGGGGGGAGCCGGGGGAACTTCGAGCTCAACGTGATGATGCCCCTGCTGGCCCACACGTTTCTGGAGTCCGCCACCCTCCTGGCTCGGGTCGCCCGGGTCTTCGCCCAGGGTTGTGTGGCGGGAATCGAGGCGAATCCGGATCGGGCCCAGGAGCTGCTGGAGCGGAATCCTTCCGTGGCCACGGCCCTGAATCTCCGCATCGGCTACGATCGAGCCTCCGAGGTGGCCAAGGAGGCCGCCCGGGAGGGTGTGAGCGTCCGGGACGTGGTCCTCCGGCGGGGGCTCGTACCCGAAGAGGAGATCGACGAGGCCCTGGATGTCCGGGGGATGACGGAAGGCGGTCTGGCAGAGGAGTCAGAACAGTGAGATTCCCCCCGGGACGCCGGGGGGATGGACGGTCTGGGTCGGGTTGTGTCGGGAAGTCCCGGTCCGGGCCCGGGGGTCCGGACTAGGCGCTGGCTTTGCCCTCACCCAGGTCCAGGAGGGGAGCTCCCAGCTCCATCTCCAGCTTGCCCAGGGGCACACCGCCGGCGGGCAGGACCCGGGTCTCGGCACCGTCCAGGTAGAGGGGGTAGGCCCACTCCCGGTCCATCCGGACCACCTGGACCAGCTCCGGCTTCTCCGGGTTTCTGGGGGAGGCCACGGCCCTGGTGATCCCCCGCCACACCTGATCCAGGAGGGACATGCGCTCGTTGATGGAGTCGGCCCAGGAGGCTCTCCTGAGCTTCCGCCTCTCCCGAGGGGTCATGGGCCGAACGATTCGCCGATGACCCGGAAAGGAGTGGGAAAGGAGGAAAGCCATGGCATCGCCTTCGGGCATGGGATCCACCTCGGCCTCGAAGTATCCGGGGGTGCGGACTCGCCTCTGGTCCCGGACATCGATATACCCGTCGGTGCTGATGCGCATGGCTCCCTCCAACCCCTTGCTGCGTGTGAATGACGTGAGAGTGACGTGAACAAGTGAGTGACGTATGCGAGGAGACACTCTCGCGCCCACAGGAACCACAAGAGGCGTGCCGGACGAGTCGGACCGGTGGACAAGGAATGGAAGGGTCCGTAACTCATTGTTTGACAAGATGATGAGATGATGCCATCCCGGAGGCCGGCTGGAACCCACGGGCTCCCGGAGGCGGAACCTCTTTCCGGAGGGGGGAAAAGAGTGCAGGCCGAAAGCGATGAGCTCGGAGCCCACGTCTCCGCGGCGGGAGGGGTGGACAAGGTCCCGGCCCGGGCCCGTGAGATCGACTCCGTGTGTCTCCAACTCTTCACGAAGCAGCCCAACCGATGGGCCGAGCCCCCTCTGGAGAAGGAGGCGAGCCGGCGCTTCCGCCGGGAGAGAGACGCCCAGGGGATCCGGGTCGCCGGGGCCCACGACTCCTACCTCATCAATCTGGCGTCTCCGAATCCGGAGCTGTGGGGTCGTTCCCTGGAGTCGTTTCGGCGAGAGCTGGCCCGCTGCGTTGCCCTGGATCTGGATTTCCTGGTGACCCATCCCGGGAACGCCACGGACCGGGACCGGCCAGGGGGCATCGCCCGGAATGCCCGGGGGCTGGTCCGGGCCCTGGAAGAGACGCCCGGCAGGACCCGGGTCCTGCTGGAGCTCACGGCCGGCAGCGGAACGTCGGTGGGAGGGTCGTTTCAGGATCTGGCGGCGATCCTGGACCGGGTCCCCGGAGAGCTACAGCCCCGCCTGGGGATCTGCTTCGACACCTGTCATGCCTGGGCGGCGGGCTACGACCTCCGGGAGGACTACCCGGGGGTATGGGACCGTTTTCACGACCTTCTGGGCCTGGACCGGCTGGCCCTCTTTCACCTGAACGACTCCAAGCACCCCCTGGGCTCCCGGAAGGACCGACACGAACACCTGGGGCAGGGGAGTCTGGGCTCCGAGCCCTTTCGGCGGATCATGCTGGATCCCCGATTCCGTGCGGTCCCGAAGATCCTGGAGACCCCCAAGGGTTCGGATCCCGTGGAGAACGACCTCAGGAACCTGGCCTTCCTTCGGGGGCTCCGGGGCTAAAAGGCTGTTGAACAAGGGGGGCGAGCCGCCCCACCCCCGCTTGTTCAACGGCCCTTCAGTAGGCCTCAGTAGGCCTCGTGCTTGTGGGGCCGCCTCGTCCGTGCCCTTTAGCGCCCAGACCAGTGTTCAACGGCCCTTCAGTAGGCCTCAGTAGGCCTCGTGCTTGTGGGGGCCCATGGCGAAGGTGATCTGGAGGACGAGCTGGCTCTCCGTCTCACCCAGGTCGTGGAGGATGTCGTACTCCGCCCTCACCCTGACGAACTCGCTCTGCCACCAGGTGAGGGCGGGACCCGTGAGCCAGGCCGTCTCCTCGGGATCGTTCGGGTCTTCCACCCAGCCGAACTGGGCACCGGCCAACCAGCGCTCGGAGAGCCGGAGCTCCCCCATGGCCCAGGCTCCCACGGCCCGCTCCGGCGTGCCTTCGAAGCCCGCGTCCCGGGGATCCTTCACCAGCACGCCCCCTCGGAGGACCGCCCCCCGGTAGAGACTCCGGCCCGGGGGTCGCCAGGTGAGGGTCCCCTCCACGCTGTAGAGACTCTGGTCGTAGGCCGTCTCCGTGGTCTCGTAGGGTCCGAACACGGCGCTGAAGCCCAGGTCCAGGTCCAGGGAGGGGCTCAGGTCCCAGAAGCCGTTCAGGTGGCCCAGGTAGCTGGGCTTGACGCTCTCTCCGAAGAGCTCGGGGGTATCGCTCCGGGTTACCTGAAACCAGCCCTGCCATGTGCCCCAGGTGATTCCGGGTACGAGGAAGTACAGGGAGGCTCCGGTCTGGGAGAGGGGCTCCCCCCCGACGAAAGCCAGGTGGGGAAGGGGCCGGTTCTGAAAGGGGAGGGCATGGTCGTGCCAGCGGTTCAGGGTCCCCAGGCGCTGGTTGAACTTCCCCAGGGTCAGCCCCAGCCCACCGGGGAGGTTCACCCACTCCACGTAGGCCTCCTCCACGTCCACGGAGGATTCCTGGCGTCCCGGCACCTCCGCATCGGCCTGGAAGGGCACGATCTCCCCTCCCTCCACGCCACGGCTGAGGAAGACCTTGCCCCGGGAGAAGGGATCCAGAGAGGCTACGAAAGCCAGCTCCAGCTCCCGGGGGAAGAAGTTGTTCTGGGAGGGATCGTCCGGGTTCATGTGGGCGAAGATGTCACCCCCGGCGCTGATCTCCGGGTTCAGGGCCTGAAGGGCCCGCTGTCGACCCACGAAGGTCGTGGTCTCCTCCTGGCGGGGGGCGGGACGGGCGGTGTCCGCCTCCGCCGCCGCGGCCTGGGCCGCCGCCCGGAGGGCCGCGATGGGATCCTCCTCCGGCTCCGGGGCCGGAGCCTCCTGGACAGGAGCGGCCCGAAGACGTTCGATCAAGGCCTCCAGACTGTCCAGACGGGCCTTCAGGGCCTCCATCTGCTGCTGAAGGGTGTCCGGGGGGGGTGGCTCCTGGGCGTCCAGGGATCGGGGACCCGAGAGCAGGAGGAAAAGGAAGAAGACAGAGATACGGACTCCCGGAAGGAGTCCGGGCCGAAGGGATATCATGATGGTGTCCTGGAGTTCGTGATGGGTTGGCTTCCCGGGAGGGCATGTCGGAGGCAGAGGGAGACCTGGGGAGTCCCCGTGGGAGGCTCCGCTGAAGCCCCGGAGGGGCCGCTGGATCCTGCAGGCTCGCGACCCATGCAGGGAGGCTAAGGCTTCGGCCCAACCCCAGTCAACGGGTGGGAAAGGGGCCCCAATCCCCGCCTCCTTCCAGGGGTCATGTCTTCGCCGAAGGGCCGGTCGGGGGTTACCCTGGACGCGCACCCCGGGGTGCAGGTATATTCATTGTGGAGCGTGTCGGAAGGCATCGTTACTGAGCCAACACAGATGAAGCCGGGACTGACTCCGCCGGCGGACGTCACGCCCTCCTGGGGACTGCGGATGTCGGTGGGAGGTCACCATAAGTTTTGCCCCGGGCTTCAATAACTACCTTCCGGGACGTTTCCAGGGCCGGTACCTGCACGGGGCCGGCCTTTTCTCTTGGGGGTCGCCGGCCTCCCGGGACCCCTGGCCGGTCCCGAGGGTAGGGGGTGTCGATCCCGAAGCGGAACCCTCCGATCCAGGAAGCGAACGAATGTCTTCGGAAGAGAAGGTCCAGGCGGCAGATCTGTCCCAGGTTCCCTTCCAGTCCCTCATCCGGGAGATGATCCGGCGGTTGGACACCGATCCGGACAGGGAGGGTCTGGCCCGCACCCCGGAGCGGGTGGAAGCGGCCATGAAGTTCCTCACCCGGGGCTACCACATGACTCCCGACGATGCCATCGGCGAAGGCATCTTCGAGGAGCGGCACCATAACATGGTCCTGGTGAAGGACATCGAGCTCTACTCCATGTGCGAGCACCACCTGATTCCCTTCTTCGGGAAGGCCCATGTGGCCTACATTCCCGACAGCCAGATCATGGGGCTTAGCAAAGCGGCTCGCCTGGTGGAGGTTTTCTCCCGGCGCTTCCAGGTCCAGGAGCGCCTGACGGAGCAGGTGGCCCAGGCCGTGTGGGATACCATCCACCCCCTGGGCGTGGGGGTGGTGGTGGAGGCCTATCACCTGTGCATGATGATGCGGGGGGTGGAGAAGCAGAACTCCAAGACCATCACGTCCGCCATGCGAGGATCCTTCCTGAGGGACCAGAAGACCCGGGACGAGTTCCTGCGCCTCTCCATGGCGGGACACGTCCTCCTGTCCTAGCTCCCGGGAGGAAGCCATGTACACCATCGCCGTCCAGGCCCACTACGACTCGGCCCACTACCTCCGGAACTACGAGGGCAAGTGCAGCCGTCTGCACGGCCATCGCTACGTGGTGGAGGTGGCGCTTCAGTCCCGGGATCTGGACGAAGCGGGGATGACCTACGACTTCGGAGACCTGAAGCGGGATCTCCGGGAGCTGGCGGACCGGCTGGATCACGAGAACCTGAACGAGATTCCTCCCTTTCACGAGGTGGAGACCACGGCGGAGAACCAGGCCCGCTACTTCTTCGACGAGATGAAGAAGCGGTTACCGGAGCACCTGGCGGACGGTCTCCTCTACGCCCGGGTCTGGGAGACACCGGGTCAGTGGGCCCAGTACGGTCCGGCCCCGACCTCGCTTCCCGCCGGAACGCCTCCTTCGGAGCCCCGGGGGTAGCGGTGCACATCCTCCTCACCGACGTTCTCACCTGTCCTCGCTGCGGGCCCGAGTTCGGTCTCATCCTCCTGGCCCGGGAGGTCCGGGACCGTCGGGTCCTGGAGGGCCGCCTGGGCTGCTTCAACTGCCGAGAGGAGTACCCCGTCACCGGGGGGTTCGGCGACCTGCGGTTTCCACCGGCAGATTCATGGGGTAGTGGGGAGCCGGAAGGGGTGGAGGAAACGGACGATCCGGGGAAGCCGGAAGAGCTGGGAAAGCCAGAAGAGCTGGGAAAGCCGGAAGAGCTGGGGAAGCCGGAAGAACCCGGAAAGGTGGGTGAGCCGGAAAGCCGGCCCCATCCGGCCTCCTCCTCCCGGGCCGTGCAGTTGGCAGCTCTCCTGGGCGTGACCGAGGGCCCGGCCCTCCTTCTCCTCCAGGGGGCCGCCGCTTCCCAGGCCGGGTCCGTGGCGGATCTGGTGGACCAGGTGGAGGTGGTGGCCCTGGACGGCCGGACTCTCACCCAGGAGGAGCGATCCGGAGTGAGCCGAATGACGGCCCGGGCGGCCCTGCCCTTCTATTCCGACAGCCTCCATGGGGGCCTGTTGAGTGGAAGGGCGAGGAAGCGTGAGCTGGAGGAGGCCATCCGGGTGGTCCGACCCGGGGGGCGGGTCGTGCTCCTGGAGGCCGCCGAGGACAGTCGGGCGGTCATGGAAGAGAAGGGTCTGGAGATCCTGGTGGAGGAGAAGGGGGTGCTGGTGGGCCAGCTTCCGGTCTCCCGGGATCCTCCCCTGGTTCCGTTGCGGGGCCCAGACGGCAATCCTACGTTACCGTGATTTCCTTGAGGGGCTGTTCGACAGCCCTCTGACCGGTTCCCGGAGGAACGTCCTAATCTGATGTCCGTTTGGAAGAAGCTCTTTGGCCGGGGCGAGGATGACGACCAGGTCGACTACTACGAGGAAGGGATGGAGCTTCTCTCCGAAGGGAAGTTCCACGAGGCCCTCACCTCCCTTCGGCTGGCCCTGAAAGAGATGCCGGGGGACCCTGTGGTCCTCCAGCAGATCGCCATCGCCTACACTCGCATCGGCATGACCGACGAGGCGGCGAAGACGTATCGGCACGTCCTCCAGAGGGAACCGGAGGCTCCGGGGGCCCATTACGGATTGGCGTTTCTCCTGATCCGGGCCGGCAAGGCCCGGGAGGCCGTCCCCCACCTGAAAGCGTTCCTGGCCCATCCTCCAGAAGGCCCCGACGCCTCGGAGCATATCAAGCATGCCGAGGCTACCCTGACCCAACTCACCGGTGACGAGGATCGAGGATCGGATGAGCCCATCGAAGACTGAGTCTCCAACCAAGCAGGTTCGTCTTCGCTGGACGGGCTCGGGGATGGAGTATGTGGGGGGAACCGGGAACGGGGATCTCATCACCCTGGACGGATCGTCCAGAAGGGGGCCCGCCCCCATGGAGGCTCTCCTCTTCTCCCTGGCGGGCTGCATGGCCGTGGACGTGCAGGTGGTCCTGGAGAAATCCCGGGTCCCCCTGGCCGGCCTGGAGGTGGAAGTGGAGGGAGAGCGGGCTTCCCGTCACCCCAAGCGTTACACGGGAGTTCGCCTGGTCTACCGGGTGGAGGGACCCGGGGAGGAGCACGAGGGCAAGCTCGAGAGGGCCGTGAAGCTGTCCAGGGAGAAGCTCTGCAGCGTCCTCCATTCCCTTCATCCGGATATGGATGTGGACATCCGGATCCACCGGGTCTGAGGGTCCAGGAGGCTGATCCGCCTTTCGGGGCAGCTTTCCCGCGCCCCCCTGCATCCCGGGGTTCCATTCCCATGAGCCGAGGAGAGATCGCCGTGGGAGCGCGAGACTACGTCGCAAACGAGACACCGGTTCCCAGGGGAACCCTCACCGAGTTGTTCTTCCAGGCCGTGGAGTCGTTCCCGGACCTGGTCACTCTTCGGCGGATCCGGGATTCGGAGCCGGAGGGCATCACCTACCGGGAGCTGGCGGAGCGGGTGCGGAACGTGGGGGCGGGCCTTCGGGCCATGGGCGTGAACCGGTGGGAGCGGGTGGCCATCCTCTCGGAGAACCGCCCGGAGTGGTTCCAGGTGGATTTCGGCTGTCTGTGCGCCGGAATTCCTGACGTGCCCGTCCACTCCACCCTCACCGCCGAGCAGGTGGCCTACATCCTGGGGGATTCCGGGGCCCGAATGGTCTTCGCCTCCACGGGAGCCCAGATGGAGAAGGCCCTCCAGGCCCGGCGCATCCTGGAGCGGGACCTGGGGATCGTGGTCTTCGATCCCCCCGCCGCCAGGCCCGACGGAGTCCTCTCCTGGGAGGAGTTCCTGGACCGGGGGAGGATCGCCGGGGAAGACACGCCCATGACCCTCTTCCGGGAACGGGCCCTGGCGGTGAATCCCGACGACGTGGCCACCATCCTCTACACCTCCGGCACAACCGGGGACCCGAAGGGGGTGGTCCTCACCCACAACAACGTGTCGTCCAATGTCCGGGCCTGCGCCATGATCATACCCGTGGGGGAGGGGGACTCCACCCTGAGCTTCCTGCCCCTGTCCCACGTCTTCCAGCGCATGGTGGACTATCTCTTCTTCTCCGTGGGATGTGTCATCACCTACGCCAGGTCCATGCAGACCATCGCCCAGGACCTGCGGGCAGTGCGTCCCAACAAGGTGGTGTCGGTTCCCCGACTCTTCGAAAGAACCTACCAGAAGGTCCTGGACGCCAAAGGGGCCAGGGCCAGACTCGTCCAGTGGGCCCGGGAGGTGGGGGAGGCCTGGGCCGAGGAGAAGCTGGCTGGACGGGAGCCCTCCCTGGTTCTCCGCTCCGTCTACCGGGTGGCCGACCGTCTGGTGTTCCGAAAGATCAGGGAGGCGGTGGGTGGGCGCATGGTTTTCTTCATCAGCGGAAGCGCCCCCCTGGCCCCGGAAATCAATCGGTTCTTCTACTCCACGGGGCTCCAGATCCTGGAGGGCTACGGCCTCACCGAGACCTCTCCCGTCACGAACGTGAACACTCTGGAAGACTTCCAGATCGGCTCCGTGGGCCCTCCCATCCCGGGCACGGAGATCCGCATCGCCCAGGACGGGGAGATTCTCATCCGGGGGCCCCAGGTGATGCGGGAGTACTACAACCTTCCGGAGGACACGGCGAAGGCCATCACCGAGGACGGTTGGTTCCACACCGGGGACATGGGAGAGATCGACGATCGGGGTCACCTCCGGATCACGGACCGGAAGAAGAACATCCTGGTCACCGCCGGGGGTAAGAACGTGGCTCCCGCTCCGGTGGAGAACCGGGTGAAGAAGAGCCCCTTCGTGGACCAGGCGGTCGTGGTGGGGGACGGCAGGAGCTTCCTCTCGGTCCTGGTGGTACCGTCTTTCGAGCGACTGGAGCGCTGGGCGCTGGACCAGGGAAGCACGGCCCGCTCTCGCCGGGAGCTCCTGGGAGAGGCGACGGTCCAGGAGTTCCTGGAGAAGGAGATCTTCCAGGGGGTGAGGGATCTTGCGAAGTTCGAGAGACCCAGGAAGATCGGTCTCCTGGCGGACGAGTTCACCATCGAGGGGGGCATCCTGACTCCCAACCAGAAGGTGAAGCGACGAGTGGTGCGGGCTCGCTTCGGAGGCCTCATCGAGCAGTTCTACGACCCCGCCAACGTGAGACGGGCGGTGTTCGTGGAGGAGGAGCCAACCAGGGGGAACCCGGAGGAGGCATGAAGAAACACGAAGGAGAAGGGGGTAGCAACGAGGTTCGTGTGGTGCTGGTGACGGTTCCGGACCGGGAGACGGGCCTGGAGCTGTCCCGGGCGGTGGTGGAGGAGGGCCTGGCGGCCTGCGGAAGTCTGGTTCCGGGCCTTACCTCCGTGTACCGGTGGGAAGGAGAGATCCAGGAGGACCCGGAGGTCCTTCTGATTCTGAAGACGGCGACAACCAGCCTCAACCGGCTCATGGATCGGGTGGAGGGACTTCACCCCTACGACGTGCCGGAGATCCTGGCTCTTCCCGTGTCCGACGGTCACCCTCCCTATCTGGACTGGGTCCTGGGTGCGACGGGCTCGTCCCGGGGAGAGTCCTGAGTCCACGGCGGTCTGCCGGTGGGGGAAAAGGAGATACGGTGGTCAGAAAGGCAGAGGACTCCGAGCAGGGCGACCTGCTCAAGGACCAGGGGGAAGAGGACGAAGCTCCGGAGGAGGGGGAGACGTCCCAGGACGAGCCCCTGGAAGACGAAGTCCGGGACGAGCCCCTGGAAGACGAAGTCCGGGACGAGCCCCTGGGAGGGGAAACCGA
>Ga0207797_1003509_pt1 | contig 10377 bp, 10 predicted proteins | sample PRCRCaboRojoPR_6_FD_187275 | JGI IMG/M metagenome (GOLD analysis project Ga0207797, IMG submission 187275) | Marine sediment microbial community from Cabo Rojo, Puerto Rico - PR CR 10% Liquid 1 (SPAdes) | ecosystem: Environmental > Aquatic > Marine > Coastal > Sediment | place: Cabo Rojo, Puerto... | reverse complement strand
CGCGGTCGTCGCCACCGGCTGATCCAAGGGCGGCAGGTGCCCGGCCTGCTCCACCACCGCGAGCCGCGCCGTCGGTACGTCGCCCGCGAGCGCCCGATGCGAGTCGACCGTCGTGATCGGGTCCTCGCGACCGACCAGCACCAAGGTCGGGCAGGTGATGCCGGCGGGGACCGCGCGCTGATCCGGCCGGTTCATGATCGCTTCGACCTGGCGGGCGTAACGGGCGGCGCCGACGCCGAGCACCATGTGACGACCGCAGCGTCTACAGGACGCACGGCGTCTCGTCATCCTCGACGCGGCGCCACGGGGCATACAGCGCATTCTGAAATAGCGGCTTGACAGCGATCACGGACCCGTCGGACGGGTGGGGAGAGCAAACATGGCCGAGAATCCATTGAAGATCCTGTTCCTTTCCGCCGAGGCAGTGCCCTTTGCCAAGGTCGGTGGGCTCGCAGACGTCGCGGGATCACTCCCCAAAGCGCTTCGAGCTTTGGGTCACGACGTGCGCTTGATGATCCCGCGCTACGGGACCATCAGCAGCGACGACTTCGACCTGAAGAAGATCGGCGAGCCCTTCCGCGTACCCGCCGGCGCCGGGAAAGAGTACGTCCACCTGATTGGCACGAGGATGGAGGAGGACGTACCGGTCTACTTGCTCTGGAACGAGCACTACTTCACCTCCCGTGAGAAGGTCTACGGGTTCGAGGACGATGCTCAGCGCTTCGCCGTCTTCGGCAGGGGGGTCCTGGGAGCGCTCAAGCTGCTGGATTGGATGCCGGATGTCATCCACGCCAATGACTGGCACACGGGCGTGGTCCCAACCTGGCTCGATCTTGCTGGTTGGCGTGATCCCTTCTTCCGCGACATCGCCACGCTCTTCACCATACACAACCTCGCGTATCAGGGCATCACCGGCCGGCTCATCCTCCGGTTTGCCCAGATGGAGGATGTGGCGCACCTCTCCGTGGAGCAGCCCGGAACCGTCAACTGGATGGCCCAGGGCATCGCGCATTCGAGCCTTGTCAACACGGTCAGCGAGCGCTACGCAGCGGAGATCCTCGAACCTGAGATGGGCATGGGGCTCGATCCTCTGCTGAGGGAGCGCAAGGACCGCCTCTACGGCGTTCTCAACGGCCTGGACTACGACGTCTGGAATCCCGTGACGGATCCGCACATCCCCCACAACTTCGACACGGACGCCCTGAACCGCCGGGCGGCCAATAAGACCGCCCTTCAGCAGCAGGCGAGGCTGCCGGTCCGCTCTGACGTCCCGCTGGTGGGAATGATCAGCCGCCTCGATCAGGTCAAGGGGATGGATCTCATGGAGCCGGTGTTGGATTGGCTGCTGGGCGAGAGGGATGCCCAGTTTGTGCTGCTCGGAACGGGCGATCCGCGGTACCACGAGATGTTCCGCTCAGTCCAGGAACGGTATCCAGGCCAGGCACGCGTTTTCCTCAAGTTTGACGCCGTACTGGCCCGGCGCATCTATGCGAGTTCGGACATGTTCCTGATGCCCAGCTTCGTCGAGCCGTGCGGGCTGGGGCAGATGATCGCCATGCGCTACGGCAGTGTGCCCGTCGTCCGCGCGACGGGCGGCCTTGCGGACACTGTCATCGACCACACCGCTGAGAGAGGACACGGGACGGGTTTCGTCTTCGAGGAGAAGACCCCGGAGGGATGCCAGCACGCTCTCCAGCGCGCCCTCGACACATACGCGGACAAGCAGACGTGGCGCGCACTGCAGATGCGGGGCATGGCCTCCGATTTCTCGTGGACTGCCTCCGCGGAGGAGTACGTCGATCTCTACCACAAAGCGATCGAGCTGCACCGATAACCGGGCCGCCCCCAGCCGCTTCAAACTTGTCTCCGCCGTACACGTCTTCCTCATCCGAGACAATCGAGTGCTCCTGCTGCGCCGCTCCGGGACCGGGTACCAGGACGGGAAGTACAGCGTCGTCGCTGGTCACCTGGACGGGGGCGAACAGGTCCGTACGGCCGCCGTCCGCGAGGCGCAGGAGGAGGTCGGTATCGACCTTGACGCCGAACAGCTGGAGGTTGTCGGCGTGATGCACCGTCTCTCCGACGATGAGCGGATCGACTTCTTTCTGGCGGCGTCCTCGTGGTCGGGCGAGATCCGCAATAGTGAACCGTCGAAGTGTGATCGTCTCGCCTGGTATGACCTAGATGAGCTGCCGGATAAGGTGATACCCTACGTGCGGCGAGCGCTAAGCAACTACCGCCGCGGCATCTGGTTCGACAGTTTCGGATGGTCGTCGGCGTAGCCCGGACCGGAATCGGCTCAGGATCGACAGCAGGCTGTCGGAGGATCGCCCTGCGCGTCGAGCTGTGCAGTACTCTACGACGGACCGTTACTGAGTAGGCGGCGAGGGCCTACGGTAGCTAGCGATAGCCTTATTGGAGGAGGGTCATGGTGGAAGGAACTTGGCGCATAAGCGCTGATGCATCGCTGCAGGCGGTGCTGGAGGATCCGGCGTGCCCGCCGCTGCTCTTGAGAGTCTTGAGCACCATTCGTTCGTGGCAGGTACGGAACGAGACGACTGTCAACCGAACGCTGACGTCCAGCCGGCTGATGCCCCACTGGACTGCGGCGCTTCTGGCCCTTGACGCCGTCGTGACGCTCGAGGGCGACGGTGGAGCGGAGGAAGTGGCCCTGGAGAGCCTGGTCCGGCGGCAGAAGAAGGGCAAAGCGACGTCGGTCCGCGTTCAGCGTCGAGACGACCTTCGGTGGGGCGACGCCCACGTCGGCCGCACACCCTCAGACGATCCCATCGTTGCTGCCTACGCGGCGGTGTGGGGGACAAACGGCGTCATAGACGACGCCCGTATCGTGCTCAGCGGAGCTTCGTCGGAACCGGTCTGGCTGGCTGACGTCGCCGACGCGTTGGTAGGGCGGCCGCTCGACGGGGAGAGCATCCAAGAGGCGGTATCGGCTGTTGTGGATGAGGCAGAGCCATCGGGAGACTACCTGGGGAGCGAGGCGTACCGCCGAGCTATGGCGGGCGTCCTGACACGGCGAGCCCTTGAGGCGTGTGTGGAGCAGGAGGAAGGCGATGAGTAGCGATCGAATGAAGAGCATCGCGGTGTCCATCAATGGAGAAGAGATGACGCTTGAGGTCCATCCGGCGGACACGCTTCTGGATGCGCTGAGGGCGGCTTCCTATACCAGTGTGAAGTACGGATGCGGCACCGGTGACTGTGGGGCCTGCACGGTCCTCCTTGACGGCGAGCCCGTGCATAGCTGTCAGATGCGTGCGGTCGAGGCGGACGGTCGCAGCGTCTTCACGGTGGAGGGCCTGGCGCCCCATCCGGCTCGTGGCATCGACGACCTCCATCCCATACAGCGCGCCTTCGTGGAGACGGGCGCCATCCAATGTGGCTATTGCACGCCGGCGCAAATGCTCACGGCGAAGGCCTTGCTCGACCGGAACGTTGCCCCCTCCCGGGCGGAGATCGAGGACTCGCTCAGCGGCGTCCTCTGCCGCTGCACGGGGTACGTGAAGATCATTCAGGCGGTCGAGAGGGCGGCCGCCATCATGCGGGGGGAGCAGGTGGCTCCCTTCCGACACCTCGAGGCCACGCTTGACGAGGACGCGTCGGCAGCCGATCTTCTCGGTGAGTACTACGCTGTCCCCGGCGACGGACGGCATCCCAGGACGACCCTCGTCGTCTCGCCGCCGGAGATGAAGCGCAAGGAGGTGGTGGGACAGTCTGAGATTAAGGTCGACGGCGTGAAGCTCGCCGCCGGGGCGCCGGCCTTCACCGACGATGTCAAGATGGAGCGTATGCTGTACGGGGCATTGCTTACGAGCCCGCACGCCCACGCTCGCATCAAGCGCATCGACGCTAGCGAGGCCCTTGCCCTGGACGGGGTGCACGCCGTCCTGACCCACGAGGATATCCCGCGGGTAAAGCACGCCTCGGGCGGGCAGAGCTATCCGCAGCCGCCGCCCTTCGACCAGGTGTGTCTCGACAACAAAGTGCGCCACGTGGGGGATCGTGTTGCCGTGGTAGCCGCCGAAACGCCTAGGTTGGCCCAGCGGGCGCTCCGTCTGATTGATGTCCAATACGAGGTGCTGCCGCACGTGTTGGACGGTGAGAAGGCCCGGGACCACGGGGCGCCGGTGATCCACGACGAACCCGACACCGAGGGGATCTTCAACCGGGAGCACAACATCGTCCACCACATCGAGGCTGCCGAGGGCGATGCTGATGAGCAGTGGGGGAGGGCGGACAGGGTCTTCGAGCGGGAGTATAGGACGTCCCAGCAGCAGCAGGTGCACATCGAACCCCACGTCTGCATAACCTACTGGGACGAGGATGCCCGGCTCGTTGTGCGGAGCAGCACGCAGGTGCCCTTCCACATCCGCCGCATGCTGGCACCGCTCGTGGGGCTCTCGGAACGGGATATCCGGGTCATCAAGCCGCGCATTGGTGGCGGGTTTGGGAACAAGCAGGAGATGCTCCTTGAGGATCTCTGCGCCCACCTGACCGTCGCCACGGGACGGCCCGTGCGTATGGAATACAACCGGCAGCAAGAATTCACCAGTTCCCGCAGTCGGCATCCGACGGTGCAGCGGTACCGAATCGGTGTGACCAACGAGATGGAGGTAGTTGCCACGGAGCTCGACCTACTGGGCGACACGGGGGCCTACGGCACGCACGGCCTGACGGTCAATATGGTCGCCGGTCAGAAGGGACTGACGCTCTACAACACGCCCTATTCGTCCTTCGTCTGTGACGTAGTGTACACGAACAAGCCGACGCCGGGGGCCTTCCGCGGCTACGGTGCGATGCAGTGCTTCTTCGGGCTCGAGACGATGATGTCGGAGATCGCCGAGGAAATGGGCTGGGACGTGGTCGAATTCAAGCGAAAGAATTGGATCAAGAAGGGCGAGGAGCTGCTGATGGCCAAGGCCCTGGGAGAGGGGCGCGAGGGTTTCGCGCAGACCATCCATTCGAACGGCCTGGAGGAGTGCGTCGGGCTCGGCGTGGAGGCTATGGACTGGTATGGGAAGCGCGGTCAGCTGAACGCAGAGAACGCCGGACCGATTCGCCGCGGGATAGGTATGGCGGTGATGGCGCACGGAAGCGGTATCGCCGGCCTCGATATGGCCGCAGCCACGCTCAAGATGAACGACGACGGATCCTTCAACCTGTTGATCGGCGCCACGGACATTGGGACGGGCTCTGACACCATCCTGGCACAGATGGCGGCCGAGGAGCTCGGCGTCACCCTCGACGAGATGATCGTCTACTCGTCGGATACCGATTTCACCCCCTTCGATAAAGGGGCGTACGCTTCAAGCACCACATACATCAGCGGCGGTGCTGTCCGAAAGGCGGCGCGCAAGGTGGCGGACCAAATCCGCCGCCACGCCGGCGCGATGTTGGGGGCCAAGATCGAGGAGGGCGGTCAGGAGGAGGGCTCGCTGGCGCTGGAGGACCTTGAACTGAGAGACAAGTCAGTCTGGTTCCCGGACGGAAAGTCGGTGTCGCTGGAAAGGGTGGCTCTCAGCAGTCTCCACCAGCAGGATCAGCACCAGATCATGGCGACGGCCTCAAACATCAGCTACGACAGTCCTCCGCCCTTCGGGGCCCAGTTCGTCGAGGTCACCGTAGACACGGAGACGGGAGAGGTGACGGTGGAGCGGGTGTTGATGGTGGCTGACGCCGGCCGGGTGATCAATCCGATCACGGCCTCAGGACAGGTGGAGGGCGGCATCGCGCAGGGTCTGGGCTTCGCGGTCTGTGAGGAAATGGTCTATGAGGAGGACGGTCGTCTGGCGAACGCGCGCCTGGGCCCTTACCATATCTACAAAGCTGACGAGATGCCAGAGGTCGAATGCATCTTCGTCGAGACCGATGAGCCGACGGGGCCCTACGGGGCGAAGTCGGTGGCGGAGTTGGCCATCGATGGCATCGCGCCGGCGGTCGCCGACGCCATCCACGATGCGACGGGCGTCTGGATCCGCGAGGTGCCCTTCACGCCCGAGCGGGTCTGGCGAGCGCTGAACGGGCGGGACGATCACGCGTAGGCGGGGATGACATGGCGGTCGGGCCACTGAAGATCAAACAAGGTGCCGAAGAGCGTCGAAAGGCACTGCAGAGAGAGCTTGAGCGCTGGCTCCCAATCTTGGTCTCGGAGGAAGATCCCGAGACGATCATCTTGTTTGGCGCGTTTGCGGCGAGCGAGACCAATGCGTGGTCAGATCTAGACATCGTCGTGGTCAAGGAAACGCGGGCGAGGTTCCTCGAACGCCATCGGCGTCTCTTGGCTCTGTGGCAACCCCGCGTTGGCATGGATATCTTAGTCTACACGCCCGAGGGGTTCGATGAGCCGAGTTGGGATAGGGCGTTCGTCCCCGAGGATGTCGTCGGCAAGGGTCGAGTGCTCTAGGAGAAAGATGGCTGAGCGCTGGCTCAACTTCGCGCGCCAGGGTCTTCGGATGGCCGGGCTGGCGCTGCCCGGTGGATTGTCCGAAGGAATGCCTGATAGGAGGGACGCTGAAGAGGCCCTTGTAATCGCCGCAAAAGTCCTGAATCGGATTACCGACCGACTTAGCAGCGCCACCCGTTGACGACATATCGATCGAATAGGAGGGAATCGTGTACAAGACCATTCTCGTTCCTTTGGACGGATCGAAGCGCGCGGAGGCGATTCTGCCTCACGTGGAGGAGTTGGCCCAGCGGTATGAGGCGGAGGTGGTGTTCGTCCGTGTGCTGGAGCCGATACCGTACGTATCAGGCCCTGAGGGGACCCCGGTGACGCTCCGGGAGCAGGAGCTGGACCTCCGCCGCAAGGATGCGGAGCATTATCTCAAGGCTCGACGGGGCGAGTTTCGAGAGAAGGGGATCGAGGCGAAGGGAGTTGTCTTCCAAGGGCCGGTGGTGGAGGCTATCACCGACGCCGCAGAACGGGAGGAGGCGGACTTGATCGCCATCGCCAGCCACGGCCGCAGCGGGCTGTCCCAGTGCTTCTACGGCAGTGTGGCGGCCGGCGTGCTCCACCGAGCCGATCGACCGCTGCTGGTCGTCCGCTCGCTGAGCCAGGAGTAGGGTTCAACACAAGGGAGGGAGGTTGACGTGTCCGACGATCGGCTGAAGGTCGCCACTTACAACGCGAACTCGATTCGAGCGCGTATGGATCTGATCCTCGACTGGTTGGATCGGGAGGAGCCCGACGTCGTCTGCATTCAGGAGACGAAGGTTCAAGATAAGGACTTCCCGGAGGAGCCGATCCAAGACGCCGGATACCACGTGGCCTACCGGGGGCAGAAGTCACACGCCGGGGTCGCTATCGTCAGCCTGATGGAGCTGGAGGACGTGGCCTACGGCTTCGACGACGGCGGTGATCCTGATGAGCCACGCCTCATCCGCGGCGTCTACGCCGACGTGCCGGTGGTGAACACCTATGTGCCCCAGGGCCGCTCCGTCGATTCCGAGCATTTTGAGTACAAACTTGAGTGGTTCAACCGGCTCAAAGAGCTCTTCGATCGCCACTATGCCCCGGACGAGCCTCTCCTCTGGATGGGTGACTTCAACGTGGCCCCGGAGCCGATCGACATCTACGATCCGCAGGCTAAGGCGAATCACGTTGACTTCCATCCGGATGCGCGCGAGGCGCTGAACGACGTGAAGGGGTGGGGTTTCGTGGACGTCTTCCGACACCATCACCCCGATGCGGAGGATCAGTACACCTATTACGACTACCGGGCCAAGGACCCGATCGAGCGGGGCGTGGGCTGGCGCGTGGACCACGTCTGGGCCACCGACCCGTTGGCCGAGGTTTCGACGGACTCGTGGATCGACTTCGATGCCCGCCGCGCCGACCGTCCCTCAGACCACACGTTCCTGGTGGCGTCGTTCGATCTAGAAAAGCTTTGAAAGGCGTGACACGGAGGTACACGGAGAGGCACAGAGAGAGGAAAAAGGAGGCTCCTGTAGGTAGGGACATCCTGCTGTAAAGCTGGGTTGCGCTTGCTGTGAGAATGCCCTTTTGCCTTTCTCCGTGTGTCTTTTTTCGTCCTCTGTGCATCTCAGTGTCACTTCGTTAGGAGAGGATTATGTGTCAAGCTACGGTCTTTCTGGGTGAGAAGGAAGTTGCGCGAGAGGTGACCGGTGTTACGCCCGTGGAGGATGGCGTGAAACTAACATCCTTCTTTGAGGAACCACGCATCATCCGCGGTCGCATCCTCCACATCGACCTCCTGAAACACCGGGTCCAACTCGCACCCCTCGATGCCGAGGAATGAGCAGCCCAAGGCACCCCCTGAACCGCTGGAGATTGCGCGCTGTAAGGACGCACCATGAGCGGATCTGACAGGGTCGAGGCGCGGCTGTACGAGAAGCTGGACCAGGGACGGGTGCAGTGCCACCTGTGCGCCCACGAATGCCGGGTTGCGGAGGGGAAGCGCGGCATCTGCGCCGTTCGGGAGAATCGCAGCGGGACGCTCTACACGCTCGTCTACGGACGGACGATCTCCGAGCACGTGGACCCGATCGAGAAGAAGCCTCTGGCCCATTTTCACCCCGGAAGCAGAGCCTACTCGGTGGCGACCGTGGGGTGCAACTTCCGCTGCGAGTGGTGTCAGAATGCCAACATCTCCCAGATGCCTCGGGAGACCGGCCTGATCGTGGGAGAGGCGTCCAGCCCTGAGCAGATCGTCGCGGCTGCCAGGCGCTCTGGGTCTCGCAGCATTGCCTACACGTATACGGAACCAACCATCTTCTTTGAGTACGCCTACGACACAGCCAAACTGGCTCATCAGGCCGGACTGGCCAACGTCTTCGTGACGAACGGTTTCATGACGGAGGCGATGCTGGACGCCTTCGATCCGTATCTGAACGCAGCCAACGTCGATCTAAAGGCCTTTACTGAAGAGACCTACAGACAACACGTGGGCGGAAGGCTGCAGCCGGTGCTGGACAGCCTCAAGAAGATGAAGACCCTGGGCGTCTGGGTTGAGGTGACGACCCTGGTGGTGCCAGGGCTGAACGACGATGAGAGGGAGCTCCGCGATGCGGCCCGGTTCATAGCCCAGGAGCTGGGCCCGGAGACCCCCTGGCACATCAGTCGCTTCTTCCCCGGGTATCAGATGCGGCACGTCCCACCCACTCCGTTGGAGACCCTCCATCGCGTCGTCGAGATTGGGCGCGAGGAGGGCCTCCGGTACATCTTCGCGGGGAATGTGCCCGGCGAGGCCAACACCGAATGCCACAACTGCGGCGAGCTTCTGATCCGTCGTTCGGGCTACCGTATTCTGGTCAACCGTGTCGCCGAGGGGCAGGTCTGTCCGAGCTGTGCCACACCCGTGGCTGGTGTGGGTCTTGTACCTCGCGCCTGCACCTCTTTCAAATAGGCCAGACGCTGTTTTCGAGCGCGATCTGCTCCCTCCCCGCCTCATCCTCTTGTCAGTCCCTCCCAATCAGGCTAGGATGCGCTGCTCATGAGCTACAGTCCTGACAACCCGATCATCGTGCAGGGGGACAAGACAGTCCTTCTGGAAGTCGACAATGAGCACTACCGTCCCGCCCGGGATGCCCTGGCGCGGTTCGCGGAGTTGGAGAAGAGCCCCGAGTACGTCCACACCTATCGGATCACCCCCCTTTCGTTATGGAACGCTGCGTCCTCCGGTCTGGGCGCCGACACCATCATTGAGGATCTCGAGCGATATAGCAAGTACCCCCTCCCGGACAATGTCCGGGTGGACGTCCGCGACTACATCTCGCGCTACGGCCGCGTCAAGCTGGTGCGCCGGGACGATAACTTGCTCCTCCGCGCCGATGATGCGGCGCTGATCCTGGAGTTGCTGAATCAGGAACGGCTGAACCGCTACATCGACGGACGGCTGGACGATCACACGCTGCTGATCGACGCCGCGCGTCGGGGACACGTTAAGCAGGCGCTGGTCACCATTGGTTATCCGGCGGAGGATCTCGCCGGCTACGTCGACGGCGAGACCCTGGCATTCCAGGTGCGGCAGACGACCACGTCTGGGGAGCCCTTTTCCCTGCGCGGTTACCAGGAGGACGCGGCGGAGATCTTCTACGCGGGTGGGGCGGCCCGCGGCGGCTCCGGCGTCATCGTGCTCCCCTGCGGTTCTGGTAAGACGATGGTGGGCATGGGCGTGATGGCTATGATGGGGTGCAGCACCCTCATCCTCAGCCCGAACACGGTGGCTGTTCGTCAGTGGATTGACGAGCTGCTGGACAAGACGACCCTGACCAGGGAGCAGATTGGTGAGTACACGGGGGAACGGAAGGAGATCCGTCCCGTGACCATCTCCACGTACCAGACTATGACCTATAGGAAGCGGGGCACCAAGGGGCTGGATGCACCGATGATTGAGCAGTTTC
>Ga0207797_1003508_pt1 | contig 10379 bp, 8 predicted proteins | sample PRCRCaboRojoPR_6_FD_187275 | JGI IMG/M metagenome (GOLD analysis project Ga0207797, IMG submission 187275) | Marine sediment microbial community from Cabo Rojo, Puerto Rico - PR CR 10% Liquid 1 (SPAdes) | ecosystem: Environmental > Aquatic > Marine > Coastal > Sediment | place: Cabo Rojo, Puerto... | reverse complement strand
ATTGTCCTGGGATAACATGGCCGATGTTGCCACCCGGGAGCCGTTTCTTGGCGGCACCAACGATTTTGAAGGCTACAAACTCATTCGCGCCACAGACAAAAAGTTTCAGGATGCCCAGGTCATTACCGATGGCTATGGCACGCCAATGATGTACAAACCCATTTTTCAATGCGATAAAAAAGACCGCATTACCGGATTTACTGATTTCGGCTTGCTGAATGGAATGGGATATTATCTCGGCGACGATACCGGTATCCAGCACTATTTTATCGATGAAAATGTACAGAACGGCCGGACGTATTATTACGGTCTGATCGCTTATGATTACGGCATTTCAGATACGCTGGCACCTCCGGGAATTGCACCGTCGGAAAACAATCTTGTCATCGAGCTTGACGAGTTTGAAGAAATCCGCAAAGTCGGTAAAAATATTGCCGTGGTGACGCCGCATCAAATTGCTGCCGGCTATACACCACCTTCGGTGGATATTTTGGCGAACAGCATACAGCCTTCCGCGGGTTATGTGAAACCGCGGGTCGTCTCAAGCAATGCACTCAAACCAAATCATGTGTACACGTTTAAATTCAAAGCAGATACCATTTTTCACCATAATCGAAAAGCATCCGGGATTTATTATCTTACGAACGGTTATATCATTTATGATGTCACCGACAGCAACCGGGTGGTTGCTGAAAGTGATCCGGGCGGATTTATCGGCGATAATCTGGTTTACGACGCCATCGAAGAAGATGAAGTCAATCCTCGCAAGGAATGGTATCTGAAAATCGGCAGCGAGATGCAGTCGGATGCTGCCGACGGCGTGGTCATGGATATGAAAGCGAATTGGATCACCTCCACATTCGGCGGCATGGATATGATCAATTCCGGCTGGGCAGTTGGCGGTACTGAAATGACTGTACTTTCGACAGAAGATGCGGCAAAAAGTTTTCCGTGGGATTATGAATTGATCGTGACGAATGATCCTGATGCCTATACCACAAAAACACGGCGTTTCCGGGCGGTTCAGGATACATCCGGCCGGATCGATGAAGAATTGATGTTCAAAGATTTATCCTATCCTTTCTTTATGATTAATAAATCATTTCCTTTAGAAGAGGGTCAGTACGATACATTGGACATTGTGGGTATTGACGAAAATGAAAACGGTACATTCGATCTTGTTGGTGACAAAGTACTGTTCGGTGTACGCGATGACCGGCGCGGCGACTGGTATGAAACTCTTTTCATAGTCTGGTTTCATGAAGAACCGCAGCCAGGTGACGTGTATTATGCCACATTCAACCGCCCGCATTTTGTCACCGACTCGCTTACCTACAAAGTACTGCCTGAAGGCAATGTCAACAAAGATGCTCTTGCAGATGAAATGAAAAACATAAAAGTTGTGCCGAATCCATATGTAGCAACAAATGATATGGAACCATCCATGCAGAACTGGTTCCGCAATCAACGCCGCCGGATTATGTTTACTCATTTGCCGGCAGAATGCACAATAAAGATATTCACCGCCAGCGGCGTTTTTGTTGACGAAATCGAGGTAGAAAATGCCAGCGATAATGGTGTGGCACATTGGAATGTGGAAACGAGCGAGGGACTTGAAGTCGCCGCCGGAATGTATGTTTATCATATCGAGTCGCACGCTACAGGCGCTGAAAAGCTTGGCAAGTTTGCTATTATCAAATAATCGGATAGGAGTTTATTATGATTGACAAGAAAAAGAAAATAATCACTTTTTTTGTGCTCCTGATATTTGTCGCGGGACTTGTCATAGCTCAGGAGCCTTACCGCCGGGGAACAACGGCCGGGAATTTTTTGGAAATCGGTTACGGAAGCCGGGGAGCGGCTATGGGCGATGCGGTCGTCGCCACAACCGATGATATTGAGTCTGTATACTGGAATCCAGCCGGTCTCGCTTTGATGCGCAAGAGCGCAGCCGCTTTTAGCATGCAGCCATGGTTTGTGGATATTAATACCAATTTTGCGGCGGCGGCTTTGGTTTTTCCGCGCTACGGAACATTTGCGTTTTCCTTTTACCAAATGGATTACGGCAAAGAAGCGGTCACCACTCTGGATATGCAGGAAGGCACTGGCGAGCATTACAGCGCCAACGATTTTGCGTTTTCCCTGTCCTATGCGCGCCGGCTGGCGCAGTGGTTTGCGTTCGGCGCGTCCGGGAAATTTGTCACGTCGAACATCTGGCATTCCAATGCCAATGCATTGGCATTGGACCTGGGGACGATGGTTAATACGTTCTTTTTCTCGCCCACAGGCGAGCGCACTGACGGACTGACGATCGGTATGAGCATCTCCAATTACGGAACGCGCATGCAGTATCAGGGCATGGATTTGCTTCGTCCCATTGACCCGAATCCGGATCAGGCCGGCGAATTCGGCAATGTCGAAGGCCAGTACAAAACCCAGTCCTGGGAACTGCCGCTGATTTTTCGTATCGGCATTGCGCTGCATCCGATTGTGACGACCAATTCCAGGTTGACCATGGAAGTCAATGCACTGCATCCGAATAACAACAGCGAGTCTGTTAATTTTGGCGGTCAATATCGTTACACATTGCCCTCGTTCGGCAGCTTTTATTTGCGCGCCGGTTACAAAGGATTGTTCATGCCGGAATCCGAATTTGGCATGTCCTATGGATTCGGCGTGCTCTGGCGCGTCGGCAGCCTGGGCATGAAATTGAATTATGCCTTCCGGGATATTGGCATTCTCGGAAACGTAAACTCGTACTCGTTTAGTCTGATGTTTTAATCAACATAAAAGAAAATGATAATCCCCGGTCAGGTGTATGATCGGGGATTTTTATTTTGAGAAATTATTTTTGTGGGAGGAATAATGCGCTCCTTTTGTTTCTTTCTTTTAACTATTCTTTCATGTTTATTCACAATGAACGCTTCAGCGCTCGATAACGGTCTTGCTCTGACACCACCCATGGGCTGGAACAGTTGGAACAAGTTTGCTTGTGATGTGAGCGAAGACCTGATCAAGGAAATCGCTGATGCTATGGTCGAATCCGGACTGCGGGATGCCGGCTATCAATTTGTAGTGATTGATGATTGCTGGCAGGTTGCCCGCGATGAGGACGGCAATATCATTGCCGATCCGGAGCGCTTTCCGTCCGGCATGAAAGCGCTGGCTGATTACGTGCACTCGAAAGGATTGAAATTCGGTCTTTATTCCGATGCCGGTCGCCGTACTTGTCAGGGGCGACCGGGCAGCCGCGGCTACGAATTTCAGGACGCCCGGCAATATGCCGAATGGGGAGTGGATTATCTGAAATATGACTGGTGTAACCACGGCAAACAAAATTCCGAGGCGTCCTACGCTTTGATGCGTGATGCGCTCAAAATCTGCGGTCGTCCGATTGTTTACAGCATTTGCGAATGGGGTTCCACAAAGCCGTGGCTGTGGGCGCAGGATGTCGGCAATCTGTGGCGAACGACCGGCGATATTCAGGATTGCTGGGATTGCAAGCGAGATTGGGGCGGTATGGGCTGGACACACATCCTGGATTTGCAGGACGGTCTGGAAGTTTATGCCGGTCCCGGCCGCTGGAACGATCCGGACATGCTTGAAGTCGGTAACGGCGGTATGACCATTGCCGAGTATCGCGCGCATTTCAGTTTGTGGTGTATCCTGGCAGCGCCGCTCATGGCCGGGAATGATATCCGGAATATGTCGCCAGACATCAAAAACATTTTGACAAACAAAGAAGTCATTGCTGTTGATCAGGACTCGCTCGGCATGCAAGGCACTCGCGTCCGCGATGACGGACAACAGGAGATCTGGGCTAAACAACTCCGGGACGGTTCAAGAGCTGTGTGCCTGTTTAACCGCAGTCAAAAAACCACTGACATCACGTTGAACTGGACCGATATCGGCTATCCCGCGCATTTGAAAGCAACTGTGCGAGATTTATGGCAGCACAAAAACGTCGGCGAGTTTACCGGCCGTTATACCGCGGCCGTGCCGAGTCATGATGTGGTCATGGTGAAGGTAATGCCGTAGTTACTGATTTTAATGAAAAGATACGCGTTTCAAAGTGCCCCTGATTGGGCCATTGTGCTAAAAAGTTTTGCCAAAGAAATAACAAATGACAAAATACAAATTGCAAATTAATTCCAATAGCCCAAATTACAATGAGTAGAAACGGAATTGTAAAAAAAATGAGAGCGATAAAGAACTCAAACGCTGGGTCGAAACCTGGGAACGGGCCGGAAAGGCAATGCAAGAGATCAAACGACAGGAGCTGCAGGACCCGGATTATTGGCAAAAAAACTGGCAGCTCTTTGACGAAATGCTGCAGTACGCCGTCAACCATGCTGAGCCTCGGCAGACCAGCGGTCTTGCTGAACAGCAAAAATGGTTTATGAAATATCGAGAGCAATTAATTGCCAGAGGTGAATTGAAGGAATGAATGATCTGTTCACAGCGGCTTTGGAATTCCAGGAGTTTTTTGAGCGACAAAGATGGGAGTTCTGTTTTATCGGCGGCCTCGCTTACATCAGATGGGGGATACCCCGTATGACCCAGGACATTGATGTCAGTCTTTTTACCGGATTTGGCAACGAAAAGGATATAATCAATCTATTACTTGATTCGTTTGATTCACGCTTGACAGACGCCGAATCGTTCGCTCTTTCAAATCGAATCCTGTTACTTTTTTCTTCGAAAAATGTAAAGGTTAATAGTGCACTGGCTGCACTCCCTTTTGAAAAACAGATGATGCATCGAGCGTCGAAATATGAATTTGCAACTGATTGCGTACTGTTAACATGTTCTGCAGAAGATCTCGTCATTCAAAAAGCATTTGCCAACTGCCACCAGGATTGGGCTGATGTGGAAAATGTGATCAATAAACAGTCCAACAAACTGGATACAAAATACATCGTTCAACAGCTCGAACCGCTGAGCAAAGCAAAAGAAACACCGGAAATAATGACCAAACTGGAAAATTTGTTCAAAATCAAAACTAACTTGTAATATGTCTCATGAGGTTTACTATGAAGGTAATGCGACACATTTTTATTATTTTAATGATGACTATCCCGGTGCTCGGTGCAGAGAGCACCATTTCGTTTTCCGCGTCGAACGATATTACATTAGAACCAGTAGAACTCGACAGTATTATCGTTGAAAACGTCACCAAAAACAAAACGGTTGTTTTGACTAATACGACCACTTTTGATCTTGAAACTATGACCAATGTTCAAACAGGGGCGATTCAGCCAACGCATTTTCAGCTTTCCGAGAACTATCCGAATGCTTTTAAAAGCCACACGCATTTTCACGTCAATGTGCCGGATCAGCAGTCTGTTTCGCTATATGTCTACAATGTTCTGGGCCAACAAGTGGCGTCGTATCAACACGAACTTGTCAAGGGTGCGCACGCATTCACTGTGAATGGCGCATCATTGGCGAATGGTGTTTATTTCATTCGCGCGGTGACGGGTCAGGAATCGAGTACTGTGAAAATTCTGAAATCAGGTCCGTTATCAAGCAGCGGCGCGATCCTGCAGTATGCCGGATCAGCCAGAACGGCGCAAACTAAACTGTCCTCCCTTGCCAAGACCAATGATACGGATGTGTATCATTTTATCGGTATTGCCGGAGATTTTTATCCGGATACATTGCATAACCAGCAACCGCACGGTGGCGATCATTTTCAGTTCAAAATGCTGCCCGAACCGCCGGAACCGGATTTCACTTCAAACTGGAAAGGCTTTAATTTGTTGGGAAAATTTACGCTCGAGTGGTCGAATGAAGGTTATTTTGAGAAAGATTTTGAAATGATCTCTGATCTGGGCTTTAATTTTGTCCGCTTGCCTATCGACTACCGCACCTATTGCGAATCCGGAGACTGGTTTCAGTTTATAGAAGAAGAGCTGCAGGAAATAGATGACGCTGTTTACTGGGGACAAGAATACGGCATTCACGTGTGCATTAATCTGCACCGGGCACCCGGATATTGCGTCAATCCGCCGTCCGATCCCCTGCCGCCAAGTGAAGATGTGAGTCTGTGGGACAATGCCGACGCTCAAGAAGCGTTTACCGAGCATTGGGCCATGTTTGCGGAACGTTACAAGGATGTGCCGCGCGAAGAGCTGAGTTTTAATCTGGTTAATGAACCCGCTAACGTTGACGGTCCGACATATCTCAATGCGGTCAAAGGCGCGATTGAAGCGATACAGGAGGTCACGCCGAACCGCATCATCATGTCCGATGGCGTGGATTGGGGCAATGCCCGAGTAGATGATATCCTGGATTACGGCGTAATCATGTCGCCGCACTTTTACAATCCATTCCAACTGACGCATTACAAGGCAAGCTGGGTTAACGGCTCTAATACCTGGCCGGAACCGCAATGGCCGATTTATCCGATGTCCAGTTATTTTTATGGTTCTTATAAAGAATACATTCGCACGCCATTGATTATAAGAGGCTCATTTCCCGCCGGGACTGAAATGACACTGCATGTGCAGCAGGTTTCAACCAAAGCAGATTTTTCCGTTCGAACCAAAGAGAGCACTGTGTGGCGCAAAGTGTTCGAACCCGGTCCCGGAGAAGGAGAGTGGAAGGAAGTGATTTACCGGGAGGAATGGAATTGCTATCAAAATATTTATGACCGGGATTACACCTTTACGCTCGAACAAGACGCCTCGGAATTGTCTTTTGGAGTAGGCAATGGCGACTGGATGACTTTTTCCGAACTCACACTGAATTTCCCCGGTTCCCGTGAAGACATAGTGATCAATCCCGGCATCTCGGACTGGGGTGTACCTCAGGCAACGTATCAGCTTTCCGCCGACGGTACACTTTCGCTTATCAAAGCGCCCGCCGGACATGAGCATCGTTTCCGGATCAATGGTTTTCTGGCGCCATGGGTTGAGCTGAAAGAACAGGGCGTACCCGTTTTTGTTGGCGAGTGGGGCGTTTATAATAAAACTCCTCACGATGTGACCATTCGTTTTATGCGCGACCGGCTCAGAGCGATGAAATCGGCCGGACTTGGCTGGGCACTGTGGAATTTCCGCGGCAGTTTTGGCATCCTGGACAGCGGTCGCGATGACGTGGATTATGAAAATTACCGCGGTCACAAACTGGACCGGGAGATGCTGGAATTGCTGCAGAGTTATTAGAATTTTTTGTAAAGAATGGCATGTGCCCCCTCATTCGGCAGGGAAAACAAAATCCCGTGTTGCGGCACGGGATTTTTATTAAATGCAAAACGACTGCCGACTATTTTGCCAAGTCTGAAGATAATAGCAAAAGTTTCCGTACCTGGTCAATTTATTATAGCGATTGAAGCAAAAAAAGTGTACATTTTAAATTTGGCGATTTAATCGCCAATTTTTTTATCAACCGAATACACTCTAACATTTGAACCTATGTCTATTTTTGCAGCAGTAAAACGTCTTTTCAAACACTCGGCCGTTTACGGCGTCGGGCATATCCTTACCCGGTCAATTGTATTTTTTCTCATGCCGCTGCACACCAATATTTTTCCCAAAGCCGAAATGGGTGTGGTCGGACTTGTTTTTGCCTATCTTGCCATTTTTACAATTGTTTACAGCTATGGTCTGGATACAGCGTTTTTCCGGTTTTACATTTTAGCCGATAACGACGACAGCCGGGACCGCGTGTTCACAACGGCATTTCTGACTATTATCGGAACGTCACTTTTATTCACCGCGATTATTTTTTTCAATGCAGATTGGATCTCAGCCAGAGTTTTTGGTGCGGAGGTACAAAGGTTGAACCTTAATCTTCCACTGATGGTCCGTCTTGCCAGCGGTATTCTGTTGTTCGATGCCCTTTCTTTCATGCCATTTTTGATTCTGCGCGCCGAGGAAAAATCCCTGCCTTTTATCGCGTTTAAATTTTTGAATGTCACATTCAATTTTGTTTTCAACATCATTTTCATCGTAAAATTGAATTATGGCATCGAAGCCATTTTCGTGGCTAATCTCATTGCGTCGTTTGTTACATTTTTGGCGCTGCTGCCTTCGGGCATCCGGCGCTTTAATTTTAATTATTCCACATTCACGCTCAAAGAATTGTTTATGTTCGGCATTCCATATCTTCCTTCCACGTTAAGCGTTGCACTCATGGATACTATCGACCGGCCTTTCCTCGAGCATTTGGCTGATGTGGAAGCGGTCGGACTTTATAGTCAGGGCAGCAAATTGGGCATGTTTATGGCGCTTTTCGTCACGGCCTATCGATTTGCCTGGCATCCATTTTTCCTGTCCACGCTCAAACAGGAAAATGCCAAAGAAATATTTAGCAAGGTTTTTACGTATGTGCTTTTGGCGTGTAGTTTTGTCTTTTTGTTCTTTTCAGCCTTTATTAATGAAATTGCCCATTTTCAGATCAATGGATTTTCAATTTTAGGAAAGGACTTCTGGGAGGCGACCAAAGTCGTCCCGGTTATTTTTCTGGCTTATATTTTTTACGCCGCCTATCTGAATTTTCTCATCGGCATTTATCTGCATAAAAAAACAAAGTATTTACCCTGGATAACTGCCGGTGGCATGGTCGGCAATGTCATTGCCAATATCACACTTATTCCCGTGCTTGGCATGATGGGCGCGGCCTGGGCGCGAACCGTGGCGTATGTGATTATGTCAGTGACGCTTTATATTGTGGGCAAACGGCTTTATCCGGTTAAATACGAGTGGGGCCGGGTTTTAAAAATGGTGTTGATCGCGGCCGCTTTCTTTTTCATCACCCACTGGGCGCCGGTGTCCCAAAATGCTCTGCTCAAATTTGTGATGGTGGCTATTTATCCGTTTGTGTTGTTCTTTAGCGGATTTTTCCAGAAAACTGAACTTTTAACTTTGAAATCCATTGTCACCAAAAACCGGTTTCGGCGTTCATGAGTCCATCCGAACAAGAGAAAATGAAGCGTTTTTACGACGCGGTCGGCGAGCGGTATCCGGAAGAGGAGGAAGTTTACCGAACACTGAGGGGACAGCTCCGCTGTAACTTTGTCCGGCAATGGCTCGAGAATTGCAGTGGCTCGCTGCTGGAGATCGGCACTAATCGTGCGATGTATTTAAACATGTACAACGGCGGAACACGCTACGGTGTCGACTTGAGTTTGCCGGCCTTAAAACAGGCGCATCGTGAAAAGCCGGTCTTTCTTGCTGTGGCTGATGCGGAACGACTGCAGTGTTTGCAACCGAATTCCATGCAAAACGTGTTATGCAGTGAAGTCATTGAACATTGTTTAAATCCGCAACGCGTTTTTGACAGTATTGCTCACGTTCTGGCGCCAAACGGACGGGCGTTATTAACCACACCAAATTATAAAAAAAAGCGACCCACCTGGATGAACTTGGGTGTCATGCAGGAATACGGTGTTGAGAGCGAATGGGACACCGGTTATTTTCACACCGCTTTTCGACCGGACGAATTGGAAGAAATGGCCCGCAACGCCGGACTTGACGTAGTGGATGCCGGCACCTTGGAAAAGGAGATAAAATACGTTGCCAAAATCCCGGCATTGATTTTACTGACCGGACGGTTTTTCAACAAGTTTTTTCGATCTCAAAAGTTCGCCCGGGGGAATGATCATTTTTTCAATTCATCTCAGATATTCATTTATAGATTGTTGTCGATTTTTGGTTTACATCGGATTTTGCGTACATTTGTGAACCAAGGCGTTCGTTCTTTTATCAAACTAACCAAAATCTGATTTATCTGTCTCATTTTTTTATTTCTTTTCATTGTGAACATTTTTAATTTACATCAAAACAGATCAGGAGATTCTTTTTGACTATTTACTTTGCCGGTTCGATTTCTGGCGGACGGAAATTTGTTGATATCTATGAAAAAATTGTTCAGTATCTGCAGTCATGCGGACATACCGTGTCAACTGAACATATTATTCAACCGGATGTCATTGAACACGAAGGCAGGCACACGGACGAAGAAATTTATACCCGCGATATCAAATGGCTGACATCGGCAGACTGCCTGATTGCTGAAGTGTCAAATCCATCGCTGGGTGTGGGTTACGAAATTTGCTACGCTTTGAATCACAATGTGCCTGTGCTTTGCCTGTACCAGGATGGGATATTTTTGACCCGGATGCTGACAGGCAACACCAATCCTGGCCTTTCGGTTAATTCTTATAACGGCGAGGAGTGGAAAGAAATCATTGACGTGTTTTTGAAAAAATTATGAAATCCCGTTTTATTCTACATCTGGATATGGACGCGTTTTTTGCGGCCATCGAGCAGCTCGATCACCCGTCATTTCGCGGCAAGCCGGTGGTTGTGGGCGCGGACCCAAAAGGGGGTCAGGGACGCGGTGTGGTTTCGACCTGCAGCTACGAGGCGCGC